>Ga0222712_10004844_pt1 | contig 13899 bp, 13 predicted proteins | sample C33_657DmetaG_FD_165043 | JGI IMG/M metagenome (GOLD analysis project Ga0222712, IMG submission 165043) | Estuarine water microbial communities from San Francisco Bay, California, United States - C33_657D | ecosystem: Environmental > Aquatic > Marine > Unclassified | place: USA: California... | reverse complement strand
CCAGTACGGAATGGACGGCATTGCCTTTTGGACCAAGAAGAAGAAGATCACCGCCCGCTGGCCTGATGGCTCAGTGGATGGCGGAAACGCCTTCATCATCCCGACAATGGGGTGATGACGACCGCGAAATAGGACGACGGATTGACCCGATGACCAGCCAATTTGACCTCACAGACGACCAGATCGCCATTCAGGATATGGCGCGCAGGTTCACGGCAGAACGCATCACGCCTTTTGCCGCGCAATGGGATGAGGACCATCATTACCCCGTCGACGTCTGGAAGGCGGCGGGGGAGCTGGGCTTCGGTTCGATCTATGTGTCGGAAGGATCGGGCGGTATTGGTCTGGGTCGCTTAGAGGCGGCGCTGATCATGGAGGCGATGGCCTATGGCTGCCCCGCGACAAGCTCCTTCATCTCGATCCACAATATGGCCGCGTGGATGATCGACACGTTCGGTAGCGCGGACCTGAAGGCCCGCTACCTGCCCGGGCTTGTCAGCATGGAGAAGATCGCCAGCTATTGCCTGACAGAGCCTGGTTCCGGTTCCGATGCGGCCGCACTCAAGACCACGGCGCGGCTGGACGGTGACCGTTATGTGCTGAACGGCACCAAGCAGTTCATCTCGGGCGCGGGCTATAACGACATCTACGTCGTCATGGTGCGGACGAATGACAACGGCGCGAAGGGTATCACTTGCCTTGTCGTTGAAAAGGACACGCCCGGCCTCTCTTTCGGCGCGCCGGAAAAGAAGCTTGGCTGGAACGCGTCTCCGACAGCGCAGGTGATTTTTGAGGATTGCCGCGTGCCTGTTGCCAATCGCGTCGGCGCGGAAGGTGACGGGTTCCGCTTCGCCATGGCGGGGCTGGACGGTGGCCGCCTCAACATTGGCGCCTGCTCACTGGGCGGCGCACAGCGTTGTCTGGATGAGGCCATCAAATACACCAAGGACCGCCAGCAATTCGGGCAAGCCGTTGCCGATTTCCAGAACACGCAGTTCACACTTGCCGATATGGCGACGGACCTCGAAGCGGCGCGCGCGCTGCTTTATCTCGCCGCGGCCAAGGTCAATGCCAATGCGCCGGACAAGACCCGCTTTTCCGCCATGGCCAAGCGCCTTTCGACCGACAGCGGCAGCGAGATCGTCAACAAGGCGCTCCAGCTCTTCGGCGGCTATGGCTATCTCAAGGACTATCCCATCGAACGTTTCTGGCGCGACCTGCGCGTCCATTCGATTTTGGAAGGAACCAACCAAGTCATGCGCATGATCATCGGGCGGGAGCTGACACGCCAGTGACCGACGTTCTTACCCGCATTGAAGGCAAGGTCGGCTTTCTGAGCCTGAACCGCCCGTCGGCCATCCACGCGCTGACGCTGGACATGGTGCATATCATGACCGAGGCGCTGCTTGGCTGGCGCGATAATCCTGCGGTGGACGCCATCATCATTGATCATGCAGAAGGACGTGGCTTCTGCTCGGGCGGCGACATCGCCTTCCTGCGCAACTCCGCGCTCAACGACGGCGGCGTGTCGGGCCGCAAGTTCTTCCACGACGAATATCAATTGAACCATCTGCTGTTCACCTACCCCAAGCCCGTCATCGCCTTCATGGACGGCATCACCATGGGTGGCGGCGTCGGCATCAGCCAGCCTGCAACCTTCCGCGTGGCAACAGAGAACACGCGTTTTGCCATGCCGGAAACCGGCATCGGCCTGTTCCCGGATGTGGGCGGCGGCTGGTATCTTTCCCGCCTGCCGGGACGTGTTGGCCCATTCCTCGCGCTCACAGGTGCGCGGCTCGACGGCGCGGAATGTTTCGAGATCGGTCTGGCGACGCATTACCTGCCGGCATCCACGCTCGCCGAAGCCAAGGCGGATATCGCGGCAGACCCGGCGCGGGCCGACGCGATCCTCGCCTCTTACGCCGATGCGCCGCCGACGGCGCGCATCGCCGCCAATGTTGAGCAGATCGACCGGCTGTTCGCGTCCGACCGCTATGAGGACATCCTTGCAGCACTTGCAGCCGAGGGCTCCGACTGGTCAGCCAAGGAACTGACGACGCTCGGCACCAAAAGCCCGCAGACCTGCAAGGTCGCGCTGCGCCAGTTGCATGACAGCCTCGTCTGCCCGGACTTCGCGGCGAACATGGAGATGGAATACCGCATCGCCTCGCGCGTTTTGACACGCCCCGATTTTGCAGAGGGCGTTCGCGCCGTCATTGTCGACAAGGACAATGCGCCGCAATGGGCCCCTGCAACGCCAGAAGGCGTCACCGACGATCTGATCGAGGGCATCTTTGCCCCGCTGCCATCAAATGAAGAATGGAAACCCCTATGACGTATGAGACCATCCTCGTTGAACAGCGGGACGCTGTCACCCTCATCACGCTCAACCGCCCGCAGGCCTTGAATGCCCTCAATGCGCAGGTGCTCGAAGAGCTGATCACCGCCTTCGCCGCGTTCGAGGCAGACCCGTCGCAGCGCTGCGCGGTCCTCACCGGCTCAGGCGAAAAGGCGTTCGCAGCAGGGGCCGACATTAAGGAGATGGCCGAAAAGCCGGCCGCCGAATTCTACGCGCAAGACTTCTTCGCGCGCTGGACGAGCCATGTGGTCAAGACGACGCGCAAGCCTTGGATCGCCGCGGTCAACGGCTTTGCGCTGGGCGGCGGGTGCGAGCTCGCCATGATGGCTGACTTCATCATCGCGAGCGAAAATGCGAAATTCGGCCAGCCCGAAATCAAGCTCGGCGTTGGCCCGGGCATGGGCGGATCACAGCGGCTGACGCGCGCCATCGGCAAGGCGAAAGCGATGGAAATGTGCCTCACTGGCCGGATGATGGGCGCTGAGGAAGCCGAGCGGTCGGGCCTTGTCGCCCGCGTCGTGCCGCTGGCCTCGCTCGTTGAGGAAGCGCTGAAGACCGCGACCGACATCGCCGCGATGCCGCCGCTCGCCACCATCGCGAACAAGGAAATGGTCAACGCCGCGTTCGAAACAACGCTCGATCAGGGCCTGCTGATGGAACGCCGCATCTTCCAAGTGCTCACCGCGACCGAGGATAAGGCCGAAGGCATGGCCGCGTTCATTGAGAAGCGCCCCGGCGTCTGGAAGGGTAAGTAATATGAAGATCGCCTTTATCGGCCTTGGCAATATGGGCGGCGGGATGGCCGCGAACCTTGTGAAGGCGGGGCATGAGGTCAACGCCTTTGACCTGTCGGCAGACGCGCTGGCCCGTGCCAAGGATCAGGGCTGCACACCATGCACCACCGTCCGGGAAGCGGTGCAGGGTGTCGATGCGGTCGTCTCGATGCTGCCCAACGGCAAGATCGTCCAGAAGGTCTATGAAGACGATGTCATCGGCCACGCGCCACGCGCGGCGACGCTGATCGATTGCTCCACCATTGACGTCGACACGGCCCGTAACGTCATGAAGAGCGCGGCCAAATATGGCAGCTACGAAATGGTCGATGCGCCGGTTTCAGGCGGGATCGCTGCGGCCAATGCGGGTACGCTCACCTTCATGGTCGGCGGCACGCCAAGTGCCTTCATGCACGCGGAAACGATCTTGAAGCATATGGGCAAGGCCGTGATCCACGCGGGCGGGTCCGGCGCGGGGCAGGCCGCCAAGATCTGCAACAACATGATCCTCGGCGCGACGATGGTTGCGACGTGTGAGGCGTTCGTGATGGCGAAGAAGCTCGGGCTTGATCCGCAGACCTTCTATGACATCTCTTCCAAAGCCTCAGGGCAGAGCTGGTCGATGACAAGCTATTGCCCGCTGCCCGGTGTTGGACCGCAAAGCCCGGCTGACAATGACTATCAGGGCGGCTTTGCGACGAACCTGATGTTGAAGGACCTGCTGCTCGCCATGGAAGCGGCTGAGCAGGCGAATGCCGCTGTGCCAATGGGTGCGCGCGCTGCAGAACTCTATCAGGAGTTTGCGAACCTCGGCCAAGGCAATGTCGATTTTTCCGGCATCATCCGGATGCTCGAAGCGTCGGGCGAAGCCTAAAGCCCAGCCTCAATGGCGATGCGGATGGCCTCGGCCCCGCTGCGCACATCGAGCGCCTTTAGCAACGCCGCGCGGTGCATCTTCACGGTGCGTTCGGTCAAGGACAGATCATAAGCGATCTGCTTGTTGAGCCGACCGGCCGCGAGAGATTCGAGTATCTGCAACTGGCGCCGCGTCAGCCGACCCACCTTCTGCCGCGCGGCATCATGTCTGCTCGCCCCGGTATCGTCGATGGCAACCTGCGAGCCGAGATAAAATTCCAGCTCTCCATCCTCATCAAAGAGCGGCGCAATCATCACCGCATTGCGGAACGGACTGCCGTCTTTGCGATAGTTGATCAGCTCCACCATCGCCGCACGGCCCGCGGCAACCGCTTCGCGCAGCATCGCTGTTTGTTCAGGTTCTGTGCGATCTCCGCGCAAAAAACGGCAATTACGACCGACGATTTCGTCACGGCTATAACCCGTCAGGCGGCAGAATGCCTCATTGCAGGCAATGATAGGATTATCGGGCTTTCGGGGGTCGCTCACCACGGCCGCGACAAGGGATTTTGAAATCAACGACTCCGGCAATGTCATCACGCCATCCAGGCTCTTCTATACTTCACGTAAGTTCATATCGCAGACTCCAAGCCATAAGCCTAGACCCAAATTGCCGGTCGCCACCCCCTCCCTCTCTCACCCTGGCGACCGGCAACGCCCAATCGAAAGGCCTTCCCATGAACTTCATGCTCAGCGACATTGTTGCCGATGAAGAGGACGACGGCCGCGTCCGCGTGCCCGCAGATGTCGAGGAAGCCGTCCGCACTCTGCTGCGCTGGGCCGGTGACGATCCGCTGCGTGAAGGCCTTCTCGACACGCCGAAGCGCGTTGGCCGGGCCTGGCGCGAATATTGCGCCGGATATGATGAGGATCCCGCCGTCCATCTGAAGCGGACGTTTGAGGAAGTCGCCGGATATGACGAAGTCGTGCTGTTGCGCGACATCCCATTCCATTCGCATTGCGAACATCACCTCGCGCCAATCATCGGCACGGCGTCCATTGCTTATCTGCCCACAGACCGCGTTGTTGGTATTTCCAAGCTTGCGCGCGTCCTGCACGGCTATTCCCGTCGCCTCCAGATTCAGGAGCGCCTGACGGCTGAAATTGCACAGTGCATCTGGGAGCATCTGAAGCCGCAGGGCGTCGCTGTTGTCATTAAGGCCACGCATGGCTGCATGACGGGTCGAGGTGTGCGGACGCACGGCGTCGACATGGTGACGAGCAAAGTGCTCGGCTGCTTCCGCGATGATCCTGCCAGCCGCAAGGAAGTCCTGTCTTTGATGGGACTCAAATAGGCAAAATGACTGTCATGCGGGTTGCGATTATTGGGGCAGGTGTCGCCGGCCTTGCTTGTGCCGAACGACTGGACTCCCTTGGGGCCACCACGCAGTTATTTGACAAGGGAAAGCGCCCGGGCGGGCGTCTTTCCACGCTTGTTCTGGACGATTTCGCTTGGGACTTCGGCGCCCAATACTTCACCGTCCGTGATCAGCGCTTTGCGGACCGCATCTCCCGCTGGGAGGCTGCGGGCCATGTTGCCCGCTGGACGGATGGACCCGACGGTGCCTGGATTGGTGCGCCGACCATGGCGTCTTTCCTTGCTGCAAGCTGCGCAGACCGCGACGTGCGCTTTGGCGCGCTTGTGCAAGCCGTCGACCCGGTAGACGGCCAATGGCAGGTCTCAGGGCCGGGCTGGGAAGAAGGCCCGTTTGACGCCGTTGTGATTGCGGTTCCGGCAGAGCAGGCTGCGACCCTCATCGGGCTGCACGATCTTAACATGGCGCGCGAAGCAGCCATGGTGCGGTCAGCCCCCTGCTGGACTTTGATGGCCGCTTTCCCGGAACCGCTCCCCGGTGCACCGGACGTATTGCGATCCGCCGGAGCGATCAGTTGGGCCGCCCGCAACGAAAGCAAGCCGGGCCGACCGTCTGCGGAATGCTGGGTCATTCAGGCCGGCGGCGAGTGGTCTGCCCGCAACCTCGAACGCGATCAGGAAGGCGTGGCGCAAGATCTGCTTGTGCACCTTGCCGAGTTGATCGGCGCACCTCTCCCTGAACCCACCTTCCTGAAGGCGCATCGCTGGCGCTTCGCTATGCCTCAGGGCGGTAACGGCGCGCCGCTGTGGAATGCCGATCTGAAGCTGGGCGCCTGCGGCGACTGGTGCATGGCCGCCCGCATCGAAGATGCCTGGCTGTCAGGCCATGAACTTGCAGACCGTGTTGTGGAAACGCTTGGCGCAAGTGCCGCACCGGTAAAGACCGCAGAAGCCGCCTGACACGGCCTGATGCCTAAGATGCGCCAAAAGGCGGACTTGCCCACCAAGATCTGCCTCTCCTGCAACCGTCCGTTCGCCTGGCGGCGCAAATGGGCACGCGACTGGGACAATGTGAAATACTGCTCCGACCGCTGTCGGTCAGCTTAGCCCGTCCAGAAACGCCCCCGCCTCACGCCTGAGCGTCTCCTGCTTTGTCACATCAAACTTATCCCACGTCCGCACCATCTGCCCCATGCGCGGGTTGCGGGCGAGGCGATCCTTATGTCGCGCAACAAAGTCCCAGAACAACAGGTTGAACGGGCACGCGTCTGGGCCTTCCTTCGCCTTCACTGAGTAACGGCAGGATCCGCAATAATCGCTCATCCGGTCGATATAGGCGCCGCTCGCCACATAAGGCTTGCTGGCGAGCAGGCCGCCATCGGCAAACTGGCTCATGCCGATCGTGTTGGGCAGTTCCACCCATTCATAGGCGTCGGCATAGACCGCGAGATACCATTCATGCAGCGCGTGCGGGTCCACACCTGCCAGCAGCGCGAAGTTGCCGGTGACCATCAGCCGCTGGATGTGATGCGCATAGGCCTCTTCCCGCGTCTGGGTCACACAGGCACGCACGCACGCCATGTCCGTATTGGCAGACCAGTAGAAGGACGGCAGCGGGCGATGCGCCTCCAGCGCGTTGGACTGCGCATAGTCCGGCATCTTCCACCAATAAATGGCGCGCACATATTCCCGCCAGCCAATGATCTGGCGGATGAAGCCTTCCGCACTGTTTAGCGGCACGCGTCCGGCCTGCCATTCCGCCTCAACCGCGCGGCACATGTCCAGTGGATCAAGCAGCCCGACGTTGAGATAGGGCGAGACGACCGCGTGGTAGAGGAACTTTTCTGACGTGAGCATCGCGTCCTGATAGGTGCCGAACTGCGGCAGCGCATGGCGTAGAAAGTGCGCAAAGGCGGCCTCAGCCTCAGCCCGCGTCGTCGCGAACCAGAATGGCTCCAGATCGCCGAAATGATCGGGAAAGCGCACGGCGACCAGATCAAGAACTTCACGCGTGATGGCATCAGGTGCAAATCGAAGTGGCGCCGGCATCAGCAGATCAGGTGACGCCTTTGCCCGGTTCTCCGCATCAAGATTCCAGGTGCCGCCCGCTGGCTCATTCCCGTCCATCAGCAGGCCGGTTTTGCGGCGCATCAGCCGGTAGAAATGTTCCATGCGGAGCATCGTCCGCCCTTCGGCCCATTCGGTGAACCGCTCCCGGTCGGCCAGAAAGCGGTCATCGTCTCGCAGCGTGATGTTGGGCCAGCCCCGCATCGCCTCCAGCAACCGCCACTCGCCCGGTTCCGTCGCGACGACATGATCGAGGCTATGCCGCTGCTTGGCCCGCGCCACTTCGCCTGTCAGCGACCCTGTATTGGCGGGGTCATCAAGCTTGACATAATCAACCTTCCAGCCCGCCGATCGCAGCTCTTGCGCGAAATGGCGCATGGCGGAAAAGACGAAGGCGATCTTCTTCTTATGGTGCGGCACGTAGGACGCCTCCGCCATCACCTCGGCCATGAGGACGACATCGCCAGCCTTGTCCCCCTGCATCAATGAGGACATGGACGGGCTCAGCTGATCGCCGAGGATGAGGATGAGGCTGCGGGACATGCCGCCTGCTAACGGTCAGTCCGCCGCGACGCAGCCTGTCTTAGGGGGCATTATGCGCCGGACAGGGTCGAGAGATAGGCCAGCACGTCCGCCTCGCTCACGACGTCGGCGTATTTCGCATTCATGTCGAACAAATTGGCCTCATGCGGTGCGGCATGGCGATCACCACAGGCATCGGCGATGACGGCAGTGGTGAAGCCATGGCTCATCGCATCGACGCATGACGCGCGCACGCATCCGCTCGTCGTCAGGCCCGTGAGCAGCACCGAATCCACACCCATCGCCGTCAGGGTCGAGGCCAGCGAGGTGCCGAAGAACGCACTCGGATACTGCTTCATCACGACCAATTCGTCGTCCTGTGGCTCCAGACCGTCAGCGAAGCGCGCATAGGGGCTGCCTTCCACGAAATGCCGCAAGGGGGCTGCCTTCTCAAAGAAGCGCCCGCCATCCATGCCACCGGGACGATAGGTCACACCTGTCAGCACCACCGGCACGCCCGCCGCGCGCGCGGCACTCCGCACGCGCAACGCGCTCGCAAAGGCGTCGGTCACCTCCGCAAACAGCTCACATTCCTGGGCAAAATAAGCGTGGCAGAAATCGATCAACAGCAAGGCGGGCCGCCGGCCGAAGCCAACGCGGGTGTTGTAGGCGCCCTCATAATTGGCGCGCAGATCATCGCTCATGCCGTCATCCTTTGTGCGACCCTAAATCGTTGCTCGCCAAAAGCATGGCTGCACAGGCTTTGGCAAGGTCGTCGAATACGATTGGGTCATTTCAAAGAGGGAGACGCGCTGAATAATCCTGACTATCCCGGTCCACACAAGAGCACTGCGAGTCGGTGCCGGGGAGAGGATGAAGATGGTCAGTGACACCGACTTTACGGGGAAGACCGTGCTCGTCGTGGGCGGATCGAGCGGGATCGGCAACGGCATCGCGCACGGTTTCCTCGAACGCGGCGCCAGCGTCCATGTGTGGGGCACGCGTGCGACGGCGTCGGACTATGACCCCGCCGACGGATCGGACTTGACCGGCCTTGGCTACACGTGTGTCGATGTCGGAGATCCGGACGCCATTGAGGCTGCGGCCCTGCCCTTTGCGACGCTCGACGTGCTGATCCTGTGTCAGGGCACCGTCGTCTACAAACGCGGCGAATTTGAGCGGGTGGGTTGGGACCATGTGATGGCGGTCAACCTCGACAGCCTCATGCACATTTCCCGCAAGTTCAAACCACAACTGCTTGAGACGCAAGGCAGCAGCATCATCGTCAGTTCCATAGCGGGTCTGAAGGCCAATATCGGCAACCCCGCCTATGCCGCGTCGAAAGCAGGCGCGATCAGCCTGACAAAGACGCTTGGCCAAGCCTGGGGCCCTGAAGGCATTCGCGTCAACGGCCTCGCCCCCGGTCTTGTCGATACCAAGCTCACCAAAGTGACAACGCAAAGCCCTGAACGGCTGGCAGGGGCCATCGCCGCCATTCCGCAACGTCGCATGGGCCTGCCTGCCGATATGGCGGGCGCTGCCATCTTCCTCGCCTCCCCGCTTGCCTCTTACATCACCGGTCACACGTTGATCGTGGATGGCGGGCTCTCGCTTTGACCGGCACGCCAAGGGGCATGCTTCGCGACACCGTCTCGTTCTGCTAGGGCTGGATCGAACAAGGCAAGAGGGTGAATGATGGCAGGCCGGTTTTTCGAAGAGTGGACCGTTGGCGACCGGATGGAGCATGAGATCCGCCGCACCGTAACAGAGACAGACAATCTCCTCTTCTCCACGATGACGCACAACCCGCAGCCGCTGCACCTCGATGCGGAATTCGCGCGGGAGAGCGAGTTCGGTCAGATCCTCGTCAACGGCACTTTCACCTTCGCGCTGATGGTGGGCCTGTCGGTCGGCGACACGACGCTCGGCACGCTCGTCGCCAATCTGGGCTATGACAAGCTGGTCATGCCCAAGCCCGTCTTCATCGGCGATACGATGCGCGCGACGAGCGAAGTAGCCGAGCTGAAAGAGTCGAAAAGCCGCCCCAATGCGGGGATTGTGACCTTTGCGCATGAGCTGATCAACCAGCGCGGCGAGGTTGTTTGTCGCTGCCTGCGCACGGCTTTGGTGAAGCGGCGCGGCTAAAAGGCGCTTGACCCTGCGGCCCGAAGATTCAATCCGGCCCGTTAGATTTTAAGGATTCGGGAAATGACTCAAGCAGATGTGGTGATTGTGGGCGCCGGGCATGGCGGGGCACAGGTCGCACTGGCGCTGCGCATCAACGGCTTTGAAGGCTCGATCCTGATGATCGGCCGCGAAAGCGAGCCGCCTTATGAGCGCCCACCGCTCTCCAAGGAATATCTCGCCCGCGATAAGGAATTTGACCGGCTCTACATTCGCCCGCCGCAGTTCTGGGTGGACAAGAATGTGACGCTGAAGCTCGGTACCGAAGTGACGTCGGTAGATGCTGCCGCGCATCAGGTGACGCTGGGCGACGGGTCAACCGTGACCTATGGCAAGCTCATCTGGGCCGCGGGCGGCGATCCGCGAAAGCTGAGCTGTGCAGGCGCTGATCTGGGCGGCGTCCATGCCGTGCGTACGCGTGAGGATGTCGACCGGCTGATGGGCGAGCTTGATGCAGGTGCCAAGCAGGTCGTCGTCATCGGCGGCGGCTATATCGGCTTGGAGGCAGCCGCGGTGCTGACCAAGCTCGGCTGTTCGGTGACGCTTTTGGAAGCCCTTCCCCGCATTCTCGCGCGCGTCGCGGGGCCGGACATCTCGGCCTTTTACGAAGCGGATCACCGCGCGCATGGCGTCGATCTGCGCACTAATGTGGCGGTCGATTGTCTTGTCGGCGACGGCGGCAAGGTCTCTGGCGTAAAGCTGGCCGATGGCAGCGTGATCCCGGCCGAAATCGTGATTGTCGGAATCGGCATCATTCCGTCGGTCGCGCCGTTGCTGGCGGCGGGCGCGGAAGGTGCCAACGGCGTCAATGTCGATGACCATTGCCGCACGTCCCTGCCCGACGTCTATGCCATCGGCGACTGCGCGGCCTTTGCCTGCGCTTATGCCGAAGGTGCCGTGATGCGCGTGGAATCGGTGCAGAACGCCAATGATATGGGCACCAGCGTTGCCAAGGCGATCTGCGGCGACCCGCAGCCCTATCACGCCTTCCCATGGTTCTGGTCGAACCAATATGATCTCAAGCTCCAGACCGCCGGCCTATCCGTCGGCTATGACGCGACCGTGCTACGCGGTGATCCGGCCACGCGCGCCTTCTCGGTGCTCTATCTGAAGGAAGGCCGCCTGATCGCGCTCGACTGCGTCAATGTCATCAAGGACTATGTGCAGGGCCGCAAACTGGTTGAGGCAGGCGCGGTGATCGATCCGACGAAGCTTGCCGATGCCTCGGTGCCGCTCAAGGAACTGATGGCCTAAGCCACCGCCTCTTCAATTCGCGCCAGCAGGGCTTCGACCTGCACCTGCGCGCCCGCCGTCGCATTGAGTTCCGCCACGACGCCGTCAAACGGTGCTGTGAGGGTATGCTCCATCTTCATGGCTTCTAGCGTCAGCAGCTTCTGGCCCTTTGTGACCGCCTCTCCCGCCGCCGCCATCACGGCGATGACCTTGCCGGGCATGGGCGAGAGGATGTCGCCATCGGCAATCGTCCCGCCATGGCTGCCATCAAAGCGATAAGGCGCGAGCACCCAGACAGCCCCGCCTTCGGCAACCAGCATGGACGGTGCAGGAGACGCTTCGCCGGGACCATGCAGGGCCACTTCCACCCGCTCCCCATCAAGGAGGAAGGGGGCTGTGCGCTTGTCGGGCGCATTGAGGCGGAAGCCCGAATGTGATGATTTGGGAACCATCGCCATGGCCGCGCGCGTCAGGGCATGGGCCGACGGTTTGGGCTCCACCGCCATCGCCGCGCCGTCGCGTTCGATCAGCCCGGTATCGACCTCACCCGCCGCAAAGTCGGGATGCGCCAGCGCGTTGATGAGGAAGGCGGCGTTGGTCTTCACCGGCCATATCGCGCATTCATTGAGCATCTCGGACAAGAGCTCGCGCGCCTCGTCCCGCGTGTCGCCGGGGGCGATCAGCTTGGCGATCATCGGATCGTAAAAGGGCGACACCTCGGCGCCTTCGGTAACGCCCGTATCGACGCGCCCGCCCAGCCCTTCGCCCGGCTGGAACAGGTCGAGCCGCCCGATGGAGGGCAGGAAGCCTTTGGCAGGGTCTTCGGCATAGAGGCGCGCTTCCATCGCCCAGCCATTGATCGACAGCTCGTCCTGCGACATCGGCAGCGGCTCGCCCGCCGCGACGCGGAGCTGCCATTCGACCAGATCTACACCGGTAATCTCTTCAGTCACCGGATGTTCGACCTGCAGCCGCGTGTTCATTTCCATGAACCAGATGCGGTCGGCGCGCAGGCCTTCGGACGCATCGGCGATGAACTCGATGGTCCCCGCGCCGATATAGTCGACGGCCTTGGCCGCGCGGACGGCGGCGGCGCAGAGCTGTTCACGCGTCGCGACGTCCATGCCCGGCGCAGGCGCTTCCTCGATCACCTTCTGGTGGCGGCGCTGAAGCGAGCAATCGCGTTCGAACAGGTGGACGATGTTGCCATGGCTGTCGCCGAACACCTGCACCTCGATATGGCGCGGGCGCTGAATGTACTTTTCGATGAGGACGTGCGCGTTGCCGAAGGAGGACGCGGCCTCACGCTGGCAGGAGGCGAGCGCGTCGGCGAAGTCCGCCGCCGCATCCACCTTGCGCATCCCCTTGCCACCGCCGCCCGCAACCGCTTTGATGAGCACGGGGTAGCCGATCTTCTCCGCTTCTGCCGCAAGGAAGGCTGGCTCTTGGTTCGCACCCATGTAACCGGGTGTGACGGGCACGCCCGCTTCCGCCATCAGCGTCTTGGCGGCATCCTTAAGGCCCATGGCAGTGATGCTGGCGGGCTTCGGCCCGACCCAGATCAGGCCTGCATCAATAACGGCCTGCGCGAATTCGGCATTCTCGGACAGGAAGCCATAGCCCGGATGGATCGCGTCCGCGCCGGAGGCCTTGGCAGCAGCGATGATCTTCTCGCCGACCAGATAGCTATCCCGAGCGGGTGACGGCCCGATATGCACCGCCTGATCCGCCTCGCTCACATGCAGCGCATTGCGGTCCGCATCCGAAAAAACGGCAACGGTGCGAAGGCCCATGTCCCGCGCAGTGCGGATAATCCGACAGGCAATTTCGCCGCGATTGGCGATGAGGAGGGAGGTTATCATGAAACTGTTCCTGAAACTCCTCCCCGAGCTTGCCTCGGGGAGGGGGACCGTCCGGCGACTGCCGGATGGTGGAGGGGTAGTCGCGCAAGAGCCATAGCGATGATGCCGTCCGCAACGGCCGCAGCATCCTTTAAAACGTCGCTGGCGGGGATCCGAACAGTCTCAATCTCTTTCGATTTTAGCCAAGCATCGCGCCGCACATCGCGCTCAGGTCTGTCGCCGGTATTATGCGCCATGCCATCAATTTCGATCGCCAGCCGTGCATCGGAGCAGTAGAAGTCGATGTCTAACTCTCCGCTCGGATGTTGCCGTCGAAACTTGACGCCTTGCGGCTGCCCTTTGAGCAATCGCCATAGGAGAACCTCGGGAAGGCTCATTTCCTTGCGGAGCTTGCGCGCACGGTGCACCGAGCCTGTCGCCGGCCTAGGTGCAATGTCTTTAAACATTTTTGGCCCCTCCACCGCTCGCTAAGCGAGCGGTCCCCCTCCCAGTTTCGGGGAGGTGTTTGGGCGGAGTTTCCCATCAGCAAGAACCTCGCCGACACGGGGAGGGGGACCATCCGTAGGATGGATGAGGAGTCACATCCGGAACACGCCGAAACGTGCCCCCTCGTCCATCGGCGCATTGAGTGCCGCCGCCAGCGCCAGTCCCAGCACATCGCGGGTCTGC
>Ga0222712_10004842_pt1 | contig 13904 bp, 18 predicted proteins | sample C33_657DmetaG_FD_165043 | JGI IMG/M metagenome (GOLD analysis project Ga0222712, IMG submission 165043) | Estuarine water microbial communities from San Francisco Bay, California, United States - C33_657D | ecosystem: Environmental > Aquatic > Marine > Unclassified | place: USA: California... | reverse complement strand
ATTTTCCGTCTATCCGAAAACGGGCAGGAGCAGGCGAATCTTGCCGAGGACTCCCGAGCCTCGACAGATTCAGACAAGGAACCTGGCATAGCGCCCCGATTGGAAACTGCGACATTGGGGGGCGGGAGCTACGGGCACCAGGTGGCGAAGGTCGCCAAGGAATTGTTGGGCGTCGACCTGATGCCGTGGCAGCTGCACGCGCTCAATGGCCAGCTTGAGCACGACGACGACGGCAATCTGATCCGCCGGCGGTCTTTGGTCTCGGTCGCTCGGCAGAACGGCAAGACCATGGCATTGAAGGCTTTGATCCTGTGGGCCTTGACCGAAGAACCGAAGCGCCGTGGCGGTCCCATCATGCTGATCAGCACCGCGCACCAGCTCGACCTGGCTGTTGAAATCTTTGAGGCCCTGGCACCGATCCTTGACAAGCAATTCGGGGCCAAGGTCAAATGGAGCTACGGCCGCAACGAGGTCATCATGCCTGACGGAACCCGGTGGCTGGTGCAAGCCGCGACCCCAAAGGCATTCCACGGGTTGTCCCCGACCTACGTCATTGCCGACGAGGTTTGGGCTATCAGCCGTGACGTTTTGCTCAATGGTGCGCTGCCTTCCCAACGCGTGATGAAGTCGCCGTTGTTGTCGTGCTGGTCGACGGCCGGCACCGAGGATTCCCTTGCCATGCTGCAGATGCGCGAGGAAGGGTTGCGGGCAATTGACGAGGGCCGCACCACGAAGCTCTACATGGCCGAATGGTCTGTGCCCCCGGGGATCGACCCGATGACCTCGCCCGAGCTGTGGAAAATGGCGAACCCGGCACTGGGCTACACGCTTGAACCAGACGTACTGGCCGACGAAGCCGAGCAGGTCGACAAGGCCGCGTTTCTCCGGGCATCGCTCAACGTCTGGATCAGTTCGGAGCGGTCGTGGCTTCCCCCTGGCACGTTCGACCGGCTGAAAGTTGAGCAGATCCCCGCCGGCGGCGTGCTGGCAGTCGATTCGTCAATGGATGAATCGCTCTATTGCGGCGTAAGGGCGCAGCGCGTCGACGAGGACATAATTGGAGTCACCGTGGAATTCCTCGCTGATTCCCTCTCGGGATGTTGGAAGGCAATCACGGAAGCAGCTGCCACCTGCGACAAGGTCGCGCTCACGCCGTCGCTGTTTGACATTGCCCCGCCGGCGCTTGAGCGCAAGAAGGTGCAAGTCGGGTATGCCGAGCTCGCCACCCACACCGGCACGATTCGGCAGCTGATAACCGAAGGCCGCATCGTTCACACCGGCGAGGAAATGCTTGCCGAGCATGTCGACCGCGCAGTTGGCGTCAAGACCCAGCGCGGTTATGCCCTGTCGTCGCAGCGCAGCTCTGGTCCGATCACACTTGCCAGGTGCATGATCTTTGCCGCCTCACTGGTGGCCCGACCGCAGTCCAGGGCGAAGCCTGCAATCGCATTCGGCAGGTAACATCGACCGCGCCTATGGGCGCCGGTGCCAGCAATGGCAAGGCTCATCACCTTCCCCGCCGGCGTTCATAGGTATCAAATCGTATCTGTAGTCGTGTTCGCTTGTAATTGACATACATCAGGGGCACCATTCACGTATGGAGCTCTTCAAGAAGGTGAAGGCAACACCCGCCATGGCGTCGGCGCCGGTGGCCGCAGCTTCCGGGGCTCCACAGCCGGGGCACTTCATCGGCTACAGCGTGGGAGCCGCAGAAGATGCCGCGCTCAGCGTCCCCACGGTGTCTCGGGCGATCTCCCTCCTGAGCACCGTGGTGGCCACGCTGAATCTGAAGTCGTACACGCTTCAGTGGACCGGGCAGGAGTACGAGGAGCTTTACGTCGAAGGCGAATCGTGGATGACGCGCCCCGATCCCAAGATCACGCGCAACTTCATCATGAGCAAGACGGCCCGCGACCTTATCCTGTACGGCCGCGCCTTCTGGATGATCACCTCGCGCTACTCCACAGGATTCCCCGCCACGTTCCAGTGGCTTCCGGCAAACCTGTGCGACACCCCTGACAACGCGCCGCCGGAATGGTTCGGGCCTGCCGACAAGGTCAACTTTAACGGCATCCCCCTGGACACTTCCCAGCTGGTGCAATTCCTGTCTGGTTCGCAGGGGATCATCTACTCAGGGCGTCGGGCAATTCAGATCGCTTTGAGGCTTGACCAGTCCGCTGAGCGTTTTGCCACCAACGAGATTGCCGCTGGCTACCTGCAGCAGAAGGGCGGGGAGCCCATGAGCGGCGAGGAATTGGGCGAAATGGCCGCTGCCTGGGCGGCTAACCGACGCACCAATGCAATCGGCGCACTCAACGAGCTGGTGTCATTCGAATCGTTCGACGTCGACCCGTCAAAGTTGCAGCTGGTGGAGGGCCGGGAGTACCAGACCAAGGAGCTGTCGCGGCTCATGGACATTCCCGCCTACCTGCTGGCCATTGACCAGTCGGGCATGACCTACGCCAACGCGCAGCAGGCGCGGCAGGATCTGATCCTGTTCGGTGCGCGGCCGATCCTTCACGCCATTGAGGAACGGCTTTCGATGGACGACGTTCTTCCCCGGGGCCGTCACGTTCGCTTTGCGATTGACGAATACCTCGAGGACTTCACTCACACCGAGGAAATGCCGGCCGACATGCCAATCGACACCGTGGAGCAGGACACATGATCAGGTTCAACGCCGACAGCACGCTTATCACCGCCGAGGCCGGGGACGCTGAGCGCCCCGCTCGCATTGCGGGGATCGCCGTGCCCTGGGACACCGTGGCGACGGTTTCGGACGGGCAGCAGGTGAGGTTCGCCCGTGGCGCGTTCGATGTTGACCAGAAGCCCGCAAAGCTGATTGAGAACCATGATCTCACCCAGCTGCGCGGCGTGGTTGACACCCTGGTGGACGGCAACGAGGGGCTTGAGTTCGAAGCCACTCTCGCAGACACCAGGGCAAGCCGTGACGCCGTGGCGCTGCTCAAGGCTGGCGCGTATGACGCCGTAAGCGTGGGCGCTCATCCCCTCAAGTTCACGACCGACCCCGAAGGGGTTATGACCGTCACTGAGGCGGCATTGGTCGAGCTTTCTTTGGTCGCCCTTCCGGCGTTCAAGGAAGCGGTTATCACTCAGGTAGCCGCAACCGTCCCCGACCCGGGTGACGAGCAGCAGGAGCAGGACACCGACAACACCGAGCAGGAGCTAGAGGAAATGTCCGAGGCCAAGATCGAGGCCGAGCCCATCGAGGCCGAGGCCACCATCCCGACCAACCCGATTATCTACGCGCAGAAGGCTGAGATGCCGACCGCCGTGGATTACCTGAGCGCGTACCTCAAGGGTGGCGCTGAGTTCGACAAGATGCAGATGCGCGTTCGCGCTGCTGCGCCTGACGTCGTGACTGGCGATGTGCCGGGAATCCTGCCCGAGCCCATCCTCGGGCCGGTGTACAACAACTTTATCGGCCGGCGGCCCGTGGTGGACGCTATCGGCACGCGGGCGATGCCCGGTGGCGGCAAGGTGTTCATTCGCCCCGAGGTGACGACCCATACCAGCATGGGTGAGCAGACGACTCAGAACACCGACCTGACGGCCGGAACGTTGGTCGTGACTGACAACCAGGTGACCAAGAAGACCTACGGCGGCTACGTCGAGCTCTCTGAGCAGACGGTCGACTTCACCGACCCGGCCATTCTCAGCGTCATTCTTGACGACATGGGCCGCATCTACGCCAACACCACGGACAACGTGGCGGCTGACGCCCTGGCGGCTGGCACGACCAACACCAACAGCTTCACGGCCGCCAGCGCGGGTGACCCGTCGTACTGGGCGTCGTGGATTGCCGAGGCGGCCAAGGACATTCTGAGCGGGTCCAACGGCAACCTTCCGACCCACCTGTTCCTTCACCCGGGAATCTGGCAGGACCTGATCGGGCTTTCGGACACCTCTGACCGCCCGCTGTTCCCGCAGGTCGGCCCGATGAACGCATTCGGCAACCTGACCCCGGGCAGCGACTCGGGCAACGCTTTCGGTCTGAGCGTGGTGGTCGACCGCAACTTCCCGAGCCAGACGCTGATCGTCGGTGACGCCAGCGGGTTCGAGATCTACGAGCAGCAGAAGGGCGCCATTCAGGCGAGCAACCCGGCGCAGCTGAGCACCACCCTGGCGTTCCGTGGCTACTTTGCCACCCTGATGATCGACGCGGACAAGTTCGTCAAGGCCGCCTTCGTCTGATCCCTCTGAGCTGACCGACTGCCATGGCTACCTTTGCAATCACCCACCGTCAGGTAACTGACAACTACTTGGTCGTTCAGACCTTGGAGGGGACTGACATTGGGACCGGGCAGTCGGTCACGCTCGCGGGGCTAGGTGCCACGCTGAACGGCACCTACACCGTGGAGGATGTACCTACGTTTCTGTTCTTGGGCGTGGACGACGAGGGCGACTGGCTGTTTGACCCAAACGTCACCATCCTCAACCAGCTGCTTATGCCCAAGACGCACGCTGACATTGCGCGTGGGGCAGTCGACGGAACGCTCACCTGGACGACAACGGCAACGTGGATTACCGACGCTGACGTTGTGGCGTGGCTGGGCATCGCATCAGCAACGGCCAATGACACGGCTTTCATCACCACGGCCGTCAACGCGGCCAACGCTTACGCCTACCGCCGGCGGCGGGAAGCGGGGTATTACGACAGCCTGAGCACCGTGCCCAGTGCTGACGTCAAGCTCGGCACGATCATGTTCGCCGGCAGTCTGTACCGCGAGCGTGGATCTGTGGACTCATTTGCATCGTTCGAGCAGATGGGCACGCCGGTGGCGTTCGGGTCAAACGGCCAGATCAACCGTTTGCTGGGCGTCAATAGGTCACAGGTAGCGTGACTGCCTCCGGCATCTTTGCGGACGCTCAGGGGACGCTGGTGGCGTCCCTGACGGCATTGGGCCTCAAGGTCGTGACCGACGTGCGGAATGCGCGGCCGATCACCGTGCTGGTCGACCCGCCGACGTTCACCTGCTTCAACAACAACATTGCCGAGATTGAGTTCGGTTTGAAGGTGCTTGCCGCGCCGCCTGGTAACAGTGACGCGGTTGATTACCTGATTACGACCGCTGACACGATTATGGACAGCGGCATCAGCCTCATTCGGGGAATCCCGGGTGTTATGCAAATCGGTGGGCAAGAAGTTCCCACTTATGACCTGACAGTTCGGGTCGGAACCCAAAGGAGCTAGCCACCATGGCGGCAACGACTTACCTTTCCCAGCCGGCGTCGCTGACCATTGGCGGCGTGCAGCTGTCGGACCAGTGTTCAGCAGTGACTCTGACCCTCGGCCAGAACCCGCTCGTGTCGACCGCGTTTGGCGACGGTGGCGAGCGCATGGTCGGGGGCCTGCAGACCGTTGAGGGCACCATTACGTTCTACGTCGACTATGGCGCAAACAGCGTTGAGGCCACGGTTGCTGCCGAGCTCGGGGCTGGTGACACCGCAATCGTCATCCGCAAGGACGCTGGGGCACCCAGCGCGTCTAACCCCGAGTGGACGATCAGCGACACCATGATCGCCAACTACCCCATTACGTACTCTGTTGGGGAACTCCAAGTCATGGAAGTGGCCTTCTCGGGTGGCACTTTTGTGCGCGACGTGACCTAATCAATTCAAAGGGGTAAACGATGGCTGACACAAAGGCAGTAAATGGGAACATCGAATTCACGACGAAATCGGGTTCTTACATTGTTGACATTGCATCGTTGAAGGTCGTCATCCAGTTTGAGCGGCATTTCAATGTCTCCGCCCAGGTCATGAACATGGCCCCCCGGGTGGAATACCTGGCGTACATGGCGTGGGCAGCTGCACGCGCTCAGAACATGCCGGTGGCAGACACCTTTGACGGTTTCGTCGACGAGCTGGTGGACATTGAGCAGGTAGACGGCGAGCAGACAGATCAAAACCCTACGGACGGGGGACAGTAAGCCGGGCACTGGCCGTAGTGCTGGTGCAGACGGGCTTCTGGCCCCCAGATGTAGCCTTCACGATGAAAGACCTCAATACGGTGCTCGAGGTCATCAAGGAAAGCCAAAGGTAATGCCGGCGACGATCAAGACCGAGGTTGTGGGCGTCAAGGACACAATCAAGGCGTTGCGCCGGGTTGACCCCGAGTTCCGCAATGAATTCAACAAGGCCGCAAAGGACGTCGTTGCGCCCATGGTGGCCGAAGCCAAGTCCCTGTACCCGAAGCTTCCCCTTTCGGGCATGGCGCGGTCTTGGACGCCGAAAGCGTTTTCAATCTTTCCTTGGCAGATCAACAAGGTGCGAACGGGCGTCAAGGTAAAGACCTCGACTCGCCGAGATAAAAACGCCGTCTTGTATGTGTCCCAGGGCACGCCTTCCGCCGTGGTGTTTGAAACCGTCAGCAGTAACAAGCCGCTGGGAATCAACATCAGGGCGCGTCACGACCGGGTGCTGTGGCCGCTGGCCGAGAAGCACGCGCCACGAATCAACAGGGGCATCGAGCAGCTGGTGCGCGAGGCTGAAAAGACCGTTCAAGGGATGGTGGGCTAATGGCAATAACCATCCCGATCCTGACCGATTTCGACGGCCGTGGGATTGACCGTGGCATAAAGCAGTTCGGCCAGCTGGAAACCAAGGGGCAGAAGGCCGGTTTCCTGATCAAAAAGGCCGCTCTGCCAGCCGCTGCCGCTCTTGCAGGTCTGGGCGCTGCCGCGTTTGTGTCGGCCAAAGCCGCTGCCGAGGATGCAGCTGCCCAGGACAAGCTGGCAGGCACCCTGCAGCGCGTCACGGGCGCCAGCGATGCCGTCGTCGCCAGTACCGAGGAGTACATCACCACGCTTTCGCAGGCCGTGGGCGTGGCCGACGATGAGCTCCGCCCGGCGCTAGGCAAGTTGGCGACAGTCACTAGGGACGTTGGCAAGGCTCAAGAGCTGCTGGGCATCGCCCTGGACGTCAGCGCTCAGACCGGAAAGCCGCTTGAGGCCGTCACGACTGGGCTGGCGAAGGCATACGGGGGCAACCTCGGAGCCCTGAAGAAGCTGATCCCCGGGTTCGATGAGGGAATCATCAAGTCAAAGGATTTTGAGGCCGCGCAGGCCGAGCTCGCAAAGCTCACCGGGGGCGCCGCGTCCGAAAGCGCAAACACCGCTGCCGGCCAATTCCGCCGGTTTGGCATCGCAATCGAGGAAACCAAGGAAAGCATCGGCGCGGCCCTGTTGCCGATCATCCAGGCGTTCCTCCCAATCCTGCAGCGCATGGCCGCGTTCGTGCAGGAGAACAGCGGCGTGGTTGTCGCCTTGGGCGCGGCCGTGGGCGCCCTGTCAATTGTCGTTCTGGCCGTCAACGCTGCAATGAAGGTGGCAGCTGCAACGACGGCAATCTTGACCGCTGCCCAGATTGCCTACAACATTGCCCTGAGCGCCAACCCAATAGGAGTCGTGGTGCTTGCCGTCGCTGCGCTAGTGGCCGCGTTCGTCACCGCCTACAAAACCAGCGACACCTTTCGAGAAATTGTTGACGGGCTGTTTGGCGCGCTACGGGGCGCATTCACGTTTGTCAGGGACACCGTTGGCCCAATCATTGAGGGCTTTGTCAAGGCGCTAAGGACCGCGTTCAATTGGATCAAGGAAAACGCCGGGCCTGCGCTCGACGTGCTTGAAACCGCGTTTAAGACCGCGTTTGCGCCGATAACCCTTGCTGTGTCTGCCATGCAGAAGCTGCTCAACTTGCTGGGTTCATGGGATAAGGGCTCACGGGGCGTCCCCAACCTCACTCGCCCAGGCGCCGGGAGCGGCGGCATGAGGGGCAACGAAATTGAGGGAATGGCCAAGGGCGGCATTGTCACTCAGCCTACGTTTGCTCTGATTGGTGAGGCTGGCCCTGAGGCCGTCATTCCTCTGAATCGCGCCGGCGGCATGGGCGGCATCACCATCAACATCGAGGCGGGGCTTGTGTCCACGCCCGACCAAGTGGGCCAACAGATCATTGAGGCCATTCAGAGGGCGCAGCGGCGCTCAGGACCGGCTTTCGCAGCGGCATGAGCCTGCCGACTATTCAGGTGCTGGTGGGCTTCCAGCAGACCGCTAATTTCGCCACCCCGTTCCAGCTGGACATAGACCCTTACGGCAAGCTCAACACCGGCACCCTCGGCGGCGTTGAGATGATTGACGTCACCAGCATGGTCAAAAGCATTGGCATTACCAGGGGCCGCAACCGTGACACCGAGCAGTTCAACGCTGGCACGGCATCGGTGGCGTTTTACGACCCTGACCGCGACCTTGACCCGCTGAACGAGGGTTCGCCGTATTACCCGTGGGTAGGCCCGCGCATGCCCATTGAGGTTTACGCCAACGGCCTACCGATTTACGCGGGCACGATCACCGACTGGGATCTTGATTACGACTTCACGACGTCCGGCAACCGCATGACAGCGCAGTGTGCTGACAACTTCACCGTGTTGGCAAATATGACGTTTGCCGAGTGGGCACCTGTTGAGCAGAACTCAGGCGCTCGAATCACCGCATCGCTGGCACGACCCGAGATTTCCTATCAGGGATCCCGAGCTGTTGCGACCGGGCAAAGCACGTTGGGTGGCACACCCGGCGGCGGTAGCGCCTACGACGTCGACCAAGGCACAAACGTCCTTAGCTACCTGCAGCGCGTTGCCGCGTCTGAAGGCGGGTTCCTGTTCATGGATCACGCCAACATCTTGACGTTCGTCGACCGTAGCCAGAACATCAACCCGTCAGCCGTAGCCGCGTTCACCGAGGACGGCACCGGGATTCCCTACAGCTCATTGCTCAACCAGTTTGGTGACGAGCTGCTTTTTAACAGCATCCAGATGCAGTCCCCGGCCGGGAATGTGCAGATCGCTTCCGACGCTGAAAGCATCGCCAGGTATCAGGCATCCCAGTATTCGAAACTGGATCTTCTCAACAGCACAACCGCAGAAGTTCTTGACCTGGCCAACGCCTTTCTCGCCACCCATGCGAACCCGGTGTTGCGATTCACAGGCGTCAGCCTGCAGCTGGCGGCGTATGAAGTCGACCATCAAAATGATGTGCTGGCTCTTGACCTAGTCGACGTCGTGACCATTCAAAAGTCCTTCGACGTTGGAAGTCCGGCAAGCCTTTCCGAGTCGTTGATTGTCAGTGGCATTCAGCACGCCATTACGCCGGCAGGCCATACGGTGTCCCTGACTTTCGAGCACACCGACTCCCGGGCATACTTCACGTTGGATTCGCCAACGCTTGGCGTCCTCGACACTAACTTTCTCTACTTCTAGGAGGGGCCGTGGCAATCACACCAAACACCACATTTACCGCCGGCAACGTTCTCACGGCAGCTCAGATGAATCGCCTGCCGTGGGGCATCATGGGTTATGCCAGCGTTACGGCTAATCAAAGCGGCATCACAACTGCCGTCGACGTCACTGGCCTTACCGTCACCTTTACTGCAAATTCGACGCGCTACTACAAGACCACCGTGTACACCTTCAGCGCGCAGCAGAACACCGCAGCGGGTTACGGGGAAATCAGAATTACTGATGGATCAAACGTGCAAAAGCAGTCTGGCGTGATCTATCAGCTTGCAGGGGTACAGGCTCTGATGTGCATTTCTGTTGTCGAAACCGGGCTTTCAGGCAGCACGATTCGTAAGGCGCGAGCGTTGACGACCGCAGGCACCCTCCTGTTGGCTGCAAGCGCCACATCTCCAATGTTTATCGTGGTCGAGGACATCGGGCAGGCATGAGCCCCGAGGACGCGCACACGATCCGCCAGGACATACGCGAATTGCGCGATGCGCTGGCGACCGTGGAAAGCCTTCAGCGCGAAGCCAATCATCGCCTTGGGAAGCTCGAAGGGCGTGTGTTCGAAATCGAGCTGTGGCGTGCGCGTCTGCAGGGTGCAGCTGCAACCAGCCGCGTCGTCTGGCTTCTGGCCGGCGGCGCAATCACCGGGATTATCGTCGGCATCATCAACAACACCTAGGGGACGTCGTGATCAGCAACGGGCAGGCAACGTTACGGAAGGCAGGGCATTACCTCGGGGCGCAGGAGGGTGCCAAGCCCAACCGTTCCGGCGATCCCATCGTTGACGAATGCCAGGAAATGTACGGCTTGCTGGGTGTGCCCTGGTGCGCGTGTTTCGTCGGGTATGTAATCGACAAGTCCGAGGCGTCGGCCCAATACAAGAAGGACGCCAAGGCCGTCGTGCATCCGTCTACGGCCGAGATGGTCGCTCGAGCTCGCCGAAAGGGCTGGTACGGCCCGCACGGCAAGAACACAAAGCCGGGTCATCTGTTCATCATCGACGGCTTGCATGTCGGGTTCGTCAACGCGCTCAACAAGGACGGCACCTTCCAGACCATCGAGGGCAATGCCAGCAATGGCGTCAGGAGCCTGACCCGGGCATGGTCAGACGGCTGGCAGGTAATCAGCATTCCCGGCGTGGGCAACCCCGGGCCTGCGGCCGTGGTTGACGGCTACGGATTCGACGACACCAGCGTGAAGATCTACGGCGGCTGGCCGACCCCCCAGGCGCGTGATCAGCAGCTGCAGAAGTTTGCCGCCGCCAACCCGACCTACTGGACTCAGGCCGTCAGGGTGCAGGCCAACAGCAAGTACGCCTTCCGCGCTGGCCCCGAGGGCACGTGGAATCGCTGGACGTTCGGCCCGTGGCTTCACAACACTGGCAAGCAGACGCGGGATGAGCAGATGAAGAAGTGGAGCGAGAAGCACAAGGCCACGGCTCGCCCGTGGAAGAAGTCCTATAAGGAAGCGTGATTCATGCCGCCTGAGATCGTCCCGCCCAGCACTGTCGTGATCGAGCCGCCGCCGGCCGAACCCACCGACTACGACGAGAAGCAGGAGAACCCCGAGTGATCCCGAAGGTAGGACCGTCGACAATCGCAATCCTGACCGCCGCTGTTGTGGTCATGGTCGCTTTCGTCGATACGTTCGTGGAGGGAAACCCGAGCGTGACGCTTGCCGCCATTAGCGCAGCTCTCACGGCCCTGCTGGGCGTGCTGCGCTCATGGCAGTCCGTTTCAGCAAATGGGGAGAAGGCATTATCCGACGTTCAATCGCCGCCTGGGGATTCCTGATTGCAGCATTGCTGCTGGTCGGGTCGATCGAGGCAAATGCAGCACCGTGCCAAGCCCACCAGGGCAAGGCCAAGTCAGAGTGCATCAAGCAGGCAAAGCGGGATCGCATGGCATGGCCACCCAAGCCTTCCGAGGCTGAAATACGCCGGCGCATCGGCACCGTGCAGTGGCGCAAGGCCGAGCGCGTGGCAGTGTGCGAAACCGGAGCCAATTGGCAGCACTACCCCCACGGCACCTACATCGGGGGCATGGGCATGTACCGGCGCACCTACGGCATTGGGCAGGCCGTCACCGGCTACCGCTGGCCGTCCGAAGGCGCTACCAAGGCCGAGCAGATCGCAGTCGCGCACATTGTCGCGCAGCGGTTCGGTTGGTCCGCGTGGGGTTGTGGGTCCGCGTGAGTCTGTAGCCTTCCGCCGGCAGTACGAAAGGGGAGAGAATGAAGTGTCCACATTGTGGGCATCCTGACCGCTTGCACGCCAGCAAGTTCTCGCAGTACCTAGCGCCCGGTACATGCCAGTGCCACCCGCCTGATACGCCGTGCCCGTGCCCGGGCTGGCGTTACTGGTTGAAGGGCGACGAATGGCAGCAAGAGCTGCAGTTTGAGCAGGATCGAGTGGACAAGCATTTCGGAAAAGAAATGTCGACGCTTTGGGAGTACGACGACTAACCAGGGGGAACGATGCAGCAGATGACGATTGCAGAGCTCCACGCTCTGCTCAACAAGGTTGACCAAGCAGCACCGAGAGATTGGAAGACAATCGCCGGCCGCGCCATGGAATACCTGATTGGCCGGGGCGAGGACTTTACCGCCGACGACCTGCAGGCGCTGCTCGAGGGCGTGGGCGCTGAGCCCATTGAGCCCAACCGAGTGGGCGCACTGTTCAACGTCTACAGCCGCCGGGGGCTCATTACGTTCGCCGGCCGGTTCACTCACTCCAAGCGCTACACATCGCATCGCCGGATGCTCAGGGTGTGGAGGGCCTCGTGAGCGATCAGAAGCCAATGGCGGAAGTCGTGGCACTGCCGGTGCCCGGGAGTAGGGCCGAGCGCGTGGAAGCCCTCAGATCGCTTCTCAGCGCGTGGTGGGAGCCACCCGAGGACTTGATCGACACCCTGCCCAAGGCAGGCATGCAGCTGCGCTACCTGTCCCACGTTTGGGTGTCCAGGGCGTTCAGCGAGATTGACCCTGAGTGGACATGGTCGCCTATGAGCTACGACGACGCCGGCCAGCCGGTGCTGGAGCGTGACAGTCAGGGGCACCCGGTCGGAATGTGGATCACCCTGACCATCTGTGGCACGACCATTCCCGGGTATGGATCCGTGGACCCCGGCAAGCGTGATGCGATCAAGGAGCTGATTGGTGACGCGCTGCGAAACGCTGGCATGCGGCGTGGAGTGGCCGGCAGTCTGTGGACCAAAGAAAAGCCCAGCAAGAAGGCACCGCGCAAGAAGGAGCCACTGCCGGCCGCTGTCGAACGAAACCTTGAGCACCTGCGCGAGCAGGTCGACCCGCCGGCAGACGATGCCGCGCACCATGAGAAGCAGGCGGGCAAGGATCTGTACGACCGGCTTTGTTCCGAGTACGACAAGGACATTGTCAACGGGGCACTGGCGACGCACAAGGTGTCCACGTTCAGCGAGCTCACCCCGGCTAAGGGCGCAGTGATCGAAGCATCGCTGAAGGCACGGGCGCGTCTGGTGAAGGAGGAGGAGGACCGGGCTAAGCAGCTGGCCAAGGAGCAGGCCGATGCCAACCGCTCAGAGTGAGGCGGCATTCCAGTCGCAGATTGTGCAGCTAGCAACAACGCTGGGCTGGTACGTGCATCACACCCGGCCGGCGAAACAAGGCGACAGGTGGCTCACGCCTGTCACTGGCAACGTGGGCTTCCCCGACCTCGTGATGGCGCACGAGAAGCGGGGCGTGCTGTTCGCTGAGCTCAAGACTGACAAGGGCGCAGTAAGCGATGAGCAATACAAGTGGGGGCGCAAGATCAGGGACGGCGGGGGCGAGTGGCGCATCTGGCGACCCAAGGACTGGCCCGAGATCGAGAAGCGATTAGGGGCTAAGCAATGATTATCCACGGCCCTCGGCCCACGCGGGACTTCACGGTGCTGCCTAACCGCGTGATCCGCGACGATCACCTGTCGTACCGTGCGCGTGGCCTGCTGTGTTACCTGCTGTCGATGCCGCCCGATTGGGAGATCAGCAGCTCACGGCTGGCACTGATCAGTGGCGAGGGAAGGGACGCCATTCGCACCGCACTGCGCGAGCTCATCCAGGTGGGGTACATGGAGCTGCAGAAGCACCAGGGTGCAGGCGGGCATTGGCAGTCCCACTATCTAGTCACTGCAACGCCTTGGTACTTCCAACCTGAGCCTGTGGATAACTTGGGAGAGGCTGTGGATAACTGGCCTACCGAAGCCTGAGAAACCGGCGCCGGAAAGTCAGGCGCTATTACTAAGGACTATAAGACTAAGAACTAAAAGACTTAGGGAGCGATGGGCAAGACGCGCAAAGACCTGGCATCGAGGGAGTACCGAGCCAAGCGCCAGAGGTTCCTGACGGAATGGGATGGCCCCTGCTTCTGGTGCAAGAGGGCCAAGGCAGTAGAGCTAGACCATGTCATTCCCGTTGACGCCGGCATTGACCCCACCGATGAAGCCAACTGGGTAGGCAGCTGCAAGAAATGCAACGCCAGACGGGGTGCCGAATACCTGGCCAAACGTCGGGCCAATCAAGTCGCTGCAAGGTCAAAAGCAGTGAAGGATTCGCCGGCTTTTTTTGAAACCGAAACGACGTTGAC
>Ga0222712_10004841_pt1 | contig 13908 bp, 15 predicted proteins | sample C33_657DmetaG_FD_165043 | JGI IMG/M metagenome (GOLD analysis project Ga0222712, IMG submission 165043) | Estuarine water microbial communities from San Francisco Bay, California, United States - C33_657D | ecosystem: Environmental > Aquatic > Marine > Unclassified | place: USA: California... | reverse complement strand
AGTGCGCGCGCGATACCGCGAGAAGGCGCGCGCGTGAGGACGACAAACGCGACGATACGAAGGGGTTGGATTCGGATTTAAACGCGCGCGCGCGCGCGGACGCGGACGCGAACCGCGTCGTCGAGGACTCAGAGGACGACGGCGACCGCCTCGATGGATCGCGCGAACGCAAACGCTTCGCGCTTCACTTCGAGACGACGAAGACTCAGAGGAAATAAGAATCACACACGCACACACATTCACTGAGAGGAAATAAGAATCACACTCGCACACATTCACTTAAAGGAAATAAGAATCACATACGCGCACGCATTCACTCAGAGGAAATAAGAAACACACACTCATTCGATCGCGGGTCACTTCGCTACGCCGCACCGATCGACGATGCGCGCGATTTCCCCGACGACTTCGACGCGTGCGATTCGAACATCACCCCAACGCTTCGCGTCGCGAAAGAAAACGCGCGCGTCGTCGCGTCGCATCGAGCGGGACGCGCGCCGAGACGCGAGCGCGCGGCCGCTCGCCCCCGGGTCGACGTACCCGGCGAAGGAGCACTGCTCGATGTGCGGGTTGTGCGACACCAAGCACATCGCGCGAGTGAAAGAGGCGTGCGCGTTTTTAAACGACAGCGGCGCGAGGTTCACCAAAGCCGAGGTCGCGACGCACGGACGGGCGCGGGCGACGACGGGGGATGAAACGCGGCTCGGCGTCGTCGACGACGTGTTTTACGCTTCGATGAACGCGCCGTTACCCGGAGCGCAGTGGACTGGGATCGTCACCAGCGTGGCGAGAGAGATGTTGCGCACGGGGAAAGTGGATGGGGTGATTTGCGTGGGAAGTGCCGCAGGGGACGCGCGAGCGCCGAACCCGGTGCTGGCGACGACGGATGAGGAAATCGTAGCGACGCGCGGGGTGAAACCGAGCCTGAGCCCAAATTTGAAAGTTCTCGCGGAAGTGGAGGCGAGAGGGATTAAGAAGTTACTTTTCATCGGCGTCGGGTGCTCGGTGAGCGCGCTGCGCGCGGTGGAACCTTATTTAGGATTGGAAAAGCTGTACGTGCTCGGTACGAATTGCACGGACAACGGACCGCGAGAGGGATTTAAAAAGTTTGTCAACGCCGCGAGCGAGGATCCGGACACGGTGATGCACTACGAGTTCATGCCGGATTACCAAGTACACTTGAAGCACATCGATGGGTCGTACGAAAAGGTGCCATATTTTTGTTTGCCGGCGAACGATTTGGTCGACGTCATCGCGCCGTCATGTTACTCGTGCTTTGATTACGTCAATGGATTGGCTGATTTAGTTGTCGGGTACATGGGCGTGCCTTCTATGGATGGCGTGCCCATGGATAAGCACCCGCAATACGTCACCGTGCGCAACGCGCGCGGGCAAGAAATGATTGACACTGTGAGCGGAAAATTAACGCGCACGCCGTCGACGACTTCGGGCGATCGTCGTCCGTTCGTCATGCAGACCGTCCTCTCGGACGACGAAGCGAAACTTGGGAGAGGACCGGAAAAGCCCGCGCCGCGATTCGTCGGTAAAGCCATCGCTTGGTTGCTCACGAAGATTGGTCCACGAGGGAAGGAGTTCGGTATGTACTCGTTGGACTATCACACCATCCGCAACTACATCTATGTCAATCGCGTTTGGGGTGCAAAGCGCGCGAACGAACACATTCCAGAGTACGCGAAACAAGTTGTTCGCGAATACGACGTCGACGGTGCGGTGTCTGCGAGGTTGAAGTTTCAGTTGCCGAAATCTCGCCGCGCTCGTTAGCGCCGCGACAGCCTCCTCGCGCCCGCGCGCGTCGATATAGTTCGCGCGATTCGGTAATATAATCGAAAGAAGTATATTTTAAAGTCCATACGCCAGAGCGCGCGAGCGCGCGATGGCGAAGACTCTCGCGAACCGACCGTCTCCGTACGACACTTCTCGACTCCTTCGTCATGGCGAGCGAGACTGACCCCGAGGTTTCCGAACTCGACGTCGACGACATCATGAATCAACTCATCGACGCGTTTACCGCTCAAAACGGACGCGCGCCGAACGCGGATGAGGTCAAGCAGTGGGGCGAAGAGCTCAAGGCGGCGTTAGCGGAAGGACTCGTCATCGGCGGCGGCGAAGGGGAAGCGTTGGATTAGACCCGTGCCTCTCTCGGCAATGTAACGCGTAAATGAATGGTTTACATGAATAGATATTTCACATCTAAGCGGTCGCCGCGCGCCCGGGAGTATAGACCACTGGACGACTCGCGCGACGCGCGAGCTGTCTCGACGTTTTTTGAATTCAAACGCGTTCACGAATCCTCACGCGCCGGCGTAAAGAACGCCTCCGCATCTTCCCCGGCGCTCGCACTCACGCTCGCTGGAGTAGACTTCTCGTAGTAATGATCGAACGTGTCCTCGGGCGACGGTTTAATCCATTGCCTCGTCTCGTCGTACGCCGCCGGGTTCCTCGCCGCCAGTTGCGCGTCGGTGACGAATGTAAAGTCTCTAAAATCAAATCCCGGTCCCACGCCTTCGCCAATGAGCGCAAACTCCGCCCCTGGATCGAGCACCGCCGCCTTATACGTCCCTCCTCGCACGACGAGCTGCATCACCTCCCCCGCATCGACGTTCTGTCCTAAAACTTTCCTCTCGTACGTGCCATCCGGACGCGTCACGTGATACGTCACCCCGCCGCCGCCGTGATGATAATGCACGTGATCGCTCGCATTCAACGCCCAATACTGAAACCCACTCTCTTTCGTCAACATGTAATATATACTCGTCATCGCATTCCTCTTCCCATCGTCATCATCCGACGCGACGCGCGTCGTCGCCACGAGCGCGCCCGCGCCCCCCGTCGTCTCGCCCTCGCTCGACGTCCGCCCTCTCGTCGTCATCGCTCGCGCGCCCGTGCGATAGGTCTCGATGAAAAACCCTCCTTCGGGGTGGGGAATCAACCCAAGTTTCGTGATCAACACGTTTTTCCGTGTTTCATTCGCCTTCGCGTTCGCGTTCGCGCGCGCGTTCGCGTCGCCTCTCGACGCGCTCGAGCTTAGACGCGCGAGGCGTTGCGCGAACGCCATCGCCATCGCGCCCGCGGTGAAGGATGTGGCGACGATGATCACTACGCGCGTGTTCGACATCGCGCCTCGCGTCGTCGGTTTCACCGCTCGCGGTTGTGATATGATGATGATTCGTGATGATGATGCGCGGACTTCGGTCGGTCGGTCACTCGGTCGGTCGGTCGGTCACTCGGTCGGTCGGTCGGTCACGTGACATGGTCGGTCGGTCACGTGACATGGTCGGTCCGGCGGGCGATCACGCGCGACGACGCGAATTCGCGTTCGAATTCGCGTTCGAATTCGCGTTCGCGTTCGAACCGTCATCGCGTTCGCGCGCGCGCGCGCGCGGTGATTTCCCAGCCCGTCGAACGCGTTCGACGACGACGACGACGAGGACGATCGCGTGACCGACGTCCTTGACCTCGTTGACGTGTGGCGAAGGCGCGTCAGGCGAGAGGACGAGGGAAGACGTGGACGACATCTGTCGTTGCGTCAATGACTCGACGTACTAACTCGAGCACGAGACCCCCGACGTCGATCGCGATGTGATTGAGGAATCAGTTCGTCTGAACGTCGAATAATAACGACCGTTGTGGTTTCGTGTTTTCATAAAGCACGTGCGTAGTAGACTTGAAATCACCAAAAACGTCCAACGCTCGATCGCACCCCCCGTCGGTCGTCGGTCGTCGAGATAAATCACGCGTGTCGATCGCCTCGATCGAACGGCGCTCGCCGATCGCCTCGACCGACCGACCGACCGACCGACCTTCCGTCCTCTCCCCCGTGCCCCCGACGTCGTCGATCGCACTCGCGTTCGACGTCGATCGACGTCGATAACGCGCCGCTCGACGGCCCTTTTTGTTTTACTCTCGCTCGAGCGTGTTTTGATTTGAATCGATCGACGTCGATCGGATCGGATCGGATCGGATCGGATCGATCGGGTCGCGTTCGTGGACGCCCCCGCCCGTTCGTCGTCGATCGTGAAACCATCGATCGCGTTCGCTCGACGCGCGGCGCGTCGTCGCGTCGAGCGAACCATCGCGCGCGCGCGCGCGAGCGAACGCGAACGCGAGGGAAGGACGAATCGCGAACGGATCGATCGATCGAGGGTGGTTTGAAATCATTGGAAAAAAGCCAAGGGAGAGAACTTTGAAGCGCAAAATCGAGCGGCGATCGATCGCTTCAAAGGGCGAGAGACGACGAGTTATACGCCAACGCGCGTGCGTGTGCGTCGACGAAGGTGATGACGGAGTACGATCGTCGTCGCGCGATCGTCGTGTTAGGGGAAAAGACCGAGGCGAACGCGAGCGAGCGACGACGCGAGGTCGCGACGACGCGAGCGTTGACGTTGGATGATTTGATCGCTCGCGGTTCTTCGCGGTTCGTCGCGCGACAGGCGAATGATGGAAGTGCGACGACGAGCGAGGCGAAGGGAGACGCAGGACTAGGAGACGCGCGAGGGACGTTGTTTTCGCGAGCGCCGGTGGTGGTGACGGGGTGGGATAATCCGCACTCGACGCGCGACGCGGTGAAGGAACGATATGAACGATCGAGAGAGGATGGAGACATTGGTGATGATGGAAAGGGAAAGATGGGAGATGAGATCAAGCGCGCTGGGGGGAAACGCGCGGGGGGGCGACCGGCGAAGGATGAGACGAAGCGGCGAGCGCCGGAGCGACGGGTGGTTGAGAAGCGAGCGCCGGCGAAACCGACGGAACTCGCGGGCGCGCGCGCCGCGATCGGGGTCGTGCGAGATTATGTTGATTACAACGCCGGGTATTTGTCCCCGGATGAAGTGAACGCGGACATGGATGCGCCGCCGTCGCCGATTCGCGGGTTCGCGCAGCGATTGAAGTCGATGGATGACGACGAGCGGCCGAGGCCGAGAGCGCGGGGGGGGCACACGCGGAAGAGACAGACGACGGTGCGTAGCCCTGATCCAGAAGATGCTTTTTCTTATGAGCGAGAGAAGAAGCGCGCGCGGGGAAAGCGAACGGGGATGACGGAGGCGGATATGCTCATCGCCGCCGCGAAGCGCGTCAAACCGAGCTGGGCGGCGCCGAGAAGTCTGGAGAGAGATTCGCCCGGTGCGCCAGGATCGGCTTCGCGCGCCGGGCGAGCGCTGCACGCACCGCAAGCGTTCTGGGCGAGCGGGGAAAAGCGCGAGAAGGACGCAGCGCGCGCGGCGCGAGTTGAAACCTGGAGCGACGATGAAGAGGACGACGTGCGCGCGGCGGTTGGCGTGGAACGAAACGCAAACGCCAAAAGAGCATTGGATAGAATTAGCAAAGGCACCGCTCCCGCACCTCAAGGTGTTAAACGCGCTGTGAGTAATGCCACCAGGGCTCGAGCGATCGCGAGCGCCGAGCGCAAGGGCAAACCAGGTCCTAAACCAGGTTTGGCGGCGGCCAAAACGGCGGCGATGATTGCGGCGGGCATTCCGATTCCCGTTTTGCCGCCTGGTGTGAAGCGCGGTCGCGGCCGACCACCGAGGAGCATGCTCATCGTCCCGGATGGACCAGTGAATTCAAAGTTACCGCAGGCGGTGATCAAAAAAGTCGCTGAGGTTGACCCCAAGATTGTTCGCAAGATTATTCCCACGATGATGGCGACAAGTGAAGACGAGGACGAAGACACTCCGGCGCCTCCGCGAGGCGTCGATAACACGATACTGTGCGCTGCGTGTGGCCGGGGCGACGATGATGACAAAATGCTTCTGTGCGATGGATGTGATAACGGTTACCACACGCACTGCCTCGTTCCAAAACTCTCAATCATTCCCGAAAGCGAATGGTTTTGCTACGAGTGCGTGACGGCTAAACGCCCAAAGACAGCCGCGGCGGCGGCGTTCGAGCGCCGACAAGCCGAGAAAGCGGCGGCGGCTTTAGTGACAGTACACTCTTCATCGGCACCGGTGTCAAAGACGAGCGCATCCGAGATTCAGCGCGTGAGCGACAAGATCAAGCTCAACGGCCAGCCCAAGCTCAAGCCTGGTCCAAAGCCGAAATCGCTGATCGCGAGGCTATCTTTTGATGCGAACGCTCCTGCTACGATTTCACTCGAGCGCAAAACCTCGGTCAAAGCTTCTCGCGAAGGCGAAGTCACGAACGAGAAACGACGACCTGGACGTCGGAGAAAGGACCCAAACGCGTGGACAGAGGAACAAATTGAAGCGCTGCAAAACGCTCAGGTGCGCGTCGACCTCGGGCGTAAAAATTTCTGGACGGAAGTCGCGAGCTATGTGCCGGGTAAAAACGCGCAACAGTGTAAAGATCAAGTATACGCCGGTTTAGGCGTCGGGGGCAGCGGAGACGAGAACGCCAAACCCGAGGCGCGTGACGACGCGAGCGAAGACATCGCCGAAGAAGAAGAGGAGCAAGAAGAAGAAGAAGAAGAAGAAGAAGAAGACCACGAAAAAGGCGCCAAGAAAAAGGCACCACGAACATTTCTCACCCCGAAAAAACCAACAACCGCCAACGCGAACATTGAGCGCTGGCGCCTGCGTCGCCCTTCCGACGAATTCTTGTAAATGACGTTCCATCGACGCAGCTTCACAACTCGACATGCGAGACGCCACGTTCGGCGCCGTCACCCTCGCCGTACTCACCGCCGCTTTCGTCTACTACACCGTCTGGGCCCTCATCACCCCGCTCATCGACCACGGCCACCCCGTGCTCGCGTACTTCCCCAAAGCCTCCGACGCCATCGTCTGGCCAAACTTTGCCGGCGTCGTCATCGTCTTTGGAAGCGTATTCATCGTCGGTGCCGCGATGATCGCACACAAGCCGCTCCCGAAATTTAAACGCGCGTGAGCTCATTCGTCGCAATGTGGGCGCGCGCGTTGGAATCCGCGCTGGCTGCGCGCGCGAGCGCAGACGCGGACGCGGCGGACGAGAGCGTCGCCGCCTCAGCCGACTCCGATGCGCAAAACATCGAGCTCGAGGCCTTGGTGGCGATGTTTGGAGAACGCGTGCGAGGATCCGACGCGGAGGCGATTCGCGACGCTCTTTTTCGCGGGGAGTCGAGCGCGGCTGGAGCGGCGGCGGCGGCGGGACGAGAGCCGCGAGCGGAGCTCGCGCTGGAGGTGAATCTGGGACCGCGCGAGCGAGCGCGAGTGAAGACGGTGGACGGCAGAGTGATTGAAACGTGCGCGCTGCCGATGATTTTCATGGATTTTGTGCTCCCGCGGAGGTATCCGAGCGCGAGCGCGCCGAAATTTGCGCTGCGATGCGACTGGCTGTCAAACAGTCATTTGAGCGCGCTGTGCGCGCGCTTGGACGCGATGTGGGACCGACGCGACGCCGACGGAGAACCGATGATGATTTTAGCCTATGCAGAGTATCTACAATCGGAAGACGCGCTCTGGGAGGTGGTGCTGAATGATTTTGGCGTGTTAGATTTGGCGTCGAGCGTTTCGATGGGATGGGCTGACGCGTACGACGACGCGCGTGACGGTAGCCAATGCGCCTTCGGCGAAAGAAGCTTTGAAGTGGACCCAAGGGGAATCACGATGGCGAGAAATGCGCGCGAGGCGGAGTTTAATGTGCTGCGCGCAGACGCCGCAGCTCGACGCCGAGCATTTTTGGAGAGCACAAACAACCGTTGCGGTGTTTGCTTGGCGGACGATATTCGTGGACGCGATTTGCGCCGCCCCGGGACAGCATGCGAGCACTGGCTGTGCGTCGAGTGCGTACACCGAATGGCGAGCGTGCACGTTCGCGATGGTTCTGTGACGCGGTTGATTTGTCCCGAGCCAGGGTGCGCAACAGCGTTCATGCCTCACGTGTTGCGTGAAGTTTTATCAAGCGAGGAATTCGAGCGCTACGACTCGATGCTTCTAGCCAAAACGCTCGATGCGATGCCAGATTTAGTGTATTGCCCTCGGTGTGAGCACCCCGTGCTGGAAGACGAAGGCGACGATTCGCATTGTGGTCGGTGCCCTGGATGTATGTACGCGTTTTGCACGCTCTGTCGATCAACATTTCACCCTCCCAGCGTCGTGTGCCTGAGCGCAGCGCAGAAACTTGCAGTGCTCGAAGCACGACGCGTGGGTGATGAAAAGATGTCCGCCGAAGCGCTGCGACAGTACCGTGAGAATCTTGCCGACGCCATGGCGTCGGCGTACGTCGCTGAAAAAGGCAAATTATGCCCAACATGCGGTGCCGGTGTTATTAAAAACGAAGGCTGCAACAAGATGACGTGCGCTTGTGGGAGTTATTTTTGTTGGCTTTGCGGTGCAAAACTCTCCGGCGATGGCTACGCGCATTTCCGCAACGTTGATGGCGAACCAGGAGCAAGCGCGTGTCGCTTATTTGACATCGAGGAAATCGAGCGCTTTGAGAACGAAATGGCGAACATGCGGCTTCAAAACGGATTCGGTGACGACGGCGCTCCGCGCGGCCGTGCAGCAGATATCGTACGGTGCATTCGATGCAAGGCGGCGAACGCGCGTTTCGATAACAATAATCACGTGCGCTGTTGGTCGTGCCGAACATCCTTTTGCGCCGCGTGTCGCTCTGTCGTGCCCCGCGGAAGCGACCACTACGGCGCCGGTTCGAAATGTAAGCAACACGCGCGATAGTGATATCATACCATACACGAAACATTTAGGCCACTAACGACAACTTGAAATCTAGCTGACAAACGAGAGGCACGTTTCGTTCCTCTCCAGCCGTCGTCAGCCGTCGCCCGTCTCTCTTGCGCGCGCCGCCAGGTTCAAAGCTAATGGTCTCACAATCGTTACAAAACATCCGTCTACGCCTAAACACTACCCTCGTCCGTTATCCGGCGCGCCCATGCCAGCCGCGCGTTCGGCGTCGCGTTCGTTGTGCGGTGCCGGCTGCGTGTTCAATCGCTTCACAGCGCGTTTATACTCCTTACCCTTCATGTGCGCCGCGAGCGCCTCGGCGCTCACGAACCGCCGCCCAGTGGCGATGGCGAAGAACTGCCCGATATCTTCATCGCCCTCGACCTTGTCCGCCTTTTCGATGAGCTCGAGCGCGGTGGCCCCAGGTTTTCGCGTAGCTGGGTCAGCGCGGTCAGCGTGGTACGCCTCGAACACCACATCCGCGTGCGTCGTGCTCACAAACAGCGACCGTCGCGACGTCTTGCACAAGTGCGTCTTTGTTTTCCTACCCGCGGTCTTGCGCTTGACTTTGGAACCTTTTTTGGAGCCCATGACGCGTGCTGCTCGGAGTGGCGTTGAGCCGTCGTTTGCGCTTTGTCTCGACTCCGCGCGACACAATCGTCACCTCGCTTCGTGCGTGAGTTCGTGCCCGTTCGGATCCATCGTGCGAAATGTGATTGAAATCCTGTGCCAGACCGCAGCCATGCGCGAACTATCGATCGATTTCGTGTCTGTCAACGGCGGCGCTTCGATACCGTGCTCGTACCGCCACCGAGCGTCGCCGGTCAAAATCAAGATATCTCCTGGATCGAGCTCGACGCGCACCGCGGGCGTCGCCCGGTCGCACGGAGTAAAGTCCATCGCGCAGCTCGCTCGCAGAGACAAGCTGGCGATGAGTTCGCCAAAAGCTGCGAGGTCAACGTGCGGACGTAAAAACTGTGGAAAGCGTTGGTCGCCGCCGTACTGGTTCACGATGATTTGAGAGAACGCGAACGCCTCGTCGGTGGCGTTCGAAGCCTCACAGACGCCGTGTTCGATAGCGAGCGCTTTTATGTCCCGTGCGAGGCGCGATACCCAGGGCGGCAAAGGGCTGAAGCGCATCGCTTGAGAGGCGTCGAGCCAACGCTCGCGAGCGAGCTCGGCTTCGATGGCAGCAAGAGCTTGAGGGGTGAACGCCCCAGAGATCTTTGTCAAACCATCGGGAATGGAGAATGATGTGACAGTGATGCGCGGTGTCATGTGATGTGCGGCATGGCGTCGAAATATGCAGCTTTCGCGAGTTGGCTTTTGGACATCAAATGAAACTGTCATCGTACGTGAGCTATTTTAGACGCTAAATCGTCGGTCGCATTACGCGAACATCGATGCTAAGGAGTCAAGCGCTATTTTCGTCTCGATATTGGCCGCAATATCGTCTTCGTCCGTGAGTGCGGCGATTCGCGCGCGAGCGGCAGCGATACCGTTTGTTGTCGACGGGCGTCTGAAATCATCTACTGCTTTGGGCGATTTCTCAAAGTCGCAGCACCGCGCAATTTCGAGCAGTAATCGCGCCGCGGGCTCTCTCGCGTTGACATTTTCCGACTGTAAGCACGAAGCCGCGGCGGTGATGATGTTGAACTCAATCGCACACGCCATGTTGGCTTCGGTTTGCGAGACGACGTGACGCGCCAATACGAGCGCCTTGACGCGCACCTTCTCCGCTCCTGGATACGCTACAAGTTTCGCGCACATTTGCACCCCTTCGCCGAGCGCGAACGCTTTCTGTGCGTTCCCATTACCGCGAACGAGACATGAAAGCGCATACAGCGCCTTAGCGCGCGCGTTATCATCGTCACCGCGTTGCGCCGCGTCCACGAGCGCCGCCATCGCCCCGACGCTTAACGCGTGCGCCTGCGCCTAAAAACATTACAAACAAACGGGCGACGACGTCGTCAGTCTTCCCTCACGTGCGCTCGCGCTCGACTTTTCATCTTTGCAATCGAATCAACGCACATCTCGTAAAAAACCAAATCAATAAAAAAACACGTACTTTTTCGTGGTTCTGCGTCGTCGTCGCCAACGCCTCCGCCGCGCCCGCTCGCAAATTCCCATGTTCGCTCCTCAGCGTCGCGATCAAAGGCTCGAACCCTCCGATCGTACATAAATCCCCAGCGTTATCCACGCTCTCGCATCGCATCGCGAGCTCGCTTAACAACCCTTCGGCGCGTTCGACGTCGCTTTGCGTCGCCGTCGACGCGACGTCCCGCAACGCCTCCACGATCTCCTTCATCCGCTTCACCTCATCCATCAACCCGCTCGACATCGCGTTATAGAACCATTCGCGTTCTTCTTTCGTAAACGTTCGACTCACTTTGCTCTCGTTCTCGTCTTCGCTCGATGTTTTCGCGCCTTCTTGGAGAGACCTACGGATGGCGAACGCGAAGCGGCGCGCGAACGCGTGAGTCATCGCCCATCACCACCGACGTCGCACCATCGACGTCGTTCGTTTTCCCGTCATTCGTTCGCACGAATTTCATGCGAGTTCACGCACCATCGCAACAGAGCGTTCCAATTCGCCGATCCTTGGTCGCTCATGACGGCGAGCGCGTCTCACTGTGACGTCAGAGCCCGACGCGCGCGCGGCGGCGAAGACGTTGATGACGACGATGACGATCGCGAATTCGCTTTCAATCGCGAGAACGTTCGGGGCGAATGGAAAACGAATGACATATCGTTCGTCGCGATGTCGATCGAGAATGCACGAGCGGGGGAAACACTCGATGAAGCGAATGATGAAGCGAATGGCGAGCGAAGGAGAGGACGACGCGGAGGCGCGAGCGCGAGCGCGAGAGATGTACGGCACGAACCCAATCACGGGCGAAGCGCTGGAGGCGAAAGGACAGATGACGGCGATCGTGACCGGGGCCGTGAGCGTGGGGTTAGCGGTGGCGTATTTGTGGTTGGTGCAGGTGATGGATTCGAGGGATATGGCGCCGCCGCCGCCCGAGGCGTTGGGCGACGGGAGCGCGGAGTTCTTAGCTTCGTTAGCGAAGAAAGAGTGAGGGAATTTGAGATGAAAAGAAACGTGTTGGTTTATTTTATCGAATGGTGTGAATAAGATGACGAATGATATCGCGGTATTATATTTTAGAGAAACAATCGTAACGTCTAGTCGCGGGACGTTTATCCGCGCTTGACCGGAGGTAAAACGGTAATTTTAACATTCTTCGCCAACCAACGGAACGCGAGCTTGGCCTCTACGGCCTCGGCACACTGGCGCCATAACTGATCTTCGTTGTATTCGGTTTTGAATTGCGAGAATTCCTCCTTGGCGCGCTGGACTTCCGCGGCGAGCTCGGCTCCATCGACGACCAACCCCTCGAGCTTGCTCAATTCTTCGCACGCGATGGTGCGACGTACGACGCGTTCGATTTCGGCCTTTTGCTTGGTCAAATATTCGTTCACCATTTTCGTCGTCGCAAGCTGCTGAAGCGCTGCCGGGGTCATCTTCTTCTCGACTTGCATCGCCAAGAGCTGCTCCGAATACATGTCGCGACCTTGCTCCTCGACGACGGAGCGCGGGAGCTTGACGTCGCAAATGTCCGCCAACGCATCGACACACGCCTCATCGGTCGCGCGCTTCAAATCGAGCTCGTACTTAGCCTTGATGGCGGTTAAAATTAAGTCCTTCGCTTCGGCCATGGTTTTCGAGCCGGGATAAATTTTCTCCGCCAACTTGTCATCCTCCTTGGGATACTCGCGACCGAACAACTCCTTCACGGTGACAGTGAACTTGGCCCTGGCGCCGCGCACGTACGCCTGAGCCCAGTCGTTGGGAAACACAATCTCGAACGTTTTCTTGTCCCCTACTCGCATGCCCGTCAAGTTATCCAATAAACCAGGGAGCTTAATGTTCCCGTCACCCGTGTCGAGCTGGAAACCAGCTTGCTTCATCCCTTGCAAAGGTTCGCCGTCGGTACCATCGTCGTTCACGCGTTTCGCATCGATATCAACAACCGCGGCATCGCCGGGCACTAATCCACGATCGGTCGCAACACGCAGGGTCGATAAATCCTTCATCTTATCTTTGAGGAATTTATCCGCATCCACCGCCGCCGTGGAGTCATCCCCGGGCGACTGCACGGTGACGCTCAACTTTTTGTAATCACCAGTAAACTTAATCACCGGATTCATTTCCACCAACACCTCGTACTTCATCGGATCAGAGGGCGAGCACATCGGCCCAGCAAATGCGTCAAACATCGCCGTGAAATGCGTCGTGATGCGTTCGCTATCTTGCAACGCGTTCGCCGCCACGAGCGCCATCGCTTCGGGTAAAGAGTTTTGCAACGCCTCCTCCACGCACGCCGTGATGAACTCTTTGCGCCCGACGTGATTGATCAACAGCTGCATCGGTATTTTCGCTTTTTGTTTATCCCCTTTCTTCGTCGAATTAAACCCAGCGATCGTCACCGTATCGTTAAACCCATCCACGACGGCGTCGTAGCTCCTCCGCAGCGCCTCCACCGGCACCGTCACCTTCAGCACCACCGCGCCCTCATTCGCGACTTCCGCGCTCTCCACCTCGCACCCCGTGCTCGTCTTCACCACGCCTTGCGTTTTCACGCCCATTCGTTGTTCATACCCCGTCTGCCGTTTCGCGCGCGCGCGCGCCCGCCCCTCCGCGCGCCGCGCCCGCGCCGGCGCGCGCGCCCCGCCCGCGCGCCGCGCCTCCATCGCGCGCATTCGATCGTCCTTTTCCCAGGAATGCGCTCGATGAAAATAAATGTCAATGAAAAAAAACAAAAAAAAACCCGAAGTCGCGGTCGCGCAACGACGTCGAGCGCGACGCGATTCGATTCGATCGCGTCGCGCGTGACGTCGGTGCGCGAGGGAAACCCTCGAACCCTCGTTTCGAGGTCGTCTTTTCGCGACGAATACATGGGCACAAACGTCTTTGGAGTATGAGAAAAAACGTCCCGTTCGGGGTGTCTTTTTCGACGATCCCGTCGACCACGCTCGAGACGACGCAGAGGGGTATTTTCCAAAATACCCCTCCGCGATTTCGAAGCGCTTCGATTTCGAAGCGCTTCGCCACGAATAGTCGAGTCAAATTAAATAATACAAATTGCACGAACGTCGCTCTCGACCGGTGTTGCGCTGCGTAATTCAGCAACGCAGGTGCGGCGCGCTTTGCACATTCCGCGGCGACGAAATAATCCGCGTGTCTATTTCAATTTTCTAACGC
>Ga0222712_10004840_pt1 | contig 13912 bp, 14 predicted proteins | sample C33_657DmetaG_FD_165043 | JGI IMG/M metagenome (GOLD analysis project Ga0222712, IMG submission 165043) | Estuarine water microbial communities from San Francisco Bay, California, United States - C33_657D | ecosystem: Environmental > Aquatic > Marine > Unclassified | place: USA: California... | reverse complement strand
TTCGGTCGAAGCAAATAAATCATAAGCAGAAGTGATTACGCCTATATTACTTCCAACACCGTCTTCACTAAATCCGTCATTACCACCAGCAAATGATAGTGATAGAGGAGTTGCTGTTGATGTTGTGGCAATGTTAATTGCTGTGTTTACGCTATAACCACTGCGATCATTTGTTACCCAAACATATTGTGAGTTTTGGTTGATTACAGTCTTATAGAAGTTTGTAGCACCATCTTGAGTCTTGGCATCAGATGCGCGTGATAGACCCTGGAACACTTCTACGATGTTGCCTGGAACTCCAGTGAACTTGCCGTCTTCGTCAGAAACAACAACGTGAACTTCGTCTACGGCAGCCGTATTACCAAAACTTGTGTTATACTCAGATGAACCAGGAGCAGCAGTAACGTTCTGCCAATGTTCCCACTTACGGGTAATTGTGCCAGACATTGAAACACTACCAGATAGAGTATAATTTCCAGATAGAGTTAGACTTAAAGTTTGGTTCGTTGGCTGAGTTCCCTTGCTTTCAATTTGAACATACTGGAATCCAACGCTTGAGTTACCGACATATAGCCAGTCTCCGTTTGTAAGTGCTTGATATGCTGTGTTGGCTCTTACATAGGATCCTGTGTCATCAAATGTGATATTTGCCACTAGTCCGTTAAAAGTAGTAGAAGCAACGTTAGCAATTGAAGAAGAATACTGAGTTGGATTATCGCAAACTGAAATCTTTAGTGTGTTGCCGATATCACCAGGATACTTGGCAGCATATAGAACTTCGGTATTTGCAGCAAAATCGCCATCTGAGTTCTTATTATTAAAATCATCTTCATTCTTAATATTGAAAATGGCATTGAATGCATGTGTGCCGGTATTGGCTACAGCGGTGTGAGCGCCGATTGAAGTGTTGCTGCTGGTTGTGTTGGCGGCGCGAACTACTGCTAGAGCATTACCGTAGGCTAGAAAGTTTGAGGCTGAGAAGAAAGTCTCAGCATTGTAATTGGTTGGTTTTCCAAAACGATTTGATAGAGTATCTTCGGAGTCTACTAGAACAATTTGTTCTACTGGACCCCAACGAAATAGACCACCGATAGCACCAGTTGTGGTAGCAACTGCTGGAACTACGGTAGTTAGATCAATTTCGCTTACGTTAACGCCGGGGCTTACTTGAAATGCCATTTTTGTCTCCCTTATGTATTAGAATGGGTCGTTTAATTTTTAAACTTCTGACTATATTTATAAAAATCAGATTGTAAACTTTTCGTCGTAGTTTTTGCTGGAAATGCCAAAGAAATTATCAAAATCGTCGCCTTCCAGTACATCTTCTGCCCCTTCGTCTATAAATCCGAACGGCAAGACCCCTTCCTCTACCATTTTCTGGTTACTTTCTAAGAGTTGGACTCTAGCATCACTATTGCTTAATTCTTTGAAATAATTCTGATTTACTAGCCACGAGAAAAGAACACAACACATAACAAGGTCGTCATGTTCTCCTTCTTCTGCTTTATATTTACCATTTGTTTCTATGAATCTGTACATTTCATAGAGAAGATCATAATCATTAATTATCAATTTGTCATTTTCAACAAGGCTTTTGAAGTTCGCGCAACCGATTCTTTTGACTTGAACTGTGGTTCTGACTCCCAGTTGCATCTTGCCACCGGCAATATCAACCAATTTTTTACCCGATGTACCATCAAATCCAGTATAAAGAACATTCTCATACTCTAGATCATTATATAGAACATCTGCCACTTGCTGACCAATATCATTAATCTCGACTAGAATATAGGCCATGTTATAAGTTCTAGATGTATTGTAGATAATATTAGGATATACAAGAGCAGGAACTTCATTGTCTCTATACTTCGCAACAACTTTATATGGAATTTGTGTTATATCAAATATAACGAATGCTGAATAGTCTATTCCTGATCCTCTAGAAGTATCAACTATCGTAACATACACATGCTTTTCTTTTGGTAACTCATAGATACTCAAATTGCCATGCTGTTCTATTGGTATGGCATGTGTAATCATAGAAAGTTTTGATGAACTAATAAGTGTGTTTGATGAACCTAGAAACTCGCAATTGTATTCTTGATTGAATTGGCGTTCGCTGGTGTTATCAATAGTCTGTTGTTTCCACTTCTCATCACGCCCTGGTACTTGTGACCAATGAACAGATGTTCTAGCATAGTGGTTTCTACCGTTTTCACTGTCAGTCCAAATCTTATAAAACATGTTCATGCCGTTAGGCGTAGAGGTGATGATTACCTTTGTTGATTGTCCAGATGAAATGGTAGGATATACTGAACTGAAAAATTCTTCTTGAATGTTATTTGGAACGAAAGCAAATTCGTCAAGATATAGAAGATTGAATGAACCACCACGAACAGCGGAAGATGATGTAGCAGAAGCAAGAATCTTACACCCGTTCTCAAGTTCAATGTTACCTTTGTTCCATTCTACAACACCTTGCTGTAGCCACTTGGGCAAATGTTCAAACATCAACTGAATGCGAGAAAGAATTTCTCTGGCCTGACGGTCTTTGTTGGCTAGAATGGCGATACTGTAATTTTCATTGAATAGAATCTTGTGTAACAGATAAGCAGCAACAGTCGTAGTTTTACCAACCTGCCGCGGCATCTTCGCAATACTGAATCTATTACCTTCAAAGGTCGTGATCATATCTTCTTGGAACTTCCATAGTTGGAAATTTACAAGGCCACGATCTACGTTAACAATCTTACAATATTTTTTAATAAAATAAATTTGATTCTTAGCACACTTACGGTACTCCAGAACCATTTCTTTAGACCATTCAATCTTAACTGATGATCTTTTAAGATTTTTATTGCCTAAGTAATTTTCGCTAGACATCCTCGCCCTTCAACAACTTCTGAAGTTCTGAAGTGCTACCTACAAATAAATTGTTGTTTACTGTTTGTGGATTTTTAGTTTCTTCATCTTTCTTTATTTCTTTTATTTTCTTGTTTAGATCCAAAAGTCTTTCGTTAGCATCTACAAGATTATTAATAAGTCCACCTACAACTTCAAACGCTCTAGGGTGCTGTGCTTGTTTAGCAAAGTCAATCATATCATCTAATGCTTCTTGACCGCGTTCTATGATATCATACAGATTCTTTCTGGCATAATCATAATCTGATTGTGCTTTGTCATCTGACTGATCTATGATTATTTCTTTTGGTCCGCCGCCTTGTGTTTGCGGAATCGAAGACACACCCATGACGGTGGCTATTGTATTATTATTTGCGATCATAATGTTTAGTCCTTAAACGTCAGAATAAAAATCAATTATATATCCGTAATTGTCAGTTGATTTGATTTCGCTGCTTGGAATACTTATAGAAGCATTTGAAGTAGGTGTTCCGTTAGCAGTAAGACCAGGAGTTATAACAAAATTTTCAGAAGAAGTTGCACTGTTTGATGATATGGCTTGTTGTATAGTCCTTCTATCTGGTACATAGAAATTAACATCTGCTTCTTTGATAACGCCGCCGCTTGAAATTGGTCCGTAAATAGAACCCTTCAAGGTAAATGAAAGTGTCCAGATGATGGCATATCTATCGTTGAAACTTGCTTCGTATGTGTCTTGATAATTAATAGACTTCAATACGATAGGAACATCTGTCTTGATATCCATCTGTGGAATCAAATTAATTGTTGCTGTAAATTCTGGTTTGAAGAATGGTAAAATTTGCTCTACAATTCTCAAAGCATCATCAGCATTTCTTGCCAAGATTGATAATTCAATATTGTAATTGTATGGCACAGGATTGTATTGTGAATATAAAGAGTCTGGATTAGATGAATCTACTTTAACATTTCTACCAATAGTATTAAGTTTTCTAGATGGATCATATTCAATGCTTTTTATTTCAAAAGACATTCTAGGTAAAATCTGATTAATCTGTCTTTGCAAATCTGGATTTGCTTTTAGACGGGCAAGATATCTATCTCTTGGTCCATATGCCAAAGGAACCTTTAGCCAGTTAACAGACTCGCCTGTTGTTTGATCTATTCTCTCTATCATTATATCATTGAATAATGTACCGAACAATGCGATATATTTTCTTGTTGTTCCGAAATAAAAAGTTTTACCAAACATTACAGATTTCCTTAAAAATTTAAAGCATATCCTATATTTATAAGTTCTTCATATTTCTTTGTTCCTGGTATTGCCATTTTTCTATCGTTATCTTTTTTCAACCACTTTATACCCTTCTTACAATTTTTTATTTTTTCTCGACTTTTCGGATCGTTCATTGCGTTGTTTTCACTCATTTTTTTCTTAGTTTCATAAGAATGTTTTTTACCTTTCATTCCTATTTTGCCTTCTATTTGAAGTCTTTTGCTATTCTCGCCGATCTTTTTTCTTGTTTCTTCCGTTCTTGGATGTATTTTATAATAATCTTTCATTGATTTTTTTGTTGATTCTGATATTTTTTGTTTTGTTTCGTGAGAACGAATCTTTCCTTTATTCCATGATCCAAAATTTGGATTATTTTTTTGAGAAGATGATATTTTTTTACCTATAATTAAACTTTTTGCTTCGTCTGCTGTCCAGTGTCCAAATTCGTGATTTCTTAAATTATAATATTTAACTTTTATTTCTTCCGATTTAATCAATTGCAACCATTTGTTTTCTTCGTTTAAAAGGTCTTGTCTATTCGTGTTTATTTTGGATATTATACGCCGTCTAAAATCTTCTGGCCTACGCTTATATGCCTGCAACATCCATTTAGAACTACAAACATATCCGTCATTTTCTGTTCCCCAATGAGAACCAACATAATATCTTTTATGCTTACTATCATACCAGATGTAAACAAACCCATACTTTTCCATAGTAATATTCCTTTTCTTACCATGTATTTATAAAAGTATGTCGGTCAGATTTGTCCTTCACTAAATGGATCCTTGATGGAGAAGTCAATGAAGCCATCTGCCAGAGTCTGAAACTCTGTATTTTGTGCTTCATCGTCATCGCCTTCTAGATCATAATTTTCTTGTGTAAATTCATATCCATCTTCTGTTGTGAGATAATATTCGTCAAATGGATTTTCCGTGAGATAGAAGAATGCATTCTCAGCAACAGAATATTGATTCATTACACTATCAATCTCTGGAATACCAGTATCAAATATTTCACTGTTGTAATTAAACTTCTCTAATTGTAGTTCGTAATATTGTAAACTTCCTACAGGATAGAAAGCATCTTCGTGTTCGACAAACTTGATTTCAAATATACCTTTTGTAAAAGGAAAGAAAACAAGATCGCCTTCTCTTGGACGAACAAACTGTAAAGGCGTACCAATTTCTTCTTCAAATCTTTCTCTTGATAAAGATAGAACTAATTTGTCAGCAATACTTAGACCAAACTTAGTTAGCAAATCACCTTCGCCTTGGAATCCAGAATAAGAATTGATGTACATTTCAATAGAAACTGCCAAATGAAATGATGAGTTTGCTGCTTCGATCAGAAGTTTATCTTCGGCTCCAGTTCTTCTAACAATATAGTATACATCAATACCATTGATCTTGATCATTTCGGTAACTAAATTCTGAACAAGATTCTGCTCAGGATTATAGTCGGTGTTGCGGAAGAAAAAATTTGTAGCCATTAATATTATCTTCTTTGTGTTAAACTCTACCGGCAGTCCAACCTACACCAGGATCAGCAGTAAGTCTTTTATTTATCATTCCATTATTATACCATTTTAATGAAGAAACCAACCTCGATCTTTTTTCTTTAGATTGTTCTAACCCCTTTGATATCTTTTGTCCTATTGCTTTTCTATCTCTGTTTTTCCAAGCCTCGGTGGTGGATTTGGCCATATTGTCTCGATATTCGTCTGAACCAAATTTAGAAGGATTATATCTGTTTTCAATAGGAAACTTTTTTGACATAGTTTCTATCATAGATTGTCTACGTTTTTCTATGACTTCTGGTCTGGAAGAACCAGTATCTCTAGTGTTTAAAGAATCTAGATATTTTTGGCGAACTTCTGGTCTAGCCATAGATTCTTTGGTTTTTAGGGAGATTTTTTCGGATATTGTTTTTATGGTTTCGTCATATTTGGACCATATTTCGTTATTTTTGATGTTTAAATTGTAATATCGAACTTTAATTTCTTCTGGTTTAATCATATTCAGATAACGTTGTTCCTCGAGGAACATGTCTTTCCTTAATGAAAATTTGGTCTTTAAAATTTTACGCTTGAAATCTTCTGGTCTGTTTTTATACGCTTTTTTCATCCAGGAAGAACTACAGATATATCCATCATTTTCATTACCCCAATGACATCCAACATAATATCTTTTGTGCTTACGGTCATACCAGATATAAACGAATCCGTACTTTTCGGTGTTTTTCATGAAATACTCCTGTCGTTGCTACAAGAGTATTTAGAGAAAAGTTCATTTCACCCGATCATATCACTTACTGGGATACTGTAACTGTTAATCATTTCGTCTTCTAACTTATCAATTTCAGTCTGAGCATCGTCACGAATTTTTGTACCGTTAAACTTTAGACCCCCGGGTAATGGAACGCCATCATACTTTGTGATGTTGTCGCCCCACTGTCTCTTGATCAATGCTGTAGCATAGCGTAGCAACCAACGATCTTTCCATACATCAACATAAACGTCTGGATCAACAATTTGATATGCTTCAACGATTAGATATTCTCCTACGTTGACTCTATCCCAACCCATATCAATATAAAGTTTGTTCATATTACGATTATATCTGATTGGTTGATTACCAACAAGAAGTTGTTCTAAAAACTGAATGTGTTGCATGGCCATGTAATATGGTACCATCGTCGTAGAAGTCAAATCGTATAGATCATTCAAAGCAATCTGATAACGAATGTTAAATAGATTGTTTGATGATAGCGATTGGCCAATTGGAAAGATAGAAACAGCACCGATAATATTTTCTGGTAATGTAATGTATTTGTTTGTTAAATCAGTAGAAGTCACTTGATGCTTGTAATACGTCTTCTCTGAACCATCAAAGTGATAGTCCCAGTAAAACTTTAATGCTTCGTCAACACGGTCATCAACCTGGTCATCATCAACGTTAATGTCAATGACGGGCTTTCCGAGTCTGCGAAGGCAATACTCTTTAAACTCTTTTCTTGTAGTAGGTGTAGCCATTTTTTTACCTTATTATTTAATAATTACTGTATAACTATTGCCGTCAGTGAATGGACGTGATGAAGAATCACTATCCCAAGTCCAAGAGTTTCCGTAAACATTTAAAGTTGCTTCTGAACTGTAATATGTTTTAATAAGATAAGCGCCAAAATAAATTTCAATTCTATTAAAATATGATTGTGAATATGGTCCAGGTCCAAATCCAAATATAAATTTATCTTGAAGATCAATTACATCATTAATTTGATGTAAATTATATATAGTTAATCCTTGTATTGTTCCGGGTGAGCAACTTCCTATCGCTAAACCAGTAGAAAATCCCACAGCAGTATATTGATATTCATTATAGGGATCACCGACAAAATCATATGAATAACTTCCAGCAGTTAATGATAGAATTGCTAATGATTGTTCAGTTCCGTAAAAGTTGCTAAAACTTATTTGTCCAGAACTTGGTACTGCGCCGTTTGTGCCGCTAGTGCCCGCTAAAACATAAGCCCCGTTGGCATAATACTCTGACATAGAGATTGGATTTGATCCACCAAACTCTGTTTGAATAGTTGATAATGAAAGTGCGCCACTACTGGGTATTGCCATAAATTATCTCCTTACTTACAGCAATTACATTTTGAAGATTCTACCTTATCATTCAATTCTTTAATTGCTTCAATAATAAGAGGAATGATTCTTTCATATTTTACAGTTAGATATTCATCTGATATTGGAGCAGCAGCAACAACTTCAGGAAGAACATCTTGAACTTCTTGAGCAGATACGCCGACTTCTCTCTTTACTGTATATCCTAATGCTTGTGCTACTTCGTTTGCTTCATAATAGAAGCCAGAAAGTGTTAATAGTTTCTCTAATGCGTTTTGAATATCACCGAGTTTTGTTTTGAGTCTATCGTCAGAGTAATAAGCAGTGATATCGCCTGTTGCTCTAATGCCTCCAGTAGAACCAGAAGCAGCAGTACCAACACCTAGAGAGTTTACTTGTGCGTTTGATCCTGTTGTGAATCCACCGGCACTGCCGGTATAACCTATTGAACCTTGTGAACCAGTTGATCCTGTGTCTCCCTTCGAGCCAGTGTAACCTATTGAACCTTGTGAACCAGTTGATCCTGTGTCTCCCTTCGAGCCAGTGTAGCCGATTGATCCAGTATCACCTTTAGAACCTGTATATCCAATTGGTCCTTGTAATCCTGTTGAACCTGTTGATCCTGTGTCGCCTTTGGATCCTGTATAACCTGTCGAACCTGTTGACCCTGTAGAACCTGTCGCTCCTTGTGATCCTGTATATCCTGTGGGACCTTGAATACCTGTATCACCCTTTGATCCTGTATAACCAATAACACCCTGTGAGCCAGTGTAGCCGATTGATCCAGTATCACCTTTAGAACCTGTGTAACCTGTTGCGCCCGTTGAACCAGTTGAACCAGTTGATCCGGTATAACCTAATGATCCGGTATAACCGAGAGGACCTTGAATGCCCGTATCGCCCTTGGAACCAGTGTATCCCGTTGTACCTTGTGAGCCAGTATATCCTATTGATCCAGTGTAACCAAATGAACCGGTGTATCCAAACGAGCCGGTGTAGCCTGTGGGTCCGACAGCACTTGTCCAGTATACAGATGAAGCGTTAGATGCTAGAACTTGACCAGCACTACCAATACTACCGTTGGCTACTATACCTCCGTTAGAAGAAACAATAATATTAGCAGAGAATGTATTATTTGCTGTAAAGGTATTAGTTGCATCTTTTCTAGCAAAGTTTGTTGCAGAAACACCATTTACAAATGATGCGTCATTTGCACTCCACGCAGTACCTGTAAATATGGTAGAGTTAACAGTAGCATTTACGCTATTGTTACCGAAGAACATCGTTGATGTATTAATATAAACGTTCGCGCCCACAGAAATGTTTGCAGTAGCATTTACGCTAGTTGTAAATAGATTTGTGGTGATTACGTTTGAAGAAGCATTGATTGTTGTGGCATAAACGTTAGTCGTAATAACGTTTGCCGTTGCGTTTACAGTAGTAGCATAAACGTTAGTCGTAATAACGTTTGCCGTTGCGTTTACAGTAGTAGCGTAAACGTTGGTAGTAATGACGTTTGCTGTTGCATTTATCGTAGTAGCGTAAACGTTGGTAGTAATGACGTTTGCGCTGGCATTGATGCTAGTGGCAAATACGTTTGTTGCGTTTATCGTGACAGCATAAACATTTGTTGTAATAACATTAGATGTAGCATTGACTGTGGTAGCATAAACGTTACCATATAAAGATGGTGAAGTTACGTTTGCACTAGCGTTTACAAATCCCGTAACACTAGTGTTGCCTGCGCCCAATGTATTAGTGACGAATACTGCACCCTGGACGTTTGCTGCGCCTACTACAGTAAGGGCGGCGTCTGGAGAAACCGTATTGATACCGACTCTTCCATTATTCGCAAAAATTAGATTGTTATTTACTGCAAGTCCGTTTTTGACTACAAATAAAGAATTACTGCTGGCCATAACCTGGTTCCCTTTCCCCTAGGTTTTATTATTATACAGCAGTATTTATATTTCTCTTTTGTCTTTCGTATAGATCATAGTCTGTTTTATAGTATTTTTTTATAAAATCTATTTCGTCCAGACTGTATTGCTCGGCAGTCTTTTGTAATAGTGACTTATAAACAGTAGGATTCAGTAAAGAAGGAGAAGTGTTGACTTTTGGTATATCTGGAAAATCTTCTGGATCACTTCCAAACTCCTGTAATAACCACTTTAGTTCGTTCTCAAAGTCGTGAAAATTCAATATCGTAAGATTGGGAACATTGAACCAGAGTTCTTGTTTATCAAAAACGCTAAGATTTGGTACTAGAACGTCAACTTCTAATCCAAACTCAACAGGGTTCCTTTTCGCCTGATCGTAATACTCTATAAAAGTCTTAATGGATAGACCGTCAAAGAAGTCTCTATGCTCCAGACTTCTCTCGTATAGACATATATTCTTTTCAGGATCAGTCAAAGTTATACCTGTTTCCAGTTCAAAAACCTTATTTAAGAAGTTTTTGACGGATACATAGACATGTTTTGGTTGAGAGTTTTTATAGAAAGGATTTCTCTTAGTGTGGTTAAAAGCGGCTATAGCGCGATCAACTGGATCCCTGTAAAAGCAGTAGTATTGATATGTCTTTATTTCTTCCGCACCGATAAACTCTACAACAGACTTTGTTATTTCGTCTGTTGTTCTTGGATCATCTGAAATATATTGATGAGTGTCTGCTATGTAAAGTAAATCTTTACTAATATTCTTAAAGTAAGATACTACAGATTTAGTACCAGTTTTAGGTACTAGATACACTATCTTCTTGTGTTTCTGGGATATTATCATCAACAATACTTTCAGGAACAACTTCTGGCAGAAGTTGAGCAATTTGAATAGAATAAGTTCTTGCTTTTTCTTCTAGAACTTGATTAATGTAATCAACACCAGAATACTCACGATATCTTTCTAGAATATCGTCATCTAGACTTGAGATGAAATTTCTCATATACATATGTGACTTATAAATTCTGTCTCCAAGAACGTGTTCTGGAATTACAGGATTAAAATGCTGCTTAGAAATATACTGGTGTGTATTCAGAAGATGATATGAATGAATTGATCTTGGATGATATAGATGATACCCAGCGGCAAAAGAAGATAAAGTCAATATCTGTTCTTCACCTTCAAAGAAAATATAAGGATCAATACCTACTTCTTTTACCCAAGAAGCAGGGAACATTGTATTGCCAGCGCAGATATGAATAGCGGGAGTTACGTCTTCTGTTTCTGGAATATGCTCTCCATGCGCGGCCAAGATATCACAGTACTTACTGTAATCAAAATATCGCACTCTACAAGTAAGGTTCATTTCTTCTAATTGTTTACGCGGTCCGTCTTCCAGAATTTCAAAGTTCTTACAATTTGCTGTAATAATTGATTTGCCGTCTTTATGCTTTTCGTTTGCTTTCTTCCAGTCGTTGATCAGTTTTCTATCCCAACCTCTATCGAATAGAGTATGAGAATCTATCTGGTATAGAAAATCTTCGTCCCTCATCTGTAATGAATTGATGTGTCTTGCCCAGCCAACCCCCTCTGAATGTTGAGGATCAATTCTCTTATACTTTACATCCTTTCTAGAAACAAAATCTGGATGTAATGATTCTAGACTATCTTCATAAACTGTTTGTTCAAAGATGCCAACAGTAATCTCATGTCTACCAGAAGCATTATCTAGAATACTATCGGCAGTCATTTTCAATAATGGATCTCTGTATGAGACTATGCTGACAAATATTTTCATTTTGGTTTATCCTGATGATTTTCTGTTAACTTCATATTCTTTTTAATCTGAATATATTTTCTATAAAATTGTTTTGTGGAGGAAAAGACAGAATTAAACTTATCATCTTGATAATCATCTGATGGACCATATCCGGCAGTGATACCGTCCTTTAGATTATAAAAAGGAAATACTTGTAATAGAGGATCACCAGCAGCAATAGTAATATTACACTTTCTCTTAACAGAGAAAATAAGATTTGCTGAGGTAAATTTATTATAGTCAACTATTCCAGGATAAACATGAATGTCATCTAAAAATTTAGCATGAAATGGTGGAGCAATAATAAACGCAGAAAGGTTTGTTTTATTAGAAACTATATTCCAAGGACACTCTAAATGAAATACATCAAGAGGAACATTATCTGATGGAGTTACAATTCCCCTTGCTATATTTTTATCCATATGTTTAGGTTTAACAAACACAGTTTCTCTTTTCTGTGATCCCATAGTTACCATACAACCAGATTCATTACCCAAAATATTGATATCGTCCCAAGCAGGAATAATGTAACCATAATTTCTTACGTCTACCATGCCAGGGCATTGAACAAAATCTAGTTTGCCTGTACTTTTAATTTGATCTTGCATAAAGAATACAGGAACATCTTTTGCCCTTTGAACAGGATGCATTTGATATGCTCTCCTGCTTCTGTCAATAAATTCTATATCTTTTTCTTTCTTCTTAAAGAAATTCATCATTTTCTCTTGTCTCTCAATTCGTTTGAATAATAACTTAGTCTACTAAATTGAATGTCTACCATCTTTTGAAGATGTTTTGCCTCACTGTCATTCATCGCCCGTGTTTTAACTTTTCTAGACACAGAATTTCTCTTTACAGGAATAGCAGTGACAAGAGGCGTTCCCGCTTTAAGTGTTCCATCAAAATTACCTGTGTGCCAGATTGCAGGAAAATTAACCTCTTTAATATACTTGTCCGTATCTACTAAACCACCAAGACAAGTAAAATTTGGATTGAATGCATTGATAGGAGGAATAAACAACGTAGACCAACCTGGTTTTGTTTTTATAATCCAGTGATTGATAAACTTGACAGCATTTGCGCCACCAAAACCCCCAATCTGTCCCTGATGGTGAAATTCTGCTAGATGTAATGCTGGAGGATCATTAACCTTTATGATGCTTCTATCAACGTTTGTCATAACACCTAAGTCGCCTTGAAGTGGAATAATATAACCAAAAGATTGTGCATCAAGTAGTGGCATACACTTCTTGGCTGTAAACGGCCAACCTCCACCTATTCTATCTTTACCTGCATCTTCATAAGTGTCAGGAAGTTTTTTCCACCAGTCTGGAATATGCTTAAACGCAGGAACAGGAGGAGGAATTACTCCAAAATATTTTTCTGGACAATAAAATTCCATAATTTCATTATCAAAAACCTTAATCAAGTTTTTAAAATTCATTTTAAAATTCTCTTTCGCCTTCAACCCAAAACACAATAGTTCTTCTTGTTCCCTTTGTTACAGGCTTTACTCTGTGTGGAAAATGTGACGAGAAGAATACAACATCACCAGCGTTCTGCTTGAATGATACAGCACGATCTGGACTTCCTGTATTCATAACTTCTAATTCACCGCCTTCATACGATTCTGGGTCACTTAGAAATAATACACCAGTAATCTTTCGTTCAAATATATGGTAGGCAGTAAACACATCTGTATGCCAATCATACTGTCCGTTGTTTTTATCTTTATAGACCGTATATTGCATTGGAGCAAGATGATTGATATTCAACATGAAATGATCATAATTTAATTGCGGTATAAAGTTTCCGATTCTTTCAAAAATCCATCCAGTATTCTCGTCTGGAATGAACATAGAAACATCACAACTTCTTACTTCAAGATTTTCTGTGGCGCTGCCCATACCAGAACCAACAGTTCCGGATTCAAACTTCATAATTTTTTCTAGAAAAAGAATCTTTTCGATTTCGTTGCTATTGAACATTTCTGATGCTATAGCAACTTTAGTAAAGTTGCCGGCAATCTTACCAACTCTCATATCAAACTCCTATTTTAACTAAATGATATATTTCTATTATTAAAAAATTCTATATCTTTTTGATGATATTGTTTAATCTTATTTATTTCTTCTTCGATTAAATCTGATACTAATATACCATCAACAGACTTGTTTGAATGTGGTAAAGAATTAGGTGTAACTCCGAATGCTGTTGCTAATTTAATCACTTCATTATCTATATCATGAAAATTAAGCAATGTCAAGTTTTCTTTATCTAACCATTCTATCTGATCACGAAACGATACTAGTGTTTGGTTGTATATCTCTGAATTTGAATTTTGTCTAATATCTTCTAAGAAATATAT
>Ga0222712_10004839_pt1 | contig 13912 bp, 7 predicted proteins | sample C33_657DmetaG_FD_165043 | JGI IMG/M metagenome (GOLD analysis project Ga0222712, IMG submission 165043) | Estuarine water microbial communities from San Francisco Bay, California, United States - C33_657D | ecosystem: Environmental > Aquatic > Marine > Unclassified | place: USA: California... | reverse complement strand
CGATTATACGCAGTTTTTTTATGATGGGATGGTGTTTGAATGGGAGAAGGTATGGTAATGAAGGTGCGACAGGCAACCGAAGACGATGGAGATATGCTGGCCGAGCTCATAATTGAGAACCAGTCTCTACCCACGGCTTACGAGGGTAGCCCCATGACAGAAGAGGAAATAAGCTCTAAAATTGTGGATGTTCTGTGGAAACGCGATAGTAACCTAGTCCATTTGTTCTACGAGGATGGCAAGTTTGTGGCTGCTTGTTTTCACGAAGCTCAGAGTAAATCTGTAGTCAATGCTCATTTGCATATCCACAAAGATTTCAGGGGTAAGGGTTACGCATCAAAAATACTTACGATTGACGCAATTGCGTGCTCTATGTTTGGACTGAAAATATTGTCGCTTGTTCCGGCAAATAATTTAGCTTTGATAAAAGCGATGAGTAAAGCTGGCTACAAAGAATGCGGTATTGTACCTAACTGCTGGAATCATGATGGTAAACTAATTCCAAGAGTAATTCTATTTAAGGAGTAGTATAATGCCTCTAGGCGGATGGGCCACTATTGGACTTACGGTAGCAAGTGGAGTAATGGGTGCGGAATCTTCCAAGTCATCCCAAAAAGCTGCCGAACGAGCAAGACAACAACAAGAAGCTGAATTGGCAAGGCAAAAAGCAGAGGGCCAAGCCTTTATTGACAAGGCAGAAGCGAAGAGAAAGCCCTATGAACAAATGGTTCAGGATTACATGTTTACTAATAAGGCAGATGTAAAAACTGCCAACGTGTTACAACGGCAGGCTGATGCGCAGCGAAGAAATATTGATAGAAGCTTGGCAACTGCCTACAGCCCGGGGCTCGCATTTGGAGCAAACAGGCAAATTGGTATGAATCTGGGGACATCTTTAACAGCTGCTCAAATACAAGAAGATGACAACAGAACTAAAATGGCTATGAATTTATACCAACAAAATGACCCATTTTTGCAAGCAAGGTTAGCACTCTCTAATCAAAATAGTCAGGGAATGCAAAATATTCTTTCACAAGATTATTCATCTAATATGAGAATGGCTGAAGCTGGAGCAAAAGTTCTTTCTGATTCCGTATCTGGTTTAGCCAAAACGGATTGGACAAAAGTTAAAGGTATAGGTGGTACACCACCGGTTCCAAAACCGGTTACATCATAAGGATAACGGAGATTTAAATTATGGTTTCAATTGCAGGTTTAGGATTCGCACAGGGTCTTGCTAGTTTTGCAGAAAACAAAAGACAAGCTGAAATGGAAAGAGAAAAAGCCAAATCAGAGGCTGCAGCTAAGGCTCAAGCTTTAAAACTTCAGCAAAGCCAAGCAGCTTACTATGACGCTATGGCTGCAGAAAAAGACCTTGGCTCTCAGCAATCACTGGTAGATATTATCGGAATTAAACCCCCAGCAACGCAACCCGAACAGACATCCACTGCGCCAGCTAGCTCCGATACTGGTCAGCAAGATAAAAATTTAGTTCAGCCTTATGATGCCGGTACGGGCGTTTCTTTAGACTTTGACCAACAACAACCCTTATACGTTAGAGGTATGAGTTTGCCCGTCGAGCCATCATCTATGGAACCAATGGGCGAGAGAAAACCAGAACCCCCCAAGGTCTTTGCCCAAAGAACTCTTGATACAGCCGGTGGGATGATTGCGTCTGCGGGTCTTGGGAATATAGGCAAACCGGCAACTCAATTTTTTAACCCCGGAGATTATGGAGATATTCCACAATCAACACTGGATAGCTTGAATGGTTACTTAAACCAAATGCAAAACATAAATAAATATATTGAAGCTGCGGGTCCGGCAAAAGAGTATTTAAGACAATTTATGGGAAAAAAGTTTCCAACTCGGGATAACCCCGAATATGCAAAATTTATGGAAAATTTTTCTATTGCAAAACAAGCAAAGCTTGCCCCAGCTCAATTGAATGCAATCAGAAAAGATTATACAAAAGAAGTGGTAAATGCTATCGGAGATGCTATAGGCCAAAAGAATTTTAAATCTGCATCTGAGCTTGCAAGCAAAATTGGTTACACCAATCAATTTAAACAATCAACATTAGATAAAAATATGGTTGATGTATTAGCTCCAGACGGTAAAACGGTTTTACAAACCCTACCATTTACGCTTGTTCAGCAGATGTTTTCTTCTGATAAAAAAGAGCTTGATGCATTTGTTACCAATACATATAGAAGTAATACAGATTTTGCAAATCAAAAAATTATGGAATCCATACGAAATGCAAATGCAAACCAACGTGCTGTTCTACATTCGCTTAACCCAGTTTGGAAAGTGGGTACTCACTATGCAATAGATACCAAGGGGCTTTTTTCTGGAATTAAAGGTGCTGCTATACCTATTGTTGCTGGTGATAAAGCAAGTAAATGGCATCCATTAAATGAAAATAGTCCAATGCATAAAATTGCAATAGCTAACGGATGGATTAGAAGAAGTGAAGATGGTAAATCATGGATAACGAACGACGGAAAACTCGTCCCCTACGATAAAAGCGATATGAAAATATTTATTCCCGGTACTGATACTGACAATCCTAACTAATAACAATAGGAAAACAATTCGATGGAAGAAAATTTATTAAGTAACATGGGGATGGGTAGTAAAACAACCGACAGTCCCTATGGATTTAATACGGAATTCGATAAAGTAACCGGGACTCCTTTGTTTGGTCTCGGCGGGGAAGGATTGGTTCCTGAACTAAAAAAAGATGAAGAAGAAAAGAAAAAGGCCGAAGACGATACGTTAAAAACCCTTTCTTCTATGTTTGACGAAAAGCCAGAGGAACAAAAAGACTTTAGAGAGGGTGTCCTTCCTTCGGCTTCTGGTGTAAGCGAAAAGCCAGAGGCTATTGCAGGAAGTATTGAAAATTTTGATAACATTTTTAAAAACGTGCCATACAATGTTGATGTTGAACAGGCATCTAGGAATCAAAGGTATGAAGATTTAGATAAACCATTCTCAGAAGACAGAAAGGTTAAGGCCGGTAATAAAGAATACGTAATCAAAGCCGGAGAGACCAAACAGGATTTAATTAATAAACTCAATAAAGAACAAGCTTTCCGCTCCGAAGAAGAAAAAAGAAAATTAATAGAGGAAGCAAAAAAAACACCAAAACCATTTGAAACACCAGCAATACCACGTTTTGGTTTGGAGCCAGTAGATAAACAAGAAGATAAACAAGAGGTTGAAAGACGGTCTTTAATTAAAGATTTACAAAGTGGAAGAGTTTCTTACGGAGACCTCACCCCACAGCAAGCTGATATTCTTGCGGGCCCAGGAATAAAGATTGAACGAGATTGGACCAACAAAAGAAATCAAATACAACAAGCTATCGAAAATGCTAAAAATGCAAAGTCAGCTGGCAACGCTGCAATTTCGCTTATTAACAGCATTGTTCCTGCGTACAAAACTTTTGGTACGGAACTAACCAATAAAATGATTTATGATGCCGGCGTTACTGCGTATTCCAATGGAGTAGCCTATTCAAGCGACCCCGATGGATATAGAAAAGCATTTATGGCTGGAATTGCTCTTAACGCTCCATCCCTGATTGGTGGAGCAGCTGCTGCATCTTTTGCAACCGGCGCGCTTACCGCAGCAGGACTCGGCCCATTGGGGTTGTTTGCAACCGGACTTGGAGTTTTTATTGGGGTAGAAAAATCATTATCCGAAATAAGAGATAAAACATTAAGCTATATACCAGAAAATTCATTCGGCATAAGCAAGGAACAGATAGGAGCGCTTGCTGAAAAAAACCCAGAGGCATTTAATTTAGGCTCAAATCTTGCCATTGCCACAGCGTTCAGACCTACTATTAGCTTAAGAAATATTATTTCTGGCTCAGGAAGCCTTGGTGGACTTCAAACTGTAAACGAAGTTGTTGATATTCTCAGGGACCCAGACAAGAAGGCAACAGATTTTAATGTTCAGAATGTTATTAACGCCGCATTAACTGGAGCGGTTTTCAATAAAGCTATTTTCGGAGCAAGATGGGAACGAGCTAATACGCCTGAAACTCAAACTAGAGTAAGAAATCTTTTAACAGAATTAGAGAATCTTAAGAAATCACCAGCAGAGGTCGATGCTTCTGGTAATGTTATACCAAAACAAACAAGAGCATTGGAAATAAAAAACGAGATTTTAAAAATAGACCCGTTTTTTGAAACGAGATTAAATTCTATTTTTGAAATAAATGGAGAAATTTCTCAAGTTGGTTCAAGAATACAAGCATTTGCAAACAAAAATAACCTCACTCCGAACCAATTAGAAAGACTCATAAAAGCAGGAAAGTTAAATACCGAAACTGGTTTAACAAAAGAATTTATTAGCGACGTTAAAGAATTTAATAAACTTAATCGCAGTTTAAATCAAGTAGACCCATCCGGGATGGCACGCAGATATCAATTCTTCCAGCAACAACCAGGTCCAAGTGGTTACGGACCGGGACACGAAGAGCGTTGGAGAGAGAGAAGCGAAAGGGAAGCGCAGGGCGAAATGGGTATGGAGGTTCCTGGTCAGCCTCAAGCTGAAGCTGCAGCCACGGTTCCTGCAACTACAGCTGTTCCAGCTCTCACTACAGAAAGCATGAGGAATGTTTCTCAAATTGTAGATGCTGTTACTCCGCTGATTCCAGAGGCAGCTGAGCCCGCCAGAACTCACGAGCAGGTTATGACCTCATTTGAGCCGCCGAAACCAACTGAGCCCGTAGTTGAAACAACTAAACCAACTGAACCTGTAGCTGAAACAGCTAAACCAACTGAGCCTGCAGCAAATGACGGAGAAAAGTGGCGTAATAAGTACCACTATGTATCTCCCTTCCATGACGGCCTCGCCCAAGTCCGAGTCAACGACAAGTGGGGCTACGTCAACGAGCGTGGCGTGGAAGTTATTCCACCTATGATTGTGGAGGCAGCTGAGCCTGCAGCTGAAACAACTAAACCAACTGAGCCTGCAGTTGAAAGAGCAATGGAATCAAAACCGATTTTACCAACAGAACAAGACCTCTATAAAAAATTTGAAGAACTAAACTTTGAGGTTGAGCACAGTAATGACCCAAGTCCAGAAAACGTTCTTGAACTTGCAAAAATGTATCAAAAAGGAATTGGAACTTCTCAAGATATAAATAAAGCCAGAGAATTATTTGTAATGGCTAATGATATAGACCCAAAGGTTGGCGGCAAGCCTCTAGCTGATTTTACAACTGAGTACAACCAATACATTAATAAAAGAGCAATGGAATCAAAACCCATTTCTCCTGCTTCAGATAGGCTCAAACCTCTTGAGGGAATTCCTCAAATAAAAGGAGCAACAGGACCAGATAAAGATGTTGTTTCCGTTGTTGATTCTTATGCCAAGAAATATGGAGTTCCCTATCAACGACAAAAAGAGTATGTGAAAGTTGACGAAAAACTTTCCAAGCAAATAGCTGACGCCTATGAAAACATGAAAGACGACCCAACCAACCCAGCGGTCAAAGAGGCTTACCAAGACTTCATTAGACAAACACGCAATCAGTACGATGAACTAGAAAAGGCTGGTTATAAATTTAAATTCTATGATTCAAAGTCAGACCCATACGGCGGTAATCCATTTGGTTCGATGAGGGACATTAGAAACAATAAAGAAATGTCTGTGTATGGGACTTATGATGGATATGGAGAAAAACCAATATCGCCAGAGCAAATTGAAAAAAATCCAATGCTGGTTGATACTGGGCTTAGATGGCCAGACCAGCAGGGTGTAATGCGCCCAGTCACAGCTAATGACCTTTTTAGGGCCGTGCATGACGTCTTAGGGCACGGAATAGAAGGCGCTGGCTTTAGAGCTCAAGGCGAAGAAAACGCATGGCAAGCCCATGCAAGACTTTACACGGGTCCCGCTGTTGCTGCTATGACCAGCGAAACAAGAGGTCAAAACAGCTGGTTGAATTACAACGACAAGCCCTTGCGGAACCTTGTTGGAGATGCCAGGGCAAAAGAACTGCATCCCGACAACTGGGAGACTATTACTACTGGCGAACACAATCGCACCGCTAAGATTTCTGACACCATATTTGCCGAGCAGAAAGTTGGCCTAATGCCTGAGTGGTCTTGGAAGGAGGGTTTGTCCAATCTTCCGGCTGGAGAAAAGGCTGCAACTAGATTAATGGAATCCAAACCTCTTTCTCCAGAACCACCAACAATTAGCAAGAAAAACGTTCAAGAATTAGATAAAGCCCTATCGGACTATAAGAATGGAATCATAAACCAAGATGCATTAGCTCAGATTATAGATAGAGTTGCCAATGAAAACGTATTAAGCTTTGGCGAAACAATAAGACAGCTAGACGCCTCTCTTTCAAGAATGGGCGAAACAAGTATTTACCGCGGTGTTAACGCCAAAACCAATATCGAGAAAAGAACTAATGTTTTAGCTGGCATGAAGAGAGCCGTTGATATGGGCGCTCTAAGCAAGAACGGCTATGACATGTTTGAATTCATGGTAAGAAACCTTATGGATGAAAGCATTCTGCAGAATTTAAGTGTAGAAATTTCTCCAGAAACATACAAAGGTCAGATTGGTTTATTCGACCCACGAGAAAATAAAGTTGTTTTATATTTTAACCAGCTAGAAAAAGTATCTGAATTATCTTTTAACCAATCTCCAGAAAGAACATTTGCTGCCGTTCATGAAGTCTCTCACTACCTTAGCCAGTTCTTGCCACCAGAAATAAAGGCAGAAATCAACAAGAGTTACATCAAAGAAATTAATACAAAACTCAAAGAAGTCAGGATGGCTTTAGAGAGAAACCCATTAGATGCCGAAGCCAAACTTAAACAAGACTACTTGCTTAGCTCGCTTTCTGCTCATGTGTCACCATCAAACATTGCTGATAGTGCTTGGGATAAGGCTGGAGATATATATTCAGAATTTACAGATAACAACACTAGAAATGAAATGTATCAGTTTAGGTCTCCGGATGAGTACGCCGCAGAGAACCTAGCAAGCTTGGTTTCTCAAAAATGGGGAAATTACGAAACAGCCAGGAAAGCATTTGGCAAAAACAGCCCGCAGGCAATTATCGCAAAGAGAAAGCTAATTAGGATATCGAAAGCAGCGGCCAACCAGTCCATAGCCCTTTCGCGATTCATTATTCCCAAAAAGGTAAAAGCCGGAAGGTTTGCAGGAAAAACTCTTACAAGAAGCGAAGGCCAACAGAAGACAGACGTATTTGAAAAGTCTCTTGATTATTTTAAAACCAAGAAGAGCGAAGAGGCTGTTTTAAACAAAGGCATGATGGCCGAACACTTCGATGGGATTAAAGAGATTCTTGGTAAAAACAATCTTCAGCTGTTTGCGGAAGCTAAAGCTGCTGGCGAAAAGATTTTTTCTCTTGAAAGACGAATGGAGTCCAAACCTGAAATTCGTGGCGAAGGAGAAATTGTACCATTCAAACAAGAATCCTATGACAATTTAATTAACGATATTACAAACCCATCTAGCGAAATATTCAAAATGGCCCTATCTCAAGTAAGACAAAAAGGTTTGAACAGGGCCGGAGATAGCAATGATATTGCCACGTCGTTATTGTCGGAAGTGTTTTTCCCGGAATCTGGAGATACGCTTGAGGTAAAATGGCAATCGGGTCAGGGATTGGCTACACCGAGGGGAATCGTATTTAAAGACCCCGTTGATTACATAAAGCATCAACTTGATTCAGCAGCAAATAGGTTAGCCAAACTAAACGGTATGGAAGTATCTGCAGAATCGATGGTTACCGAAGAGGGTGACACCGGAGCTTCGGTTATGGACAGAATTAACCTTGAGAACGAGGGTGCTGTTATACCCCAAGACGTTGCTGTTGTATCTCAACAGGGTGAAAAAAGTTCTGCTGCCTCAATAAAAGCTATATCTGAAGCAACGATTGATTTCTTAAACAGCGCTTCGGAAAGAGGAGAATTTTTCTCTGGAAGACAATACGCTCAAAGTTCTCTTTCTGAAAGACAAATGTTGTCTCAAATTGCTTCAAATTTCTACTTCTTAAATAATTTTAATAGAATGCTTTCGGAATACGGGATTATTGAAAAACAAAGAGAAAAAATAATTGCACTGAATAATGCCAGGTTGGCCGTTGACAACTTCGTAAATCAATACGGCAACACGGAAAAGTTTGGCTCACCAGAATTTATACGTTCTAACCCCACAATTAAAATTTGGCTAAGCGGTACAGATGGCGCTAACCAATTATCCAAAAATACAGTTGCAAGAGTTATAGCCCCAAGACTTCAAACACATTTGGTCAAAAAAGGTTTATTGCCTGAAGTATTTGAGCCAAAAGAAAACGAAAATGTTCTTGCAAAAAGATACAGCAGAGAAGGAAGTATAGAAGAGCAAATTTCAAAACTTAACACCAACAGCACCTTTTATCATCTACAAACAACTAAAGATTTAATAAAAAGTTTTACAGAAGATTATAGAAAACTATTTGAGTCTCTTGGTTTTAAATTCGATGATAAAAAGCCAAGTAAATTTTATGGTCTTTATGACCGAACATTAAATCCAAATGACACACCAGATATAGCTGCTTTTGAAGAATCTAAAAGACAATCTCAAAAAGAATCAATGAGTGCAAGAGCAATTGTTAGAAAAAGATTAGATGAGCTAACAAAACAAAATGCATTAAAACTCTATCAAGCAAAAAGAGAATTTGTTACTCAACGAAACGTTGATACCGGCAGGGTGAGAACGCTTGCATCTAAACCATTGCCAACCGGAGAGGCTGGCAAAGATTCTGGTCTTGGAAGCGAAGAAAAAGATTTTGGTGTAGTTAACTACGAAGAAGCGCTCCAGAGAGGCGTAAACCTTCCCAGCACTAACAAACCAGCTGGAGCTTTGTACTGGGGGACACACGCTGCCTCAGTAGCTTGGGCTTTGAACGCTGGATTCAGAATGTATCAAAATGGTAGTCCAGATGCGGTTGCTAATGCCGTAGGTATATGGCTAGCTGGAACTTATGGCTTGCATACAGTCAAGGACGCGTCAATATTTATTAAGAGATTGATAGAAAGAAGAAGTATATCCATCCCAAAAAATGTTCTTTTGCCGTTTACAGAAAAAATACAAGCTTCTACAGATAGATTTTTACAAGCAATAAATGATAAGGGCGCTGCGAATGCTGTTTTTGATGCTGTCGTAAAAGCCATCGACAACAAGTACAATCTTATTCCGTTTAATAACAGGTTCAAACTTGTTTCGATTCAGAGGGCCGCAAATGCTGCTGTACACATGGTTAAAGCTTCTGTCTCTAGGCTTGATAATTTTGTGAACGGGATTAAAGACCCGGTTATACAGAATCAAGTTCGAACCTATATTAAGGACTTTTTAAATCCTTCAAATAGATTGGGGCCAAATGTTAAAGATTTAATGGATAAATGGAAAGAATATCAAAAACAAATTAAAATTCAATCTGACTTGTCTAAAAACGGTATTGATGTTAAAGATGAAAGATACGATGCTTATGTCAGGGCTCAGCAGGCTTACGAGAATGCATTAAATAATTTTAAAAATAGTAAAAATCAAATTAGGCAAGCTGCTACAACCAGCTTGGAAAAATTATTAAGCAAAGAGTTGATGAAAGACTTAACCGATATAAGAACATCCGCTGTTGAAATACAGAACTTATGGCTTTCTTCCGGTGCGATAGATAAAGACACAGCTCAAAGAATAGAGTTCACACTAGATGACCACATCAGGAAAGTTTACCTTGCCTATCGAGACAGAGATGCTTGGTTAGCTCAACCTGATTTTGCAGAAAAAAAGAAAAAGCTGATTGAAGCGATAGCAGATGCAAATTATGATAAATCTGGCTCTGGTCTTTATGCGGCAGGAAGCAAAGCGGATTACATCGCAAAGGCTACCGCTGAAGTTGAGAAAATGATTAACAATAGAAATTGGTTCGTAGTAAATCAAGACAGAGTGATAACCGACTCATTTCTTAGAAATGCAGTTAGGGGATTAAACGAAAAGAACCTTCAAGAAAGAATGAGACTGAACAAGGCTACAGAGGAGTTTCTTGGTCTCATAGAGAACCCATTGGTTGGAGTAGTGGATGGACAAATCATAGACAGAACAGCTCTTGTTAATTTGCAAATATCAAAATCTTTGGCCGACTATGCACTAAAAGCTGGTTTGGCTATACCTGTATCAAACCTCAAAAATGGACAGGTTCCAAATGGGTTTATCAAAATGGAATTGGTGAATCCAGAAAAAAATCCATTCATTGCCGATAACGTTTGGCATAAGTCAATGATTCCAGTAATACAAGATTTGGTTATGCCTGGTTTCCAAAACCCAGCTGGAATTATTGGAGATTTCTTTAAGAAAATTATAGGGCTCAAAAAAGCTTCATTAACTGTATTCAACACTTCGCTATGGTTGTCACAGCTCCCATCAAATATGGTATTAACGGCAATGCACGGTGATTTATTAAATACCAGATTTGTGTCAAACATTTCAGCCTTACTCCAAGGAGCGTATGTAAAAACTGCTGATGTATTTAATTTTCAACCATTAAGAAAAATTCTATTAGAAGGCGCTGTACCCGGCGAGGATTTTGAAATATTCATGAAATTAGCTTACGATTATGGTCACCTTAGCACTGGAACAACCGCGTATGACGTGAGAGAGATATTTAAAGATTCAGATACGCCTCACAAACTTGATTGGTGGATGAACAAATTTGGAGATGCATTCTCTATCGCCGATACCGCCATGAAATTCCAAGCCATTGTTTCTAGGTACCAACAAGTTAGAGACGAGGCCATTAAGAGAGCTCAATCTGGCGGGAAGATGCTATCGATGGAAGAAATTTTTGAAATTGCCTCTAACGAGGTCAGTCGCGATTATGCGGATATGGCTTATGTGCCTCAAGCGATTAAGACTCTTTCTCAATTTGGTATCTTACAACCGTTTGTCTCATTTCCTGTAAACATAATCAGAGGTACTACAAACGCATTAGTACATAACGTTAAAGTAGCTGTTGGAAATGACCCAATAACACGCCCAAGAGCTATATGGAAATTATCTAATCTTCTCACAGTCCTAACTTTGTTTGGCAGCGCTGCTATCGATAGCATGTTTGACAAGGACCCAGAGAAATCATTAGACGATAATTCCATAGAATCTGCCAGGATGCTTGACCCGAGAAACCCAACCGCTGCTAGTGGAGTTGATTGGAGATGGAGAGATAGAGAAGCAGGAATAATAGAATACAGAGACTCTAAACAATTAATTCCAAATGCTTCCGTTAACAATATAGTTGCCTACTTAAATAGATATGTTAATGCAAAAACAGACGAAGAAAAGACGGCAGCCTTAAAATCTGTTGCAACTCAATTTAATGATTTTGCAACTCTCGACCCTGCTGGAAGTTTACCAATTTTAACTCTGGTTGAGTCTCTTGCTCCGGGTAAAACTATAAGGGATGGAGAGCTGGTTGATAAAAACATTACATATTCCGGTTTAAATACAGTAGAAAGATACCTAGCTGCTGCGGGTGCAAGTTTTAGACCAACAGATATGAACACATTGGTTAAACTTTTAAAGACTACTGATGGTTCAATAAATCCAACCACTGGCAAGCCGTGGGAAGTTAAAGACATATTAAGTAGATATACAACAATGCCGATTAGAACCATGAGCGTTAATGGAACCGTGAGGAAAGTAACTGGAGAATTAAACTCAGAAATGAACGAATTAAGAGATAATTATTCTAAAGAATATCTAACTACTCCTATATCTGGCCAGATAATTGACGGCATGGTAGATAAACAAAAAGATTTTATTAAATTTGGACAAGCAATGCGTTCCACTATGGACAATGCTGAAAAACTCGGTAGGAGCAGATACTCCATTGTTCAAGCAATGCTCTCAGCCGGAATGAAAGAAAGCGACATTGCGTCTGTTATATCAAGAGATTATGGAAATATCATGTCCATAAACAAATTTACAGAACAAATTGTTAATAATAAATTTTCTAAAATATACGACGACACAATTAAAGGCGGACGCAATGAGCAGCTAGGTAGAAGTTTATCTGACGCTTTTAGGTCAACATGGAGGGGTTATTTTATTACAAGTCTTGTTGATGGAAAATCTAATTCTGAAAAATTTAGCGTAGTTTCCGAAGGTAATTACGAAGCAAAAAATATAAACATGATTGAGTTAAATAGAAAAATTATTGAAAATTATATTACTAATGCTTCCATTGATATGTCCTCTGTAACTAAAAAAGATATTTTAAATTATTACCAAGATGTTCTTAAGTATTTAGACCAATTTAAATCTTGGGAAGATTTTAAATCAAAACATCCAGAAAGTTCTGGTTTATATAAAAGTTTTCTTTCCGATTACCTTGAGTTCGAAGGCAAGCAACTACCCAGAAAATCCAAAGTCAAAGAGAAACGACGATGAAAATTACCGAGCACTTCTCACTTAGCGAGATATCAAAGTCTGATACTGCCACTCGGCTAGGGATTGATAACTCTGTTCCTGATTCACTAATGGGTAATGCTCTACGAATATGCGAGAGGCTAGAAGAAGTTCGTGCGTTGTTTAATAAGCCGATTATGATTAGCTCGTTCTATCGTTGTCCCGAACTAAACAAGAAGGTCGGTGGCTCTAAGACCTCGGCTCACATGGATTGCCGTGCTTGTGATTTTACTGTCAAGGGGATAGATGTAGAGGATGTGTTCAGTAATATCAAAGCCAGTAAAATATCTTTTGACCAGCTCATCCTGGAGAGCAGTAAGACCGCTACTTGGATTCATTTGGGGATTGAGAAAGAAGGGGAAAAGCCCCGTCAAATGGTGATGTCAGGAACCAAGACCGATAAGGGTTCAACTTTCAGGGTGGAAAATGGCTAATTTAAAACAAAAGAAGTGGCAATACAAAACTAAGACTACAAAGTCTGTCAAGCGTGGCCCGAAGTCCAAGGATGTTAAACTTTACAAAGGACAAGGGAGATAAAATGCTTGAATGGGTTAGCGCAAAGATTTCATCTTTCATCGGGGGCATCCTCGGTGGCTTATCCATTTTAAGTTATATCCCACCGAAAGATACGAAAGAAGCATTTATGCGTGGCGGTGTATCAGTCGGTTTTGCTTTGATGTTTGCTCAACCCATTCTTTTGCAAATTGGATTAGAAGTGCAACCGAACGAATTATGGATGTATGAATTGGGAATTGCTTTCCTATGTGGGTTCGTAGGCTACTCCGTAATGAATTGGGTCGCCAACTTTCTCGCCAAGAATCAAAACAAAGACATTATGGAAATCGGGCGAGAGATTAAAAATCCTAAAAAGAAAAGAGCCAAAAGGAAGTAGGCTATGCTTTCATTTCTTAGAAACCAAGTCTTGCTCATTAACATCGTTTCGCTGATTGCGATATTCGCTGGGTGCTACAAGATTGCGTGTAACAAAAAGATTAAACACAATCTCAAGACCCCAATCTGGTACGCTGGGATTTTTGCGATATTTACTTTTCTAATGATTGTCATTCAATGGCTACTCGGCTCAGAGTTTCCGTTAGCCTACAATAAGATTGGTCGGTTCGGTGAAGTGGCGATGAATGTGTGTTTAGCGTTATCTGCCATTCAATTTATCAGGAGTAAGAAATGAAGAAAGCAAAGAGCAAGGTAAACGCTGCTAAGAACTACACCAAGCCCACAATGCGTGAGAAGTTATTTAAGCAAATTAAAGGCTCGGCTACCCAAGGAACCAAAGCAGGTCAATGGTCTGCTCGTAAAGCCCAACTCCTAGCCAAGAAGTATAAAGAGAAGGGCGGGGGATACACCTCGTGAGAAAGCCTCAACAATCCCTAGTCGCTTGGACTAAACA
>Ga0222712_10004838_pt1 | contig 13913 bp, 5 predicted proteins | sample C33_657DmetaG_FD_165043 | JGI IMG/M metagenome (GOLD analysis project Ga0222712, IMG submission 165043) | Estuarine water microbial communities from San Francisco Bay, California, United States - C33_657D | ecosystem: Environmental > Aquatic > Marine > Unclassified | place: USA: California... | reverse complement strand
CCCTGCTCAATCGCCGCGACTGGATCCACCGTTTTGGGGGCGGAATGGGAGCGCTGGGCCTGGCCAGCGCCATGCAGGCAAGCCAGCCAACCTTGAGCCACTTCGCCCCCAAGGCCAAGCGAGTGATTCATCTCTTCATGAACGGCGGGCCATTTGGCCCGGATTTTTTTGATCCCAAACCCGCCCTGACACGCTTTGCGGGCCAACGCCCTGATGGCGCAGACCTGCGCACGGAGCGGCCCACCGGCGGGCTACTGGCCTCGCCTTACGCCTACCGTCAACACGGCAAAAGCGGCCTGCCCATCAGCGAACTGCTGCCAAAGCTTGCCGCCCATGCCGACAACCTGTGCGTGTTGCGCTCCTGCCATACCGACAACCCCAACCACGGTCCGGCGCTGTTGCTGATGAACAACGGCACCATGACCGAGCGCGTTCCTAGCATGGGCTCCTGGTTGAGTTACGGTCTGGGCAACGAAAACGAGAACCTGCCTTCATTCGTGGTGCTTTGCCCAGGCAAGCCCGTGCGCTTCTCCGTGCTGTGGACCAGCGCTTTCTTACCCGCCAAGCACCAAGGCCTTTACATCAACCACAGCAATCTTGACCCCAGCCAGATGATTCCCTGGCTACACCACCCCAAGCTGGCTGCTGAGCAACAACGGCGACAACTCGACCTGACCCAACGCCTCAACGCCATGCACCTGCGAAGCCGCGACCCCTCCGATGTGGCCCTCAACGGACGCATTGCCGCCATGGAAACCGCCTTTCGCATGCAGGGCGCGGCCACCGATGCCTTTGACATCCAGCGTGAGCCCCAGAGTGTTCGCGATGCCTACGGCAAGGGACACTTCGCCAATGGCTGCCTGATGTCACGCCGCCTTGCTGAGCGTGGTGTGCGCTTCATCCAGCTTTACTACGGCAACGGCCAACCCTGGGACACTCACAGCAATCACGACAACAGCACGCGCCGCCTCGCCGCTGACATTGATCAACCCATTGCCGCCCTGCTCAGCGACTTGAAGCAGCGCGGCATGCTCGAGGAGACCTTGGTGGTCTGGGGCGGTGAATTTGGGCGCACCCCCGTAAGCGAAAATGGCAATGGCCGCGATCACAACCCGCACGGCTTCTGCATGTTCTTCGCGGGTGGCGGCGCCCGCGGCGGCACGGCCTATGGGCAAAGCGATGACTTTGGCTTCCGCGCCGCGCAGGACAAGATGCATGTGCACGATGTGCACGCCAGCATCCTGCACCTGCTGGGTCTGGACCACGAACGCCTGACTTACCGCTATGCAGGCCGTGATTACCGCCTCACTGATGTCCACGGGCGCGTTCCCAAGGCCATCGTTGGCTGATGCCTGCCCGGGGCAAGGTTGAGCGCTACCTCAACTGGCCTGCTTGTCCTCGGGCTCGATCAGACCGTAGTCGCCGTCACGACGGCGAAACACGATGGCCAGACGATGGCTTTTTTGATTGTGAAAGACCACAAAGGGCCGGTCGCTGAGCTCAAGGTCCATGATTGCCTCATCAACATAAAGCGGACGCACCTTGTAGCCTTCCTGGTGCACATAGGAGGGCTCCACATGCTCTTTCTCCTCGTGCATGGACTCGGCGTGAATGACCTGCTCCTGAATGTGGCGGATGCTGCCGTCCTTGCGGGGGCGATGGCTCTTGAGCAGCCGCGTCTTGAACTTGCGCATGCGCCGCGCGATCTTGCTGATGGACTCGTCCACAGAAGCGTAGATGTCCTCGGTGGTGCTCTTGACCTCGATCACAATGTGGTCGGCGCAAAAAAGAATGATCTCAGCGATCTGGCGATGATGCTGCACATCCAAAATCACCTTCGCCTCAATGATGCGCGGGTAGTCCAAGTGCAGACTCTCGATTTTGCGGTGAATGAACTCGCGGATGGCCTCGGTGATCTCGAGGTGGCGTCCGGTAATGATGATGGGCAGATTGACATTGTGCTTTTGCATGGTCGTATGGGGGTGAAACTGAGGCAGTGTCTTGATTGCGGGGTCTACATCCGGAAATCTTCGCCAAGGTAAAGGCGCCTGGCCTCCTCGTCATTGACCAGGAAGCTCTTGCTGCCGTGACGCAGAACCCGCCCCTCGTAGATGAGATAAGCGCGATCCACGATGTTGAGGGTTTCACGGACATTGTGGTCGGTGATGAGAATGGAGAGGCCGGAGTCGCGCAGCATGCGAATGATGTCCTGAATCTCACTGACAGCGATGGGGTCAACTCCGCTGAAAGGTTCATCGAGCATCAGCAATTTTGGCGAGGTGACCAGGCATCTGGCAATCGAGAGCCTTCGCTTCTCACCGCCAGAGAGCGTCATCGCCAGATTGGAGGCCACATGGGCAATGCCAAACTGTTCCAGCAACTGCTGTGTCCTGTCGCGGCGCTCCGCCGCGCTCACGGGTTGGGTCTCCATCACCGCGAGGATGTTCTCGCGCACGGTGAGGCGGCGAAAAATGGATTCCTCCTGAGGGAGGTAACCCATGCCCAATTGCGCGCGGCGGTGCATGGGCTCGCGGGTGGCATCGGCAGCGTTGAAAAAAACTCGCCCCTCCGTGGGAGCCACCAATCCGACAATCATGTAGAAGGTGGTGGTCTTGCCTGCACCGTTGGGGCCCAACAACCCGACGATCTGCGAGGACCCCACTTCGATGTCCACTCCATTGACCACGGCACGACCATCGTAGAGCTTGCGCAGCCCGCGTGTCTCCAGCAGCGCTGAATCAGAGGGCGTTGCAGAGGCGTGATGAGAGTTTGAGTCAGGAGCAAACACGCGTTCTAGGAAAAACCAAAAGATGGATTCAACTTCGGCCAATGCAAGCCAAGGTCACCGCTCAGGCTGCGAATTCTCATTGAGAATGACCGTGCGCGGCCTGCCCTGGGTACGCAGACTGCCCGCACGATCGAAGATCATCATCGTATCGGCAGTGGTGGCCACATGGAGCACATTGCCCTTTTGCACCTGAGGATAATCCCGCAGCGTGATCTCTCCGGTCTTGCCATCGTACTCCAGAAGCCGGCAACGACCCTGCTGCAGATCTCCATCAGCGCTGCGCTTTTCAATCACCACCATCGGGCCCCGAGCCACTGCTCGCCGGATGGGCGGGGCCTGACCCGAGGAATCCTTGGCGGCGGCCCTCGACTTGTTGGAATCCGTCTTTTGGTTCACGGCCTTCTTGTCGGCCTTGGTCGCTTCCTTGGCAGCTGCCTTGGAGGCAGTTGGAGTTTCCCGAATCATCTCAACTTCAAGCTCCTCGCATTCGATGTAAAACTCAGGATGTCTGGCGCGCACATTGCCTCGGTAGATGAAAACGGAGCGGTTGAGGTCAAAATCGCTCTGGTCCGCCTCAATCACGCCCACAGGAGTGCCTTGTGCACCTGCAGCCTGATTCCACGGAGGCAGCGGGCTGACAGCGGCTGCTGATGCCGCCGATGCCCCTGCCTTCTGCGCTGCACCCCCTTGCGCTGGTTCGGTCTTGCCGCGCACTGCATCGAGAACTCCGCTGCCACCAAGTTGTCTGAGCATTCCAGCGGGAGCGGAACCAGCCTGCTGGATCAGCCCCTTGGCCTGCTGGCCAGCGCGTTGCAGAGATCCATCTTCGACCGCCTTTTGCAGGACCTTGGTCGCCTGACCGGCGATCGCCTCCACGCCAGAAGGCGCTTTGGGCTTCGACGACTGCGCCCAAACGGCTGAAAGTGGCAGCACGGCCACACAGAGCATTCGCCGGGCAACGAGGGAAGTGTGGGCAAACATCAGCGGGAGCGGGTTGAATCTTGGGGCTTGGGAGAAAAAAACAGAGTGCGCACCCGCCCGACCATTCGGCCCACCGATCGGCGGGAATCAAACACCAGCGAATCGGCTGAGGTTTCCAAATCCTGTCTCGTCACCTTGCTGCGCTCGGCGGCGCGCACCACCTGAGTCACGAGATTGTACAGTGCACTGGGCAGATGGAGCTGCATGACCTCGCTGGGAAGCTTTCCATGCCAATCCATCCAAACCTCATGAGCCAGCAACTGCTCGTCGTCGATACGCACCGCGGTGGCCGCCCGCAGATCCGAGGCCTTGCGCCCGCTTTCCTCAAAGGATGGGATGCGGATGCCTTGGTTGACCACACCCAAGGGGAGCGCCTGTGCCACGCTTGGCTCTTGCCGAGCAGAGGCCGGCTGAGCCAAGACCTGAGTGCTCGCCATCAGGAAGATCAGCAGACTGATCGCAGCGACGCCAATGCACGCCATTGCGGTGGGGCAAAGGCCTCCAACGCAGGGGTGGCTCCGAAGGCAATGATTCATGATCTGCAAAGTCAACGCACCAGACGGTGGATCTCACGCAACTGCACCAGCAATTGAGGCAAATCCGCCAATGGCACTTGATTGGGCCCATCAGAGAGCGCCTTGGCAGGCTCAGGATGCGTCTCCAAAAAGATGCCATCGCAACCTGCTGCAGCCGCAGCTCTGGCCAAGACTGGTGCCAGCTTGCCATCACCACCAGTGCTCGTGCCCATGGCTCCCGGCCGCTGAACCGAATGCGTGGCATCGAAAATCACTCGAAACCCCTGCTCGCGCATCCAGTACAGAGAGCGCATGTCGGCCACCAAATTCTGGTATCCAAAGGTGGTGCCACGCTCCGTAAAGAGAAAATCCCGGCAGCCCGCCTCGCGAAGCTTGTTGGCGATATTGCCCACATCCCATGGTGCCATGAATTGACCCTTTTTGACATTGACGGCTCGACCTGTGGCTCCTGCGGCAAGAATCAGATCGGTTTGTCGGCTCAGAAAGGCGGGAATCTGGAGCAAATCAATCCATTGCGCGGCCTTGCTGGCCTCCTCAGGACTGTGCACATCCGTGGTCACCGGAACCTGATGATGACGGCCAATCTCCTCGAGCAAGCGACAGCCCCGCTCCAGGCCAATTCCGCGATAAGAGCTGCCGGCACTGCGATTGGCCTTGTCATAAGATGCCTTGAATACCCACTTTAGCCTCAGACTGCTGGCCACGGCAGCGAGCCGACCTGCAATGTCCCACAGAAAGTCCTCACTCTCGATCACACAGGGCCCAAGAATGTAAAACGGCTCGTCTCCGTCAACACGGAGGGAACCAATCGAGACTGCCGGCAGATCCTGCATAGGGCAGCAACCTAGCCTCGCCCGAACCAATGACAACCCTCAACCGATGGGTTCGGTTGTTGAGGTTACCGCTCCCCCACGCCTCGGCAACCAAGGCCGCATCGAGGGCTGAGGGGCCGCAGCGCGGGAGAGGGGTGGAACGGGGATTCACCCCCAACGCATCAGGGCAGAACTGCACCCTGCGGCTTGAAGATGGCCATGCCGGAAACGCGAGGAGAAGTCCTGATGGTAGTGGCCGGAACCAGGGTCGGCATGGTGTCGACTAGGAAGTAGCCAACACCATACACCACCCAACCGGAATCGCGCTTCTCGCGAACGATCAGCCCCTGGAAGGTCGAGGCCCGTGTCACCGTGGGGCGAGGGTTCAAAGCGCTGGTGCTGTCCGTATCCACCAGAGAGAATCCGCCGCTGAACGCACCCGTGGCAGCCACCGCCTTGAGCGAGGTCTTCGTCTTTGAGAGGAAGAGATTGCTTGCGGACACCTTGACCACGCTGCCCGCAAGAATGTCAACATCCACTGAGGGGCTGAAGCTTGTGGCGGCAGATCCCGAGCCGTCAATGCGTCCAAAGCCCGAACCACTAAAGACGCCATCCTGGTCAAACTCAAGGCGACCAGCCTGGTTGGCTGGATTCACATCAAGCAGCACCTTAGCGGCACCAGCAACCGGCGGCAGGTAAATGCCGCCCATCAGCTCGAAGTTGACCGGTTGCAGGAGGCCGAAACCATCGCGGTAGAGTCTGGCGCTGGGAGCGTCAGCAGGCCTGACCTGAGAGAGAATCCCAGTGAGTTCATTGTCGTCCAATCCAGCCGTTGCTCCCTTGTCAATGCGCAGCGACTCGATGGCAACAGTGCCTGCATCGTCACTGAGAACAGAACCGCGCTGAAGGGTCTTGTACAGCGTCTGGAAGACAAAGACCTCTCCATTCGGCCCAAGATTGCCGGTCGAGGTCACCGTCTCACCATCCGCAGTGCGACCCGCAATCTGGTAAGTCCCTGCGGCAATCACCCGCACACTGGCGTAGCCCGCACCCTGAGGCAGCAGAGCATTGCCGCGCGAAGCATCAGGCAGCATCCAGCCAACATTGTACAGACCGACATACTCCGTGGGCACCTGCTGAAGCAGGCCCGCCTGAGGATCAGTCAATGCAGTCGCCCCCCAGACGCGCTTCCAACCATTGAAGCTCGCGGTCTGCCCTGCGCTACTGACTTCGCCCAACTCAACATTGACCCGGGCTGGCGTGGAGCCCGAGGCCGGAGTAATCGCCAGACGGAAGCTCAGCGTGAAGGCAGGTTCCTTGGCGGTGGCCGGGATCGTCAGGCTTGCGCGAGGGGCTTCAAGCAGTGCACCTGTTGCATCATCCTGCACAAAGGTAAGCGGACCAGCGAAGGACTTCGCCGCAGTGGAACCGAGGATGATCTTGCCTGAGATTGCGCCCAACTTGCTGATCGCAAAGTCCACCCTGCCCCCCAGTCCGCCATTGAGTCCAGCGCTGCGCGCAACGGTTCCATTGTAGGAGCCAGCAAGTGCTGGGGAAATCGGCAGAATCTCAATCTCAGACTCGACAACGCTGCTGACGCCAATCGCGTTGCGGGCCTGAGTGGTGATCTTGAACTTGCCGGCCACCGTCGGCACTCCACTGATCACTCCGGTAAGGGTGTTGACCCGCAGGCCTGCTGGCAGCTTTGTGGCGGTGAACAGCGTGGCAGCGCGGCTGCGACGCTCATCCTCGGAGGCTGCAGTCTCATTCACCCGGATGGAGTCTGAGTAGAATCCGCCGACCATGCCAAAGCGCAGTTTGGCGGGCGTGTCGTTCAGGGGTTGCAGGCTCAAGACCTTCACATCGTAGACAATGCCGTCCACCGTCGTGTTGCCCGGGCCGGCCACCTTGTAAACATAAAGCCCATCGTCGGTATCCACGGCTGGCTGAAGCAGACGCAGCACATTGGCAAGCTTGCTGGCGGGCTGCAGTGCGCCCGAGAATCGGGAGCTTTCAAGGGGCTCATCGAGGATGGTTTCGATCTGGGGATACTCACCGTCTTCGTTCGGTTCTGCACTGAGGTCGTCAACCAGCACTGTCTTGCGACGGAACCAGGAATAACTCACCTCCGTGGTGCTCGCTCGGCCAACCACCGCTGGCAGATCAAAGCGTGCGCCGCCACGGCCTCCAACCTGGCCGGCAACGCGGATCTCCTGCACTCCTGCGGCGGTCCCGACCACCACAACCTCAGCGGGCGTGGCGACCGTCACAGAACCTGCCGAGTTGCTGACCTGCAGCGTGTAGACCCCGCCGTCAATGCCACTGGTGGAGGCAACCTGATACACTGGAGAGGATCCCGTCTGGACCACCCTGCCGGTGCGCCTCCAGGTGTAGGTCAATGGCGGCCTACCCTGAGTGGCCACTTCTAGTCTCATGGGGCGACCCGCGGCCAGAGTCATGGATCGGAAGTTCGCGCTGCTCGTGATTGACGGAGCGGGCCTCAGCAGGCTGAAGTTCAGCACATTGCTGATGACCATGTTGGTGGCACTACCGCGCACCTCGCAGTAAATGCTCTTGCTGCTGCCTTCCCAGGTCGCAGGAATCCTGACCTGCAACACGCGGGAGGTGGCGCTGCCAGCGACCACGAAGGAGTCCACATTGCTGATCGCCGTGGAGTTGCCACGCGGTCCGAGGTACCAAGTGTAGGAAACCCCATCCACTTCTCCGTCATGCTGAACTTGGAAACTGGCAACCTCATCGGTATAGAGGAAATCTTCACCACGAGTCCTGGAAGCCGTGACTGAGGTCACCAAATCGGCCACCACCAAGGACAGGGCATTGGTGGTCACAGCAAGTGAAGCGTCTTCCACTGCACTGAAGGTACAGCTGTAAGTTCCCTCGCTGGACTCATCCACATTCTCCAGTGTCAGAGTGCTGGCAAACTTGCCATCGGCAAACAGGGCCAGCTCATCGGAAACCATGGTGGCAACACCTGCCACGGTCTTGCTCCAAACCGCACGATAGGGGCCCTGACCCACCACTTTGGCGGTCATGGCCACTGTGGAACCCGGGGCCGCCTTGCCAGCCGGCAGAGTGGGCTGTTGAATGACCAACGGCTTGTCATTGACATCAACCAGCACAGAGGGAGAGACCACTGAGCCGAACGAGTTGCTGGCACGAATCGCGAACTGACCCTTGTTGCCCGTGTTCGCATAAATCAGGTACACCACCTTATAGATTCGGTCTCCAGAGCTGTCGATGGTGACGGAAACCAGCGGCGGATCCGCCACGGCGCTGCTGGCTCCACAGAGGGCAGTGAACACGGGATTGAGTTCGGCAGAAGACATCCTCACCGAGGTTTCCAGCAGGAATGGCGCTCCATTGTCGAGGACGGCGCCCGAGGGGATTTCCACATTGTCGAGCACCCGACGAGCCTTGGTTGAATTCGCCACAAACACAGGCAGCGCACCAGAGGCCTGGCTGTCCATGCTGACCACCACCAAGACGCCCAGAGTGTCAATCAGGCGGGTATCCCAACGGAAGTTGCCACCCAACTCAAAGAGCTCCAGATCCCCTGCCTGTGCACCCGACTCCATTCCCGTTCGCAGGAAGGACCCGGGCAGATCCAGATTGCCGCGCACTCCACTGTAGCCATTGCTGCCAGCCTTGATCAGGTGGAAAACATCGCCTGCTCTGGGCTGATAGCCCTCATTGGAGACCTGAAGTTTGAAGCCGCGCTCCAACTCCACAATACCGCCTGGCGTGCTGTGAGTCAGGCTTTGCAGCTTGAGCAGCGGCGGCAGTGGCGTTGCAAGATCACTGAGGACCAGCGCGAAGCTCAAGGGCTCAACCGTCTGCACGGTGTAGACGCCATCAGGAATCTTGCTCTCCGGCGAAAAGTCGAAGTAGCGACTCGTCCCCTGCAGGATCCCGTGAGGCCCGCTGGTGACCACGGTCAAAGTGGTTAGGTTCTCGGTCAAGTCAGCCGATTGAAGATTGGCCGCAATGGGCGTCCCCGTAGGCTCTTCGATCTGGGTCTGCGGGTTGTACTGCACCGCCTGATACCGCAACGCACGGTAATTCTGGGGATCAACGCCAAAGGCCTGACCTGCCTTGAGTGTGAAGACATTTGGGTCAATCAGCGTCACCACGGCATTGGCGGAATACAGACCGCTCTCAACTGGCAGGCTCAGGAAACGCTCCTGACCATTGATCAGGCCATGGGCAGTATCCGTGAGGCGGAAGGTTAGGGAATTCTCATTGAACTCCACTCGGGTGAGCAGTGCCTGCCGTGAGCTGACGGCCTGCGTCACATTGATCATGTCGTGCTGCTGGTTGGTGACCAGCGATCCCAATGCCCTGCCGAACTCTGAGCGTGCAATGCTGTTGATCCATGCCAGATAGTTTGCGGTGTCGGTTGGATCGGCGTACCCGGGAGCATTGTAAGTGGGGGCACGAACCTGCAGCAAGGCTCGGGAGCCGGCGGCAAAGATTGCGTTGCCATCAATGCTCAGGGTTCCAATGTCGGAGCCCTTCAGGTCTCCTGGGGAGACCACACCGCCCGACTTCACCGTCAGCGCCGCACTCATGGTGCTGCCCATCACCCAACCCGTGCCGGCAAGCGTCCCGCCGCTGTTGACCACAGTGCCACGCGCCAAGCTTGAGCCGGTGTCACCGATTCCCGAGCGCCCCACCTGGAGCACACCCGCGTTGATGGTGGTGGTGCCGCTGTAGTCATTATCCAAGCTCAACACACTCCACCCCGCTCCCTCCTTGACCAGGCTCAACGAGGCCGAAGGGCGATGCTGATTGACCCCCGGGCTGAAGAACTGACTGTTGATGACGCCATCGCGGAATTTGGCATCCCAAAGGGTTTCGATCTCCACTGGCGTGGTCTGAGCAATGCTCAGTTGTGCAGGCAGGTTGGAGGAGTTCTCAATGATTTCACTGCTATTGGCGTTGATGGAGAAACTGGTGCCCACATTGCCCTGGAAAGCCCCCTGCCCGCCGAGAGTGTTGAGGCCACCAATGGTCACCGTGCGGCCAGCCACCTGAAGGATGGAATTGTAATTCATCGTCACCTCATTGTTGGCCCCAAGCGCGAGGTCATTGCCCAAGCGCAACACCGTCGTCTTGTCGCTGTCGTAGCCGATTGCCGTGCCGCCTGAGGAAATTCCTCCGATGGACACATCGCCAGTCCAGCCGCTGTTGTCATTGTTGAGGACAGCGTATGCAGTCAGGCGGCCCAAAACCGTTGAGTTGACTCCGCCAGCCGTCAAGCCACCGGAGTTGTTGGTCGTGATGCTGAGGTTGCCGCTGTTGAATTGGCCATCAAGGAACTTGCCGTCGAAGTGCAGGTAGGCCTGATCTCCACCAAGGGCGACGCCACCATCTTGCAGCAGAATGTTGAGGTTGTCGTTCAGCGTGATGTTGCCAGTGAAGGCCATGCGGCTGCCGTTGGCGCTGCCATCAATGCCCAGACGCTTGGTCTGTTGCGGATTGTAGACCACATTGATGTTGTGACGCACCTCCTGCACGGCGCCATTGACATTGTCCACATTGGCGATCAGCAGATTGGCCGCACCTCCACGCTCCGCATCCCCCAGGGTGATGACTTTGCCCAGAAGCGGATCGTAACCGCTGCCAAGCATATCCGCCTGACTGGCGGCGAACACCGTCCCCTGCTTGATGATCAAAGCCCCTTTCCAGTCCGGACTGTTGTTGCGGAACTCCAGATTGCCAAGACCGTCCTTCACGATGTCTCCCATTCCAGCCACATAGCCTTGACTGTTTCCAAGGCGGAGAATGCCCATGTTGCCCTGGCTCTGGCTGGGGAACTGTGGAAGAGTGCTCACCGAACCAACATCAATGGTCAGGGTTCCATCAATCTTGGTCACGCCGTTGAGATTGAGCGGACGGCGGTTGCTGATGTTGAGCTGGCCTCCAGAAAGTGAGCCGAAGATATTGCCCGATGATTCAATCGGCGGGTTGTAACTGAGCACATTGTTGCCCTCAAAGGTGATGTATTCCTCAATGGCCCAGTTGCCCGCACCCTCCATATTGCCAAAGTAGAGTTGCAGGTTGCTGCCATTGCGCAGGATCGTTCCATCAGCCCAGCCACGATTGGTGCCAAAAATGTTGGCAACCTGGACATTGTTCTGATCCGTGGTGGCGTTTGCGGTGTCCACCATGATGCTCAATGCACCTTGGCGCACATCCAGCAGGCCGCGGAAGTTGGCGTTGTGACCTGTGCCGTTGCCCATGATGGTCAGCGTTCCGGGACCAGTCTTGATCAGGTCGCCGCGGAACACATCCGCTGAGGTCAACTGCGCAGAGCCTGCGCTCATGCTGTTGCCGATGACCAGATTGCCATCTGAGCGAGTGACCTCGATCACACCGCCACCGCCCTCGAGGGTGATTCCGCGATTGCCCAGCGTGGCCGGTCCGCCCGTCCAACGCAGCGTGCCACTGTTCATGGTAATCGAACTGCTGTTGATTGAGGTGGGGCTGGCGCCCAGCGCAGAGATCATCGAGGTCTCAAGCACCGCACCATTGATGTTGATCCCGCCGTTGAAGTCGTTGGTGCCAGAAAGCCGAACCGTGCCAGTGGTGCCAAACTCAGAGACATTGGTGCTGCTGGGTCCTGCGATGGTCAAGGTGCCGTCCCCGCTGATCGAGGCTCCAATGTCGAGGGTTCCTCTGCCGTACTGATGCACAATCAACTCAGGGGTCAGCGTCTGCAACAGCACACCAGGTCCAGGACAGGTCAGCTGAGAGGAAACTTCAATTTCAGTAGCTCTTACTTCCGTCACAAAGGTCCCTGGCTGGATCACGGCGGCAGGAACAATTGCCCTTGCTGTCGCCCCAGTGCCGCCGCCTCCACTGAGAGTAATCACCGGCTCACTGACATAGCCGGCACCTGGGTTGGTGACCGTAATCGCCGTGACGCGGCCGCCCGAGACCGTGGCCACGGCAGTGGCTCCGGTGGTGGGATTTGCAGTACCGACGCCGCCGCGGGCAAAAGTCACCGTGGGGGCTGAGGTGTAAGCACTACCTCCATTGGTCACCACGATTTGAGTCACATAGCTCACACCGCGCAGCGGCATCCCGGCAAGAATGCCCTCCGTGGTTGGCATGTTGCTGAGCGTGTATTGGCCGTCAGAAGTGCCGACGAAGCGATTGATGGCAAGGGTCACGCCGCTGGCTGTGGCCGTCGTCGCGGCACTGAGGGTCATGGTTCCCGCCACCGGGTCCACCGCCACAATGCTGCTGTTTGCCGCAATGCCAGAACCGGTTACCGCCATGCCCACGCCAAGACCAGTCACTGAGGGCAGACCGGTGATCAGCGCCGAGCCTGAAGTGGTGTTCCCAGTGACGCGGATGTTCATCCCGATGCCATAATCAGGCGCCTGCACCCCGAAGATCAGGGGAAGCGAGTTGGTGGAATAGAGGCAGTTCTCTGAGAGTGTCACCGAGTTGGCGGCCACCTGCGTCACCACCGTGCCTGCCGGCACCATGAGGGAGGGGACGATGGCTTGAAGCGAGGCACCGCCCCCGTCTACCGTCACGGAAGGCATGCTACTGAAACCAGCGCCGCTGGAATCAACAACCACGGAGCTAACCACAAAACGATTTGCATTTGCGGAGATCGTCGGGTCGGTGCCAGCTTCCAACACCACGCCATCGGCCGCGAAGGATACCGTGGGCGCCGAAGTATATCCAGCCCCCGGAGACAGTATCGTCACACTGGCCACTCTGTTGTTGAGGTCGAGATTGGCTCTGGCAACCGCGCCGCTGCCGCCACCACCGCTGATCACCACGCTGGGCGCCGTTGCATAACGCGTCGTGTTTGGAATCACCGAGAAGGTGAAGTCTGACAGCCCCAGGCGGGCCGTGGCGCTGGCCGGGGTGGAGGCACCGCCTCCCGTGATCGAAACCGCAGGTGCCGCAGAGTAATTGTTGCCCGACGAAATGACCTCGATGCTGGTGACCGCGTCAATACCACGGACCGGCATGCCGCTTTCAATGCCCGTGGTGAAGGGCATGTTGCGCAGCACCGGGTTGCCCGCAATGGTCAGGGCAATGTAGGGGTAGACGGCAAAGGAGGCCTGCGTGGAGGCGGTGCTCACCGGGTTGCTGAGGTCCACACTAAACCCTGCGGCGTTCACACTGCGAATGACAGTGCCTGGCGGGATGCCTGGGCCAATGACTACCATGCCAACGCGGTAGCGATTGCCGGTCATCAAGGACTGCGGACGGATGGTGGTAATGGTACGCGAGGCCACCGTCGTGTTGCCGCTCATCAACTCGTTGAGGTTTCCGCGGGTGGAACTGTCAAACATACTGATCGAGCCATTGCTGATCGACTTGTTGGAGAAGCCCGTTGAGGAAGCCACCAGAATGGCTCCAGCCACCTCATCACCCATCACTCCCAAACTCTTGCCACCAAGATTGACATCGGCAGCCGCAGGCGCTGCGAAGCGGATCGAGTTCACCGCACGATCAACGGCGAAACTGCCGCTGAAGGGAAGATTGCCATTCTCTGAAATGTTGCCCGAGGGCTGCCACTGACTGACCTCCGAGGTCAGGAACTCAGAGGGACGCAGTGCCGTGTAGGGGTCCACGGCCGACCCCGCAGTCAGGTAGGCAAAATCGTTCGCTGTGCGAGGCTGAGTGCCATGGGTCGCCCAGGTGATGGCGCGCAGACGACCAAGAGCAGTCGGCAGCACACCGTAATTGAGATTGATCGTGGCCGTGGAACCGGCCTGGTTGTTCTCGACAAAGTTCACCGTGGCA
>Ga0222712_10004836_pt1 | contig 13919 bp, 12 predicted proteins | sample C33_657DmetaG_FD_165043 | JGI IMG/M metagenome (GOLD analysis project Ga0222712, IMG submission 165043) | Estuarine water microbial communities from San Francisco Bay, California, United States - C33_657D | ecosystem: Environmental > Aquatic > Marine > Unclassified | place: USA: California... | reverse complement strand
CTACCTCGCCGTCTTCCTGCTCGCGGCCACCAACCTCCTCGCCCATCGCCGGATCGAGGTGGGGCCGGAAACCTCCTGGGATCGGTTCATCCCCGGACTCGCCGCCGTGGGTTGCCTGGCCTGTCTGCTTCTCGGCTCCGCCGCCGATCGCTGGCTGTGCGGCGCTTGCCTGGTCGGTGTCCTCACCCTCGGCTGGCAACCGGCTTCATCCGGGGCGGATCCGGAGTATCGCCGCGCGGCGATCGACGGCGGGGTGCTGATCGTCTTGGCGGTGGTTTGCCTGGGCCGGCTTTTTTAGCCGGTCAGCCGCGAGCCCGCGGACGTGGCGCCGGCCAGGCGACGGGGCCCGTTTCGCCGCCGAAGGCGTTCGCCCTGGGCGCCGCCCGCCGGACCGCCTGCAGGTGGCGTTCCAACTCCTCGCATTGCCCGAGCAAGCCGCGGGACTCCCGTTCGGTCAGCGCGCCGGAGAGCTCCGCCACGTGCAGCCGGGTGTAAAGTTCGGCGCAGCCGCCGAGCGGCATCTCCCAGTCCGCCGGGTCCGTGGGGCTGGCCACCTGGACTCCGGCGATCGCGCAGGCCAGGTGCATCGCTTCCCGGCGCAGGTCCTCGCCTTGCGCGCGGTGTTCTTCCGCCCAGCTCAGGCGGTAAAGGTGGGCGGCGAGCCGGACGGCTTTCTGCCAGGTGACGAAGGTCTGCAGCGGAGGATTTTCCATGCGTCCCATTCGTGGTCGGCGCGCGTCCCCCGCAAGCCTCCGGCCGTAGGGCTCATCCCCTCGGGCGTTGGCCCCGACCGGGCGTAGGGCGCGGCCGCCTCAACCGCCGGCCCGGCCGACCAGCGCGTGCGTCGCGGCGAGGCACGCCAGCGCCGCGTTCTCGGCGCGGAGGACCGTCGGGCCGAGCACCACCGGCCGGAAGCCGGCGCGGCGCGCGGCCGCGAGTTCGTCGGCCGTGAGGTCTCCCTCCGGTCCGATCAGCCAGGTCACGTGGCGGACTCCGGTGAAGTCGACGCGCCCGACCGGTTCGGCGTCGTATTCCAGCGAGCCGGTGAGCCGTAGTTCCCCCGGCGCCGCCGCCGGCAACGTCGCGAGCCATTCGTCAAACTTGCGCGGGGTCGCGATCGTCGCCTGCCAAGGATTGCCCGATTGCTTGCAGGCCTCCGCGGCCTGCTGCGTCCACCGGGCGCGCTTGGCCGCCGCCCGTGCCGCGTCGAGTTTCACCTCGCAGCGGGCCGTCTCCAGCGGCGCGATCTCCGCCGCGCCGGCCTCGCAGGCCGTGCGCACGAGGTCGTCCATCGTGCCGCCCTTCGGCATGCCTTGCGCGATGGCGATGGCCGGGACCGGCGGGTCGACCTGGCGGACGCGCAGGACCTCGACGGCGGCGCCGGCCGGGTCGGCGGACAGCAGTCTCGCCTCGGCGAGCAGGCCGTGGCCGTCGAGCAGCACCAGCGCGTCGCCGCGCCGCGCGCGCAGGCTGCGCACGAGGTGGGCGCTCTCCTCCTTGGAGAGCGTCACCTGCCGGAGGCCCTCCGCCGGGGTTTGGTCGATCCAGACGCGCAAGGGGCTCATGGGACGAGGGCGACCGGACGGTCATAGGAAGGATCCCAATCCTTCCAGACGGTTTCGTAGCCTTGGGCGCGGAGCATCGCGGCGACTTCCGCCGGCGAGCGGTCATCCTCGATCGCGAACTGCTCCAGCGAGGCCGCGCGGCCCTCGGCGTAGCCGCCCGGGTTGGTGTGCGAGCCGGCGCTCATCGCCGTCACGCCGACGCGGCAGGCATGGTCGCGGAATTTCCGGCTTTCGCGGGTGCTCAAGGTGAGCTCGACCTCGGCGCTCAGGAGGCGGAAGGCGCAGATCGCCTGGACGAGGTCGCGGTCGGTCATCTCGACCTTCGGCTGGAGCTCGCCTTCGTGCGGGCGGATGCGCGGGAACGAGACGCTGAAGCGGCTTCGCCAGTGCTTGCGTTCCAGCCAGCGGAGGTGGAGCGCGGTGAAGAAGCATTCGGCGCGCCAGTCCTCGAGGCCGAAGAGCGCGCCGAGCCCGATCTTGTGGACGCCCGCCGCGCCGACGCGGTCCGGCGCGTCGAGCCGGTAGGCGAAGTCCGACTTCCGGCCTTTCGGGTGGTGGACGTGGTACGTCTCGCGGTGGTAGGTCTCCTGGTAGACGAGCACGGCGTTCAGGCCGTGCCGGCGAAGCTCGGCGTATTCCGCCGTCTCCATCGGCTGCACCTCGAGCGACAGCGAGGCGAAGTGCGGCCGGAGCAGGTCGAGCGCCTGGACGAAGTAGGGGAGCTCGACCTTGTTCGACTCGCCGGTCAGGAGCAGGAGGTGGTCGAAGCCCAGCCGCTTGAGCGCGCCGGCCTCGCGCAGGATCTCGGCGGGGTTGAGCGTGCGCCGCGGGACCTTGTTGCCGGCGGAGAAGCCGCAGTAGGTGCAGACGTTCTGGCACTCGTTGGACAGGTAAGCCGGCGCGAAGAGCTGCATCGTCCGCCCGAACCGGCGGACCGTCCGTTCATGGCTCAGGCGCGCCAGCCGCTCGAGGTGCGGGGCCGCGGCCGGCGAGACCAGCGCCTGGAAGTCCGCCAGGTCGACGCCGTCCGTCTCCGCGCGCGCGAGCGCCCGGAGCACGTCCGTCTCGGTCTTCGCCCGGATCGCGGCGAGGACCTCGTCCCACGGATGGGCGGCATGGACGGACGCGAAGGACATCGCCCCGACTGTGGGCCAAATCCTCCGCAGGGCAAGGGTTCGCGGCGGCTCAGAGCACCGCGGCGTAGCCCGCGGCGTCGAGCAACCCGGCGAGCTCGCCCGGGTTCTTCACCTTCACCTTGATCATCCAGGCGCCGCCGTAGGGCTCGCGGTTCACGAGGTCCGGCGTGTCGTTCAAGGAGCCGTTCGCCTCGAGGATCTCGCAGGCCACCGGGCTGTAGAGGTCGGACGCGGCCTTGACGGACTCGACCGCGCCGAAGACGTCGCCGGCGGCGAAGCTCTTGCCGGGCTTCGGGAGGTCGACGAACGTGACGTCCCCCAAGGCGGCCTGCGCGTGGTCGGTGATGCCGATGGTGGCGGTGCCGTCCGCGGCCAGCCGGATCCATTCGTGATCCTTGGTGTAACGGAGGTCGGCGGGCACGTTGCTCATGGCTTCTGGGTAAAGCGGACCGGGATTATTTCAACCCTTCACTTCACGAACGGCTCGACCGCGACGCGCAGCGGGATCCGGTGGCCGCGGATGTCGACGGTCAGCTCGGCCGAGCCGGTGAAGCCGGCGGCCACGAGGGCGGTGCCGATCGGCTTGTTGAGGGTCGGGGAGTGGGTGCCGGAGAGGACCTCGCCGACCGGCGTCTCGCCGGCGTAGACCGGGGCGCCTTGGCGGGCGATGCGGCGGTCATCGAGCGAGAAGAGCACGACGGAGGCGGCGGGGCCGCCCTCGGCCTGCCGGCGCAGCGCCTCGCGGCCGACGAACTCGCCCTTGGCGAACTTCACCGTCCAGCCGAGCCCGGCCTGGATCGGCGAGATGCGTTCGGAGATCTCGTGCCCGTAGAGCGGGTAGTTGGCCTCGAGGCGGAGCGAGTCGCGCGCGCCGAGCCCGGCGGGGACCAGCCCGTGCGGCTTGCCCAGCTCGAGCAACGCGCGGGCGACCTTCTCGGCGGACGCGGCCGGCAGGTAGATCTCGAAGCCGGCCGAGCCGGTGTAGCCCGTGCGCGACACCACGCAGCCGGAAGCGCCGGCGACCTCGCCGACGGCGAAGCCGAAGCGCCGGATCGTCCCGAGGGGCAGGGCGGTCGCCAGACCGAGGATGCGCTCGGCCAGCGGGCCCTGGATCGCCAGCTGCGCCCAGGCGGCGCATTCGTCGAACACCTCGACCTTGAAGGGGCCGATGAGCGAGCGCATCCAGGCGATGTCCTTGGCGGCGTTCGACGCGTTGAGGCAGATGAGGAACTCCGTCTCGGAGAAACGGTAGACGATCAGGTCGTCGACGCAGCCGCCGTCCGGCTGGCACATGACCGTGTAGCGGGCCATGCCGGGGCGGAGCGACGCCATGTCGTTCGTCATGACGCGGTCGAGGAAGGCCGCGGCGTCGCGGCCGCGGACGCGGGCCTCGCCCATGTGCGAGACGTCGAAGAGGCCGGCGGCCTTGCGGACGGCCTGGTGCTCCTCGATGATGCCCGCGAACTGCACGGGCATCTCCCAGCCGGCGAAGGGGACGAGGCGCGCGCCAAGTTCGACGTGGAGCGCGTGGAGAGGCGTGCGGGCGAGCGTTTCCGACATGCCCTCAAGGTGCGGAGGGCGGGGCTTCCTTCCAACAAAAAAGCCCGGCGTCGCCGCCGGGCTTCGAGCCGGGATGCCCGGGGGATTACTGGGCGAGTTCCTGGCGGAACTTGGCGAGCTGCTCCTTGAACTCCTCCTCGGAGATCGACTTGCTGCGCTTGCGGTTCTCGAGCAGGGCGATGCGGGTGTTGAGCTCGGCGTAGGCGCGCTTCTTCGACTCGGTCTTCGCGGCGACCGCCTCCAGGCGGGCGTCGGCGAGGGCCTTCTCGGCGGTCTCGGCCTTGGCGGCGGCCTCGGACTTCGCGTCCTCGAGGGCCTTGGCGGCGGCCTTGGCGGCCTCGGCGAGCTTGGCCTCGGCCTCGGACTTCACGTCGGCGAGCGCCTTCTCGGCGGCTTCCTTGGCTTCCTTGTGCGTCTTCTCGGCGTTCAGGGCGGCGTCGGCGGCGGCCTTCTCGAGGGAGGCGTATTTCTCGGCGGCTTCCTTCAGCTTGCTGTTCGCCTCGGCGAGGGCCTTCTCGGCGGCCTCGGCGGCGGCCTTGGAGTTCTCGGCCTTGGCTTCCTCGAGCTGCTTGGTGAGGGCGGCGAGGGCCTTCTCGGAAACCTTGGCGGCGTCGGCGGCCTGGTCGGCGGCGGCCTCCTTGGCCTTGGCGAGCTCCTTGGCGGCGTCGGCCTTGGCGTCCTCGAGCTGGCGGGTCAGGGACTCGATGTTCTTCTGGGCGGCCTTGGCGGCGTCGGCGTTGGCATCGGTGGCGTCTTCCTTCGCCTTGGCGACGGCCTTGTCCGTGGCTTCCTTGGCCTGTTCGAGCTGCTTGGCGAGGGCGGCGATGGCCTTCTCGGAAGCCTTGGCGGCGTCGGCGGCCTGATCGGCGGCGGCCTCCTTGGCCTTGGCGAGCTCCTTGGCGGCGTCGGCCTTGGCGTCCTCGAGCTGGCGGGTCAGGGACTCGATGTTCTTCTGGGCGGCCTTGGCGGCGTCGGCGTTGGCGTCGGCGGCTTCTTCCTTCGCCTTGGCGACGGCCTTGTCGAGGTTGGCCTTGGCGGCGTCACGCTCTTCCTGGGCCTTGCCGACGGCCTGCTTCTGTTCCTCGAGCGCCTTCTGGATCTCGGCGAGGGACTTGGCGGCTTCGGCCTTGGCGTCGGCGACGCCGGTGTTGGCGATGCGGGCGATCTCCTCGGCGCGGGCGGCCAGGGCGGTCAGCACGCCGGCGCTGCTCGACTGGGAGTCGCGGAGGGTCTTCAGTTCGGCGGCGATCGCGGACTCCAGCTCGGCGACGCGCTCGGCGGCGGGCTTGGTGGCCGACGGGGCCTTGGCGGCGGCGGTCGCCTTGTCGAGGGCGGCCTGGGCGGCGGCGACCTTGGCTTCGGAGGCGGCGAGGGACTTGGCGATATCGGCCTTGGCGGCCTCGATGGCGCGAGCGGCGTCCTGGGCGGCGCCGGCTTCGGCCTTGTTCAGCAGGGCCTGACGGCGAGCTTCGAGGGCTTCCAGGGTGGCGTTGGCCTTGGCCTTCGTCTCGGCGGCTTCGGCGACGGCGGCGGCGAGGGCGACCTCGGTCTCGTTCGCCTGGGCGACGACCTTGGCGTCGGCGTTCTCCGCGGCGGCGGCGGCCTTGGCCTGTTCGAGCAGCTTCTGGAGGCCGGCGACCTTCTGGGCCGAAGCGGCTTCCTGCTGGGCGAGGGCCTGCTTCACCTTGGCGGCGGCATCCTGCACGGCGGCGATGTTGGCCTTGACGGAGCTGGGCGCGCCCGGGTCTTCGCCGTTGGTGGCGTTCTTGAGGTTCTTGAACTCGGCGGCGTCGCCTTCGGGGACGGCGGTGTCATCGGCGCCCGGGAGCTTGGTGAGCGTGACCACGACCGGCTTGCCGCCGAAGCCGAAGGTCAGGCCGTCCTTGGTGTTCTGGAGGGAAGGCTTGAGGTAGCGGACTTCGCCCTCGTAGCCGCCCTTGCCGACCTCGAGCTTATAGTCGGCGCTGCGGTCGAGGCTCACTTCGGCCGGGGTCCGGCCCGAGGCCACGCCGTTCAGTCGGAACGCGGCTCCCTGCGGGTTGGAATTGATGGAGACGACCTCGACGAGGGCGGGGTCGATCGACGGGGTGCAACCGGTGATGGCGGCACAGAGGACAAGGAGGGAAACAGGGATGCGCATGGTTTCGGGGTCTAGGGAGTGCCATTCCGAGCAAAATCCCCGTAGGTTCAACCCCTAAAGTCACTGGGCCCAAGGTTGACACGGCCCCCCCTTCGACAAGGCTTTCGATGCCGGTTCCACGGCCAGCATAGCTCAGTTGGTAGAGCAGCCGCCTTGTAAGCGGCAGGTCGTCGGTTCAAGTCCGACTGCTGGCTCCATTTCCGCGCCTTCGCCGGCTTCAGCCCATCCAGCCGGACCCCTGGCGAAGCGCCTTGGCCACCGTCAGGAACGGCTTGATTCGGGCGACGTCATGGACCCTCACCATCGCGGCCCCTTGGGCGAGACCCCAGACGCAGGTCGCGGCGGTGGCGTCGTGCCTTCGTAGCGGGTCCGGCTGGTCGAGCACCAGCCCGAGCGTCGACTTGCGGCTGGGGCCGAGCAGCACGGGGTGGCCGAGCGTCGCGAATTTGGCGAGGTCACGGACGATCTGGAGGTTCTGCGCCGGGGTCTTGCCGAAACCGAAACCCGGATCGATCCAGAGCTGTTCCGGGGCGATGCCGGCGTCCCGGGCGCGCTGGAGCATGAGCCGGGTTTCGCCGAGGATTTCAGCCCAAAAATCCTTATAATTGGCCTCCTTTCGGCGGTGCATCAGGATCAGCGGGCACCCGAGTCGGGCGCAGGTCCGGGCCATGGGAGAGCCGGCCTCGTCCGCCTCATGCGCCCCGCCTTCCACGTCGTTGATCACGTCGGCGCCGGCCTCGATGCAGGCCCGGGCGACCTCGGACTTATAAGTATCGATGGAGATCGGGATGGACGGTAGCCGCCGCCGCAGCGCCGCGATCGCCGGGAGCAGCCGGGAGAGCTCCGTGGCGGCATCGACGGGAGTGGCGCCCGGGCGGGTCGACTCCGCCCCGAGGTCCAGGATGTCGGCCCCCTCGGCCACCAGCTGCTCCGCGCGGTCGGCCGCGGCCTCCGGTGAGTAGGCCAAGCCTCCGTCCGAGAATGAATCCGGGGTGACGTTCAGGATGCCCATCAGCAGGGGGCTTTCCTGCCAGCGGGGCAGGGGGCGCTGATGGGGGCTTTTCCAGGACATTCCAGGGTGGGTTAGCCCGCCGCCTTGGCGGGTGCAACCCCAAGCGAACAGGGGTAGAAGGGGGGGCGGGACTCCTTATTAGGATTTTTGATGGGTTTTTTAAACATAAACAGTTGACGTACAGTCATTTAACAATGCACCCCTGCGCGGGGTACTTTCCCGCCCTGTTCTTTGCCTTGTCTTGGGTGCCGGGGGCTTGCAAATGACATTCTTTTTACGAAGTTTCCATCGTCCGAAAATACCTGCTTATGTTTTCCCGCCTCTTCAGTCGGCTCGGTCTCTTCGCCGTTCCGCTTTTCGCCCTGGCTCTCGCCGGCTGCTCGAAGGCCGACCTGACGGTCCGCCAGTCGACCCTCGATCCCAAGGGCCCGGTGGCGCAGATGCAGTATGATGTTTTCATGGACACCGTCTGGCTGGTGGTCGTCCTCTTCGCCCTGGTCGGCGGCCTGCTGGTCTACGCCGTCATCCGCTTCCGCGCCCGTCCCGGCGACGACACCGCGCCCATCGTCGAGGAAGGCCACGGCAACCCGCTCGTCGAGATCGGCCTGATCACCGCCTCGATCGGCGCGCTGGTCTTCATCGCCGTCCCCACGCTCAGCGCCATCTGGTACACGGATGACGTGCCGGCCGAGTCCGTCCCGAAGTCGAAGCTTTCCGCCTGGTACGGCGCCGCCGGCCTCGACAAGGCCGTCGCCGAGCAGGTCCTGGAGATCGACGTCATCGGCAAGCAGTGGTGGTTCCGCTTCGAGTACCCGCAGTTCGGCCTCACGAACGACGCGAAGCACTCCGTGCCGAACGAGATGGTCATCCCCAAGGGCGTCGCCGTGCGCATCAACCTGCGCTCCGAGGACGTCATCCACTCCTTCTGGATCCCGAAGATCGCCGGCAAGGTCGACCTGATGCCCGGCCGCAAGAACCAAATGTGGATCCAGGCCGACCAGGTCGGCCACTACTACGGCCAGTGCGCCGAGTTCTGCGGCGATTCGCACGCCTACATGCTCTTCCGCTGCGAGGTCGTCGAGCCCGCCGATTTCGCCAAGTGGGTCGCCGCCCAGAAGGCCGACGCCGCCCCCGTCGCCGCCGGCACCAAGGCCGAGCAGGGCAAGAACCTCTTCGCCGCCAAGAGCTGCGTGATGTGCCACAACGTCGGCGGCCACTTCGGCGCCGGCGCCTTCGGCCCCGACCTCACGCACGTCGCCTCGCGCAAGTCCCTCGCCGGCGCCTGGCTCGACAACCGCGACCCGCAGGCCCAGCGCGCGCTCGAGCGCACGAGCCCGCTCGGCACCGAGGCCTCCGTCCCGGTCGACCGCGCGACCCTCAAGGCCAACTTCATCAAGTGGATCGGCTCCTCCGGCATCGCCCAGGGCGCCGACGGCAAGCCGACCAAGGACGTCAAGCCCGGCAACCGCATGCATTACTACAAGATGTTCAACGTCGCCGGCCTCCGCGAGACGCACCAGACGCTGACCGCCGACGAGCTCGACGCGCTCGCCGAATACCTCCTCACCCTCAAGTAAGCCCCCGCCTTTCCTCCCGATGTCCCACGACGCCCACCACGCCCCTGTCGCCTCCAAGCTCGAGCTCGCCCCCGAGCGCAGCGACCTCGGCCTCTACCGGCCCGACCGCACGACCGGCCTGCTCGACTGGCTGACCACCGTCGACCACAAGAAGATCGGCGTGCTCTACGGCGCGTTCGCGATGCTCTACTTCCTCATCGGCGGCATCGAGGCGCTCGCCATCCGCACGCAGCTCGCCCGCCCCGACCAGACCATCGTGACGGCCCGCATGTACAACCAGCTGTTCACGATGCACGGCACGACGATGATCTTCCTCGGGGTCATGCCGTTGTCCGCCGCGTTCTTCAACTTCCTCGTGCCGCTGCAGATCGGCGCCCGCGACGTCGCCTTCCCGCGCCTCAACGCCTTCTCGCTCTGGGCCTTCGTGTTCGGCGCCTTCGTGCTCAACGCCAGCTGGCTCTTCGAGTTCGGCCACCTCGCCGGCTGGTTCGACGGCTTCGCCTGGCACCAGGCCCTGACCTACACCGACTTCGCCCCGGCCAACGGCTGGTTCAGCTACGCGCCCCTCTCCGGCACCTTCGGCCAGGCCAACGCCGCGCTCCAGGCCCCGCGCTTCACCGGCGTGGGCACGGACTTCTGGATCATCGGCATCCAGATCCTCGGCGTCGCCTCCCTGGCGGCCTCGTTCAACTTCATCTGCACCATCATCAACATGCGCGCCAAGGGCATGACCATGATGCGCCTGCCGGTCTTCACCTGGATGACGCTGGTCACCTCCTTCCTCATCATCCTCGCGTTCCCGGCCATCACCGTGGCGCTCATCGAGCTGATGTTCGACCGCCAGTTCGGCGCCAACTTCTTCAATCCGTCCGCCGGCGGCCAGCCGGTGCTCTGGCAGCACCTCTTCTGGATCTTCGGCCACCCCGAGGTCTACATCCTCGTGCTCCCCGCGATGGGCATCGTCTCCGAGATCCTGCCGACGTTCTCCGGCAAGGCCCTCTTCGGCTACCCGATCATCGTCTTCTCGGGCGCCGTCATCGGCTTCCTCGGCTTCGCCGTCTGGAGCCACCACATGTTCACCACCGGCCTCGGCCCGGTCCCGACCGCCGCCTTCTCGCTGCTCACCATGGCCATCGCCGTCCCGACCGGCGTGAAGATCTTCAACTGGCTCGGCACCATCTGGGGCGGCCGCGTCCGCTTCACCCCGCCGATGGTCCTCGCCCTCGGCTTCATCTGGATGTTCATGTGCGGCGGCTTCTCCGGCGTCATGCACTCCGCGGCGCCCGCCGACTCCCAGCAGCAGGACAGCTACTTCGTCATCGCGCACTTCCACTACGTGCTCCTCGGCGGCGTGCTGCTCGGCCTGATGGCCGGCCTCTACTTCTGGTTCCCCAAGATCTTCGGCCGCATGCCCAACGCGACCGTCGCCTACGTCGCCTCCGGCCTCGTGATCCTCGGTTTCAACCTCGCCTTCGGTCCGATGCACTACCTCGGCCTCGCCGGCCAGCCGCGCCGCACCCACACCTACCACGCCGGCAACGGCTGGGAGGATTGGAACCTCGTCGCCACGATCGGCGCCTTCATCCTCGGCATCGGCGTCTTCATCGCCTTCGCCAACCTCGTCTACACCGCCTTCAAGGGGCCCAAGTGCTCCTCCGATCCGTGGGATGGCCGCACGCTCGAGTGGTCCCTCCCGTCCCCGGTGCCGGAGTACAACTTCGCCCAGAGCCCGGTCGTGGGCGCCCGCGACGCCTTCACCGAGCATAAGCACGGCTCGAAGCGCATCGCCTACGAGAGCGACGGCGGCGAGGCCGGCGTCCACATGCCCAGCCAGTCCTGGATGCCGATGCTCGCGGCCGCGGGCTTCCTCTTCATCGGCTTCGGCATGCCGATGATGTCGATGGGCATCCCTTACGCCGGCTGGATCGTCATCACCGGCCTCGCCGTCCTCTTCGCCGGCATCTGGTTCTGGGCCCTCGAAGGTCCGGGTGGCTACATGCTCAAGACCCCCGCCGTCAGCCCGGCCCCCGCCGGCGCCCCGGCGGCCTCGACCTCGGCCCGCTGATCGCCCACCCCTCGCCTTTCAAAACACCATGTCGCAAGACGCCGCCCATCACGCCCCGACCTCCACGGGGATCGACCACAAGAAGCTCATCATGTGGCTCTTCCTGGCTTCCGACTGCATGTTCTTCGGGACCCTGATCTCGACGCACCTGCTGTACCGCAAGCTCTACCCGACCGGCTTCACCGACGCCGAGGGCCACCAGCAGTTCGTCCAGCATCTCTTCAACATCGAGCTGACGTCCTTCTCGACGTTCATCCTGCTGATGTCCTCGTTCCTGATGGCCCTGGCGGTCTCGGCCATGCACAAGGGCGAGCTGAAGTCCTTCCGGCGCAACGTGCTGGGCGTGATCTTCTTCGGCCTCATCTTCCTGGGCTGCCAGGTCTACGAGTTCACCCACTTCTACCACCAGGGCCTCACGATCCAGAACAGCGTCCTGGGCTCGACCTTCTACGTGCTGACCGGCACCCACGGCACGCACGTGGCCATCGGCATCCTCTGGCTGGTGCTCATGTACTTCTACAGCTTCACCGGGAAGCTCGGCGGCCACGTCGGCGCCCTGGATGTCGAGGTCGCCGGCCTCTACTGGCACTTCGTCGACATCGTCTGGATCATCATCTTCACCGCCGTCTACCTCGTCGAGTACCTCGGGCCCTCGGGCATCTGGGGCAACGGGCTGCCGGTCCTCGCCAAATAAGCCCATCTCACGACCATGTCCGACGCTGTCATTGACCAGAAGACCATCGCCATCGAGACGGAGCGGTACCACCACTTCATCACGCTGGCCCTCTGGCTCGCCGCGATCACCGGGGTGGAGATCGTCCTGATCTTCCTGCCCCTGCCCGCCGCCGTGCTCCTGGGCGTCCTCGCCCTCCTCTCGGCGATCAAGTTCTTCGCGGTCATCCTCTGGTTCATGCACCTGATCTACGACGCGCGCCTGCTCTTCTGGCTGTTCTTCGCCGGGCTGGCCCTCGCGTTCGCGACCTTCACCGCGGTGATGGTGCTCTTCTCGACGGACCGCATCGACACGAAGTGGTTCTCGTAAGCCCGCGGCCATGAGCCGCTGGCCCGTCCTGTTGCTCGGCCTCGCCCTCGGCGCGGCGGGTTGCCGGGACCGGCCGGGGCCGCCCCGGCCCGAGGCGTTGACCCACGCCGCCTATGTCTGGCGGCAGGGCTGGGACGAAACCGCCGCCGCCTCCCTCGCGGGGCGCGTCTGGCCGGCCGGCTTGACCGAGCTCAACGTGCTCGTCGGCGAGTGCGGTCTCGGCCCGGCCGGGCGTCGCGTCCATCCCCCGTGGTCGGCCTTGCGGGCGACGGGCAAGACTTTGTCGCTGTCGGTGCGGATCGGCACGCGGCACGCCTTGGGTGGGCCGGCCGAGCCGGATCTCTCCGAGGGCTTGGCGCTCCTGCGCCAAGGCTGGGAGGCGGCGCGGGCGGCCGGCCTGTCCGTGGCAACCGTGCAGGTCGACTTCGATTGCCCCTCGCGGTTGCTCGGCGCGTACGCCGACCGGATCGCCGCGGCCAAGCGCGCCTGGCCGGAGGTCCGCCTGACGGTCACGACCTTGCCGACCTGGCTGAAGGAGCCGGGCTTCGTCCGCCTGATCGCCGCCGCCGATGGCTGGACTTTGCAGCTCCACGGGACGCAACGCCCCAACCTCGCCAAACCCGTCCCGCTCTTCGACGAGTCGCAAGCGCTCGGCTGGATCGAGCAGGCCGAGGCCTTGGGGCGCCCCTTCCGGGTGGCCTTGCCGACCTACGCCTACCTCGCGTGCTATTCGGGCACCGGCGCCTACCTCGGGGTGCGCGCCGAGAACGCCGAGCTCCCCAAGGGCACCGCGCGCACCCAGGCCTTGCCGGTGGATCCCGCCCAGGTCATCGGGCTGCTGCGCCGGCTCGAGGAGCGTCGCCATGCGCCGGTCCTCGGGGTGGATTGGTTCCGCCTGCCGTTTCCCGGCGATCGGCAGAACTGGACCATGGCCGGCTGGTCGCAGGTCATCGCCGGTCAGGGCATGGCGCACGCCTGCTCTCCGGAACTGAAGGTCGACGGGGCTTTGGTCGATGTCACCTTGGTCAATCCCACGGACCAGCCGCTGCCGGTGCCGGCGGTCGAGCTGGCGTGGCCAGGCGCGCGCGCCCTCGGCGCCGACGCGACGGCGGATTGGGTGGCTTCGCCCCGCGACGAGGGCTTGGTCTTCCGTCCGCACCCGCTCGCGGGATTCCTGGCGCCGGGCGAGCGTCGGGTCGTCGGCTGGGTGCGGCTGGCGGAGCCGCGTCCGGTGAAGGTCCGGGTCGGGGGTGAATAAGCCCTCCGGATTTCGGTTCCCATCGTGCGTCCGACCTGTAATTTAGTTCCGTTTACGCCCATGACGAAACGCTCCCTCGCCTGGACCGGCCTGTTCGCCGCGATCGCCGCGGCCTGGGCTTGCAGCGGTTGGCCGCCGGCCGAGGGGCTGGCCGCGGGTGACGCCGCGCTCAGCCGCCCGTTCGAGACCGATTTCCAGACCGACCTCGTCGCGTACCATGGGCCGGCGGCGGCGGAGGCCGACCTCCGTTCGCGGTTCGCGCAGGCACATGAGCCCCGGCCGTCGCGCGTCGTGGTCAGCGAAAATCTGTTGGCCGAGCTCCGGAGCGCGACCGAAGGTTGGACCGCGGCGCGCCGGGACCAGGTCCTGCGCCACGTCGCGTTGCATCTCGCCGCCCGCCTCGCGGACGAGGGGGGCGTGTACCAGTCGAAGGACGATGGCCCCTGGAAACTCGTCGTCGGCGGCCCGCAGGTCGTCTTCCCCCCTCGCGCCGTCCGCACGCTTCGCTACGCCGAGAAAGATGTCGCGTCCCGCGACGTCGCCTATGCCGCGGCGGTGAAGTCG
>Ga0222712_10004834_pt1 | contig 13924 bp, 13 predicted proteins | sample C33_657DmetaG_FD_165043 | JGI IMG/M metagenome (GOLD analysis project Ga0222712, IMG submission 165043) | Estuarine water microbial communities from San Francisco Bay, California, United States - C33_657D | ecosystem: Environmental > Aquatic > Marine > Unclassified | place: USA: California... | reverse complement strand
TCGTCCCCCCCAACCGACCGATCGACCGACCATCGCCCCCCCTGCCCGCGCCCGCGCTCGACGCGTCGCACGTCCGCGCTCGACGTTTGCGTCTCCCTCCCGTCGTCGTGGATCACACGACGAGTTGAGACTCAAACCATCGTCCCTGTGCTCGACGTCGACGTCGCGCGAGCTTATCCACATGGATGTCGACCGATCGTCGCATCACCGCGCGTCGCGCCGCGCGTTCGCGCGCGTCGGTTCGCGATGACGAGCGCGCGCGCGACGACGCCCGTGCGTTTCCTCCCAAGCGTGGCGACGGGAGGAAAAATCAACGCCGCGCAAGGCGGGCGAAGGCGCTCGCTCGCGCGCGCGTCGGGGAAGAAATCGAAGCGATCGACGTCGCCGAACGACGATTATGCGAGTGATTTCGCGCTCTACGGGTCGTTCGACGAAGATTACGGCGAAGGCGCGGGGGCGTTGCTCGGTAAAGGCGAGTTCGCGTCGAGGAAAGGGCAAAAGAAGAAGGCGGGGTACGACGCGGTGGCGAACGTGCTGGACGCGCTCGCGGCGGAACGCGCGTCGAGGGGTGGGAAGGGCGATTTCGCGACGAACAACTCCCAAGGGGCGTTCGATGGCGTTGGGCGAGGACGAGGGTTTGGGGTGACGCGCACGCGAGAGGAAATCGCGAGGGAGGAGGGCGAGGGCGAGGCGTTTGGGAAAGCGAGCGCGGAGGTGGGAGGGACGACGGCGGGACGAGGGCGAGTCGCGGCGGAAGGCGCGGGGAAGAAGGCGACGGCGGTCGGGTCTGGGGAAGGAGCGGTGAAGAAGGTGGTGCCTGTCGTCGCGGCGGCGGCGGTACCGGCGGTACCGGCGGCGGCGACGCCGGCGCCGGCGGCGGCGCCGGCGGCGGCGGCGCCCAAACCGAAGCCGGCGGCGAAGCCGAAGCAAGTCGAGGACGTCGATCCGGCGAGCACGTCCGCCAAGGCGATGAAGACATTGCAAAAGTGGGGATTTGCCGACGCTGACATCGATGCGGCGTTGAACGCGGTAAACGCCGCCGTGGGTAATACCGCCACGGCGAAGAAGCGCCAAGTCGCCGCTCTTGACTGGCTCTTAGCGAAATGCGCTCTCGATCGCGTGCCCGAAGAGTACAAGGTTGAGGCGCAAAAGGCTCGCGCAAAGTGAGCGGTTTAACGTATGAACTTGTAAAATCATTCGGCGCGCGTATATAGTACATCATTGAACATTTTTTACATGTGCGCTAGAGCTTTCGTGAATCTCAGAATTCTCGGTCGGGGAGGAGCTCCGGAGCGATCAAGCACCAGACGTACAGAAGGCCCGTGACCCACACGCTGGCGAATTTCACCCACACGCTCGCCCATCCCGAGCCGACGGCTTCGGAGTCATCTTCGCGGCGCGTGCCCCAGCCGGTGAGTAACATGGCGACGTACATGGACGCTAAAACAAAAATCGTGTGAAAGAATGCGTACGAGTATTCAATCGATTTGCCTCGTTCGGTTGCGGCGTCCTCGCCGCTTTCGTCGTCATCATCGTCGTCGCAAAGTGCATCGTCGAGCTCGGTCGCTGCTGACCCATCAGCGTCCATGTTCCAAAAGTTGCTCTCTCCAGCTCTCACGGCGGCGTAGATGACTGAAATGAGCGTGAAGATGGTTTCAACAGCGTTCGCTGGTTTTTTCAACGCTTCATTCGCGTCGATGATGGAAGTCGGACGACACTCCTCCGTCGATGGCTCCGAACTCAGCGCCGAGTAGCACAAATACGCGCAGTACAGCGATACGGCGGCGGACGGGAGCAAGCAACCCTCGCGCGAAAACGGAAGAAACGTCACGACGGTGATTACGACGCACAACGCCGCGGCGCTCATAATCATCGCCGCGTTTTGATTGCACTCCTTATGCGGCACGTACCCTCCGTACATGCGCACGAACAGTGCGATCGCACAGGTGTACATCACCACTGTCGATGCCACTAATGCCCCGATCCACGCCGGGTGTTCGCGACTCGCCCAGTTCTCGCTCCACGTAAACGCCACGTCCAATATGATGACCATCTGTATCACCAAAAACGCCCCAGAACCAACGCGCGCGACGTCGGCGTAGGCCTCCATCGCCCCATCGCTCGCGTAAAAAAACATTCCAACGTGCAGCGCGACGAACGCAAGCACTTTCGCGAGCCAATATCCGCGATGAACTTTATCAAACGCGTCGCCGCGTCTTCGCGCGCCGTACGTCCCGACCGCCAACATCAAGAAAAACACGCACGCCGCGCACGATGCGCGGAGAACGATTTGCGTCTTAAACCACCCAACGCTCGCTCGCGCGCCGTCACCGATCCCTATTCTCGCGCGCAAATCGTCAATCATTCATCATCACCGTTCCCCTCCGCTCGCGCCTCGCTTCGCGCGCTCGCTCTCCCTTCCCCTCTCGCTCTCTTTCCTTCCCACATCGCCTTCCATTCTCTCTCGCGCTCGTTTCAATGTCACGTACACGTATGCTTCACTAACGTCATCGCGTCTTCCGCGCGATCGCGCGCGACGACGCTCGCGAGCGCGCTCGCCGCGAACGTCGCCGCGTACGTCGCGCGCGCGGCGACGCGCGTCGTCCGCGCGGCGACGCACGACCCAACGAACGACCCGACGCACGACCCCAGAGGGGCGAGCGCGCACGTCAACAGCGACGCCATCGCGCGAGACGCGCGACGCGATCGCCCGGGCGACGCCCGTCGATCGATGGCGTCGCGCGTTCGAAGGCGACCCGAGAGGCGTCGAACGACGACCAACAGACAGATGTTTGGGTTGATTGAATACACGAGCTTTGCACGTAACGTCGATACCTAGAACGCATACAAAACCAGACCAGACCGTCGTCGTCGTCGACCGACCGACCGACCGACCAACAGACAGATGTTTGGGTTGATTGAATACACGAGCTTTGCACGTAACGTCGATACCTAGAACGCATACTAAACCAGACCAGACCGTCGTCGTCGTCGACCGACCGACCAACCGACCAACAGACAGATGTTTGGGTTGATTGAATACACGAGCTTTGCACGTAACGTCGATACCTAGAACGCACGCAAAATCCAACGACCGCGCGCGGCCGCCATCGCGAACGCGAACGCGACGTCCGCGGCGCACACCATCGCGCGCGCGTCGTCGTCGTCATCGCCGTCGTCATCGCCGTCGAACGTCGAAGGTCGGCGGTCGTCGTCGCGCGCGATGACGACGCGGGCGACGTGGAATGGGACGACGACGATGAGCGCGCGCGCGCGCGGCGCGACGCGGCGCGCGACGCCCACGAGCGGGACGACGCGAAACATCACCCGTCGTCGCATGCGAACGCGCGTCGAGCAAGGGAAGTCGAACGAGATGTCGTACGTCATCGAACCGTTCCACGCCGTCGTGGGGGCGAGGAAGGCGAGGAGGAAACGCGCGCACCTTGATTTTGAAGAGTTTCAACGCGCCGACCGAGAGAGCGGAGGCGGTGGGTTGGGCGCCCTGAAGTTGGCCCTCGATCGCGAGCGCGATGCGCACGAGAGATTGAGCAAAGTGATCGCGCACGCAGAGGCGACGTATGCGGACGAGGGCGAAGTGAAGGCGCTGAAGAGGAAAAAGTTGCGAGCGAAGGATGCGGCGGCGGCGTTGGAGAGGGAAATTGAAGCGGCGGAGCGAGCGCGAGCGATCGGTGAGGGGTCGTACGGGCGAGTCTATCGAGGGAAATGTGCGATAACTGGGGAAGAAGTGGCGGTGAAGGTGGAGGATGAAACAGAAGGGGAGAGCGCGTTGGAGAGAGAGTTCGAGGCGCAGCGAACGGCGTACGCGAGCGACCATCGATGTTTCCCGAGAGTGAGGTATTTCGGGCGACAGAACGTCATGGGACGACGTTCTCGGGTGATGGTTATGGATTTGCTGTCATCAAGCTTGGAGGAGTTGTCATTCATCGTCTCTGACGGGTCGGGATTTAGTCGATCGACGGTTTTGCGCGTCGCGGAGTGGGTGATTCGAGCGTTGCGAGCGTGTCATCGAGCGGGCGTCGTGCACGGCGATATCAAGCCGGACAATTTGCTCGTCGAGTTACGCGACGGCGCATCTCGTCGCGATGGAATCAAACTCGTAGATTTTGGCGAAGCTATCATCTGGGATGAGGCGTACATCAAGACGCTCGATCGCGTCGTCCCGCCGGAACGATGGAGCGGTACAGCCATGTTTTCTAGCGCAAACGTTGATTTAGGCTGCGCGCGAGCGCCGCGCGATGATTTGCTTTCGGCGATCTACTGTTTAGCGTACTTACGCACCGGTCGTTTGCCGTGGACGTCGAAACTTGAGGGCGACATCGACGTTCGAGAGCTCGGTTTGACGAAACAAGCCGTGGTCACCGGCGCGGCTCTACTCACCCCAAATGGCAAGTGCGATGTACCAGACGAATACATCGCGGACGTTCAGTGGTTCGATGCGGCATTGACGTACGCACTCAAACTGAAAATAGATGAGATTCCAGATTACGCGTACCTCTGCGCGTTGACCTCCTCAGCGCTCGCCGAATTTGGAACCGCGCCGCCACCGTATGACTGGGACATCGATGACCCGCATGCGTGATCGCACCTCCAAACACCGCTTTTCTGTCGCCACTCGACGGACAGTTTCACCAGACCGACGTACCCCGATGACGCCGTGTCATCGATTACAAATTTAGAACCAAACGCACGCATTGTTGATACAGAATTTAGAGCATTTAGCCCATGGGTTTGTCCTCAACGCTCGCGAAAGATTTCTCGCTCGAGTCAATATCCGCCGTCAGCCTGTCCTTGAGCCTCATTTGTTCCACCCCGATCCTCATGTCCTCCGCGTTCGCCGCTCGCGCCGCCGAGCTCGAGGCATCTATTCTCGATCTCGTTCGAGATTCTTCGCGTGAGATCTCCCCGTCGACGTCTGGCGCCGCGCTGCGCTCGGTCGCGTGGTGCGCCGAGGTCACGGTTGATGATCCGATCGACATCGACGGTCAGCACTGCGTCGATCACGCGTTCTCGCGCGTTTTCGTCGAGCTTATTCGCGAGAGTCAGTCGCAGAACGTTTTCCCTATGCGCTGGGTATCGAGAGGCGCGGCGCTGAGCGACGAGGCATTCGAATCAGACGTCGAAGGCGCCTCGGCGTCGTCGAGCGTGGCTCGAGCGCTGGACATAGCGCTCACGAGCGCCGAGTCGAGTGGAATCGCCTCGAGCGCGCTATTCATGGGGTATGAGATCATCATCGAGGCATGCACGGTGCGAGGCGCGCGGGATGCGTTGATTTGGTTGGAGGCGCGCAAGGCACGAGCGAGGGAAGATTCGGTGTGGAAATACGGCAAGCTGACGATACTTCGAACGATGGTCGCGCTCACGAAACGCTGCACCGGTCGAGGAATGCTCGAAGCAGAGGTTCACGGACGCGCGTTATTTCTCTTGCACTGGCTAAATGGCGTGAATGATCGAGCGGGGATGAACTTATCGGGAATGGTAAACACGCAGACGACTGAAATATTTGAGCAAGAGGCATGGATTCGCGAAGGCGAAGAGTTCCTTCCTGATGATCCCGCGACAGACGATAAGATGGCCAAGATGGAAATCGATAATGTCGACAGCGACGATGAACGGGGCGGGAATGATAATGATGGTGATGATTCTTGGATAGACGACACGTTTCATGCCAAGTTTTGGTCTATTCAGGAGTTTTTCCAAAATCCACCGGCGACGATGAGCAGGGACGGTGGTTGGAATCGTTTCTACGAGATATTGACACTGGTGTTAAGCGCTTTTGAAGCGCACCCACTCGGGGACACTGCGCTCGAAATTCTACTCGAACCGATGTCGGAGTTGGCATTGAAGGTGGGCTTTCGCTTTTTGACCGCCCGTCGGCTGCTGCCGCTACAAATGAAGGACTACAGGTTTCGGCGTCAAATTTTAATTCAAGCCGCTTTTTTTCTACACTTTTGCGGGGATGAAAAGTACGCCGAGCGACAAAAAGAGAGAAAGCAAGAGTTGAAGGTTGTTGACGAAGAAGTCACCGAGGCTTCAGAGCGGGTTATGAAGATACTTCAACGTACTGGTCCAAACGCAACATTCATGGCGGAATTTATCGAAGTCGCGCTCGTGGATGAGACGCAATGGCTTGATTGGAAGATGCAAGGATGCCCAGACTTCGTGAGGGAGCCGATCAAGGATTTAGCGACGTGGCCCATGCCTGAGGGCTACGACGTTTCCAAGTCACAATGGCCGCCGGATATGTACCCGCCAGACGACCCAACGCTCAAGTACGATTTAGGCAACGCAACATTGAACAAGATTTGGAATGCTTCCAAGGATGACTCGAGCATTGTCGATCTCAGCTTGTTGAAAACGCCGACTCTGCAAGAGTTTTTTGCGCAATGTTTGGAAGAGATGGATCCCGAGGCTCAAATCGAGCCCGAGTACAGACTAGTCAACGATAAGACGTTTCAGTGGAAAGCGATGCGCATGTTATCCGAGAATCACATGCACCTCTTCGCTAAAATTGCAAGCGAAGGGTTGGAGAGCGTCATCGCGGAAGTTTTAGGCGTTCCAGACCCGCGTCCGCAAAAGCAAGTGTCTGAGGAGGATGCGAAGAAAGCCGCCGAGGAAGCGTCAAGGGTTTCTGAGGGACAGGTGGACATTTTGAATACGCACGTTGAAGAACTCGATGGGGCGATTGAATCCATCGAAGGAGATCAAGACGATACTCTTGAACTGAGATTTCGGACTGCGGCTGAAGGGACAGTTGAAGATATGGAAGAAGAAGAAGCGAAGGCAGTCGAAGATGAAATTGAGAACGAGGCTGTGTACACGAAGCCAAACAAGCACGCGCTCAAGCGGACGTCAGATGCGAACGCTACAATTGAAACGCCAGCAAAAACGAAGAATGAGCCAGCGATTCCGACAAAAACCACTCCGCCAGCGGCAATTCCGATGAAATCCACTCCGCCAGCAGCGATCCCAACGAAGCCCACTCCGCCAGCGGGAGACATGAAAAAGGTACCGCTCGCACCGCCACCGCGGCTATGGCAGGAGCAACAGCCACAGCAGCAGCAACAGCGCAACGTTGGCGTCCGCGGTTCCGTTCGCAGTGTTCGTGATTATCAAGACCGCGACGATCGCAACGACCGTGGAGGTGGTCGCATCATTCGGGGTCGAGATGATAGACCGATGGCGCCCGTGCCGCAACCGCCTTTGCCGATGCCGCAACAACATCAGCCGCCAGCGTATCAACGTTACGACGATCGACGTGGTGGCGGTAGACCGTTGCCACCGCGTCACGATGACCGCGCGCCGCCGCCACCGTCGAGGCAGCAGCCGATGAATCGACCGCCACCGCCGCCGGCGGGTCGACCAGATACGAACCTCGGCAAGCGCCGACGCGACGGGGATGGAGCTGACCAGTATCTGTCGCCTCCCGATGGCGGGGGACACGAACCTCAAAGAGCGCGAGGAAACCAAGGTCAACGTTTCAATCGTAATAGAACTAATACTAGACGTTAGCAAACAGTATCTTAGGGATTTGTCTATGAAAAATCCACCAGACACCTTTTTCTCTACTTTGCTAATCATTCACCGCTATCGCTCATGCTGTCGTACGTCGAAAAGAATCCTAAGTCATCGACTTTAGACTTTGGACTCGATTCCTTCGGCGGCGTGGGCTCCTTTTCCGTCATCTCTATCTCTTTCTCTTCATCGTCGTCATCGTCGTCATCATCGTGAACGGGTGGTAAATTCTTCAACTCCGCTCTTGCATCCATGACACGCGCGTCGTCGACCCAAGGGAACATCCAACAAGATTCCGTGTTACCTTTCGCGCCTGCGAAAAAGTCGTTGTTCACAAAGAAGCGAAATAATTGCAACAAGCGCGATTGATCTGCCTCAATCTCCTTGCTCAATAACTTTCTCAACAATGTTTGTTGCGAGGCGGTCGACGGTGCGTAGCCGCCGCCGATGTTGGCCTTTTTACTATCATCGGGCGCTCGCGACTCATGCTTGAACGGACACTTCTCGCCCGCCTTGCAGTACCCTTTCGCGAAAAATCGACACCGACTCTCGATGCCCGCTGCCGCTTCGTGCTTGAAATCGCACGCCGACCCCTTACGACACCCACCCGAGAGCCAAAATCGACACGCTTTATTGCCATTCGCCGTCCTCTTTTCGCCCTCCTCCTTCGCTTCTTCACCCTTCGTCTCCCCCTCGCGCTCTCGCTTCACGTTTTTTGCTCTCTTATCGTCCTTACCGAGCGCCATCGAGCCATCTTCCCCGATTTCCTGCGACGCTTCAAAGTGTCCGAGCTCGCGCTGCTTCGCTAAAATGTCTCGCAACAGCTCTCGCCGTCGTTCCTTCGCCTTCTCTGCGTCTCCCGCGATGGCTTTTGCTTTCACGTTCCTCTCACTCGGCCAATTTCTCGCGCGCTCTTCTCGATACCGTCTGTCGTCCTCGGTCAACGTCGCCGCTTCGCTCGTCGCTCGCGTCGGCGTCGGCGTCGGCGCCGTCGCTCGCGTCGGCGTCGGCGCCGCTTCCCCCCTTTTCGATTTCCCCGCTCGCGCGTTCGATCGCTCGTTCGACGACGTCGATGCGAGTGATGATGCGCGATTCCATTCCTTCGTCTTCGTCGTCTTCGTCGTCGTCATCGTCGTCATCGTCGCGGTCGCGGTCGCGGTCGCGTCGCCGTCGCGACCGGCGCCGTCGCCCGTCCACGCGCGGCGGTCCACGCTCACCCACACCACTTGATTCGCGTGCGCATGCGACGCGGGCGCGCCTGGAGCGCGATATCCCCCGTTCGCGCTCGTCGACGGCGCGACGAACACGACGCCGTGCGGTGAAGGTGAAGCGTACGGCGCGCCGTACGCGCCGAGCGGCGGCGTCGGCGTCGCGAGCGAACGCGCGGACGCCGAAGCGTTCGGCGGCGGCGGCGGCGGCGGCGGTCGATAGCGGAAATCCATCGCTCGAAAACAGATAAAGAAAAAGAAAGACGAGAGAGAGAGAGAAACGACGGAGGGGCGCGCGCGCCGAACGCGTCTCGCGGGCGCAAAGTGACGATCGCGAGAGACGACGACGGAGCGCTGCGCTGGATGATAAATATCTGTACAAACCTATCCTTCGCGCGAAGGATAGGCGATGATGGCGACGATCTAGCTCAAATTCTTAAGCGCATCGAGTCTCGCGGCTTGAGAGTTGACGGTTTCTATTCTCACGCTCGCGATGGCGTCGTACGTCGCTCGAATGCGTTCGGGCGCGGCGTTTAAAAACGCATCATCGTCGTCAGCGGCGACCACGCGCTTGAAATACTCCGCCTTCTCCACTGCCTCCGCCGCACCTTTCACCGAACTCGGGGGTGGGGTGAGCGTGAGACCGTACGCCGCTCGACGCTCGCTCGCGGCGGAGCCGCCGAGCTGTACGGCGCGATTCAACACGGTGAGCGGGCGCACGCCGCGCGGTCCGGGCGCATACGCCGCCGCCCGCACCGTGGCCTCCCCGAAATGCTCATTCATCGCCTCTTCGTCGTCGTAATCCACCTGTGCGCGCCTCGCCGCTTCGGCGAGCGCTAATCCTTCGACGCACACGTCTAAAACTTTCCCGTGGATTTCCAACCACGCGTGCGGCGCCGCCCCCCCCGCGGGCGTCGCTTCGTACCCAACCACCACGTTCACCTCATTTTCCCTCCCAACGTCGTTCATCACGATCGCTCGCTTCAGCGCGAGCGCGACGCACAGCGACGCGTCCTCGACGAACGTCTCCGCGATGACATCCACCGCGTGCGCGGCGATGGAGCATATCGCTCGTTCTCTCAGCGTCGCGCACGCGCTCTCTCGTCCGACGGCGTACACGCACTCCGCTATCGCGCGCGCGTGCTTGGTGAATCGTCCGGCGAACGCGATTTCGCGATCGAGCTCGACGACGTCCAGCGCCGCGCGCGAGCGCGCGTCTCCTCTCTCACCCGTCCCATCGACGCCCGCATGCGTCGACGTCGACCGCGAATGGCGGCGAGGCAACGCTCGGTGACGTCGTCGTCGATCACGAACGCGCGAAGTCGTCGCCGACGACGACGCGCTCGACGTCGACGTCCATGGCATCGTCGCCGTCGCTCGTCGATCGATTGGCGTCGTCGAATCGCGCGCGCGGAGCGTCGTCGGTGATGCGTCATTGGCGAGTCGTTGACTCAAGGACGTCTCGTCGTCGATTCGTCGACTCGTCGACGACGCGCACTGACGTTTCATCGGTCGTGTCCACGTCAACGACACGTTCGCCACGAATGAATCACGCTCCAAAGCGTCCGCGCGAGCATCCCTGGACACCACGACGTCACGAGTCGTAATCCGTCGTTCGTCCTCCCTCGGTCACGTCAAGTGACCGACCTGAATTATTAGCGCACGTTCGGGGGTTCGTTCGTGCATGACACTTTTCGTGACGAGTCATGAACCAACCAATGAGAGTCCCTCCATGCGACCACGTCCGCGGTCGTCTACGTTCCGCATTCGACGTCCTCGTCCTCGTCCTCGTCGTCCTCGTCCTCGTCGTCGTCGTCGTCGACGCGGCGAACGGCACAATTCTGCTCGACGTGAAAAGCAATGGCCCCGAAAGCACCTTCGAGCGCACCCGCGACGACCGCCGCGACGACGCCGGCGTCACCGGCGAAGAAACCATCGGGGGCGAAGAAACCCGCTGCGGCGAAGAAACCCGCGGGGGCGAAGAAACCGACGGGGGTGAAGAAAACGACGGCGACGAAGAAACCCGCTGCAGCGAAGAAACCATCGGGGGCGAAGAAAGTCGCGCGTACGTCGCGATGCGATGCGATGCGACGGTCGGGGTGAATAGTGATCGTCATCGTCATCGCGTTCGTTCACGTCAGCGCGTCGTCGGGGTGAATGCGTCGAACGCGACGACCGTGAGAGGTGGAATGCGATTGGAATTCGCGGATTGGAATGCGAACGTTGGAATTAAGGGATTTCGACGCGTTTGAATGAAGGAGAGAATTACGACAATGGCGTCGCATGGGGGAATGAATTGGGGATGAGAGAGAAGGGAAAACATTTGGTTTGATGTTTTTCGACCCATTTGCAGTCGCTCGTGATGCGGGTTTGGGATGTTCATCGCGAGCGCGCGGCGAGGGGAACGACGCGCGCGATCGCGAGCGCGAACGCGCGCGGCGGAGCGGGACGACGATTGGGGAAGATATATACTGACGAAACGATTGGCGTTGCGATTATGAAAACAGCTAAGAAGCCTGCGGCGGCGAAGAAGCCTGCGGCGGCGAAGAAGCCGGCGGCGGCGAAGAAGCCGGCGGCGAAGAAGGCTGCGCCAAAGAAAGCCGCCAAGGCGAAGGCTTCGAAGAAGTGAGGGGTGTTTAAACGGTCGGCGATGAAGTTGAAAGACTTGATCGCCGCGCGAGACCCTGAGATTGAATTGGAAATAGAGATGGATAACACGTGTGGTGGTTTCGAAGTTTTTGTTAATGGGAAAGTGGTAGTGTCGTTACTCGACATGCCGCGACCTTTTAACAAGCTTCGAGCGCTCAACCTCGAAGGCGTCGCCGACGCCGTCGTCGCCGCCTGCGAGGAGAACCCGCGTGTCGAGAACTTGTCCGAATAACATATTACGCATATTTTGAAATTACGCATTAAAGCGATTAACTTAAAGGGGCAGACTACCGATCTGTGACACGACGAAGCAAAACACGCGCACGTGAGGCTCCGTCGTTGAGAATACTCGCTCGCCGAAAATCTCGACGTTGTGATAAGATTTCCGCCACGAAGAAACTCGAGCTCGAGCGAGAAAACTTTGCGTGACAATGCCGCACCGTACGATCGCGCATTGTCGCGTGTGACAGTTGACGGTGGATGCCGCAAGAACTGCGCATGTCATAAACCGTCGATCGCACGCTCGTCGATCGGTAAAACCTCTCGGATGTCGTTCTTCGCGAACGCGCCGAGCGCGTTCGGGGAAACCCGATTCCGCGGCGCGAGCGCGGCGACGCGCTCGCGGTGCTCGAAACATGGCCTATACGATAGATTTTCGGCGCGGCGATGCGCGCGCGTTGATAAACATATTCAATGTCTTTCCCTTGCGATTTTCGCGTCACCGCACTCGCATTTGCAGAATTCACAACAATCCAAGCGTTTCGGCGTCGGCGGCGCGCCCGTCGCCGCTTCGAAGGAGCGTCTCCGGGGGTTGGCGCGGCGACAGCCACTGGAGGCGGCATGGCTCCGCATTTGATGACACAGATCGTGCGAGCGAGACTGGAAAGAACGTCTAAGAGCCATTCGCTTCCATAAGTTGCTCCACGTATTCGAAATCGTCGCAGAATATTCCGCATCGCTCGCTCGAGTATCGCTCGCCGTTTGAACATTTGAACTCGCGAGGGCGAAACGCCCCGGGACGCGCCGTGGCGGAATCGGGCGAATGCCCGGGTTTCGATCGACTTTGTCGCACACGATGCGCACGTGCGCGGCAAACCATAGTTCAAGAACGTTCTATCGCACAGCGAGCGCACGCGCTGACCTTTGACGCGTCAATGATCCGGAGGCGCGCTCTCGATGGCGACTTTGAGGGGCGCCGTTTCCCGATGTCGGTGATCGCGTCGGCGAGTTGCTCGTCCAGCGCTGGTACGTGAATGGCGATCACGTCCGCGATTTTAAATTCATCCAGCACGAAAAACGTTGAGGCACTGCAATCTCCAAACGCAAACAGCATCTTATTCCGTTCGATGAGCATTTTCCGGATCCAGAACGCCAGCTCGCACGTCGCCGTAGCCGCGCCCTCGAGCGCGTTCGCCGCTCGGTTCACCTTGATTGCGTGCTGTAACGCATCGAGCATGGCTCGCGTGACCGCTTTCTCGATCGTATGGACCCTATCATGTTTAATATCGTCCGTTAGCACCGCGTCTGAATCTCTGTGTTCTTTATGCAAAAAGTGAATCGTCGATCCAGCTTCCGCGCGCGTCGGGTTCGACGCCGCGAGATATTCCCCGAGCTCGCGGCGCGTACTCATAACTTTCATCATTCTGCGCGCGATGAAGCCCGATTTCACGGCTTCCTCGAATACTCACGGGAGAACATGCTCGACTGTCACGTTTTTCACCAGCGTGCTGAAGTCTTGCGTCGAACTCGGCGCCGGTACAGTCCTCGAGTTCACGCCCGTACGGGGCGTCCCGAACGCCGTCGAGCGCTCGAGCGGCGTCGCGCGCGCGCTCGATCGCCATGTTGACGAGCTTTTGGACGATCATCACGCGCGTTTATCGACGCCGTTCGCGCTGAACGCATCACAAACAGCGGTCTGCACCTATCACAAGCCGATAATCGTCAAAATCCGCGCGTGAAGTACCGCCTTCGCGCGCGCGTCTCGCGACCTCCGCGCTCCGCGTTTCCCGTCCCGTCGCTCGTCCGCGTTTCGCGTTCGCCGCGCGAAAACCATTTTTGTAAAACGTCCCCAACAGTCCTCATCGCGCCTCCGCGCGCGCGATTTCTCATCGCCAACATTAAACCAATCTCTCACACGCACCCAAACGCGATCGCCATCACCACCGCGCTCGGCGTCGCGCTTCGCTTCGCGCTTCGCTTCGCGCCCGCGAAGCGTCGCTTCGCGCCGTCGCTCGCTCGCGCTCGCGCCCGCGGTATCATCCATCGCGCGCGTCGCACTTCGAATGGCTTTGCGCGCGCGCGACATCGCACTCTATTCCCTTCCCTTCACCTCTCTCGCATGTTTTCCAAATCTTTCCATTCATCCGTCGTCGTTCGTCGTCCTCCTTCGCCGGTCGTCCTCCGCCTTCGCGCGCGCGCGCGCGCCACCCGCGCCCGCCTCCGCGTACGCGCGTTTGCATTCGTCACCTCTCGTGCGTTCGCGTGCGAACGGAATGCAACCGATGAAAAAAAAAAATAAAAACCAAACATGCGTG
>Ga0222712_10004833_pt1 | contig 13934 bp, 7 predicted proteins | sample C33_657DmetaG_FD_165043 | JGI IMG/M metagenome (GOLD analysis project Ga0222712, IMG submission 165043) | Estuarine water microbial communities from San Francisco Bay, California, United States - C33_657D | ecosystem: Environmental > Aquatic > Marine > Unclassified | place: USA: California... | reverse complement strand
TCTTTTTATCTTATAAATAGTTTAGTTCTTTTTTTCAACGTTAAAAAATCCATATCCGTAGTTAATCATGTCACCTAAATTATCAACTTCCCCCAATCTTTGAATTCTTTCATAAGCAGAATTCTTTCCTCGTTCAACAAAAACATTGGTTTGTATTTGTGGTTGGTCAACCGCTTTAAGTAAAACTTCTTCTTTTGTGATTGGTCTTTGGGTTAAATTATTATCGGTAAACCCTGATGATTGTTCAAAGAATATTGTTGTTCCGTCAATGTAATCATAGTAATCAACTAAATTAATTGTATAGGCAGTAAAAGTTGTTGCGGTATTAGTTATCGCCCCCCATATCTGACCATTTTTAATTACAGGAACTCCAACTTGGAATTTGTATGGTCCATACATTGCCAACTCATTAAGTTTTGATTTTGTTAAACCTGAAACCGTATATGGAACCGTTGTAAAATTATTTGATGTTTGAGCCGATACTACGTTAACAGCATCACCTGAAAATATGTAGTCATAACTAATTGGAGTTTCAAACCAATTACCTCCCGCAGGAATAAAGAATGCTTCACCATTTGGGTTATTGGGAACAACATTAATATAAGGTGTTGTCACAGTTTTTGAAACTTTTGTGACACCCCATGGATTAGTTTGTTTTAATGTAATAGTGTATTGGGCGTTTGCAACAGGATAAGTGTGTGTAATTGAATTTGGTGTGTATGTGGTAATTGTTTGTTCAGGACTACCGTCACCCCAATTAACTTTATATGAAGATAAATCAAGGAATTTTTGAAATTCACTTGATGTATTATAAACATTATAAACATATGGGTTGGTAGTTGTGGATGAAAATATAAAATTAGCAACAACATCTTTTTGTAATACAGCACCATCAAACGGACTATAGTATCCAAAATCAACTGCGGTTTGTCTAATCAATATTGGAATGGTTAATCCCGTTAAAGTCGAACTTCCATTTGGTCCCGCACTCAATACTTGGGTCATGGCCGAATAAACACCAGTTGTTTCACCAGTATAACTTGGTCCAACGTTTTCACCTTGCAAGTTAACCGTAAAGATGTCACCTTTAATAGTTTCGGGTGATATTATAATATTATAGAAATCTTCCATTATGGGTTAACATATTCATACCATTTTATGGGTTCCAACGTACCCGCTCTTTGACCATCATTAAGATATATCGTTTGATTTGGATTCATATTAAACACTTGATATTCGTGTTTGTCATAATCAAGATGAACCCTATAATAAAAATATTGTGAATTATCAAAAACATATTTATTTCCTGATAAGGATGATTGTGGCATATTCATCATTTTAACAAACACACCTTGTTTTGCGTCATAAAACTTTGCGGTCATATAAAATGTATTGATATCCAAAAATGTTCTTTTCTTTAACCAATAAATAAAAAACCCTTCTTTATCACCAACATAATCCAAAACAAAATATGGTTTCTTAATTGTCACAGGAGTTGTTTGCATAATTGCGTCCATCTTCAATCCCTGTTGTGTTGGAATAATAATAGTTACGTAGTTTTTTTGTCTTTTTTCATCAAAATTATCATACAAATCCAACTTGAAAAATGAGTTTGTAAAATTATTGGTATAATAAAAAATTTCTTGTGTTGTAAAACCTTCCGCAATATAATTGTTCTTCCAATTAACCTCATCATCTAAACTACCACCAGAAAAAAAGTTGAATTCATACTTGATGTCTGTTGGGTCAGTTGTTGTTCCCGTTAATGGTGAATGAGCAAATCGTGTAACCTCAAAATCTCTACCAGTACCAATAACCTCAGTTATTATTTTAGTTTCATATTCATCAATACTTTGGTCCAAGCCAAGATAGTCCCAAGTAAATTGAATTGGGACTGTAAGTACTTGGTCAGTTAGACCATTTTTTTGAATTGTTATTTTATTCGCACTCATCAAATAATGGTTTTATTGGATATTGAACTCCAAGTGTATTATAGTTTATTCCTTCAGGTATTAATCTAAAGACACATTCTTTGAATGGGTATTGAGCACTATTAAGAAATGGATAATCAACACCTCTATCAAGATTGTCTTTAAACCCATAACTATATAAATCCCTCCATCTGAATTGTTCATCGGAATTTGAATAGTAAGAGTAAAACGGTATGTTATCGACTTGACCTACATTGGCGGTTTCAACATAATCAGAAAAAACTCTAATGGTCATTGAAGTGTGTGGTTGATAATAGAATCCAGGACTGTTTGTATCGTAAGTTGTGGTTGTCTGAAATACGTTTTGGTTGTAATTTATCTTTTGATAATATGATGAAATAACTCTTTCAATTTGGTCGTAGTCATTCCATTCACAAAAATCACCATCAACCAAATCACCAATATTTAAATTTTTGTTATAATAAAATGTCTTGGTAACACCGCTCGTTAATGTATAGTTTTCAGTTTGAATGTTAGTATCAGAATCGTTGTTAGTTAATTGCCACCAACTACTAACAGGTGATGTTAAATTAAATTCCCAACCTTGTTTTAAACCAATACCATTATTTGGTTGGTTAAAATAACCTGTATATCCCTTATTAATAATAGTTAAAAACAATTCACTAACAGGTCTTTTTTGATTATCTAAAACACCATTTAATTCTAAATCGTAATTGACGGTAATGTTATACGAATTACTACTTGTCTTTTGTGAAATCCTTGAAATTTGATTTGGAGTGATTGAACTGTATTCAAATTTTCTTTCTTCACTAAACACATTTTTTTCAAATCCGTTTTTAGATATGATAGTCCCATCAACATCTGTTAATATTTTATGTTCCCTAATATAATATTTAGATTTTGTTTCTAAAATATTATCAGGATTAATTACTCTTTTAAATGTTCCTGTAACACTATTTGCAAAAGTTGTTCCCGTATACCCAAAATTATATATATTGAATATGTAAAGGTCACTATCAAATTCATTATTACCTAATGAATAAACTTGAAATAAATTTGTTTGATTATAAAAAAAAGATAATTCAACATATTCACCAACTGTTAAACCGTGTGGTGCAACACATTGAAATCTTATTACATTACTTCCGTTTTGAGTCCCGTTATAAATTGAGAATGGAATACCTTCAGAGGCAATCCAATTAAATGAACTATTATTTAAATCATAAGACAATTTCTTATCGTAGTTATTACTATAAGCATAGCTTACATAATAGGTCCAATTATACGTATAAGCACTCTTTGCCCTATATTCAACATGTTGGTCTTTTATATCAGGTCTAAAAAAATCAAACTCGTAAAACTGTGGATAACCTTTCCATATACCACTAACTGAAGATTGTTCAGGTTCAACATAGTATAGATTGTTTCTAAAAGGAACATACCCAGTAGTACCTGTATATGTATTAGCATATAAATAATTAACTTTAAATGTTGGTCTAAATGTTGAACTACTTTGTCTCTCGTCATCAAAAACTTGAGCAAGGCTAATACTTTGACTTCTATCGTATTCAACAATTTGTTGAGCTTGTTGCTCCAACGTTATTGAAATGTCTTGGTCAACAAAAGGTGCTGACTTATATTCCTGACTACTTGGTATGATGGTATACTTATTCAACTACTGAGTATTTTGTCTTAAATTTATCTAATGCCGAATTACCCTTAACTATCCCAAAATAAAAATGGAATGGGGCACTAACTAAAAATTTATTTGATGGGACTCCCGCCACACTATATGAATACTTACCATTTGAATTAACATTAAAAATGTAACCTCTTTGATATAAATCAGAAGTGTTATTAGACCCAACAAAATATGTTGGTGGGTCTATGTTTCTTCGGTCTAATGATTGATAATTAAACCCAAAAATACCAGTATTATTAATATTTGGACTTTCATTTGTTTTCCAATTATTATATTGTGAACCAAAAATATTCTGTACTTCTTTTTGCTTTAACTCCCATTGATAAAACGGCACGTATTGTGATTTAATTCCGTATGGATATGTAATAGCGTTAGCGTTATTTGATGGTCTAAAATCAATTACCCCTGGAGTTAAAAAATCTTTATTTTGTAAATCAAAAGTAGTTGATGAAAAGAAAACCCCCATCGTTGGTGAAGTAGGTGGTCCTAAAATAACTACAGGGTCGGTAGAACTACCATTAACAGTATAAAATTCAGGTGAAAATGGTATCACTCCAAACTCAGAATTAATTGACATGAGTTGAGCTAAATCACCATCAATTCGTTTATTATCACCATCACGAGTAAATAACATATCTAAACTACTATCTTTATTTGTCGGTATTCCAAACAAAAAGCTACTATTAGTTATTCTTGAAATTACAAATAAATTAACCAGGTCAGATGTGTCAGAATAACTAGTAGGGTTAAGGTTATTCATAATATACCCTTTAGATGATGGCTCATAATTTATTTCACCATAAAAACTATCTTTCATACCCAAATTAACAATTGTGGTTGGAAATAATAAATTTCTTTCATTAGTTGGTCTAATCAATCCCGTTGTTGGTCTTCCAATAAATCTATCAGCATAATAAGGTGAACTTCTAAAATAGAAATTGTTTGTTTCACTATCAAAATAAACTAATTCCTTAGCAAACTCAGGCGGTAATGGTTGGTTTTGAGTATCAAAATAAGTATCAACTTGAATTGGGAACATATATAATGAACCGTTAACCCAATTATTTGTAAATGTTTGTGATAAAACTCCTCGACATAATCCATAAAAAAATCTAAATCTATAACCCCACTCACTAAAACTGTTAATGTCTTTCTGTAAATCCGTTAATGGTTTCTGGACTAAGACATAACACCCATTTACAATCGTATCTGTACTTGAACAATTTGGTTTAACACCAAAACTAACACCATCACCTTGATAACAATCTAAACCAACTAATTTTTGACAATTACCTAAGGTTTCAATCACATTTAAAGACGCTAATTGTCCACCAATGTTTGGGCTAGCTTGGGATGCTCCCGTTGAATATCCTGGTGTTATATACGTTATATTATTACCATCATAAACATAAACTGCAAATCCAAGATTTTGTTGTAATAAACTAGCATTACCTCTTAAATTACCACTATCAATATAATCCGACGAAGGTAATCTATCAGTTCTCATGATATTTTTTGAATATCCTGTAATACTAAGTTGACTAGTACCTGTTAAAGATGGATATAAAATAGGGCTAAAATAAACTGTAGCAAACGGACCATAACTTTCTTGGGTATAGGGTAATGTTGTTGTATTTGCAGGATATACGGTTAAAGGATTACCCCATAATATTGCTCCTCCCGATAAATCCTCAGCAACATCATAGTCATTAACCGAAACAACACTTTCATAATATACGTTTGCAGTTTTTGTTGACACACCTTTAGAGGAACCATATAAAGGTGTTTGATTAACATAATTTGATGAAGGGTAAGATGCTCCAGGAATTATTACGGCTCTACCCGTTGATATTCCATCCAAAGCGCCATAGTATCCAACATTACTTGTAGTGTATGATGAATATTGAAGACCTGGTGTGGTAGAACCTACAACTCCAGGGGTATAAAAGTGTGATTGGAAATAAATATTATTTTGATTATTGTGTTGAGGTATTGAAGTTGGGGAACCATTTGGTATTTTTTGTATTGGAACATTAATCCTTGTTGATGCGGTAAATGTCCAATTAGGGTCACTATCATTAGTACCGAATATAGTTCCAATAGAATATTTGTTAGTTAACAATGGTGAGTATGGGTCAACCCCTCTTTGTAATACTAATATCACTTGGTCGGTAAATCCTAACATATAATCTGTAGGATTCAAACTAACAGTACTTTCTAAAGTAGCCGCACCTGTGGGATAAAGCACAGTTTGTTTTTCATAATTTTCAATAATACTATTTTGTCTTAAAACCCCTTCATAAAATCCACCTGAACCAGCAGAATTTGGAACTACAGGTATTGTAACACCATTTATGGTTGTTGTTGTAATAGTAATTGCAGTTAAAACTTGATAATATTCAATGTCAGAAGGATAATCATATCTTTGACAAGTATCCCCACTATTGATTAAGTTAAATATTGCGGTACCCCCAAACGTATTTAAAGTAATACAATTATCATCTGTAATTGTTTGTACACCTAAAGTTATCGCATTGTAAGTATTATTATCCCCAGCACAATCGGCATATGTTATAGTCCCTAAACTTGTTACATCAACCGTAACACTATCAACACAATTTACAGTTTGTGCTGGTATTGTATATAATGTTGTTAAATTATTATTTGTATTTGATGGGTCAGCATATTCCACATTAATATTAAACCCATTAGTTTTTATAGTGCCATTAATTCCATTTAGAACTGCCCCAGATGGTGTCGTTCCACTCCATAAATAATTTTTATCCGTACTTTTATCAGGACTAACAAAACTTAACAAAGTACCTGACGCAATTTTTTCTGTCGCCAAAACTGTTAAAGTATTATCATAATGGTAAGTTAAGTTAACATCAGAGGCAAAAGTAACCTTAATTTTATTAACACCTTCAAAATATTTGTTTCTAGTATTAAACACATTTATTCTTTCACCTATAGGTAAAGTCTGTTTTTGGATTGAATAGTCAAATCCTACAAGTGAACTTTTCGCGGTTTTAAAAAGTAATGGATTATTAGGCTGTAAATCATTAGTTGACATAGCCTGTGAAATTGTTGTACTTAAATTTGTGTTAAATTGTTGACTTAATTTATCTAAATATAACGATGAACTAGATACTTGGGTCAATACTCCCGTTTCTATTGGTGTTGCAGTTGCAGCATTGCTAGTTGTATTATTTACAGTCTCCCCACAATCACAAGCTTGACATTCAGGGTATGTAATCATTGGCAATTTTATTGTACCCGCTTTTTCAACCGCTTTACGTATTGGAAGAGTTAATAACCAAAGTGGCCATAACGCAATTTTTAACGCAGTACTTTTAAATAATTCGCTCAACCAAGCAGCAATATGATAGGCAACTAATAAAGGAATTCCAATATATTGTATTATGGTAAACAATATTGCAAACAAGAAATAAATTAAATCAAAATTTCTAAACCCTTCATTTACGGGAAATTTATTAATAGTATTATCACAATCGTTACTATCAATTTCTTTAATACCAATAAATCTAGCTCTACCACCATTTTTAAATTCATCTATAAACCCTGAAACAGTATAAACTTTATTATAATCAAATTGATAAAATGTATCATCACAAACAACCGCAGCGTTTACGTTAGTATAACCCGTCCAATCCAAACCAAAATAATACGAACCTGCTAATCGTTTTTTTGTTAATATATTATTAGAATATATTGGGTCATTTCCAGGATTTGACCAACCATACTCTCTAACATTAGGAACTAAGAAATAAGGTCTCCTTGTCTGTTCTGTCAATGCTGTTGGTTGTGTCCATTTAATCTTAAATCTATATTTACCCTTTGTAGGAATACCTATTGTTGGGTCGTTGGATATAACTTTTTCACCAAATTCGTTTGTAATGTAATAATCCAAGTTCATTGGTAATTCTGTTAACCATGTCCCATCCCCATCAATAATATTTCCCGCTTGTTCTAACTCATATTGTTCCAATATTGGATTTCCGTCACTACCTTGTTGAATTGTCTGTCTAATTGACAGTATTTGTCCAGGTCCCGCTTGTAAAGAGCAAAGATTACCCATATTGTCTCTAGGTCTTGCAGTTCTTTTTACCCTAAATTCATCAGAGGTAGAATATATTGAACCCATAAATACTGATGTGGGTTGGATGTTGACATTTGCCTCATCTCTCAAATCAAAATCAAGTCGGTTGATTGCAATATCACAAACACCAGGGTCACCCCATAATGGTGAAATCTCCAAATTTTTAACTAAGTTAATAATTTGAGGTAATGAGTTAATATCGTTTGAAGTTCTAAATCTATTTCCCGCAACTTGAGATTCATTTGCCAAACCTATTCTAATCAAATCTTGTGGTGTTAATGAAAACTCACCAATATCAGATAAGTCAACATCCATAACGACAGTTTGATAACCGAGTGGAACACCCATAATCATGTAGTCACCACTGTCATTTGTTTTGGCCGTAAACTTATAATACTTGTCAAATATTTCTACCGCAGTAGAACCTGTCAACGCATCTAATCTTGATGGTAATGTTCCCGTAGCTGCGTGAACTGAATATGATTTTTCGTAAGGTAGTAAGTTGTATCTATACCCATCCTCGTTTTTATCTGTTGGAGATTTGTATGGGTATATACTTGAAATAATTGGATTGGATTCATCAATATTTGTGATTGGGATGAATATCGATACTCTGGCGTTAGGTAGACCGAATCCGTTGTTAGCGGTTATTCTACCAACAAGAACTCCATAGTCAGCACAACTTCTTGTATAGACATCCTCTTGTTGTAATTTTAAAGATAAAATCTCTAATTGTTCAAACTCTTGGTCTAATTGTACATTGATGGTTTTGGTTATACCTAATTCAGTCCTTATTCTATATGATTGACCCATTAATTTCTTTAATTAATAAATAGTTTATGCGGGATTTTTAAAGTGAACCCACACAATTAAATAATAATCTAAAGAAAAAATAAATAAACTTGTTAAGAGAAAGTAATTGATTGGAAGTTCTTAACCGAAACTCTAATGTCTTTACCAGGATATCTAATCTGATAAACTTGTGATGGTTGAGCAAAAATAGTGTCGTCAACAGGTGCAATCGTTTTAAGTGCAGGGTCTGAGTATTCCATAGATGTTTCAGCTGACGAATATTGTCCTCCAACTTCATTAAACACATCTAAACCAGCAACCGTTAATACTCCATTCGTATTTTGGATAATACTTCTAATTTCCGATAGATATACGTTCTGACCTAATTGTCTTGTTTGTGGGTTAAAATATGCAGATACTTTATCAATAACACTTGAAATAACTTGTCCTGAATTTTGAGCCGAGTCCAAAACAATCGAAACATCAACACTCAAGTCAATAACCTCAGCACTGAATATCGAAATGTAGTCATTCATCATTCGGTAGTTTGATAGGTAATTTGCAATGTTTTGTCTCAAAGTATTTGAAACAATATTGGTTAATTTACCTGACGTATCATAAGATAATATTTGAATTAAAATCTTATTGTCATTTTCAGTGATTGATACCTTTGCAGGTGCTCCAAACTGAGCTGGCATGTTTCTAATAATTGATTCGTAATCTTGTACTGTTACCGCTCTCTTTTGAGCCGCAAAGTTAAACGATACATAATTTCTAATTTCTTCTAACGATGGGATACCCGCACCACCTACAGCCGCAGTTACGTTAACACATCTTAATGAGTTGATTACTGCTGAGTTTGTAGTTTCTGAAGGACCATTAACAAAGAAAGATACCGTACCAATCTGATTGATTACGTTAGTTCCCAAGTTTGTTGCCAAACCACCACCAACTCTGTACTGAATGAACAATGTTGAATTAGGCGTTAGTGTTGAACCTAATGAAAAGTTGTTTGAATATTTTTGTAATTCTAATGTCGTACCTAAAGTTGTAAATTGATTCAATTGGTCTTGAGCCGTATTGGTACCTCCACCAAAAGTCATTTTCTTAAATCCTTCAGGAGTATATTCGGTAATAAATCTATTTTGAGTTTGGATGTATCTACCTACTTTAATACCAGGTTGGTCTGAAACTTTGGTAGGGTCTTCAATAAACACTCTGTCCTCAGCTAAAGCATCCACTTCGTACCATCTATTCTCCGCACCTAAAAATTCTGCAGTGGTTGGTATGTTGGTATACTGAGTACCGTTCTTTAATAACACACTTGTAATTCCCAAAACATTCTTTTCAGGTAAGAATAACTCAAAGAATGGTTTAACATCATTTGCACTGATAACTCTTTTAAAAACTTTAGTAATACCATTAACAACAATTTCTCTTTTTGTAATCGTATAATTAACAAGTATCCCATTTGAATTAAAGTTAGGTATCTTCAATCTATTCGGGAAACCTTGAGCGTTGTATGGTGATGCGAAATCAATATCATAAACATTTTCAAATACCACACCAGCGCCAACAACTTGTGAACCTCTTAGTAAGGTACCAAGATATCTTTCATCTTCTTTATCACCAAACGCAGGAACTGTAACTGAAAAATCAACTAATGCAACTGATGGTCTTTGACCTGGCAATTTTAAACCATAAGTTCGGGCTATGTTGTAAATGGAAGACCTTTGTTGTGCATATTGTAATACTGTCTCTTGAACACTTCGGTCAATGTTATAATGTAAGTTGTCAGCAATTGCCGCATTCAAATCGATAAATACTGAGAATACCGATGCGTCATTAAAATCCTGAATTAAGTCAGGATAATATGTTCTTGTGTAATTTAAGAGTTCAGTTCTAATTGACTGATAATCTCTGGTAGCGTACGATATTCTATTATTTGCCATTTATATTAAATATTGATAATCACAAAATCACTCTGTCCGTATGTTGACCCATTTGTTGAGTAATCTAATCTTATTTTTGCAGTATATTCAGATGTTCCTTTACCAGGAAATCTATAAACTGATGATTCGCTTGTTCCCGCTAAGTTTTGTCCTGTTGCGATATCAACTTCTTCTTGAACATCCGCTGGTGTTATACTTAAACTATTAACTAACAAGTTTGGCATGAACGTTTCAATCGCATCTCTGATGTCAGATTCAATAGCGTTAAAGGTTAATCCATCAAATGGTTCAAAAAGAAATTCATATAATCTTGTACCAAATTGAGGTAAAAAATATCTTGAACCTTTTCTTGTTAATAATAGGTGTATTAAATCGGCCTTAATTTCCTGAGACTCTAATTCGGTAAGTTCTAAGTAGTCACCTCGTCTAGAATCCCTAAAGGGAAAATTTATACCATAAGTAATTCCATTTGCCATAACAATAAATATAATGCTATCTATTTTTCTTTAAATAGATTAAAAATGAAAAATCCCGATTGTGTCGGGATTTTCAAATTAGGAACTACATCCAAAACATTCAAAAGGACTATCTTCAGGTTTTTGTGTTAATTCATGTATTTCAACTTTTGGTGTTTCAACTTTAACTTTAGGTTGTGATATTTTTGAAACATCAACTGCCAAGTGTTTAGCTCCTGTTGAAATTGCTTTAGTTCTAACATAATAACATAAAGTCTTCAATCCTTTTTCCCATGAGTGGAAATGTGATGAGGTAATCTTAGACAATGTTGGGTTAGCCATGTAGATGTTCATTGATTGTGATTGGTCGATAAATGGTGCTCTATCCGCCGCCATGTTAATCAATTCTCTCTGTGAAATTTCCCAAATTGTTTTGTACTTACTAATCAAGTGTTCAATACGTTTAACTTTCTTAGTATAGTTTTTATCCTCAGTATCAAGATGATTATTGAAATTGATGTTTTGAACTGAACCTTCATTTAAGATGATTTCATTTTTCAAATCTTCACTCCAAATTCCAATCTTTTCAAAGTCGTTAATTAAGTATTTGTTTACAATCATAATTTCACCACCAACAACTCGTCTGTTAAAGATTGCTGAATGAGCTGGTTCTGTCATTTCATATGAACCTGTAATCTTAGCTGAAGACGCAACAGGCATCTGAGCGGTGAATAATGAGTTACATACACCATGGTTAGATACTTCTAATTTAAGACTATCCCAATCCCATAAACCACCTAATCCTTCGTAATCTAATCCCCACATATCAAATTGGAAAATACCTTTTGACATTGGTGAACCTTCAAAGTGAGCGTAAGGTTTGTATTCACCTGACTTACACAACTCCATACTTTCAGTAATCGCCGCAAAATAGATTGTTTCAAAAATCATTTTATTCAATTTCTTAGCTTCTTCAGATGTGAAGATATAATCCATCAAATAGAATACGTCAGCCAATCCTTGAGTACCAATCGCAATTGCTCTTTGGTCCAATCCACCTTTTCTACCTTTTTCAGTTGAGTAACTGTTGATGTCAATAACTTTGTTAAGAGCTCTAACAACTTTTCTAACTTCACTGTAAAGTAAGTCAAAATTAAACTCACCTTTCTCAATAAAGTTTTTCAATACCATTGAAGATAATGTACAGATTGCTGTAGTCTCCTCGTCAGTATATTGGTAAATCTCATTACAAAGGTTTGATTGTTTAATCACACCGATGTTTTGGTGGTTTGTTTTCTTGTTAGCATTGTCTTTAGAACATAAGTAAGGAACACCAGTTTCAACTTGTGATTCAATAATCTTAGTCCAAACATCTTGAGCTTTAACTTTTTTACCAAGACCTAAATAAACCGCTTTGTTGTAGTTTGCTTCGTACTCATCACCATAACATTCTTGAAGTGGTTTAATACCCGCTTTAACAATATCATTAGGACAGAACAAATACCAATCAGAACTTTCCTTAACCGCTTTCATGAAGTTATCAGGAATCCAAAGAGCCGTAAACAAATCTCTTGCTCTTAATTCTTCAGCACCTGTGTTCTTTTTGATATCTAATAAGTCCATAACATCTTTGTGCCATGGTTCGATGTAGATAGCCGCACTACCAGGTCGTCTTCCTTGTTGGTTAAAGAATCTCAATGACTCATTAACGATTTTCAAATACTTCAACAATCCACCTGCAAATCCACCTGATGAATTGATACGACTTTCTTTACTTCTGATGTTAGACATTGATAAACCAATACCTGCCGCGTCTGAAGAATAAGTTGAAATATCATTCAAGGTATGTAATAAACCATTACGTGAATCCGCATTGTTATAATGTAATACACAAGACGCTAACTGAGGAACTTTGGTTCCTGAGTTGATAATGATTGGTGTTGCGGGTGAAATAAGTTGATTAGACAATGAGTGGTAATACTCAACAGCTTGTTCAAATGATTTTGTCACCCATAGAGCAACTCTCATATACATGTGTTGTGGTCTTTCAACTACTTTACCTTCAGGTGTTTTTAACAAATACATTTCTTGTAATGAACGCCAAGCGAAGTAATCAAAGTTATAATCGTTTTCGTGATTGATTACCGCGTCAATTTTATCGTGACCATATTCATTCATGATTTCAACTAACTTATCATTGATAACTCCTGTAGAGTACAATTCCATAATGGTTTCACAAAAACTATCATTAGTTTCTTTGTGGTATGAAGAAATTGCAACTGATGAAGCTAATCTTGAATAGTCATGGTGACTACCAGTGTAAGCAGCAGCAATTTCATAAACTAACTTATCCAACTCTTTAGTTGTGATAAGTCCTTCAGTTGGTACAGATGTGATAACTTTAATGAATATCTCATCTGAGTTTACGTTCAACCCTTTAGCCGCACGTTTAACTCGATTATAAATTTTCTGAGGATTAAATGATACGTCCTCACCGTTTCTTTTTTTAATTTTTAATGACATCATATTGTGTTAGAATTAGAAATCTTCCTCGAAAGAAATCGTTTCATTTAATTTTGCTTTTTGATACTCAACAGTTCTTGACTCAAAGAAATTTCCTTTTGTCTCAACCGCAATTTGTTCCATGAATTTGAATGGTTGTTCAACATTGAATTCTTTTTTACATCCAAATTTAAGTAACAATCCATCAACAACAAACTCAAGATATTGTTTCATCAAGTTTGAATTCATACCAATTAAAGAAACTGGTAATGACTCAGTGATGAATTCTTTTTCGATTTCCAAAGCAGATAATAAAATCTCTCTGATTCTTTTTTCACTTGGTTTATCTTCAACGTGATTGTTTAATAAGTGAATTGCGAAGTCACAGTGTAAGTTCTCATCTTTAAAGATTAAAGAGTTAGCATTACACAAACCTTGCATAATACCTCTTGATTTCAA
>Ga0222712_10004832_pt1 | contig 13936 bp, 12 predicted proteins | sample C33_657DmetaG_FD_165043 | JGI IMG/M metagenome (GOLD analysis project Ga0222712, IMG submission 165043) | Estuarine water microbial communities from San Francisco Bay, California, United States - C33_657D | ecosystem: Environmental > Aquatic > Marine > Unclassified | place: USA: California... | reverse complement strand
TTCAGGCAGACAGCATTCTTTCCACTAATTTACGTACTGTTCGTGGAAGGGCAACTTATTACGCCAGTAAATTTCACGGTCGCCGAACCAGTAACGGAGATATTTTCAGTAATAATAAAATGACTGCAGCCCATCTAAAATTACCATTCGGAACCCTAGTTACTGTCACAAATCTGGATAATGGGCGTTCTGTTGTTGTTCGAGTTAATGATCGCGGTCCGCATTCCAAGTCCTTTATGATTGATGTTTCCCAGGCCGCTGCCAAAGAACTTGGTTTCTATGGTAAGGGAGTGGCAAATGTGGTGATCAGCTATAAAATCCCAGCTAACTAAATCATAGAACACTTTCCCAAATTGTTGACTTCATGTCATATCTCCTTGCTCGTTAAACTCTTTCGCGCAGCCTTTCTATATTTACAATCAAATGGGATACAATAAATTAACACCGGAAGAAGAATACATTATCCTTCACAAGGGTACAGAGAGACCCTATACGGGCCAATATCTTGAGAATAAGCAATCAGGAATTTATATTTGTAGGCAATGTGACACCCCTCTTTATCGCTCAGAAGATAAGTTTGATTCGCATTGTGGCTGGCCAAGTTTTGACGATGAAATAGCGGGTGCAGTAAAGAAACTAACCGATAAGGATGGTTATCGCACAGAAATATTATGTAATAATTGCGGCGGGCATTTAGGTCATGTATTCGAAGGTGAAAAACTTACCCCTAAAAATACACGACATTGTGTGAATTCAATTTCTATGAAATTCATTCCATCACTGGGATAATATTCTTAGAATTTAATTCTTTTTAGCCCAGAATACTCCCCACATTAAATATTTTGAAAGCAGGTCAACTTCATTGAAGCCTGCTTTTTTCAAATTCTCTAAATGCCAGCCAACCGGACTATGGAAATCATGAGCATCCTGATGCGCCATCCACATGCTCCAGTTTTCTTCTGTAGAACCTAGCTTTAGCGCCTCTGCCTTCCAGCATTCAATGTTTTTGAAGTAAATCTCATCGGTAATGCCCCTGGTTTGGTCTGCAAAAATAAATAGACCATCAGTTTTGAGAGAGTAAAAAACATCCTTGTATAAATTGATTTTGAATGGGTCTTGTACATGGTGTATTGCGATACTCGACATCACCAGATCATAACACTTTTCAGATAGATGCATGTTTTTAAAATCAGCCTGCAGGTAGTTCATGTTTGATTGATTGCCAAATCTTTTCCTGCTTTCTTCTAAAATATCTTCAGAAAGATCTAGTGCATCGATCTGTGCATCAGGAAAGTATTCCAGTATTCTTTGAGTCAGATTGCCTGTTCCGCAACCTAGATCCAGAATACGTAAAGGCTTAAAATCAGGCTCAAGATACAGGAACATAGTATGAAGTAGCTCGTCATATCTGGGTACACATTTTTTGATTAGGTCTGAGTATTTGCTACTTAACTGATCATAAAAATCTTCTACATTTTCCATTTATCCTTCTTGAAATATTTAAGTATGATTTTTTTAATAAAAGTCCTAATTTCACAGTTTTAATATTCATTATGAAATTACTAGAAGGAAAAATAGCATTAATTACGGGAGCATCTAAAGGTATCGGACGAAAGATCGCAGAAAAATTTGCGGAACATGGTGCTGATGTAGCATTTACTTATCTTTCTTCTGTAGAGAAGGGCGAAGCTCTTGAACAGGAATTGCAAAGTTTTGGTACCAAAGTGAAAGGTTATCGCTCAGATGCTTCAAAATTTGATGAGGCTGAAAAACTGATCGAAGATATTGTAGCTGACTTTGGAACGCTCGATATCGTAGTAAATAATGCCGGAATAACCAAGGATGGTTTATTGATGCGCATGAGCGAAGAGAACTGGGATGATGTTTTGAATATCAATTTGAAATCTGTTTTTAATGTTACCAAAGCTGCTTCGAAAGTAATGATGAAGAACCGCAAGGGCTCGTTTATCAATATGAGTTCTGTTGTTGGGGTGCAAGGAAATGCCGGACAGGCAAACTATGCTGCTTCAAAAGCTGGGATCATAGGCTTTTCAAAATCCATAGCCAAAGAACTTGGATCACGAAATATTCGCACCAATGTTGTTGCTCCTGGTTTCATCCGCACAGAAATGACTGATGTACTTGATCCAAAAGTGGTTGAAGGATGGGCACAGGCAATACCATTGAAACGCGCAGGCGAAACAGATGATGTAGCTAATTTATGCGTATTTCTAGGCTCTGATATGAGTGGGTACATTACAGGGCAGGTTATTCCTGTTGATGGGGGAATGTTGTAGGGTATTGAGGTCTGAAGTCTGAAGTATTGAGTATAGAGTATAGAGTATAGAGTATAGAGATTGCACAATTTGCTTTCACCTTTTAGCTTTAGGAGATATGAGATATGAGATATGAGATGTGAGATTGCACAATTAGCTTTCCACTTATAACTTATAACTTATAACCTATAACCTATAACCTATAACCTATAACTTATAACCTATAACTTATAACCTATTACCTATAACTTATTACCTATAACTTAAAACTTTCAGCTTTTAAACTGCTAAATTTGTTGTAAAAGCTATGCCACTATTGTTTCAATTGCAATTTACAAACTCTTCATTTTTTTGGCTTTTAGGATGTCTGGCTCTAGGTATTGCCTATGCTTTTATTCTCTATGGATCATCCAATAACTTACACAGCTCATTAAGAAAGCTTCTTTTTGGGCTCAGAGCGATAATTATTTCTATCATTGCCTTTTTGCTGGTTGCTCCACTAATAAAAACAACAAACCGTACTATAGAAAAACCTCTGATCCTGATTGCACAGGATAATTCCTCGTCGATATTAATCTCAAAAACAGCAGATTTTAATCAGCAGCGATATATTAATCAAATTCGGGAACTGGAGAAGAACCTTTCAGCAGATTTTGAAGTAAGGGCATTCAATTTTGATTCTCAGGTTAAAAATGGGCTGGATCTTAAGTTTGATGGCAAGCTGACAGATATTTCATCCTTGTTTAAACTGATTGATGATCAGTTTTCAAATCGAAATGTTGGGGCCTTGATTCTAGGCAGTGATGGAATTTATAATCGCGGTGCAAATCCTCAATATGAGAGTAAAAACCTGCGTGCACCAATTTATACCATTGCCCTTGGAGATACTATTGCTAAACGCGACCTCCTGATTGCAAATGTGAATTATAATACAATTAGTTATCTGGATAATGATTTTCAAATTGAAATAAGTTTGGAGGCCTATCAGGCAAAGGGGAGTGCCTCTGTTTTATCGGTCTCATCTTCTGCTGGGATTCTTTATTCAAAACCGATTTCTATTAATGCTGATGAATTCAGGCAAAATATCATTCTCACCCTGCCTGCAAACCGTAAAGGTATCCAACGCTATTCAATACGCTTATCACCGGTTAGTAGCGAGTTGTCGTACGTCAATAATACTCAAACTATCTTTGTAGAGGTGATCGATGGCAAGCAAAAAGTTTTGATCCTCGCAAATTCTCCGCATCCCGATATTACGGCATTAAAACAGGCTATTGAGACCAATAAAAACTATGCTGTAAAAGTTAAATTAGCAACTGATGTTCTTAAATCGGATATTCAGGAGGCTGGGCTCATTATCCTACATCAATTGCCTTCAGTAACAAATAATGCACAAGACGTGATTCTGCTAAGTGCAAATAAGCCACTTTTATACATCTTGGGTTCACAAAGTAATATTCCTGCTTTTGTAGCTTCACAATTTATATTGGAGATTACCAGTTCTGGGGTCATGCAGGAAGTTACTCCAGTATTGAAATCGGATTTTTATGCGTTTACATTATCTGATGCCAACAAATTGAAAATAGGCAACTTCGGTCCATTACTCAGTCCTTTTGGTAATTATGGTCTAAAAGGACCGAGTACTGTATTCATTACCCAACAGATCGGAAAATTATCCACAGAAAAGCCACTTTTGGTATTTGGCGACGATAATCAGCGTAGAATCGGTGTTTTAGCAGCTGAGGGTATATGGAAATGGCGACTCGAAGATTTTCAGGAAAATGCCAATCATGATGCCACTAATGAATTGATTCAAAAAACAATACAGTACCTTTCAACCAGGGAGGATAAGCGAAAATTTCGTGTTTATTCTTCTAAAAATACTTTTGATGAAAATGAGCAGGTGTTGCTTAATGCCGAGTTGTATAATGATACTTATCAGCTGCTTAATATTCCCGATGTAAATATTGCCCTGAAAAGTAAGTTGGGCAAAGGGTATTCCTTTCTATTTTCCAGAACCTCTAATTCCTATTTGCTAAATGCAGGAATATTGCCAGCTGGAGAATACAGCTATTCTGCAAAAACCAATTTAGGGAAGGTTTCATATCAGGCAGATGGACAATTTGTGGTTACCGAGCAGCAGACTGAGTTTAAACAAAGTCTTGCCAATCATCAGTTATTGTTTGCAATGGCCGAGCAAAATGGCGGCAAAATGCTATTTCCTAATCAATTGAACAGCCTTCCAGAGATGATTAGGAAAAATGAAACCGTCAAAACTATTTCCTATGAAGACCGCAAGTATGAGGAATTGATCAATCTTAAATTTTTATTTTTTCTGATAGTTGCGCTACTGAGCATTGAATGGTTCTCAAGAAAGCGAAATGGTGAAGTCTGAAAAAAAGATGCTAGAAAATAATAAAAACCTCTCCTTATTTCATAAACTAAGGATTCAGACCAATAAAGGAATTTGATAAGAAAAGAAGTTTTTAAATTTATTTTAACTCAATTCCCAAAAAAAGAACTTTTTTTCTCTTCTTTTGCTGCTTCCTGAATGATCACGAATACGTCTTCATTTTCCTTCTTCATCAGGTATTTTTCGCGGGCAAATTTTTCGAGTTTGCTTTGATTGGTGGTTAGTTCATTCAGATCTTTTACCGCTTTAGCTGATTCAAGAGTATAGAATGCTTTTTCGGCCTCCAGTTTATTCAGCTGGCTACGATATTCGTATTGTGAAATCAAATCATTGCGGTCAAAAAATAGCATCCAGGTAAGAAATGCAACGAATGCAATCAAATATTTATTGCGGATCAGATCTAAAATTCTAGCCATTATTACAAATATAAAACAAAAACATCCTAAGATTGATATTCTTAAGATGTTTTGCTAGCGGGTATTATCAACTTATTAACACCTGCTTATTTAATGTATTTAAAACTCTTACCTAGGAAGCGTGCATTACTGCCTAATTCTTCCTCAATACGAAGTAATTGATTGTATTTTGCGATCCTGTCTGAGCGTGATGCCGAACCGGTTTTAATCTGTCCGCAGTTTAATGCTACTGCAAGGTCGGCAATTGTAAAATCTTCTGTTTCGCCAGATCGGTGGCTCATCACGGAGGTATAACCATTATTTTGAGCTAATGAAACTGCATTGATCGTTTCGGTAAGAGTACCGATCTGATTTACTTTTACCAAAATTGAATTGGCAGTTTCGCTTTCAATTCCTTGTTGCAATCTTTTCACATTAGTAACAAAGAGATCATCACCAACTAATTGAACTTTTGAACCTATCTTTTCAGTCAATAATTTCCATCCAGCCCAGTCATCCTCAGCCATACCATCTTCAATTGAGATGATCGGGTATTTTTCTGCTAATTGAGCAAGATATTCAGCTTGCTCAGCGCTCGTTCTAATCGCACCTTTTTCACCTTCAAATTTGGTGTAATCGTACTTTCCATCTTTGTAGAATTCTGATGCAGCGCAATCAAAAGCTAGAAAAATGTCTTTTCCTGCAGTATAGCCAGCTTTTTCAATAGCTAGCAAAATGGTTTCGACGCCATCTTCCGTGCCTTCAAATTTAGGAGCAAAGCCACCCTCATCACCTACAGCTGTAGAAAGACCACGGTCATGCAATATCTTTTTTAAGGTATGGAACACTTCAGTTCCCCAGCGAAGAGCCTCAGAGAAAGAAGATGCACCAGCAGGCATGATCATAAATTCCTGAAACGCGATCGGAGCATCAGAGTGAGAGCCGCCGTTTACAATATTCATCATTGGAATTGGTAAGGTATTCGCATTAACACCGCCAATGTATCGATACAAAGGTTGGCGACTTTCCTGAGCTGCTGCTTTAGCAACTGCTAAAGAAACGCCCAAAATGGCATTAGCGCCTAAATTCCCTTTGTTTTCAGTACCATCTATTTCAATAAGTAATTGATCTATACTATTTTGAGAAAATACATCAATTCCTACAAGTTCCTGAGCAATTTTTTCATTAACATTGGCAACAGCCTTTAAAACGCCTTTTCCCAAATAAACAGACTTATCGCCATCGCGAAGCTCAACAGCTTCATGGATACCCGTTGAAGCACCAGATGGTACTGCTGCACGACCCATAATGCCATTTTCTGTAATTACATCTACCTCTATTGTTGGATTTCCACGGGAATCCAGAATTTGTCTAGCGTGAACGTCAAGAATTAAACTCATATTATTTTTAGTTCTGTTTGAAATTATAGTTTATGTGTTGTAAATGCACGAGTATAGCAATTAATTAAGCATTGCAACAAAATCATCGAAAAGATACCTTGAATCATGAGGCCCAGGTGATGATTCCGGATGATATTGCACTGAAAATGCTTTTTTTCCTTTTACCCTGATTCCTTCAATCGATTGATCGTTCAAGTTAACATGTGTAATTTCTACCTTATCTGAATTACGTACATCATCTGGAATTACTCCAAATCCGTGATTTTGGGACGTTACCTCACAATGATTGATAATCACATTTTTTACTGGATGATTTAAGCCTCTATGGCCGTTAAACATTTTCATTGTGCGGATATCATTTGCAAGTGCAAGTAACTGATGCCCCAAACAAATTCCAAATAATGGCTTATTTGAAGCGAGAACTTCTTTTACAGTTTCAATGGCATAGGGCATGGCTGATGGGTCGCCGGGGCCATTTGAAATAAAATATCCATCAGGATTCCATTTTTCCATTTCTGCAAACGTGGTTTTAGCAGGAAATACTTTAGAGAAAACTCCTCTGCTATCAAAATTCCTCAATATATTTTTCTTTACGCCAAGATCAAGTACTGCAACCCGTTTGGCAGCTTCCTTATTACCGTATTCATACGCTTCTTTAGTTGATACTTGTGACGATAACTCCAAGCCATCCATTGAAGGTACTGATGCTAGCTTCTGTTTTAATTCGTCAATGTTTAATATTTCAGAAGAAATAATAGCATTCATTGCTCCTTTATCACGAATATGTCTTACCAAAGATCGGGTATCTACATCTGATATTCCAACGATATGTTCATCTTGGAAATAGTCCTGAATCGAGGAATCTGCTTGTTTTCTGCTGTAGGCAATATTGAAATTTTTACAAACCAAGCCTGAAATTTTGATGCTTTCTGATTCTACCTCTTCTTTGTGAATTCCGTAATTTCCAATATGCGAATTGGTTGTAACCATAATCTGTCCAAAATAAGAAGGATCTGTAAAGATCTCCTGATATCCGGTCATACCCGTATTGAAACAAATTTCACCAGTGGTAGTTCCAATTTTTCCTGCGGCTTTTCCGTGATAAATTGTACCATCTTCTAAAAGCAGTACTGCAGGTAATTTAATGTAAGTATTCATTTAGTAAAAATTGAAAAGGTATTTAAAATCGATTGAAGAGCAATGATTTCGGAAGATTTTCCGCGGTGTAGAGGGAAGTTTTTTACTTCATATTTCACGTCGTTAAAATTAGGTATTTATTACTAAAATTGAAAGTTTTGATGAATGATTTATCAAATTCTTTTTCCTGACATCATTTAGATATAATTTGGCTGTGTATTGTTTCTATTAATCCTAACTTTGAATTGAATTTAAACCCTGCTACATGTCTACACATAAAGAGGTAAAACGGATCACTACTAATACGATCCAGGAAATGAAGCAAAAAGGCGAGAAGATTGCCATGCTCACTTCGTATGATTATTCAATGGCTACCATTGTTGATGAAGGTGGTATTGATGTTATTCTTGTTGGCGATTCAGCCTCAAACGTGATGGCGGGGCATGAAACAACCTTGCCTATCACCCTCGATCAGATGATTTATCATGCTGCATCTGTCGTTAGGGCAGTAAAACGGGCTCTTGTTGTTGTAGATCTTCCTTTTGGGTCTTACCAGGGCAATTCAAAAGAGGCTCTGAATTCGGCCATCAGGATCATGAAAGAATCTGGGGCTCATGCTGTTAAGCTAGAAGGTGGAATAGAAATACGTGAATCTGTAGAACGAATAATCACGGCAGGTATTCCGGTAATGGGACATTTGGGATTAACTCCTCAGTCGATTTATAAATTTGGTACCTATACCGTACGGGCCAAGGAAGAGGCCGAAGCAGAAAAATTGAAGCAGGATATTTTGGTACTTCAGGAAGCAGGATGCTTTTCTGTAGTTCTTGAAAAAATACCTGCAAAACTTGCCAAAGAGGTTACCGATAGCGTTAAAATTCCAACTATTGGGATTGGAGCAGGGCAGCATTGCGATGGGCAGGTTTTGGTCATCAATGACATGATTGGTTTGACCAAAGGATTTAAGCCACGATTTTTAAGACAATATCTAAATCTTTTTGAACAGATCAATGGTGCTGTGCATTCGTATGTTAAAGATGTAAAATCTGGCAACTTTCCAAATGAAAAGGAACAATATTAAGAATTGATAATTAATGGCTGCTCCTGATTATAAAAAAGCAAAATTCCCCGTTCTTTCACTTGATATTACCGATAAGGATATTCTTTTTGAGGATAACCACTTAATCGCTGTAAATAAGCGGGCAGGAGATATTGTTCAGGTTGATGATACTGGAGATGAATCGCTCGATGAAAAAGTTAAGCGATACATTGCCAAAAAATACAATAAACCGAACGGTGCATTTTTGGGTGTGGTACATCGTCTCGACCGACCAGTTAGCGGAGTTATTTTATTTGCCAAAACGAGCAAGTCACTTGATCGAATCAATAAGATGTTCAAAAGCCGTGACATGCATAAAACCTATTGGGCGGTAGTTCGTAATCGTCCGGCTGTAGAACAAGGAACACTTGTGCATTGGCTGGTTAAGAATCCTCAGAAAAATGTAACCAAGGCCTATGAAAAGGAAGTGCCAGGAAGCCAGCGTGCAGAACTAAATTATAAACTTTTAGGTGAGCTAGGAGGCTATTATCTCATAGAAGTTGATCCGATCACCGGCCGTCCTCATCAAATTCGTGTTCAGTTATCAACGTTAAATTGTCCAATAGTTGGCGACAATAAATATGGATACCCTCGTGGTAGCCTTAAAAAAAGTATTTGTTTGCATGCCCGCAGACTTCAATTTATGCATCCCGTTAAGTTGGAGCCTGTTCATATTTTTGCAGCACTGCCACAGGATGGATTCTGGGAACGCTTTGAAGTTTTTGGATGATCTTTACTGGTCAAAATAGTTGTTTAGCGTTACATTTTCCCAAGCTTTATTTTCTCTTCAACCATTTTGTATTTCTCAGGAATGGCATCTAGAGCTGGTTTACCCACAACAAGAAGTAAGGGTGGGTTTTGACTGTTTACTACTTTTATCAGTTGTCAGTTGTCAGTTATCTGAGGAAGGAGGTCTGAAGTCTGAGGTCTGAAAAAAGTAGAAAATTTCAATTAGCACTAAACAGTCTTGGTTCCTGGTTCTTTGTTCTTGGTTCCATTTTCTGTTGTCAAGCAACTGGGATAGTAAAAAAATAGCCGCAATAATTAAATAGCGGCTATTAGTATGTTTAAACTATTAAACAGATGATCTAAGCTAATTTTGCCTGTAAGTTTTGGTCAATTGCATCGAGAAATTCTTCTGTGTAGAGATAATGATCACCATGACTTACTTTGTTTCCATGAATACAAACAGCAAGATCTTTGGTCATTTTTCCACTTTCTACAGTTTCGATACAAACCTGCTCTAAAGCATGGCAGAAATCAATTAATGCCTGATTATTATCTAGTTTACCACGAAATTCCAAACCTCTTGTCCATGCAAAGATCGAAGCAATCGGGTTGGTAGAAGTTGGTTTTCCTGCCTGATGATCACGATAGTGACGGGTTACAGTACCGTGGGCTGCTTCAGCTTCCATCGTGCCACCATCCGGAGTAATTAAAACAGAGGTCATTAATCCTAAAGAACCAAAACCTTGTGCAACAGTGTCAGACTGAACATCTCCGTCATAGTTTTTACATGCCCAAACAAAATTTCCATTCCATTTTAAGGCTGAAGCAACCATATCATCAATTAAACGGTGCTCATACGTAATTCCTGCAGCAACAAATTTGCTTTTGAATTCATTTTGGTAAACTTCTTCGAATATATCTTTAAAGCGACCATCGTATTTTTTTAGAATTGTATTTTTTGTTGAAAGGTATAAAGGCCAGCCTTTTGATAGTGCTTGATTGAAACATGCACGCGCAAAACCAAAAATACTTTCATCTGTATTGTACATGGCAAGAGCTACACCATCACTTTTGAAATTGTAAACTTCAAACGACTGAACATCACCACCATCTTCTGGACTGAATGTGATGGTTAATTTTCCTTTTCCCTTTGTTACAAAATCGGTTGCACGATACTGATCGCCAAAAGCATGACGACCGATACAGATTGGAGCAGTCCAGTTCGGTACCAAACGCGGAACATTGTTCATCACAATAGGCTCACGGAAAACAGTTCCATCAAGAATATTCCTGATCGTTCCATTGGGTGATTTCCACATTTGTTTCAGTTTAAACTCTTCAACACGCGCTTCATCTGGTGTGATCGTAGCACATTTGATACCAACGCCATATTGTTTGATCGCATTTGCTGCATCAATGGTAACCTGGTCATTGGTTTCATCGCGGTATTCCATTCCAAGATCGTAATATTTGATATCCAGTTCAAGATATGGGGTGATCAGTTTATCCTTAATAAACTTCCAGATAATTCTGGTCATTTCATCACCGTCTAATTCAACTACCGGATTTGCAACTTTAATTTTTTGTACTGACATATACTTAATAATAAGATTTTTGGAATTTTCCCAAATATAGGTATTTTGAATATACCTGAAAATCTGAAGGGCTTGAAATTTCAGTTAATTTGTAATTGTTAAAAAATAAAGGAAATGAGATCCTAAAATAATAAGATTATGTTCATCATAATCCTCATGATAATATGGTCAAAAATGCTAGGTATGCTTTCTTTGATGTTGATGAAACTAATTTGACTACTGACTATGAATACGCTAAAAATGCGAGTCTTGAAATGGATTTAAACGTTCTTGCTTGATTAATAATCCAGATCAAGATTGAACCTGCGCTTAAACTCTTCAAGATTTGGATTTTTTTCAAGCATGTGCTGATATTTGTCTGAAGAAGTGTAAAGACGTTTCTTTTGAGTCTGCTCCATATACCTGGTTTGAAGGTCTATGCTGAAGTTTTTCATCTCTACACGAAGATAATTCAACAGGTCAACTTTCTCTGAACTGAGCAAATCTTCCTGTATCTTGTTTTCTATGAGTAGTTCAATAATGAAATCATCCAGTAAGACAGGCGTATTGGCTGTCATGATAGTAAAAATATTTATTTTACCCTCTTTTTTGATTTTTTCTGCGTAATCATTCCAATATTTAAGCATGGAATCAGAACTGAATTCCAACTTGCTTTCACCAATCAAATACGCTGTCTGAATTTCTTCTTTTTTAGAATAGTTTGCTTCTAAATCATTCAAATTTGGAATCAATGAGCTGTTTGTGCCGGATGAAAGCTTTGGGATCGTGATTTTAACTGCTGTTTCTTCAACCATAGACTCTGGGATAGGAGAAACTACTGTTTCTTCAATAACGGTTTCTTCAACCATCGCTTCTTGGCTAGAAGAAGCTATGGGTTCTTCAACAACTGATTCATGTACGATAGTTTCAGAAACTATCGCCTGAATGGGAATAGTAATTTCTTGAATCGGTAAAATGGGTTCAGAAGTAAGGGGTTCCTCTACTGGATTAAGTTTTTTTTTTAGCTGACCGTCCTGCATGGCCGGAATTCCTGCTGTTGAAAGATTGACTGCAGCCGGGATATGGCAGAGTTTAATAAGTGTGAGCTCAACCTGTAACCTCTGATTTTTACTTGTTTTATAATTTAAATCACATTGATTACTAATGTTCAATGCTGAAATTAAAAAGGATAGGGGGGCTAACTGCGATTGAATAGTATATTTCTGTCGTATTCCTTCGCTCACTTCCAGTAATTTTAAGGTAGATGCATCTTTGCAAACCAGTAAATTTCTAAAATGTGATGCAAGTCCGGTAATAAAGTGGTTCCCATCAAACCCATTACTTAATATCTCATCAAAAAGCAGGAGTACATTGGCTACATCTTCAGAGAGGATAGCGTCTGTCAGTTTAAAATAGTAATCATAATCCAGAATGTTCAGATTGTCAATAACAGATTTGTAATCGACATTTTTACTTGAAAAACTGACAATCTGATCGAACATGGATAAGGCATCGCGAAGGCCACCATCTGCTTTTTGTGCGATCAGATGTAACCCATCTTCATCGTATGCTATTCCTTCTTTATTAGCGATTTCTGCCAGGTGCTTAGCAATATCTTCTACCCTGATCCGGTTAAAATCAAAGATCTGACATCTGGATAGGATGGTTGGCAATATCTTATGCTTTTCTGTTGTAGCTAGGATGAAAATCGCATAATTAGGGGGTTCCTCTAATGTTTTCAAAAAAGCATTGAATGCTGCTTGCGAAAGCATGTGAACCTCATCAATAATATAGATCTTGTATCGCCCGGCCTGAGGGGGTATTCGAACTTGTTCAATTAGGCTTCGGATATCTTCAACTGAATTGTTAGATGCTGCATCCAACTCATGGATATTGAAAGAGTTGCCATTTTGAAATGAAATACAGGAATGACAAACTCCGCATGCTTCAGTATCGGGGCTTAAACTCTCGCAGTTTATTGTTTTAGCGAGTATCCGTGCACAGGTAGTTTTCCCAACTCCTCGTGGTCCGCAGAAAAGAAATGCCTGTGCTAGCTGATTGTTTTTGATGGCGTTTTTTAAGGTGCCAGTTATATGTAGCTGACCTACAACAGTTTGAAATGTTGCTGGTCTGTACTTTCTTGCTGATACTATGAAATTGTCCATCGGCTACTAAATTAGAAAGAGGAATGGGTTAAACCAAACTTAGCAGAAGATTTTTTATAGTGGCAATCCTCAGTTTTAACTTTGTAGCCTAGTGAAAGTCTATGTATGAAATAGATAGCAATTTTTGATTAGGTACTAAAGGCTCTTTTAAAGCCATGATAATATATTTAACATAAACATTTCTTCATCTTCTCTTAATAATTGAAAAATATCTTTGCAACAATCTATTTAAAACCTTTTCAAGTTTGGGTTATTAGTTAAGAACATACTCAATTTGACATGGGCTAAAAAGAGATCAAGCTTTATTTTTATTAGTAGGAAAGAAACATGAAGACGGTTACAGATTTTTTAAAATTTACCATTGGTTTTTTAGTTTTTATAGTAAAACGCAATACTTGAAGCTGGGTTTTACTAAGTTATTCTTTACGTTTGAATATATATCGCACCTGATTTAGGATCTCATATATTCCAATTCTTTTTTGACAAGTCAAATCATTCTTACTAAAGCATTTGATAAATAGAAAATTATATCTATTTTTGCATCCCGCTTTGAGCCCTGTATTAGAGCTTTAGCGGTTAAATAAATTAAAAAAACAAAAAGCAACAATGCAACAGTACGAAACAGTGATCATTCTGACCCCGTTGTTATCTGTAGAAGCTGCGAAAGAGGTATTAACCAAATTCAATAAGCTAATGACCGATAACGGAGCCGAAATTGTCCATGAAGACAATTGGGGTTTGAAAAAAC
>Ga0222712_10004830_pt1 | contig 13938 bp, 11 predicted proteins | sample C33_657DmetaG_FD_165043 | JGI IMG/M metagenome (GOLD analysis project Ga0222712, IMG submission 165043) | Estuarine water microbial communities from San Francisco Bay, California, United States - C33_657D | ecosystem: Environmental > Aquatic > Marine > Unclassified | place: USA: California... | reverse complement strand
TCGTTCGTGAAATCTCTCTTCACGTCTCCACTTTCGCCCGTCGTTCGATATTCGTCCGCGAGCGTCGCGTCGCCCATCATCATCATCATCATCATCATCATCATCATCATCATCATCATCATCATCATCCGCCCGAGGATCTCTCGACCTCGACCTCGACCTCGACCTCGAATGCGAATGCGAATGCGAATGCGAATTCCTCACGATCATTTGCGTCGAATGACGCATTCGCATCGCGAATTCGAATGCGAATGCTGCTCGATGTGCGGTCGAGCTCGCGCGCTCGAGCGCGAACGCGCGCGCGATGTCGAGCGTCAGAGCTCGACATCGATCGGCCGCTCGAGCGCGCGAACGTCAACGATCGACGGCGACTTCGATCGCGTCCTCGATCGCTCTCGATCGAAGCGACGAGTCGGGGGTGGAAACGCGCGATCGATCGATCGCGAGAGGCGTTGGGCGATCGAGCGCGCGCGCGAAGCGGCGCCGCCATCGCGCATCGAGACGCGAACGCGAGCTCGGTCGCGAAGACGCGCGCGAAAGACGCGCTGAGACGAGGGAAGGTTAGGGAGAGATGTCGAAATGTGATTTATTGACGCTGCAAAGCGCGATGAAACGCGACCCAGAGGGGTACGAGGAGGATTTTAGAATGCAACTGCGGCATTACGACGCCCTGCGGGGGTTGTTCGCGCTGAAACCGTCGCGAGACCATAAAGAGTTTAGCGAGCTCGCGTCGTTCATCGCGCACGGGACGATGGTGTATAAAACAGAGACGAAAGAGTTTGCGCGAGGAGTGGTGGAGTTGCTGGAGAGACATTACGCGATATTGGAACCGGCGTTGAGGAAGAATTTGACGAGCGCGTTGATATTGCTGAGGAATAAGGGCGGGATCGGAGTGGATGTGACGCTTCCGCTGTTCTTTAAGCTTTTCAGGGTGAAGGATAAGCCGTTGAGGACGATGATGTTTAAGCATATCGTGACCGATGCGAAAGGAGCGAATAAGAATAAGGTGAATGATAAATATAACCGGACGGTGCAGGTGTTTTTGCACTCGGCGTTGCGGGACGAGAACGAAGCGGCGGCGAAGAAAGCGCTCGCTATGCTGACGGAGATGTATCGACGGAATATTTGGACAGACGCAAAGACGGTAAATCTCGTCATCGAGGCGTGTAAGCACCCGTCGCCGAAGATTTTAATCGCGGCGCTGAAATTTTTTGAGGGTCAAGATGAAGCCGCCGAGGCGGCGGCGGCGGAGGGTGATGACAGCGATTCCGATGCCGATCCCGCCGATAAGGAAGCGTTGGTGAAATCCCGCACGCAAGTTTCCAAGGAAGACGTGTTCAAAGCGTACAAGACGGTACGTTGGTCTCGATCGCACGCGATCGTTTTTTCTTTAACGAAGCCGATGATGTTAGATATATTTGCTACTCTCGAGGTTCGACAGTGACGACAATTTATCACCAAGATCGCTGAGGCTTTGATTCTTACCTATTTATTTTTTCTTTTTCAATCGACGGATAGACTGACGAAAAAGAACTTCGATTTCGCACGACAACGCAGGGCGTGGCTTCGTCGAAAAAGAAGAAGCAGAACAAACTCAAGCGCACGATCAAAAGCTTGCAGAGGAAAGAACGCAGGGCAGAAAGCGCTGTGGATTCGCGGTTTGCCGCGATGCAGTTGATCAACGATCCGCAATCGTTTGCGGAATTATTGTTTGCCAAGCTTCAGGTCGGGCACATGTCGTACGACACAAAAATGCTCGTCATTCTCGTCATGTGTCGGGTCATCGGCATGCACCAGCTCATCATGCTCAATGTTTACCCATTTTTGCAGCGATACATTCAGCCTAACCAGAATGAGGTGCGTTTTGCTTCGCGTTGCGTGAGCACGAATTTCAAACAACTCGCGAATGATGACAAACTTTTGGCCGAGGGCATTCTCAATATGACCCATACCAATTGCCTCCGCTTAGTACCTGACGCGACGTAAAGTCAAATAGGCTTTCGCGATGTTGGTTCCTGCTGTCATCGCACTGACGTCATCCGTTTTACATAACGCAGGTCACGAAACTGCTCGCCGCCGCCGCGACGGCGTGTCACGAACTTGTTCCTCCAGATGCCTTGGAACCGTTACTGCGTCAACTCGTGAACCAATTCATCAACGACCGCGCGCGGCCGGAAGTCGCCGCCGTTGGTTTAAACGCCGTTCGCGAAATTTGCGCGCGTTGCCCGCTGGTGATGAACGAGGACCTGCTTCAGGATTTAGCGCAGTACAAAAAGGCTCGAGACAAGCCGGTTTCCAACGCCGCGCGTAGCCTCATCGCTTTGTTCCGCGAAATTGCGCCTGGATTATTAGAAAAGAAGGACCGTGGCAAGGGCGTGGATATGACGCGAGAGCTCAAGCAATTCGGTGAAACCGAAGTCGCCGACCGCGTGGACGGTGCAGATTTACTTCAGCGCGACATACTCAAGCGTAAACGAGAGGCTGAAGAGGAAGATAATGGCGACGAGTCTGACGACGAAGTCTTCAGCGACGACGATGAGGATGATAGCGAAGGAGTGGAAGGTTCGGGCGAAGATGAAGATGACGACGAAGAGGACGGAGACGAGGAAGAGGACGGAGACGAGGAAGAGGATGAAGACGAGGAAGAGGATGACGGCAAAGTCACTGGAAAGCGCGGGCGCGAAGAGGACGAGGAGGTCAACCCAAACGCTCCGCCGCAAAAGCGACGCAAGAATGGCACGTTGTCACTCTCTGAACTCAAGCGACGACACAAAGAACTCATTCAAAAGCGCAAGGCGGAAGAAGATGCCGAGATGCGAGCCGAAGAAGATGCCGAAGAAGCCGAGCTTGGTGCTCCAGTCGAACAACAGCGCATCTTAACCGAAGAGGATTTCAAGCGTATCAAGGCCCTTCGCACCGAGCAACAACTCAACGCTGCTTTGAAAAAGGCGGGCGCGAACAAGGCGAGCGAACGAGGTGCGGACGAAATGCGCTTGCTCATGCGACGCGCCGATCGCGCGAGCGACCGAAGAGTCAATCCCGATTCTCTCGCCGCGACTGGTCTGCGCAAGGCCCACGACAAGGCGTCGCGTCTGGCCACCGTCTACGCCGGTCGGGAAGACAATGAGTACGGCAGTTCAAACGCGCGAAAGCAGAAGAAGACTGGTGGTTCGAGTAACCGAGAAAAATCTAAGTTGAAGAACTTGCCCCTGGGCGCGCGCGTGCACGCGGCGACGCGCAGACGAAACGCCCCGGTGCAAAGAGGCAAGCAACATCGAGGGCGAAAGGCTTGGAAGTAGACGCTGCGCGCTGAAATCATTCTAAAACTTGTATTTGTAGTGGAAGTAGTTTCAACGTCTCTAAACTGTAAAGTTATGGGCAACTCCGCTCTATATCTTCCTTGCCCTATAGAGCATCAAGTACCCCATGTGATGGTCTCCACCACCCTTGAGCGCCAAGACGTCGTCTTCAGTTTTCGGAATTGGCGTCTCGTCGTCGAATTCTGTCCACTTGCCGTCGGGTTGTTTCACCCAAGAAACGTAGTGACCGCTATCAGCGCTTCGACCTTTGTGCGTTAAAACGGCGATGAGATCGTAGAACCCGGTAAAGCGCGTGCCTTCGAGCGGGTCAACGATGTCCTCAATCGCCGTCGCGGGCGGCGCGTCGGCGGCTGTCACGTCACTTGCCGCGGCGGTTTGCGAACCAGCCGCATCACTCGAGACCGCGCCTGCGTCGCTCATCACCGCATCAGCGCCCGTGGCGTCCAACGCCGCCTTTTTCGCGTTCATGCGCTGCAGCGCCTCGTCGTCTTCGCGCTTCAATTTCAACTTTCTCGCCGGATCCAACTCTGCTTTCAATTCTTCCGTGCAGAACTCGTAGACATCCAACATCACTGGAAACGTCACCGCGCGTAAAATCTTAGCCTTGGCGCGAATATCCGTCTTATAATAGAAACGCACGAGTTGAGTGGTGAGATACTCGGGGAGCCTGGAGATGCGCGACGCGCCCTCGAAGATGGCATCCGAGCCCAACGCCTCGGAGCGCAATTCGCGAGTATCATTCAACGCAATCTTAAACCCCTCTGTCACGTGATTGACGTCAATAGTGATGTTGCACTTGAACGTGAACTCATCGCTCTCTTCAACGCGCGTCTCCCCGGTCGCCGCGCACTTCAACTCTCGTCGAAGACCGACGCCAAACAGTCGCTTAACGTCGCCGCCGATCTCCGCGTTCAACGTCTGCATCACCGCCGTCCAGCACTCCTCCGCATCCTGCTGCATCGGTGCCCCTTGCGCACCGTGCTGCGCGAATTGCGGATACAACTGTCGAAGAACATTCAAAAACCGCACCGGCATGACCTGATCTCTCGCTCGTTTCACATCCGCGAACAACTCTCGCAACGCCGTCGTCAACGCCGCCGACCCACTGTGCTGATCTCGCCCCCCAACGTACCCTTCAAGCACCGATCTCAACTCTTTCGCCGCATACAAGCACTGCAACACCGAGTTCATGTAACACGTATTCCCCAGATTCACCAACCCGGGTGAATAATTCGCCGTCGTCGCCGCCTCGCGTTCGCGCTCGGGTAAATCCTCCACGAACGTCATCTCCCCTTTCGGTGCCTCGATCGTCACCGCGCTTCCAAACATCATCAATTTCTTCCCTTTCCTCGCCAACTCTTCGATCCCACATTCGCGCATATCGCTCTCATCGCTCAAGATCTTCCCCCCGCGCAACCCGGTGACTTTAATCCTCTCCATCGGCACCGCGGTCAACGAGAACAACTGCGCTTTCAACGCCGCCCCGGGGAGATCTAAATCCACATCCACGACGTACGAGTGTTTCCCCCATCTGACTTCGATCGCGCACGTCGCCGTCATCGCGCGCGTCCCGATGTCCTTCGCGAGCCAACCGCGCGCGCGTCGCTCGAGCTCGAGCTCGCGCGTCGCCGAGTGACCGCATTACGCTTCATGCCTTTCCTCCAAGTCGACGCCTTCGATCGCGATCGCATCGAGACGACGCGAGCGCATGCGTCATTTGAAGTGCGCGTCGCATCGAGCTCGCGCGCGATCGCCGACGTCGGGGACGATGACGAGCGATGGAGAATGAAATCAAGACATTTCATCGCGTGCACGCGCGCCGGGAAGCCGTCGTACGCGAGGTACGGCGACTTACACGCCCTAGCGCCGCTGTGTGCGGCGTTGTGCGCGTTGTTTGATTCCTCTAAAGCGTGCGATAGCGACAGCAACGGCGAAAGCGAGGGCGAGAGGTTAAAGGTGAACGCGAGCGCGTTGAAACGCGTCGAGCTCGACGGACGAGCGTTGATGTTCAAGGCGACGGAGCACATGTTGTACGTGATGACGAGCGCGATTGGGGAACAAGAGAGAGCGATGGAGACGCAGTTGGAGCATTTTAAGCGCGCGATGGAGAGCTTGGTGACGAATTCGGCGTTGGAGGCGGCGTTGAGGAAGAATTCAAAGTTTGACGTCGCGCGAGCGTTGGATTCGAGAGCGCACGCGGGAACGTTTTTAGGGACGGTGATTCGAGGGATGAGTTGGGATACGACGTACGTGTTTAATACCTATCGCTCGTTAACGATGGGTGGAGGAACGCGAAAGGGGTTGACGGAGGCGATTCGGTCATCGCTGACGTTTCCGGCGGCGTTCGCGGGAGCGGTGTTCGGGAGCGATGGACGCATCGCAGGTTACGCAAAACCGAAAGGGAATCGACCGCTAACGATTGCGGCAACAGATATGATCGTGATGATGAGTCACGCGCGAGTGATGCGAGAGGTGGCTAAAGATACGGATGGCGGCGCGTCGTTTGAGCGATTGTGCTTACCGGCGTTCAACGCCAACGGCTTCATGCACGCGTACGTCGCACCGTTGTCGATGGATTATCCCGATCTCACGGTTTGCTTCTTGACGGCAAACGCAGACGCGCGCGAGCAGTGCGAAGGCGCGCGCGAAACGCTGGTGAAGAAGCTCGATGAGAACAAATCGCTATCAGCCGTCATCGAGGCGAGCGCGACGACGGTGGACATCGCCTCGCTGCCGCCCGAAGCGTTCGGAGGCTTCACCGACGCTCGCGAGCCGTTGTTGCACTTTGTTTACAATCGCCCTGTGCGCGATCAGCACGTGTCGTCGACGTTCAGCGCGTCTCTAGATGTCAAGGATGTCAAGACGCTCACGCGCGCGTACGCCGCGCTCTACGCGTCGATGACGGAAACCGACGCCACCGACGCGAGCGCGCCCAAATCTGGCGGCCAGCGCGTGCGATATGAGCACCGCGAGAGATTCAACATCCTATCTTGCGTCGGGGGGGATTTCGAGATTTATTTAACCCTCAAGTCCACCGCCGGTGTCGTCGTCGCCGTTGCGCTGTGCAATCGCCTGTGCGTCCACCTTCGCCTGAGCGAACCCGAACTCTTCCTCCCTTTGGCGACGTAGGAAACTTAGATTAGAACCTAGACGTAGCCTAGCTCGATGAGAACGACGCGCGCGCGCGCGCCATGCTCGACGACCATCGTCCCCGACTCCGCGTTTCGATTATCCGAAAACGTTCGCCCGCGCGCCCGTCGCGACGCCCATCGCACTCCCCCTTCCCTAGCGTCGTTCTTCCCCCTCTCGCGCGGTTTCACTCTACCCTTCCTCGGGCCCTAACCCCCTGCGCGGCATCGCCCTGACGTACGCCGGCAACACGTACCTCCACCCGCGCTCGTCGTAGCACTCGCTCAAATCTCTCGCGCACGACACCAAAACCATCTCCAGCGCCGCTCGCGCGCACGCGCGCTCCTCGCTCGCCGCCGCGCTCTCGCACGCCGCTTTAAGTGCGCCCCAAACCTGGGCGTCGCCCCCGTACGTCGCGCACGTGTCCCAGAAAATTTCCCTCGCTCGCGCGACGTCCGCGTCGGGCAATTGTCCTCCATCGCGCGCGTCCCAAGCATCAGGTAATTCCCACGAACGCACGAACTCCGCGCTCGAGTTCGAGGTCGCATTTCGCCCGTCTTCACGCGCGTTCGCCGCGACGCGCGCGCGCGATCGCGCGCACCCCATGGCGACGCTCGCGAGCGCCAATCGATCGGGTCTCGCGAACGACGTCGTGGTTTGGACGTCGGTGGAATACGAACCGACACCATCGTGCGCGTCCGTGTGTACGCGATCCCCAGCCCCCCAGGGCGCCACGCGCGCGCGAATGTACCCCCCAATCGACACCATCGAGCGCATCGACGCTTTCATCTCTCGCGCGCGCGCGTTCGACGTCGTCGCGCCCGTCGCACGGCTCGTCCTCGCGAACGAACGACGCGTGATCGCACGCACTCGCCGTCGTTCGTCCGCGGCGCGTCGAGCGCTGGGTTTCCACGCCCGCGTTCGTCGTCGCGACGCTCGGGACATCGTCGACGGGTATCGGTTTCCCTGGTCATGACTCAACACGCGAGTCCCTCGTCGATCGCCGATCGCGTCGATCGGTCGACGTCGACGCGATCGGCGATCGCGATCGCACGCGTGGGGGTGCGATGACGAGTCATGACTCTTGAAAAATCGCGCGCGTCGTGACGTCACACGACGCCGCACGCGCGAACGGTGGACGACGACGATGATGACGATGACGATCGCGTCGAGGACGACGTTGACGAACGCGCGCGCGAGGAACGCACGAGTGAAAAGTCGCACGACGAGCGATCGCGTTCGCGTCGTCGTCGTCAACGCGGCGAACGGGAAGAACGAAAGCGAGCGAGCGTTGAAAGATGGGGAGTTGGATATCAAACGCGGGTTGCTCGGCGTGTTCGTGAAAGATGGCGAAGAGGAAGTGAGCAAGGAGAAGTTTCGCGCGTTTCAAGACGAGATTAAGGCGAAGAAGGCGGCGGCGGCAAAGAAGGCGGCGGAGGCGAGAGCGAATAAGAAAGGGCCGTTTGGGTTGTGGTGACGCGCGCGAGCGACGAAGGGCGATCGGGCGGAATACGTTCGCGAAAGCGCGAGCCGAAAGGTTCGAAGCGAGAGCGATGTAATGGAATAGAAGTTATGCGCGCAGAAAGTTTGATTTAGTTTTGACGTTGGCGACGCTCAAGGAGTGCGAAGGGGATGAAGATGATCACGACGCGCTCGATACCTTGTCCTCTTTGGCGCCGGTGAACGTCTTCACGGGACACGGAATCCCAAACGCCGCGCATCCAATGTAAATGTTCATCTTCAGCCTATCCACGAAGGCATCCACGCTATCGAGCGCTGGACGCACGACGACGTCGAACTGTTCGCTCGTTCCAGCCTTCTCTTCGTTGAAATAGTAGTCGATGACGTAACGCACTTCGCGTCCTTCGCGGTCGACGTACCAATCGTGTCGATCAAATGGTTTTTGCCCACCCATGGCGATGTTAAGCATCGCCAGCGGGGTCAAATCATCTGGACGTCCTCGAAATCGAAGAAGCATCGGTCGCCCGCTGGCGTAGCGATGCAATTTTTCCCACTGCGCCACGCGTCTCCACGTATCTTCGTTCATCGCGTTGTGCACCATCACCACCGAGTCTACATCTCCCTCATCCACGTCTTCCGCCTTGTTTTTTCGCACCAGAGCGTTATAAAACATCTGTGGCGACGGATACGTCCACGTGCCTCCTGTACCACTCTTTGGGATCGAGCTCGTTTCTCTCGTCGTGCTTAACTCGCGACGCTGTCCCGGCGCTCGCGCCTGCGCCGGTTCGCTCGGCATGTTGTTCCGCGGATCCATCGCGCTCGCCCCGAACCCGAACCACGACCGGCGAGTTTTTACAGGTTCCGCACTCGCCTTTGGCGCGCTCGCGCCCTCGCTCGACGGCGCGGGTATCTTTGTGTTGTACACGTTGTACACCCCCAAGTTGCCGCGGTACTCCTCGGGCACGGGACACGACGATTCGGGTTGCGACGCCGAAGCGCGCTGCGCTTCGTACGCAGCTCGGCCGCCTTCGCACGGAGGGATATCCGAGGCGGGAGGTTTCGAGGGTGAAGCACCCATGGCGACGCGAGCGAGGGGCGAAGTGCCGCGCGCGCTCGCGGCGGCGGCTGAATGACATTCTAAAGTGCTACATTGAATATAGAAGATTACACGCGCTCGAGCGAGGAGGAAATCATTCGCAAATGGATTTCACGACTTTTTCTTCTTGTGGAAGCTGTTGCCGCGCTCGCGGCCACCCAAGCGACGCTTGGATTTACGTCCCATCGAACCGGCGTTCTTTTCTTGAATCTTGGCGAAACGGTCACGGCGGACGCGTTCGATATCCTTGTCGTGGAGGATTTCTTCCGCTAACGTTTGCTTCTGATCGCGCTTAGCTAGACGCGCGGAGTAGAAATCGGCGGCGCCGCCGACGACGGTACCGATCTGGAAGTGCGTCGGGAGTTTCGTCGTATCGGCGTTTTTGTAAAATCGCTTCGGGTCGTACGCCCCGCGAAGCTTCAACATGCGCATCTCTCGTCGAAGCTCGGGGGTGTACTCCACGGCTTTCATGTCGAACCAACCCTTACCCGCTGTTTGTCGCTCGTTCTTTCGAATCTCTCGGTTGATCTTCGTCGGATCCGCCGGGGATTGAAACAACCCGGCGCCATCTTCTAACAACTTGCGCGTCTCCACGCGACCTTGTGCCTCGGGGTCGTTCTTCCCGAGCTTCACCCGTTCTCTCTTCCTCGTCCGTCGCCACCCATCGCTCGGTAACCCACTGAGCTTGGCGTCTCGCGCTCGCGACGCCTCGCTCGCGACGCCCAAGCGCTGACCCTTTTTCCCCCGCTCTCTTTCTTTCTCAACCTCGTCCTCGAGCGTTGGCAACTTGGCGTCGAACGCCAATGCGAACGCCTCTCGAGCGCGCGCGACGAACGCGACGTCTTCGGATGTTGGGACGTAATCGCTCGCGGCGACGCGCGCGCGGAGCGCCTCCGTCGCGCACGCGCGCTTCACTTCGTTCGCCACGAACATCATAACGCGCTCGTTCAGCACGGGTTCGCCTTGCGTGCGATCGCGATCGAAATCGAAATCGCTCGCATTCGAGGACGACTCCGAGGACGACGCCGAGGGCGATCGCGAGCGCGTCATCGGCGCGGTCGTCGCGGTGTGCGGCGCTCGACGGCACTTCGCGCATCGTCCAACGCGTTCATGCGCATCGCTTTCGGGCGCGAACGCGCGCGCGGCGCTATTGGAGGACGAATCGATCGAGGGAATGCGACGAGAAATCGCGCGCAGGCGCGAAAGACGAGGGCGAGCGCGATAGAATCCGCGGATGGGACGCGCGGCGGGAAGAATTTGATCATCATCGGCGCGCGCGGGTGCGGCAAGTCGAGCGTGTGTCGACGCATCGCCGCGTTTGATAAACGATTTAAGACATTCGTGATGGATGATTTGATTTCGTACGAGGAAGGGATGAGCATTCCGGCGATCGTGAAGGAGAAAGGATGGAGGCACTTTCGCGACGTGGAGTACGCGGTGGCGAAAAAAGCGGCGAGCGCGTTCGAGGGATGGACTTTGATCGATGCCGGGGGGGGGGGGGGGGGGGATTTGGATGAAGATGGGAAGGAGGTGTACAGCGAACGCAAGGTGGCGGCGCTCAAGGCGAACGGGGGGTTGGTGGTGTTTTTGGATCGAGATGTGGAATATTTGCAGTCGCGCGTCGCCGGAGATGAGAATCGACCGTCGCTGAGCGCGACGGCGAGCTTCGCGGAGATTATGGAACGTCGACGTCCGTGGTATTTGCGCGCGGCGGATTTCGTCGTCGACGGTGGTGGGGCGAATGAAGGGAGCGAGAGACCTTTGATGAAGAAGAAACGCATCGCTTCGAGCGTGTTGAAGTGGTACTACGACGCCGTGGGCGAGCAACCGCCGGCCGAACGCTGGTTCGAATTAGATGTTGAGCAAACGAATGAATGAATAAATTCGCCGCACAATATTTTTCGTTTCGTTTCGTTCCGAATGTGTTGTATTACTATGGTCAACATTTGTGCTAAGGTCTGAACCCCTCATAATCCGGCGGGGTATCCTCCTCGTCTCCGCCTAACAACGCCTCCGAGAGCCACCCAAGCTTTTTGGGAGTTGGAAATACCTCATCACTCGATCTATACGTTGCGATCGCTGCTTTGATGCTCTCGATCGAACGCGTCGGGAACATGCACGTCAAATCAGAATCCGTCAACTCCACTCCCTTGTCTTCGGTTTCACTCAAAAGCCAGCGAATTTCACGATTTTGTTCAGCGATCCACGGGCGCGCTTCGTCGTGCGTCCAACTCGAGCACGGTACCCATCGACAGATACCACCCTTGGCCTCCCATCCGCTATCAGGCTGTTTCGCTAACTCCTCTCGAATCGCCTTCAACGGCGTTGATTTCGTCGGCGTCGCCTTCGAGCTAGAAATGGCTCCTCCACTCGCGCCATTTGTGAGTTTCGCATCCGATGGACACCCCGGCCAAGGACCGGGATGAATCGCGCGCGCCTGCGAGTCTAACTCTTCGGCGCTCAAGATTTGATCGAAATCGCGTGGATGGATGTACGCGTGCAGAAACCTCAGAATCGCGGCTCCCGTTATGTTGTGCACTTCGTATCCGCCCACGGCGACGACGCCGAGCAAACGAGTGGTCAACGGCGCCACCATGGCTAAATCGGTGAAATCGAAATGCATCGTCTCTTCCATGACAGCTTTGAACGCGACGCCACTAGGTTCACGCTGCGTCACGTACGAAGACGCGAACGATCCCCAACTCGAATTTCGACTCATCGAGTGGGTGAGCGTCCCTCGCTCCATAAATGCCGAAGCCTGCTTCTCAAACGATGAAAATCCTCCGTCGCTGCGACGCGGCGCCAACGGCGGTTTGGCAGACAGAGCATTCGAGGACACGCGAGGCGATCGACCGCTTTCAGAACCTTGATGACTGTAACTACCTGGCGCCTCAGAGAGCTCGTCGTCGTCGATGTCGTCGACGTCTTCGTGGAGATTGTTCAGTCGCGCGGGCGTTTGGAACGGCTCCTTTTCCTCGACTTGAGCGTTCGCCGCGGCTGGTGCGGTGCATGCACATAAAGTCGAAGTCATCTCTGAATTTGAAACGCAGAAGATGTCGCGATTACCGATGAACCTCGGAGCTTCAAAAACCAATAACGGGCACGGGATGCCTTGCTTCATCTTCTCCAGCCCGAACGGCCACATCCACGGATCGAGCATGATGCAGCACTGGATGCGAGGATCCATCTGCGCCACTAAACCCACTGCCGAGCCACCAAACGAGTGTCCCATGGCCGCTATTCTCGACATGTCGAAAGATTGGTAAAAGTCGCCGTCGGGATCGTCGTTGAGCGCGATCATTTGATCGAGCGCGAACAACACGTCGCGCGCGCGCCAACGCAAATGTTCGTGACGGAACTTCCACCAATTCAGCGGCAGCGCGTCGTTGGGCTGATCGTACCCTCTAAAATCAGCCGTCGAGCCGTCTGGGTACAACACTAACGCCGCATCGTGCGGATGATCGACGGCGACGACGACGTATCCCCAACTCGCCAACTCCTGAAACAACGCGCTATTCTGCTCCTTCATCCCCGTGAACGAGTGCGAAAACAACACCAACGGAAACGCGCGATCTTTCGCCACTGGAGCATCATCCAGCGCCTCCATGCGCACGAGCCTAAAGTAATTCACGCACCACTCTGGCGCCCAGAAACTCACCGCCAACGACCGCGCCAACAACGGATCTAACCAATTCGCCTTTCGTCTCGTCCGCATCTCCTTCACCCTTCGCTCGCACGCTGGATACCAAACGTTCGCCATCAACTTTCTATTTTCCGGCAACGCTCCTCGCCCTTTCGTGTTCAACAACCAACTCTTCCTCGTCTTATCGACCCAAAGCGTCGTTCGCTTCCCCACCGCGTACGGCCCCGTCGGCTTCGGCATGCGAAACACCGGTATTAACAACCCGCACACCACGCTCGCTACCGTCGTCATCCCACCACTAAACGCCGCGATTCGTCGCGCCCACGATGGCAATCGTTTCCCACACGCGCGCGCCCCCGTCGTCACGCACACGCCGACGTACGCCGGAACGACTTGCCACCTCGCCCCGTCCGCCTTCCACTGTGCGATCAACGCCACAATCGGCATCGCTCGCGCACACACCTCTCTCACCTTGTTTTCTCTCGAACCCCCTTCCTCGTCGCTCGCGCATTTCACGCGTCTCGTCGACGCGCATAACGCGCGCGCGCTCGCCGACGACGCCGCCCACAGCAGCGGTTCGAGCGGGCGCGCGAACGCGCTTCGTGCGATGCGGAATGCGATCGCGACGATGCGCCACATCGCGCTCGCGCCGATGACGACGACGACGACGGAGACGATCGATGCCGTGCGACGCGCGCGAACGCGAGCGCGCGCGCGCGCGCGCGAGGCGAGGAATGAATCGATGGAATCGATGCGTTCGCGCGGGCGATGGTGACGCCACGAATGTTACACGTGCCGCGACGACGCCACGAATGTTATTACAAGTGCGTTCGTCGAGTCGCGTGACCAGAGGTCGGTCGACCTCCATGACCGACCTCCACGACCGATGGTGACGACGTCGCGTCGCGTCTCTCGGACGTTCGCATCGCGCACGGACACGCGAGCGCGCGGCGTCGCGCGCCGCATCGACGACGTCGCGCGCGGACGACGCCGAACGGGAAATCGACGCACGCCGACGTTGGACGTCGCGCGAAGAAACGCCGGAACGACGTGAACGATGCATTGCATAAAACGTAAAACGTCGAACGTATGATACGCTTGATTGTACATCAGTCGTACTTTGAACGAGTCCCTTTTTATCAACGAGTCATGACTCATCGTTGTTACCCAAATTCTTTTTCATGGCGCACGGACCCACGGACTACGGCACGGACGACGTCGTTCGCGTCGGCGTTCGCGCGCGTTCGCCACCGCACGACGCCCGCGCGCGTTCGCGCGCGCGTCGTCGC
>Ga0222712_10004824_pt1 | contig 13942 bp, 9 predicted proteins | sample C33_657DmetaG_FD_165043 | JGI IMG/M metagenome (GOLD analysis project Ga0222712, IMG submission 165043) | Estuarine water microbial communities from San Francisco Bay, California, United States - C33_657D | ecosystem: Environmental > Aquatic > Marine > Unclassified | place: USA: California... | reverse complement strand
GCGGCGGCGGCGACCGAAGCGGCGGCGGCGGCGGCGGTCGTGGCGGCGGCGGCAGCGGTCGTGGCGGCGGCGGCAGCGGTCGTGGCGGCGGTCGTGGTGGCGGTCGCGGCGGCGGCGGCGGCGGCGGCGACCGAAGCTTTGGTGGCGGCGGCGGCGGTCGTTGGTAAAAGCAAAGCACGCAGCTTGATGCGCATCACCCGCGGCGCTCATTTACGACGCCAGAGGCCCCGTCCGACGGTCGATGATCCATTTTAAGAAAAAAATAGTAGTTGTAGATAAATTCTTATGCTAGATTCTGCTATTCCTTTGATAACTCTGCGCGTACGTCGTCGCTATACTAATTTTTTAAGGTGACGAAGACAATCGCCGACGAGGTACAAACTCCCCGTGACGAGCACGTTGACGCGCGCTGGAGCCACCTCCGCGGCACGACGTCGAATGATGCCCAATGCCTGCTTCAAGCTCGAGATCACTAAACCTTTTTGATCGTTATCCGGGAACACCGCGGAAGGGGATTTGCGCACCAAGCTTCCTCGGTGCTTGGCGGCCATTTCATCCCAAACGCGTGCGCAATTTTCTTGCCATGTCGTCGTCTTCTCCGCCGCCGAAGGCGATAATCCGCTCGTGGAGCTATCGGGCGGGGCGAACAACGCTGCCTCTACTGCGGCGTGAGAATTTACAGCAAACACTTCCGCCACGGGTTCGAGTAATTCCCTCGGCTTGCGATCATCCATACAATTAAAGAGCATGATATTGTGCTCCGTCGCCGCGCGTCGACTAGTGCTCGCAAACCACTCCGCGCTGTGTCGCATCGATTCAATCGTGTGCGCACCGTCGAGATAGAAGGTTAAATTTTCGACATCCGGATCGCCCAGCGTTTGTGAGCGCCCCGCCCACTCCGTCTTGGCCAAACCTTCGCGGAATAGCGGCGGAAGGATGTTCTTCGCTAAGTACGCCTCCGCAGCCTCCGCCCACGGCGCCTTTGTGGCGTTGGCCCACGTCCGACACAACGCCACCGCCAGTCCTGCATTGATGCGCTGATGCGAACCCGCGAGACCTATTTCAAGGCTCGCCGCATCGTCGTACTCGTCAAGACTCTTCGCCACGACGAGCGGAACGTCGAGCTCTTTCGCCCGTCGCTCGAGCGACGCCATCGCCTCCGCCGGTTGCGGCGCCGTGAACACGGGCACATTCGCTTTCATGATCCCCGCCTTCTCTGTCGCTATTTTCCCAATTGTATCCCCTAAAATATCCACGTGATCCATCCCCAGCGACGAAATCCCGCACACCGCTGGCTTTCGCACCGCGTTCGTCGCGTCCAATCGCCCCCCCATGCCAACCTCTAAAATGCACGCCTCCACCCCCTCTTCGATGAATATCCTCACCCCGAGGAGCGTTAAAAACCTAAAATATGCCGGTACGCCTAAATCCCCGCACTTCTCCTCGATCTCTCGCGTCAACCACCAAAAATGTTTCGCGAACGTCGTCTCGCTCACGCTTTCCCCGTTCACGCGAAACCGTTCTCGCACGTCGCACAAGTGCGGCGACGTGAACAACCCAGTCTTCGTGCCGTACCCGCGAAGCATTCGTTCGACGAATGCGCACGTCGACCCTTTCCCTTTCGTCCCAGCCACGTGAACGACGCGCATCGCCTCCAACCCTTCTCTCAGCCCGAGTCGCGACGCGTACGTCTCCATGTGATTAAATTGCTCCTCCCATGACTTGGCGTTCGCATCGACGCGTTTCTTCCCCGATATCGTTCGCGACAATCGTTCGAGCGCGGCGGCGTAGGATTTTTCCGTCATTTTTTTTTGTTTTTTTTTCAACGACCACCGTCGCGTTCTCTCGCGTCTTCCCCGTCGTCGCTCTCGCGTTCGCTTTTCGTCGCCCGTCGCCGCCGCGCGATCGACGCGCGCGCGCGCGACCGCGCTCGCGATCGCCTCCACACGGTCTTATCGTCACCCCCAGTACGTCATTCGATGACGTACTCAAACGACGGTCGACGCCATACGACGTGACGTCGAGCGTCGACGTCGTCGAGTTCCGCCTTCACATAGTCTTATCGTCACCCCCAGTACGTCCTTCGATGACGTACTCAAACGACGGTCGACGCCATACACGCGCGATTCGCCACACGACGTCCACGTCGATCGGGGTAACACCAATCGAACGACGTCGAGGGGGAATCGCGAATCGCGACGCGCGAAAACGATCGCCCGAGGGCAGACGCCGACGCGCGACGTCATCGCGCGCGCCGTTGGGCGAGTGCGCGCGAAAACGATCGTCGAAATCGCGCGCGCGATTGGCGATTCGCGATGACGCGCGAGGACGAGGACGAGGACGCGCGCGACGCGCGCGCGGGCGAGTGGAACGTGTTCGCGTCAAAGGCGTGCGAAGCGCTGCGAGCGCTCGGGAGCGTCATGGTGTTCTTAGTGCTCGCGATAGTTGGGTTGACGTATTACGCCACGGTGATCGTGGTGTATTGGCCGGTGGCGAGAGAACGCGGGGAGGATGGGACGAAAGCGACGATCGCGTTGATCGCGTATCACGTCGCGGTGTTCATGGTGTTGTGGTGTTATTTCGCGTGCGCGCTGAGGGAACCTGGGAGGGTAACGAAAGGGTGGACACCAGGGCCCGAGGACGTGGAGGACGCCGAACTCGATGGGAAGAGGAGCAACAGCGAGCGACGGAGGAGGTTTTGTAAAAAGTGCTCGGCGTGGAAACCGCGACGGACGCATCACTGCTCGGTGTGTAAACGATGCGTTTTAAAGATGGATCATCACTGCGTGTGGGTGGTAAATTGCGTGGGGGCGTATAATTATAAGTTCTTTTTGCAGTTTTTGGCGTACACGTTCTTGGCCACGGTGTTGGATTCGATTTTATTGTTGAGCAATTTTATCGATTTCTTTAAAGACGTCGAGGAGAGTCAGGCGAGCGGGAGCACGGGGGCGGATGCGGTCGTGGATTCCTCCGAAGGAACGCAACTCGCGGTGGTATTTGTGACGTTCATCGTCAACGTGGCATTTTCGGCGTCGTTGCTCGGGTTTTTGGTGATGCACGCCAATTTGATTCTCGGCAACATGACGACGATTGAAATGTACGAAAAGAAAAAGACCCTTCCTTGGAGGTATGACATGGGCAAGTTCAAAAACTTCAAACTAGTGTTTGGAGAAAACATCTTCCTATGGTTCTTTCCCGTGCACTCTAGCGCGCACATAGAAAAGATGAAGGATATCGTCGGGTTGAGTGAAGGCGAGTGTTTAGAAGGCGAGGCGTACGCCCGAGCGTGCGAGTCCGAGGGCGCGCGCTTCGTTGGCTCCCCGCACTCGGCGCGCGAGAAATAGATTATGAACAACTTCGTTCGCGATGCCGGCTTTCATTATTCATCCATAGCCGCGCCGTCCTCGCGAATAGAGGAAGCTCATGTATTAGATTTGCGACATGACAACATTCATTGAAAACGTACGACGTACGCTCGCTTCCTCCGTCGTCGTCGTCGTCGCGTCGCGCTATGGTCTACCTATCGCACGTCGTTCACCACCCGTCGCGCGCGGACTTGGCTGACATGCTCTCCTTAAGCGCCCGTTTCCTCGCCGACTCTCGCGGCGCGCTCGCCGCCGCTATTTTCTTCTCCAGCGCCAACTTTTTTTCGCTCAAACTCTCCAACAACTCGTACCTCATCCGCGGAATCTCTCTCGCGCGCGTCTCGTACTCCTTAATCGCCCCTTTCGTCTTCGCACTGCGCGAAAAAACCATAAAACACGCACAAGCGCTCGCCGTCAATCAATCAATCATTCGCATCAATCCGCGCGTTCATTCGCGCCGCGCGCGCGTCGTCAATCATTCCATCATTCGCCCTCCCTCCGCGTCCCTCTCTCGCGCGCGTCATCCATCATCTCTCTCTTCTCTAATCGCGCGCTTCACGTCGTTTTTACCTCATCCCCTCCAGCGCCCGAACGATCGTCGGTACGTCGCTTCGCGCGCTCGCCTCGCTCTTAATCGCCGCGTTCAACACCGTCACCCGTAACCGCTCGCTCGCGTTCGTCGCCTTGGTCTTCGTCTCCTCCATCGTCGTCTTCGCGAACGCGTTGGCGAACGCGCGCGATCGCGTCGACGCCATCGCTTCGATCGCGTCCGTGTTCGTCGTCATCGGTCGATCGTCGCGATTCATCGTCGCTATTCAATAGTCGTTTCCACGAATGGCGTCCATAGTGATTCGTGATTCGCATCGCACGTGCTGAGGAATGAATGAATGAATGAATGAATGAATGAATGAATCACTGTTGGACGGACGGACTAAGACAACGTGATACGATACACCACGAGTACATCACGCTCGAGCGAGCGTGGAGACGACGTAAACACTCGCTGGACTGACGGCGCGAATGACCATTAATGACATGAATGAATGAATGAATGAACATGAAACCAAGGGCGAACGCGTCATCAGCCAACACACGTCGCCTCGCCCTCGCTCGGCGTCGATGCCATCGAACGCCCACCTTCTTTCGCTTTTTTATGCTTCACTGATTCGCCCTGGCGATCGCGCACGCGTCGTCGCGTCGACGCGCGCTCGCGGCGCGCGCGCGCCATCATCCATCAGCGATTCTTGGCCTTCGCGCGCGTTCGACGACGCATTCACGCGTGTCGATCGCGCGTTCGACGACGCGTTTGCATTCACTCGAAGCGAACAAACGCACGGAGTGACGATCACGACGTACGAGCGAGAGAGACGATCGATCGAGTACGGCGCGCGAGGCGAGCGCGTGACGGCGACGCGCGAGACGCGAGCGACGCGGGTCGAAGCGAAAAGCCAACGGGCGCATCGCACCGCTCGTGAGCTCGATGTCGCGAGTGGAGCGTCGTTTGCGATTGCGTTAGCGCTGTTCGCGTCGTACGCGAACGGGGCGAGGACGTTAAGCGATGGGTACGACGCGACGACGTTCTCGGCGAAGCGCTCGGTGAAGATCGCGCTCTGCGCGGCGTGGCCGGCGCTCATGGCGAGCGAGACGTTTCGCGCGCAGTTCATTCGGGCGAACGAAGAGAGTGCGAGAAAACGTCGAGAGGCGATGACACGACGCGACGTTCGAGGGAAGGTGAGGACGGAGGACGAAGGAGGCGCGCGCGACGACGCGAACGAGGCGTCGTCGACGTCGAGCGACGACGCGCGTTCGCGGTGACTTTCCTCGAGCTCAAAGTCAAAGGAAAGCGTCGTCGACGTAGCGCTGAAATGCGCGGTGTCGGTCATTTCCATCGTCTGAGCGCGCGAATGCGAATGTGTGTAACATTGAAAACTGATTCCTTCGTTCGCTCGCTCGTTCGTTCGCGCCGTTCGAGCTCATCCCTCACACTCGCGCGCGCTCCTCCGCGCCTCGACTCTCTCCAGCCTCACTCGCGTCTTTCCCTTCTTTCGTCGTTCTCACGCCGTTCGAAATCCGCATCGACGACCTCGATGGTGAATGCTGGAAGCGAATGTCATCATCATCATTGGCGTTCGACGACGTCGCGCGGACGCGCGCGCGCGGCTCGAGCGCGCTCCGAGGTCGATCCCATCCATCGCCCATATCGACGCTTCGACGCGCCAACGCGCGCGTGCGCACGCGCCGTTCGTCCATCGCGCTGCTCTGTGCGTGAACATGAACTCACCGAAGACGTCGCGCGCGACGACGTCGAACGCGCGCGCGGCGAGCGCGCGTCGAGCGATGGACGCACGAGCGACGTGCGATTGATCGTCACCGACGTCGACGGCACGTTGTTGGATTCGCGTCAACGATTAAGCGCGACGGTGGCGAAGGCGATCGAGGATGCGGCGAATTTGGGGGTGATGACCGTGCTCGCCACGGGGAAGACGCGCGGGCCGTGGGCGCGAGAGGTGTACGAACGAATTAAGGTTGGCGCGAACGCGCGCGCCCCGGGGTTGTTCGTTCAAGGATTAGTTTTGTGCGATAGCGATGGGAATGTGCTTTCGAGTCAAACGCTTGAGAAAGGACGAGCGAAGGAGATTTTGAGGTTCGCGCGCGCGCGCGGGTGCGCGGCGGTGGCGTTTTGCGTCGACCGCATCGCGTGCTCGAAGAGGAACGAGGTGACGGATCGAGTGCTGGATTACGGCGAACCGCCACCGGTGGAGTGCGGGGATTTGATCGCCGCGAGTGATGGGTTGGAGATTAATAAGATTTTATTGTTTGGCGAGGAGGAGGCGATGGGGCGGTTTCGCGCCGAAGCCGCCGTCGTTCTCGCCGAGGCGTGCGACGTCACGACCGCGGTGCCAGGAATGTTGGAGTTTTTACCCAAAGGTGCGAGCAAAGGCTCGGCGGTGAGGGATTTGTGCGAAAAAATGGGGATCGATGCGGCGAATGTCCTCGCTTTGGGTGACGGTGAAAATGACGCCGAGATGTTAGCCTTTGCCGGCGTGGGCGTCGCCGTCGGCAACGCGAGCGCCGCGGCGAAAGCGGTCGCGGATGTCGTCCTCGAAGAAACCAACGATCAAGACGCCGTCGCTGTGGCGGTGGAAAAGTACGTGCTCCGACCGCGCGCGCGCGCGCTCGAGGCTTCAACGAAGACGAGCGCCGCGCCGCTCACGCTCGCCGAGTCAAACGCAGCACTCAAGGCTAAGAGCATCATCGACGCCGCGCAAGCCCGGGCGCTTGGCGCGACCGCGTCGGAGGGGAAGACCACGAGCGCGCCGTTTCCATCAGCACCAGCGAGCTTGGAGCCGATCAAGGCGAACGCCACCTTGCCCGATGCCGAAGCGAAAGCCAAGGCGGAGGCGGAAATCATGGCACACCAAACGCGCGTCAAGGCTGAAATGGAGGAAAAGATGATTTTATTGCTGAGGAAGATCGTTAAAGGCGCGCAGAGCGTAAGCGAAAGCGTGGTCGGCGATGCAAATAATAGCGCAAGCGTCGACGATGACGAGTTCGAGCAGTCTGTCAATCGCGCGTTTGGCGACAAAAACGTCGCCGAATCGGCGGCGGATGACGACGTCAACGATTTGCAGAGTTTTGACGAAGATGAAATCAACGCCGAGAAGGAGCGTCAACTGCAGGCAATGGAGCGCGCCGCGCGCGAGTCAAAAGAACTCCTCGAACGTCAGCGTGCGAATAAGGAGCGTCTGAAAAAGTTGAACGAAGAGCTCGAAGCGGCCAAGGCGGCACTGGCGCAATCGCGAAGCGCTCCGGCGCCGCCGGCGAACGATGCGGCGAACAAACAACGCGCCAAGGAGGAGATGATCGTTGCCAGGACTTCGCTCAAGAAGGCCATCGCTAAAGCCGAAGACGATGCGAAGGTTGCTAAAGCGGCGGTGAAGGAAGTCGAGGCGAAGGATGCGGCGGCAAAATTGCCGAGCATTGGATTGTTTGGCTTCATGGCGAGCGCGTTCAAGACAGTGACCGCGTTAACGTCGCCCGAAGGTATCGAGCGGCAGCGTGAGGCGGAACGCGCGACGGCCAAGGCAAACGTATTATCGCGCGTCGTGTATTGCGATGGCGGTCGCGACTGCACGCCGGATACGTTTGAGCGCATTCAGAAACAGATTAAAGAGCTGGAAGCAAAAAATCCGACGCGTAAACCGGCAGCGAGCGCGTTGATGCTCGGTCGATGGAGTTGCGCGTTTACGAATTCAACGCAAATCCTCGGCACGGATCAGTTCATCAAGCAGAACGGGCCGGTATTTTTTTCGTTCGACATAGAGACGCAGCGCTGTGAGATTCAGCGCTCGTGGCCGGCGCTCGTGGAGCGCGCCACCATGACGACACGCGACGGCGCCAAGATTGATTTGAGCATCGAGCAATCCAAAGTTTTGGGCATTCCGCTCCCATCGCGCAACAACGAGCGCGATTATTCCTCACTCGAGGTGACGTATCTCGACTTTGACTTGGCCGTGTGTCGGGGCCGCGACGAAACGGTGTATGTATTCATTCAGAACGACCCAAATTTTCGCTTGAGCGCCGACGGAACGCTCAAAGCGCTCAAGCTTTCGCGTTGATCAGATGATAATAAACAAGATTAATTAACGATGATGTAACAAAATATAAAAACTACAACTGCTTGTTTAGTACAAATTGAATTTTACAGACACGGAGCGACGTCGTGCATTTCATCCCCGGGAGCGCTGCGAATGTGAAAGTTCACCAGAGTCGGCTGCATGTACGCCGACGACAGGCTCAAAGCGAAAGGTAACACTGGATGAAACACGTACTGCACGAAACGTTTGCTTCGTGCCGAGTTTGCCAAGGAGTTGTTGACCATGAGCTTGAAACTCACCTGTCTTCGCGCGCCTGAGGCGCACCGAACGAATTTTATCCCAAAGTCGACGTGCGGTTGCGGCCGATCGATTGCGGTGATCATCCGTTCGTCGTACGAAAAAAGTCTCTTGTCAAAGTACGGTGACGTCGATCGGAACTGCGGCGGATAATCCTGCGTTCTGAACAATCGAGTTGCGATGACGTTGAAAGCTTCGTCGTCGTCGCCGTCGACGTCAGCCGTGCACGTGTTGCAATACGCCAACGCCTCGCCTTGGCTTCCGGCGAAGCGCGCCCAATCACTATTCCCTCGCGGTGGCGCGTTCAATTCTTCATCCACACCGTGCCACGTAGAATCGCTCATCGACGTCGCGGTGTGAATAAACTTTGACTCATTCATGTCGTACACGGCGTACATCGTTGGACCGATGACGCGGTCGCCGCGTCGTGCCAGAGCGTACTCTGGCGTTCCAAATTTGATGAGCAAAAGAGTTGCATCCAATATGCGCATCCGAAGCATCACGAGCGATACATATCGCTCGAAATTCCTATGCAGCAGCCGAAGCGCATCGGTACTCGAAGATTTCTTCGCTTCTTGGTACAGGAATGTCACCAGGCGCTGCGTCAATCCGGAGAGCATCGGGCGCCGGGCGCCGGCAAACGTCGCGCTTCTCTCGCGCACGCGCGCTTCGATGTCTGGTTCGCTCTCCGCGAACGCTCGCTCGCGCTCGTCGTGCTCGAAAATCATTCGCTCATCCTCCGCGCACACGTACTCGCCAATTCGGCTGAGCTCTTCGAATCGTCCCTCTGGGAGGATGCGCAAGAACACGATGCGCTGGTACTTGAGCGACAACACCGCCAAGATGTCGTCGCGCAAGCTCACCGCGCCGTTTCGCGGCAGGTGCATGAAATCATCTCTAAATGTAAACGCATCGAGCTTTGCCCCGGTCTTAGCGCACACTAAATGAAACGTCACCCTCGCCATCGACGGTGCGCCTTGCATCCCCCCCGTCGCGGTCGACGCCGGCCACGCTTCCTCCCGTCTTTGCCCGCCCGCGCCCGCCGGCGCTCGTCCGTGGTCGCGTTCATCCTCCCGCATCGCTCCTCCCGACGCCACGCTCGCGCCATCCAGCGGCGTCGCGCACGCGGCGACGATGTACGCTCCATCACACACCTCAAGCATGAAATCCTTCACGATCGCGTCGTTCCCATCGCTCAGCGTCGTCGTCCACGCGTCATCAAAATGCCGGCGAAACGACCCCAACGCCTCTCGCGCCGACGCATCCGCCACCACCTCCCCTCGCTTATCCCTCTTCAAACACGCGTGAAACCCGCGAAACCAATACCCAACCAGCTCTTGCTGATGTCTCGACACCGCGATGAGCATCGTCCCACTCTGGGTGAACCTCCTCGGGGCGACGTCGGGGAAATCCAACACGCGCGTCGTCGCGTTCGGCGTCACGCCCGACGCGTACGCCTCTCGCGCCTTGTGCGTCCTCGTCCCAGGTTTCCACGTCCCCGACGCTCGGGCGAGTGTCAACGCCAACACGTTCATTCGCGCCGGTCGTCGCGAAAAGCCATTCGCACTCGCTCGAATGCGTCGCGTCCCTCGCGTCTCGCGCGTCTCGCCCGCGCGTCTCGCCTTATCCGCCTCCGCGCGCGCTCGAGCGATTCCTCGTTCGTTCGACGTTTGGCGTTCGCGTTCGCGTTCGCGTGCGATGAGAGGAGAAGTCGTGACGTCGTCAACGCTTCCGCCCTCGTTCGTCGCGCGGTTGTCGTTCGACGTTGGACCCATCGATGGCGTCGATGTGACGATTGGACAATCTTTTTTGAGCTCAAGCTCTCGAATACATGAATGCGTGAGCTCAAAAACAAACACACGCGTGAGGCCGAAAGCGACGTGGACGAACGATCGCGCGTGACGCAAACGATGAACGAGAGGTGCGACATCGGTCGTCGTCTCTCGGTGACGCGTGGAAAAGACCCATCGATGGGCGTGAATGTCGACACGATGAAAAAGTGCACACCATTTTCATGGTAATCCATGATGATCGAATGCGCGCGTCATGGCGAGCGTCACGGCGAGCGCGTCGAACGGGTGAATGGGAAAAAGTACACGCTTCGTTCGAGGGTGTTTTCGTTTTCGCACCGCGCTGCACGAATGAGTGAAGGAATGCACGTGAAATGCACATGGAATGCATTCCATCGAAAGATGAGAAGAGAGACAGAATTAATTCATGCGTCATTCATCGCACGCGCGCGCATTCGCCCTCGCGTTCGCGTTGCGATGGTCGTGCACGCGTCGTCGAGAACGCTCGCGTTCGTCGTCGCGCGTTCGTCGTTCGCGCGCGCGAGGATTCGTCCGGACGCGCGCGCTCGCGCCCTGCGCGTGGCGTTCGTGAGCTGGGACTGGCCCGAACGCGACGCCAGCGCCGCGGGCGTGCGCACGATGGCGATCGCGGACGCCTTACGCGCGCGAGGGCACGACGTCGTCGTCTTGGCGTGCGCGAACGCGGATTTGGTCGGCAGAGGGAAAGTGATCGGTGAAGGGTACGTCGCGACGCGCGTGGAGGCGAACCGCGGGCGAGCGACGCGAGCGGCGTTCGAGGACGTGAACCCAGACGTCGTCGTCTTCGACCGGTTCATCGCGGAAGAAGCGTTCGGGGCGATAGTACGGCAGGAGTTCCCGCGGTGCGTGCGGGTTTTGGATATGCAGGATGCGCATTGCGTGCGACGGGCGAGGCAAAGCGCGAAGGCGGGGGCGGGGGCGTGCGCGACGCCGCCGCGAGCGAATGATGTGGATACCATGCGCGAGCTCGCGGCGGTGTGGAGGAGCGATTTAGCGCTGGTATGTTCTAGGATTGAGATGACGTGGCTCACCAACGCGTGTGGGGTGGCGAAGGCGAAGGTAAGAGAGGCGAGTTTTTTTTACGACGGCGTCGAGGCGCCGAAAGCGGAGAGCGTCAGAGGTGATTTCGACCGGCGAAGTGGATTCGCCACGATTGGGACGTTTAAACACGCTCCGAATGTGGACAGCGTGGAGTGGCTCGCGAGCGAGGTTTGGCCCCTCGTACGCGCGCGGCTTCCCGACGCGACGATGGATGTGTACGGGTCGTATCCAAACGCCAAGGTGGAGCGATTTCACGCGCCCGAGCGAGGATTTCGCATCCGCGGACGCGCAGAGAGTTTGAAGGACACACTGAGCGCACCGCGCGTGCTACTCGCGCCGCTGCGCTTCGGGGCGGGAATCAAAGGTAAGGTGCTCGACGCGTGGACGCACGGATTACCCGTCGTGACGACGCCCATTGGCTCCGAGGCGACAGTGCCGGGCGAAGTCGAATTTTGGACACCCGCGAGCGCGCCGGTGACGCCGAGCGCTGGATGGGGCGGATTCGGCGATTGCGTCACCGCACAAGAATTGGCTGACGCCGCGGTGAGGGTGCACGAAGATTACGAGACTTGGCGCGAAGCGCAAGCGAACGGAGCGAAAATCATGAATGAATTGTTTTCGCACGATGTCAACATGCCTCCGTTGATCGAAGCGATCGAGAGTGCGGCGGCGAACATTGATGAGATTCGCGCAAACGATTACGTCGGGCAAAGTTTATGGTACCACACAGAGCGGTCGACGCTATACTTCTCGAAGTGGATCGAATTGAAGGAGACAGGCGCGAATACGTAGCAGAGCGCGCGATTCTGCATTCTTTTTTTCTTTCTTGATGTAGGCTAGGAAATCAATATTGAATGGATGTATTTTAGTTGTAGATGGAGCAAGCCCGCATGCCGCCATCGGCATCGACGTCGCTAGATCGTACAGATTGCGTTGTTCTTGACAGAGTTGATTTGCATCTTTGACCCGAAGAGATCGCGAATATTGTCGATGCCGTACATAATCATCGTCGGTCGCTCGAGGGACAGACCCCAAGCGATCACGTTAACATCTTCGGGCAGACCCATGGGCTCGAGCATTTCAGGGCGGAACATCCCCGAGTTACCTACCTCGACCCACTTGTTGAGCATCGGGTGGAACGCGAAGATTTCCATCGACGGTTCGGTGTACGGATTGAACGCCGGCTTGAAGCGAAGCTGCGTCATCCCGAGACGCTCGAAGAACTGGTACAGGACGCCGATGAGATCACCAAGGGTCAAATTCTTGTCGCAAATCACGCCCTCGACCTGGTGAAATTCCGCCAAGTGCGTGCGGTCAACCGCTTCGTTACGGAAGACGCGGTCGATCGAGAACAATCTCGCCGGCTTGAAGCCGCTTTGCGCAATGTCATACAACATTCTCGCGCTCACGGCGGTGGTGTGCGTGCGGAGAATGTTCTTATCCGCCTCCGCTCGCTTCCACGCGTACTGGTGCCCGATTGAGCCATTCCCGCCCGTCTCGTGCATTTTGCGCACGCGCGCGACGTAATCCTCGGGCGCGAAGTTCATCGTCGCCGGCGTCTTCATGAAAAACGTATCGTGCGCGTCACGCGCCGGGTGCTGCTGAGGCTGGATCAGCGTATCAAAATTCCAGAACCCACTCTCGACGAAATTATTCGTCGGCATCTCCGAAAACCCGAGCGAGAAGAAAATTTCCCGAAACGCCTGTCGTACCTTTAACAACGGGTGCACGTGTCCGCTCGCCGGTTGCGCCCCGGCGCCCGGGACCAAATTATACGCCTTAAACGCCTGTCCTCGCCACGACCCCTTATCCATCATCTCCTTCGTCAAATCAGTGGGCAACACCTTGCGCTCGAGCGCGAACTCCGCGCCCTTGGTCAATTCAAATTCTTTCCACTTCTCCTCCTTCACGAGCTTGCGCTTTTTAATCAACGTCTCCAACATCTTCCCATCAACCTCTTCCCCGCGTTTCACCCGTATCAACGCCTCTCTGACACCATCCTCGATCGAAGCGCGCGCGCGACGCACCCTCGGGACGTCCCCTTTCGCCATCGTCACCCATTGACACGCCATCGCGTGCTTGAACCCAACATCCGCGCACTGCGCGTCCACGCGACGCTTAAACTCACTCAACTCTATACCATCCTCATCTTCGCCGATCGCGCACCAGGCGCGGTATTCCGGCGTCCCTCGCGCGATCGCGTCCTCGCCTTCCTCGGTCACCGTCGCTTTCGCGCGTTCCACCGCGCGCGCGCGCACCATCCCGCATCCCGCCAGGCGCTGCGTCACCGCAATCACGTCTGAATGCTCGCACTCGAATTCGCGCGCGAGCGCCGACGTGTTCGCGCTCGCGCGCGATGACAACGCACGCAAAAGCGCGCGTTCGATCGCGTCATCCATCATCATGCGCGCGCGTCGATGTCCAGGGTTTCCGATCGATTCGATCGACGCGCGATCGATCGATCGACTCGACTCGACTGACGCGATCGATCCTTTTTGTTCTACTCTAGCGTGTTTTTAATTTAATCGATCGACGTCGATCGAATCGATCGATCGATCGATCGCGCGTCGATCGACTCGTCGATCGCGACGACGCACGACCACGACCGCGGTCGCGCGCGCGCGCGTGGACGCCCGTGTTCCATACTGAAACGTCACCGAACGCGAACGCGAAGAATCACCCATGATGTAGGTCATACACAAGAAAACACACACGGTCACGCGTACTGTGACATCACACATGACTGTGAAACGATCGATCGAAAACGCGATCGCGTCGAGTCGAACCGAATCGATCGAGGGCGCGCGCGCGC
>Ga0222712_10004823_pt1 | contig 13944 bp, 20 predicted proteins | sample C33_657DmetaG_FD_165043 | JGI IMG/M metagenome (GOLD analysis project Ga0222712, IMG submission 165043) | Estuarine water microbial communities from San Francisco Bay, California, United States - C33_657D | ecosystem: Environmental > Aquatic > Marine > Unclassified | place: USA: California... | reverse complement strand
TCCATCTGTCTATCCCAGATGACTTGAACCAGCCTGGACCAGCGGTGATCTACCACGACCAGCCAAGACTTGAGACGATCGTTCCGGACTGTGACGGATCGTGGGGCGGCCTTGTGGGGGACATGGCTTTGGAGCATCTTCATCTCCAGCTCATGCCTTGGCAGGTGCATGTCTTGGAGCGGATGCTGGGATTCACCCATGCTCCTGATGGGCAGGATGATCTTGTGCACCGATCAAGCCTTGTATCTGTCGCGCGTCAGAATGGCAAGACCGTCTTGATTCAGTGTCTTGTCCTTTTCTTCCTTTTGGAGATGCCAAAGATCCGAGGCACAAAACAAACCATCCTTACGACCGCTCACACTTTGACACTTGGCACTTTGCTCTTTGACGAACTTGCTCCAACACTCGAGCGGCTTGGTGCAACGATCTACAAGTCTTACGGTCGTAACTCGGCGACGATGCCAGACGGATCGCGCTGGATGGTACGCGCGGCAAATCCTTCAATCGGACACGGCATGTCTTTAGATCTAATTTGTGCGGACGAAATTTTTGATATCTCGGACATAGCTATGGCAGGCCTCATTCCGACACAGCGCGTCCGCCGCTCCCCACTTCTGGCGATGTTCTCCACCGCCGGCACCGAGAGCAGCTCATTGTTTATTCGCCATCGAGAGAACGCGCTCCGCCTGATCGACACGAACAATCCTTCTAACTTCTACTTCTGCGAATTTAGCCCCCCGCCTACGGTGGATCCGATGCAGGAATCGTCTTGGTCGTGGGGGAACCCAGCACTCGGACACACTCTGACGATGGACACTTTGCGCGCCGAATCTAAAGATCCTGACCGCTCAAACTTCCTACGATCGTCGCTCAATATGTGGATCGCTTCCACCCAGTCTTGGATTCAGACTCACCTCTGGCCTGATCTTGAGTACGACGGCCCAATCCCTGCTGGCGGCGTGATCTCGGTAGAGGCATCTATGGACGAATCGCGCTACTTTGCCACTCGATCAGTTGCGCTTGGCGACGGACGCACTTGTGTCTCGGTTGCTTTCACTGCCGAGACCGCTAAAGAATTGTGGGCGCATATCTCCGCGCTTGCCGCTGATCCTGCAATCAAGTTTATTTTCTCGCCCACGATTGACGCACACTGTCCGCCAGTCTTTGAGCGTCGGCGCGTCGTCATGGGCTACAAAGAGATTCTGCAATACACCCCCATAGTAAGAAACATGATTAGTGAAGGTCGTATTGTGCACACTGGCGAAGCGATGCTTGCCGAGCATGTCTGTCGCGCGGTGATGGTCAGAACTCAAGGCTCGATCGCAGTGTCCTCGCAAAAGTCCGCAGGGCCGATCGAGTTATGCCGGACGATGATTTGGGGAGCAGCTGCCGCAGCGCGTCCAGCGAACTCTCAAAAGCCTTCAATGATCTTGATTGCGAACTAGATTCATCTTGGCACTCGTCCGCTTTCTTGCCTGTCGTCGGGATACCGCGAGTTACTGGGCGAGTGCCACCATGATCCGCTTGTTATGTGTCATTATGTGATATGGCTCTCTTTCAAAAATCCCGCGAAATTACTGCGTCCGTAGAACCTTCTGTTAAAGCGGCGGTAGGTGCATCGTCCTATTCGCCTTTGCGGTCTTTCGTATCTTGGCAAAACGGAACTCGGCGAGCCCGGTCAATGACGCTCCCAGTGATCGCGCGCGGTCGCGACTTGATCTGCGGAACGATCGCAGGATTACAACTTGAGATGTACCGAGGAATGTGGAACGGCGAAGAGATGGAGATGATTCCTCAAGCCCCTCGCGCATGGCTCTCCCGAATTGACCAAAGTGTTCCGAATCAATTTATTCTTAGTTGGACTATTGACGATCTGATCTTTGAAGGGCGTGCCTTTTGGATGATTGAGTCACGCACTGCGGACGGATACCCGGCATCATTCACTCGACTACCTGCGGCGATGGTGCAGACATTAGACCAACAAGGCGAAGTGTTCTTCGGCCCATCAAAGCAAATTGTCTTTCAAGGAATCCAACTAGACCCGCGCGATCTTGTCCAATTCATTTCACCAATGCAATCACTCAACACCACTGGAGCCCGCGCTGTAGAGATCGCCTTGCGCGTAGAAGACAGCAGGCTTCGAGCATCCCAGTCAGTCCTTCCCAGCGGATACTTAAAACAAACAGGAGGGGAACCCCTTTCATCGCAGGAGCTCTCGGACTTGGCTGCACAGTTCAATCTTGCGCGAACATCCGGGAACAATACTGCTGCTTTGAATGAGTTCCTGGAATATGTACCGACTACCGCGACACCGGACAAGATGCTTATGATCGAGTCCGCAGATTATTCGGCCCGTGACCTTGGCAGGATTTTAGGCGTACCGTCCTACCTGCTTTCCGTCAGTATTGGCGCGTACTCATACCAGTCATCCCAGCAGTCGCGGATCGATCTTTGGACTTACGCCTGCAAAGGTCTCGCCGACTGCATCACCGAAACCTTGTCATCCGACAATGTGCTCCCACACGGAACGATGGTGCACTTTGACACCGAAGCATTCTTAGCGGAGGCCTACATGGACGCGCATGGCGACGACCGAATGAACGAAACAGATATCCCATTAGACGCGCTAGTAGAAAACTAGGATCTAAGCATGATCAGACTTACGACCGAAACTTTTACGATTGACGCCGCCGAAGGCGAAACACCGCGCCGCACAATCTCGGGAATAGCGGTCAGATATAACACTCCCGCAAAAGTGAGCGACGGGACGATGGTGGCCTTTGCACCTGGATCTCTTCCAGTGGACGGACGCGCGCCGACTCTGATGATGTATCACCAATCCGACAAGGTAATCGGCACAGTTACCGAGCGTCTAGAAACCCCTGAAGGAATGCTTTTTGTCGCTCGAATCTCGGACACTTTGCTCGGCTCGGAGGCATTGGTGCTCGCCAGCGATGGCGCGCTCCCCGAAGTCTCGGTCGGCGTGGAGCCGATTAAGTTTAAGTACGACAAAGAAGGAACAATGATCGTCACCTCGGCCTCTTGGAGCGAGCTGTCACTGGTAGCGCGCGGAGCCTTTGACGCGCCGATCCAGCAAGTCGCGGCATCCACACCCGAAGAAGAAGAACCAACTACTATTCAAGAAGAACCTCAACAGGAGACAGAAACCATGAACGAAACAGTCGAAGCCCCAGCAGTCATCGAAGCATCAAAGGCAACTCAAACAATCTTCGCTACTGCGAAGCGTGAGTTTAAGATGCCAACAGCCGCCCAATATATTTCGGCTTTCTTCGTTGGCGGAGATCAGTTCCACGCAATGCGCGAAGGCATCCAAGCAGCTGCACCAGATGTCATCACAACAGACATCCCCGGCGTACTCCCACTGCCAATCGTGCAACCTGTCTACAACAACTTCATCGGGCGTCGTCCAGTCATTGACGCAATCGGCGCAAAAGCAATGCCACAAGGCGGCAAAGTTTTCATCCGACCAGAAGTAACAACACACACTTCAATCGGCAATCAAGCAACCGAGAACACCGCACTTACTCAAGGAACTTTTGTCGTCACCGACAACCAAGTTACAAAAGGTACATACGGTGGATATGTGACCTTGTCCGAACAATCAATCGACTGGAGTACGCCAGAGATTATCGGTCTCGTACTTGATGACATGGGCAGAATTTATGCAAACGAAACGGACAATGTCGCAGCAGACAACCTACGCACAGGCGCAACAGTGACAAGCAATTTTACTGCCGCTTCAGCTGGTGATCCTGCAACTTGGGCGGCATGGGTAGCAGGAGCCGCAGCAACAATCCTTTCAGGATCAAACGGCAACCTCCCGACCCACATGTTCTTGTCGCCCGGTATCTGGCAAGATCTTCTTGGCTTGAGCGATACAGCAGATCGTCCGCTATTCCCACAGATTGGCCCGATGAACGCATTCGGCAATCTTGCACCGGGACAAGCCAACGGAAACGCATTCGGCTTGCAAGTCGTAGTGGATCGTAACTTTACGAACCCAACTTTGATCGTTGGCGATGCAACTGGCTACGAGATCTTCGAGCAGCAAAAGGGCGCAATTAGTGTGGATGTACCTTCAACACTGTCTCGCACGATTGCCTTCAGAGGGTATCTTGCAACGCTGATGATTGACTCTTCCAAGTTCGTCAAAGCAAGCTTCGTCTGATCCGAAAGGTAAGCCAAAATTATGGCTGCCTACACGGTCACACATAAACAACTTACCGACAACTACGCGGTCTTACAGCTTCTTACAGAAGCCGAGATTGAAGTCGGTGCAAGCGTTGTCATCACTGGAGTCGATGCGACTTTCAACGGAACCTACATTGTCTACGCGCTACCCCAGTATTACTTCTTGGGTATTGACGACGAAGGGGATCTGCTCTTTGATCCTTTGGTATCCATTCCTAATCAGGTGCTTTATGCGAAGACCGCCGATGATGTCGCGCGCGTTGCATCTTCTGGCACTCTCACAATTACTCAAGTCTGCACATGGGTTACGGCTGCGAACATTGAAGACTGGCTCGGCATCGGAACCGCTACAGCTGGAGACGCCGCATTCCTAACAGTGTGCGCGGCTGCTTCGTCACAATTTGCGTGGAGGCGAAGAATGGAGTCCGGCTATGTGGACTCACTCACGACCGTTCCTTCACAAGATGTCTTCCTAGGAACCCAGATGCTAGGCGGAAGCTACTACCGCCAGCGCGGATCCATTGACCAATTCTCTTCGTTCCAAAACATGGGCACTACTCCAGTCATGGGGCTAAACGGAATGATCCGCCAGCTCCTAGGGATTGATCGTCCGCAGGTCGCCTAATGCCAGTCCCGGTCTACACCGATCTCTTTAACGCGGGATTTGATGAGCTAGTTGCAAAGCTGGAGACGGTCGTAGGGCTACAGGTCAATAATGATCCGCGCAATATCACGCCGCCTTCCGTCTTTGTGAACATTGATTCGGTAGACGGATACAACTTCAATGTGGCAAAACTTAACTTCACACTCCAGATCATCACGCTCGGCCCGGGCAACTTAGACGCCCAAAAAAGCCTGCTCAATATCCTCGCCCAGATCTACGCGCTCAACATTGGCATCGTCTCTGGGCGTCCTACGAATGTAGACATTGGCGGATCTACCCTTCCCGCCTATGAGCTCTCGGTAAGCACTTCCACAAAGACCGCCTAATCCACACTCTGACTCTCATTATGTGTCAAACTAAATCCAACACTTCCAAGGAGTAACCACATGGCATTCTTATCAAACCCAGTCATCACAATCGATGGTGAGGATTACACGGGCTTTTGCACAAGTATTACAATCACTTCCGAAAAAGAGGCTCTGGAAGATACAACCTTCGGAATGGACGCAAGAGAGTTCCAAGCGGGCCTTGAGTCAAATAGCAGCGAGATCACCTTGTTCATGGATTACTCCGCCTCGGGTGCATGGGTATTCTTGTCCGCGCTTTACGGAACAAAGTTTGAAGTAAAAGCAAAACCTTTTAACTCTGCGATCAGTGCTACGAATCCAGAGCTAGTCCTAAGTAACACATATCTTGCCAGTCTTGACCAGATCTCCGCATCGCTTGGAGAGCTCCAGTCAATTACGATGTCTACGCAGGGCGGCGAGTTTACAATCGATACAACACCGTAATCTTCGGCCTTCCTTGGCCCGACGAAAGGAAACATAGATGAAACTGAAATTGAAACTTGTCCGCGATGGCAAAGAAGAATTTCTTTGGACGAACCTTTGGTCTATTGCCGAATGGGAACGCCTAGAAAATCGTCGAGTATCTGACGGACGCGGGATCGGCGTCTCGGATTATTGTTGCTGGGCTTATTCGCTCTTGGCGTTAAAGGGTGAGACACTTCCTTCTACTTGGCGGCAGTGGCTTAAAGAGAATCTGTCTATGGAATGCGCGCCAGTAGGGGAAGAAGAAATCCCAAACCCTACGGACGCGGCTACAGGCGACAACTCGCAGAGCTTGTAGTCGCGACCGGGTGGGCTCCCACTTTCTACTCTGACACCTTCGACACGCGCGATCTCACTACTATTATCGCAGTGCTAGAAAAACAAAATAAGAAAAGGTGACATGAGCGGGACGGTCGAAACAAAGGTAGAGATCTACGGGCTCAAGAACGCACTTAAAGAACTCAACAAAATAGACAAAGTTCTTCGGCGCGAGATTACCAAAGATTACAAGCGCGTCACATTCTCACTTATTCAAGACGCCGAATCCGCAATCCCTCTTAACTATCCTCTCTCGGGCTGGGCTCGAAGATGGACACCAACAAAAGGCTCCTACCAAATTCTCCCTTGGCCTGAATCGCACTCAATTAAAGCATCAATCAACACCAAAAACATTAAAGAGTTCGCAGGTCAAAAGGTAAACCTTTCAACATTCGTAGTTAAGTGGACTGGCGGCGCGGCTTCGGTCTTTGACTTTGCGGACTCTGGCGCGATGGGTGCAGCACTGTCCAGCAAATACGGGACTCCTTCGCGCGTAATGTGGAAAGCATACGAATCAAACAAAACCGAACTTGATCGAGAAATGGAAATTATCGTGCAAAAGGTAGCGACCAAAATGTCTATGAATTTGGCGGCGCAGTAATGGGCGTCATCCTTCCAATCATCTCCGAGTTCGATGCCAAGGGCACACAGAAAGCGATCAAAGAGTTCCAGAAGCTTGAAGGCGCATCCGCCAAAGCGCAATTTGCTATCAAGAAAGCCGCGCTCCCAGCCGCCGCCGCAGTCGCAGGATTAGGTCTTGCTTTGGTAGGTGCTACTAAGGCGGCGATGGAAGACCAAGCCGAACAGGTACAGCTTGCGCTCGCCTTGCAGAATGTGACTGGGGCGACTGACGCACAAGTTAAAGCGTCGGAGGAAATGATATCAAAGATGAGTTTGGCGTCCGGAGTGGCGGACAGTGAGCTTCGTCCGGCTCTGGCCTCACTAGTCCGAGGAACCAAAGACATCGAGGAAGCGAACCGAGCACTCGCACTTGCACAAGACATCTCTGCCGGCTCTGGTAAAGATCTTGCGACCGTCTCCGATGCTCTTGCCAAAGCTTACGGCGGCAACATGAAAGGACTGCAAGCCCTCTCTCCAGAGATTAAAGCAATGATTAAAGACGGTGCATCCCTCGAGGATGTAATGAATGTCCTTGGCGGATCATTTGGTGGAGCATCCGAAGCGGCTGCGAACACTGCTCAAGGTGGAATGAAGCGTCTTGGAATTGCGTTAGCAGAAACTAAAGAATCTATCGGTGCAGCACTGATCCCAATAGTCGAAGCCTTAATGCCACACTTAATTGCCTTCGGTGCGTGGGCACAAGAGAACACAAAAGTCTTCTTGATCGTTGCAGGTGCAATCGGTGGAATTGCCGCCACTATTCTTATCTTGAATACTGCTATGAAAGTTTATGCAGCGGGACAAATGATCGTAAACGGAGTAGTCGCAATCTTTAACGCGCTACTCGCACTTAACCCGATTGGTCTAGTCATTTTGGCAATCGTCGCATTCATCGCCATCCTTGCCGCGCTTTACTTCAAGTTTGAATCCGTCCGAAAAGTCGTGGACACAGTCTTTCAAGTAATGCTCGCAGGCGGTAAAGCAGTCTTTGACGGACTCACCACCTACTTCACAGGCGTCTTCAACATTTTCAAAATGCTATTCAACGGCATTGCAAAAATGTGGAACAACACCGTAGGCAAATTGTCTTTTGAGTTCCCTTCATGGGTCATAGGTTTAGGCGGCAAAGGCTTCTCCGTACCTAACATTCCTTACCTTGCAGAAGGCGGTATCGTGACAGGGCCAACGCTTGCAATGATCGGCGAGAACGGCCCTGAAGCGGTCATCCCACTTACTGGACGCAATTCTGGGATGGGCGGAAACTACACCATTAACATCACAGGCGGACTTTCATCAAGTGCCGACATCGGCAAAGCAGTCGTGAACGCGATCCGCCAGTTCAATCTCACTAACGGCCCTGCAAACATACAGGTCGCCTAATGGCGGTCACCGTCCCAAACGCTGGAGACATCCTTGTCGAGTTAGACACAGGCGCGATCATTGATGGCTTTGAGCTGGACGATGCCATTCGGGGAGTCTTAGATAATTCCGATTATGTGCTGGACGGTACGACAGAGTTCGCAGACATCACGACCTATGTGCGAAGTCTTTCTATTAGGCGCGGTCGAGAGCGAACAACCGATCAAGCGAATCAGTCTGGCACACTCACTTTTACAATGCAGGAAGACGCCGCGCAAGAACTAAACCCTCTTAACCCTTTGTCGATTTATTACAACGAAGCCGCCGATCTGCCCGGTCTTGCACCATTACGACAAGTCAGAGTCTCCCGTGATGGCGAGTATCTAATTCAAACCTATGTCACAAACTACGATTACTTCTACAATCTCGGAGCCTTAGACACGGTAAGCGTCGCGGCTGCGGATGCCACATATCTACTAGCGCGCACAGCTCTCGCCGAACACACTCCGTCAGTAGAGACTTCTAGTGCTCGAGTGTCTACAGTGCTCGCATTCCCAGAAGTGAACTATGCCGGGGCTACAAACATTGCAGCCGATCCAGTTGCCACGCTTGGCGCATACCAAATAAACAACGCAACTCCCGTCATGGATTACCTAGCCCAAATATCTAACGCCGAACAGGGACGAATCTTCATCTCGCGCGATGGCGTCTTGACTTTCCAAAAAAGAATTTCGGCATCATTCTCTTCGCCTTCTATTCAATTCGGCGACACAGTAGATACTCCTTACAACGCGCTCACTATTGAATTTGATGCGTCCGATGTAGTCAATCGAGCATCAATCACGATCCAAGGCGGAACTACACAAGTCGCCACTGACGCCGCATCCCAAGCCGCCTATTTCATTCAGTCAGTAGAGCAAAGCGCAAGTCTTCTTTCTACCGACGCGCAAGCCCTTACGCTTGCCGATTATCTACTAGTAGAAAATCCTTCGCCTAGATACACCTCCATAGGAACTTGGTTCGGCTCATTGACAGAGCCCCAGCGCGACGCCCTTGCCACCGCCGAGATCGGCGACCTTATAGAGATCACAAAGACAGAGCCATTCGGCGCAGTCACTCAAGAGCTTTACATTGAAGGAATCGAGCATACAATTACCTTTGATTACGGTATGACTAGCAAGTTCTTTACCTCACCGACAACACTTATTTACGACTTTATTTTGGACGATGCAGTGTACGGAATTTTAGATATCACCGACCCACAGCCCGCATTAAGTTAGGATCAAAATATGCCAAACGAACAAGTAAAGGTGCCGCTTTTTGCAGCTGCCGAAATTTTGACTGCCGCAAATATGAATATAAGCGCGGGAACTGGCGTCCCGGTCTTTACTAACTCCACGACTCGAGACGCGGCCTTCGGAGGTGCAGGCGAAAAGGTGCTCGCAGAGGGCCAGCTTTGTTACCTTTCTGATTCCAACATTGTCCAGTATTATTCTGGCGCGGCGTGGGCAACTGTCGGGCCTACATCGAGCGCCTTAACTTTTATTAAATCACAAGCCATCGTGGCAGGCGCAGTAACTTTCACTATGTCCAACGCGTTTAGTGCAACATACGAAAACTATTTGCTTACGGCTGCAAACTTAGTAATCAGCGGTGCAGGCGATCAAATGCGAGTAACACTAAATGGCACAAGCGGCTCAACATATCAGTCAAGTTTTATTAACATAAACTTTTCATCGGCAACCATCACTGGTACGGTTGCCGCGCTTGTGTCAACAGGCGTGAGCATGGGCGATCAGACCGCAGCGTCAACACAAATATCAGCTAATTTTTATTCACCGTTTTTGACTAAAGCATCAGCGATAAACGGTCAGCAATCCAACACGACAGGTAGCCGCATATTTAGCGGTGTCGACTCAAACGCAGCATCAAGTACAGCGTTTACAATTACTATGGCAACCAATACATTTACATCGGGAACATTTTACTTATATGGATACTCAATAACATGACCTACAAAGTGCAAGTAGATGACATTTTGCGTGACGCAACCGCAGAGGAAACCGCCGCTATAAACGCCGTCAAAGCCCAAGACAAAGCCGAAACAAAAGCCGCCGCCGATAAAGCCAGCGCTCGACAGGCTGTACTTGACAGGCTAGGTATTACAGCCGATGAAGCCGCACTGCTACTTGGCTAATGCAAGCGTTATGGGTTGCGTTAGTCGCAGGCGGTTTTACTGTCTTAGTCGCAATAATTAACCGCGCCGACAAAACATCACAAAAAGACCACGCAGAAACATACCAAGCATTAGGCCGCATAGAACAAAAAATAGACGGGCATGTCATAAACCATGAAAAACGCTAAAGCACTCCTATCAAGTTACGGACGGTCAGTAATCGCAGCAGTGCTCGCGGTCTACATGACAGGCAACACCTCACCAAGCGATCTAGGCAAAGCCGGCATAGCAGCACTCCTACCGCCGCTTATGCGATGGGCAAATCCATCAGACAAGGCTTTTGGTCGTGGCAATAGTTCCAGCGAATCCTAAGATCCCGAACTCTAGACCGTACACAGGGAACTCCGACGGAGCCGCAGCTGGCCCTAGGCAGGGCATGGACGAATGGATCCGACAAGCGATCCGCTACAGCGACGGAGCCTTTTACAACTTTGGAAGCTGGGGAATCCGCAATATGCGCGGCTCCGATAATTTGTCCGTCCACGCCTGCGGAAGAGCAGTCGATCTTTCGTTCTTGGCAACAGAAAAACATCCATCGGCGAACCGAAAAGGTATGGTGGCATTCCTAAACATCGTCACCGCGAACGCGAACGCGCTCGGCCTCGAATGCGTACTTGACTACCTACCGAAGCCCTTCGGACGCGGATGGCAGTGCACTCGACAACGCTGGAGCAAATACTCCAAGCCCACAATTCACGGCGCACCGGGCGGAACATGGTGCCACTTTGAGATCTCGCCCGCTATGGCAGACTCTCCAGTCCTTGTCCGACAAGCCTTTCAAAGAGTGTTCGCCGAAATCCCCCAATAGCGCGCACCGATCCTCTATGGTCGAAGTACCGACGATAGGAGTCAAAATTATGACCGAGCCCAAAGTCTTCATCTACGAAGTGGGGCGATGCAACCTTGACAATGGACAAGAGATCCTTGTCCAGATCTTCCGACACGAAGACACACATACAATCATCCGCGCACAGATCGCCTTCCGCACTTTGGCGGGCGATAGTTGGGGCGTCCCAACAGAATTGGATTTTGGAAAATGAGCTATTTAACGATCAAAATTTTCGCATGGGTAACTTTGGGGCTTTGTCCTTTTGTGCTCCTCTGGGACGCTTCTAAGCCGCCTGAAGGCATGTCCAGAGTCAGTCCGGTGACCGCCTATGCCACAATCCCGCTAGGGACACTGCCAGTCGTAGTCACACCCCCCGTCACTACCCCGGCTACAGCTTGCGCGCAGGCTCTTAACCTTGCTTTGAGTGTTGGATGGCCTGCAACCGAGACACCGACTTTGCTGCGCGTCATTAAGCGTGAGTCAAATTGCACAAGTACGGCATTCAATCCTCGAGACACCCAAGGCGGCTCTTATGGGTATATGCAGATCAATGGATTCTGGTGCACCCCTTCGGCATACTGGCCTCAAGGCTGGTTACAAGCGAAAGGGATCCTAAAAGTGTGCGACGAACTGTTTGATCCCCGAATAAACCTCATCGCAGCGCTCGCAGTGTGGCATAATTCTAACTGGACACCTTGGAACCTTCCGAAGTGACCGAAGAGTCCTATCCCGAAACTGGCATTACACAGGAGACAAGAAAGATGTATCCCGAAAACTATTCCGACAAATACAACAAAGTATTCAAAGAGTTCGTAGACGACATTATGAAACCGCCGCGTCCGATAGATCGTCTTGACGATCATTCAATTCTTCTTGATGAATTGACTTTGATGTATGACGCACACATGACAATCGGCGGAGAACAAAACCGATTCAATGCAAGTGTGATTCGTGCCGCGATAAATTGCATTAAGAAGTTAAGCGCATGAGCGATCTACAACTCTTTGCACCGACACGCGGACTTGGTGCATACCGTGAAGAATGTGCAATAGACCGAAACATCGTTATCATCTCACCCAGCGCAAAACCGACTTCCGCTCTTGCAGCTCTGCGCGCGTTGCCGAAGTCCGGATCAAAGCGCAGGCGTATCTATGAGTACCTAAAGCAGTCTGGCGGCGCGACCGATGAAGAGATTGAGCGCGCATTGGGCATCTCTGGCAACACTGTCAGACCGACACGCGGCTCCTTGGTTAAAGACAAGTTTGTCTACGCCACAGAGCTCGAGCGTCCAACGCTCGCGGGCAACATGGCGATCGTATGGAAGGCGCGCTAATGGCACACTTTGACCTATCGCTCTATGAGACCGTTGCCAAGCGTCTTGAGCGCTTTTGGACTGCATACCCACACGGACAGATCATCACGACCATGATGCACTACGACGCTTCTACGGTCATCTTCCGATGCGAATGCTTAGACAACGACGGACGAATGATCTCGCAAGGCTGGGCAGAAGAAGTCATGGGAAACAGTCCAGTCAATAAAACATCGTTCCTAGAGAATTGTGAGACATCTAGTGTGGGACGCGCAATTAGTAATGGCCCATTAGGACACACTGGAGAGCGCGCATCATCTACCGAGATGGAGAAAGTGAACCGCGTAAATAGCACCCCTGCACCGGACACATTCGGAGGGGCAACACCTAAGCAGATCGGCTTCTTAAAGAGCCTTGCGCGCGGTAAAGCATGGGATGACTTCCAGCTACTTGAGTTCATCCACAAGACGCTTGGAGTAGACGATGTAGTGGTGGAGACTTTGTCATCGGGACAGTGTCGAGTATTGATTGACAGGATGAAACTATGAGAACGATCACAGAAGAACTTAATGATCTCAAAGCAATCCTTGACGCGCTAGAGCAGCTAAACGGCCTGCATGACTTTATAGGCAAAGACGAAGTAGATAGCAGACTCCGATGGGCAGTAAAAAACATTGCAGACAAAATCAATCACCTATCAAACCTAAACGGATAACACAATGAAAAACCCAGATCAAGAATACGACCGACTTCACGATCACATGACCGCGATCGCTCGAGAGCGTGACCACGCAGTCCGCCAGATAGACGCACTCACTAAACAACTAGAAGAGCTTAAAGACGCGCTTGTTCTAGCGCATGAAGCCTTAAAGCGGGAGATGCCATGAGTCGGACAGTGTGGATTGCATTGGCGTTAGCGGTGCTATGCGCTGCACTCATGGCAAGGTCTGATAGAAAGTAAACCCTTTACAACTGGCTAGTCGCAGGGTCGTTCATCGTTCGCATGATGCGGGACTTTCATCTCTGGGAACAGAGTTAGATCGGCGCGCCCAAAACCTGCAACACGAAAGGCGATGGGCAAAGCGTCGAAGCGCAGTGTGTAAAGGAATTGAATAGGGAGTCCAGTGATGGCAACGGACGGGAGGCCCTTCTGGAGTCTGTCTTGCATTACGCTTAGACATGACATACCGAAAACAAACTCAACAGACTTGAGCCCGACATGCAACACACTCACAAGAAACCGAGAGCAAGTTCGCTCCCTTGCGAACGCGGTAGCAGGTCTTAGAACATGGCGCGCGCTCAAACAGAATACGACTCCAAGCGATACAAAGCAGCACGACAAGAACTCCTACGCGATCAACCAATGTGTCATTGGTGCAGACAAGCGCAAGCCACAGAGCTAGATCACCTAGTTCCCTTTGATGAAGGAGGAACAATTGATGAGGGATATGTCCCAGCATGTAAGCCCTGTAATAGCAGGCGCGGTGCAGAATATATAAATAAAAAAACTGCAAAAAGAATCCAAGATCGCAAAATGATTCTTTTGCCCCCCGAATTACTGCC
>Ga0222712_10004822_pt1 | contig 13947 bp, 14 predicted proteins | sample C33_657DmetaG_FD_165043 | JGI IMG/M metagenome (GOLD analysis project Ga0222712, IMG submission 165043) | Estuarine water microbial communities from San Francisco Bay, California, United States - C33_657D | ecosystem: Environmental > Aquatic > Marine > Unclassified | place: USA: California... | reverse complement strand
GCATGTCCACACCTGGGGCATCGAGGCGCAAAGTAACGCCCTCGACGCGCTGAAACAGAAATACGGCCCGCCGGCGCGCAGCCATTCCGAGAAAATGAAAGGACTGCGTTCACGCTTCCCGGTCCAGTACGCGGAATGGGATGCCAAGGATTATTCCGTTCGCTTCGAAGGCGTGATTACCAGCGTCGACTGGGGACGCATTACCCTCGCCACACCACGCTACATGCAGCTCCGCAAGGACCAGCCCGCAAAACGCTGAAGGGTTCACAGCCCGCGCCCATGACGGCATAATGCCGCCTAACTTGGAACAAGGAAAAGCCATGGCAGCCATTACTACCGCAAGCGGTCTGATCATCGAAGAAATCAAAGTCGGCACCGGCGCGGAAGCTGCCGCCGGCCAGTACGTGTCGGTGCACTACACCGGCTGGCTCACCGACGGCACCAAATTTGATTCAAGCAAGGACCGCGGCGACCCGTTTGAATTCCCGCTGGGCGCCGGCCATGTCATTCGCGGCTGGGATGAGGGCGTGCAGGGCATGAAAGTCGGCGGCTCGCGCAAGCTGACCATCCCCGCCGACCTCGGTTATGGCGCACGCGGCGCCGGCGGCGTGATTCCGCCGAACGCGACTCTGGTGTTCGAAGTCGAACTGCTCGGCACCGAATAAACCCGGCACTGAAGAAGGAGCCAAGATGGGCAATCACGTCAAAATCAAATCCAGCAGTGGCGCCGGTGAGTTCGACTGCTACCTCGCATTGCCCGCGGGCAATGCCAAAGTGCCGGCCGTGGTGATGGCCTCGGCGGTGCACGGTGTCAACACCGATATCCGCGGCATTGCCGATGAATTCGCTGCCAAGGGTTTCATCGCCGCTGCGCCTGACCTGTTCTGGCGCACGCTGCCGGGTCCGCTGCCGCGCGACGACAAACGCGCCGGCGAGCGTTCACAGCCGCGCATGCCGGTGATCAAGGCCGGTGAAACCGATATGGTCGATACGCTGGCTATGGTGCGCAAACTGCCGCAGCACAACGGCAAAGCCGCAGCGATGGGTTTCTGCTACGGCGGCCCCTATGCCGCGATCGGTCCGAAACGTCTGGGTTTTGACGCCGGCATCGGCTGCCACAGCACCCAGATGAAGGATTTCATGCAGGAATTCGATGGCCTCAGCAAACCGGTCTGCCTGATCTGGGGCGACCAGGATTTCGCCGCGCCGCCCGAAGTGCAGGCCGCCTATGTCGAACTCGCGAAAAAGCAGCCGCAGCTGGCGGTGCATATTTTCCCCGGCATCCAGCACGGTTACATGATGCGTGAGAACGCCGCCGCCTGGAGCCCGCCAACCTACGAATTCTCGATGGCCCGTTCCATCGACATTCTCAACAGCCTGCGCTGATCTTCAAGCGCATAAAACAGGGCCGCTGCTGCGGCCCTGTTTTATTGCAGGCTCCGTATTATTCCGCGCGGATATTGGCTTCGCGAATCACCTTCGCCCACTTGTCGGATTCATCGCGCCAGAACTTGCCGAACTGCTCCGGCGTATTGCCGACAACATCGGCGCCCATGCCAACGATCTTGTCGCGGATCTCCCTGTCCTGCAGTGTGCGTGTGATATCGCCGTGGATACGCGTGATCAGCTCTTTTGGCGTCGCCGCCGGCACCACCATACCGAACCAGTTGGTCAGCGCGTAACCGGGCACACCCTGCTCGGCAATGGTCTGCAGATCGGGCAGCGCGTTGATCCGCTGCGGACCGAGGAGGCCCAGCGGCACCAGTTTTTTGTCGCGGATGTACGGCAGCGACTGCAGCATACTGTCGTAGGTCAGTTGCACATGACCGCCGAGCAGATCGGCAAAACTCGGACCGCTGCCCTTGTACGGCACATGGCGGATGTTGACGCCCGCCAGCCGGTTGAACAGCTCACCCCCGAGATGCGGCGCACCGCCGGCACCCGACGAGGAATAAACGATGTCGCCGGGACGCGATTTGGCCAGCGTGATCAACTGCTTCACATTGCGCACCGGCAGCGACGGATGCGCAACCATCACGAAGTGCACATCCACCACCTGCGTCACCGGGGCGAGATCCTTCAGCGGATCAACCGCCATCTTCGCGTAGAGATGTTTGTTCGCCGCGAGATTGCCCAGGGTCGCCAGCGCCCAGGTGTAGCCATCCGGCGCCGAACGGGCGGCGAACTCGGTGCCGATGATGCCGGCCGCGCCCGCGCGGTTTTCGACGATGACCTGCTGGCCGTATTGCGCCGCCAGTTTCGGCCCGATCACCCGCGCGACAATATCAACGCCGCCGCCCGGCGGAAACGGCACGACAATGCGCACCGGCTTCGCCGGAAAATTCTGTGCCGCCGCTGCGCAGGACAGAACCGCCAGCAGCACCCCTGCCATCCCTCTCATTTTGTGCATTCTCACCCCTCCTTTTTATTCAGGCAGCAACTCGCGCGGCCAGCACGCGCTGCGCATGCCAGGCCGTAGCCTTGATCGACGACCAGACCGGCCTGGCGAAATCACTTTCGAGTCCCGCGAGAATGTCTTTGGTCGGCAACTGCGAACAGGCGATGAACATGGCATCGGCGTCAGTGGTCATGGTTTCACGCGCCAGCGCGATGATCTCCTGCGGCGTGATCGCCGCCAGCGCATCCGTGGTCTCAGCCTTGAAACTATCCAGCCGTGTCACAGTGATACCGGATTGCGCGAGATAGTGGCGCAGTCGTTCATTGACCAAATCCAGATAAGGCGTCACCACAGCAACACGCTGCGCGCCGATATGATTCAGCACGGCAATCATTGCGTTTGCCGTGGTCACCACCGGCTTGCCGGTAATCACCGTCAGCTTTTGCTGGATTTCCGCATCACGCGCAGGTCCGCCGATAAACCCCGCAGCGGTGCAGCCATAAGCCACGATATCGGTCTGTTCCGGGTCATAGGCTTTCGCCAGCTCCAGCGCCTGCTCGACATAAGCGGGAATTTCCGCGGGACCGAGCAGGCCCTTGCCGCGCGGGATACGCAGCGTGCGGCAGGGCGCGCCATCCATCCACACGCGCAACTCCGTCTCCATGGTCGTGTTGTTGGCGGGCACCATCAGCCCGAGTTTCACCGTCATGATCCTCCCTCCGGATATCGGCATGACTTTCCGGCATTCTAACCACAGGACCGGCAGCAGTCCCCGGGAACAAACAATAACTATATGCTTTTATTTATAATTATTTGAAATTCCGGCACCAGCACTCTGCTGCTTGCCGATCAAGCACTGCAACAGCGCGCGCTGTCCGTCACTCAATCCCGGCGTCGCATCTTCAGGGGCCCAGTGGCGCTTGAAAGCCGCCACCGCTGCCGGCAAACGCGTCACGTCATAACCGAGACCGGCAAGCAGCACGGCATCATCGGCACCGGCGGGTAGCGGAGCGTACGGTGGCTCGCACCACAAACCGAAGCCCGCTTCCGCCAGCCGCCGCCACGGAAACCATGCACTGGGATCAACCTTGCGCCCCGGCGCGATGTCGCCATGCCCGAGTACATTAGCCGGCGGAATACTCCAGCGCGCCGTCAGATCCCGCAGCAAATCAATCAACACACTGATCTGCGCTTCGGCAAACGGCTCGTTGCCGTTGTTGTCGAGCTCAATGCCAACGGATGAGGAATTCAGATCGCGGTTGCCACCCCAATACGAATCGCCGGCATGCCAGGCACGTTTCTGCTCATCAACCAGATAAATGATGCGGCCGTCGCGGCCGATCAGGTAATGCGCGCTGACCTGCTTGAACGGACTGGTCAGCGTGGCCAGCGCCTGTTCGGCGCTGTCATTGGTGGTGTGGTGCAGAATCACGTAAGCGGGACGCCGCTCACCGAAATTAGGCGAAGGCCGGACCTCCACCGGCAGCGAGGTGTAAACCGGGATCGGCGCGCAGGCCGCAAGCGCCAGCAGACCCGCCACAGATATCATGCGCCGCAACCACACGGACATACCGCCCAGCCCCCTCTGTTTATGCACACCGCAGAGGACACTGTACCACGCAGCCTGCCGATGGGTTACCCTCGCCTCATGAATGCCGAGATTCCGAAGTCCATCACCCGAGAAACACTGAATGAACTGCCGGTAAAGCGCTACGAAGGCCCGATTTATTTTGTCGACACCCCGGCGCTGCTCCATGCGGCGCGCATCGACATTCTCGCCGAACGGACACTGGGTTTTGACACTGAAACAAGGCCGGCCTTCCGCAAGGGCGAAAGCTATCTGCCGAGCATTGTCCAGGTGGCCACGGCAAACGGTGTGCACATTTTCCCGCTGCGGTATACCGATACCCACGGCCTGCTGGCGGAAATGCTGGCAGCGCCGGCCATCGCCAAGATCGGCGTCTCCCTCGCCTATGACCTGCGCACCCTGAAACAGGTTTTCCCGTTCCACGAACGGCATATCGTCGACCTCGGCATCATTGCCAAGCGCCACGGCTACGAACAGACTGGGGTGCGCAATCTCGCCGGCCTGCTGCTCGGTTACCGGGTACCCAAGGGTGCAAAGACCACCAATTGGTCTGCGCCGCGGCTGACGCCAGCCCAGATTGCCTACGCTGCAACCGACGCCTGGGCCTGCCGGGAGCTTTACCTGAAGTTTGGCGCCGAAGGCCTGCTCGACTGATTGCGGATGCCACCGGGAAACTACAAAATGAGCGCATGACCCAACCCCCCGTTTTGCGGCGCCTGCCGCACCCGCTTCGACTGACGGCAGCCCTCCTTGCCATCGGGCTGCTGATGCTGGCCGGCAGCTGCGCGCAGATGCCTTCGACCGGCATCACCACGCTGCAATTTGTCGACGACAAACGCGGGACCGCCGCGCCGCTGGAAAGCGAAACCGTGCGCGCGCAGGTGGTGGAACGCAACATCGGCGTCGACCAGTTCCGGCTGCGCGGCCCCTTCGAGGTCAACACCCAGAGCGGTGTCGCAATCCGGCTCTCGACTAAGGAACGCATTCCCGCCGACTTCTACCTCTCGTCTCTGGGCAAGAGCGCACCGCTGGTGATCCTGCTGCACGGCTACAACAACGGCAAGGCCGACCATGCCTACCAGGGCATGCACCTCGCCACCTGGGGCATGAACAGCATCGTGCTGCAGCTGCCGAGCCGGGGTTCCTGGGTCGCGCACGGCAGGACGCTGGCACGGATCATCGACCACATCCGCAAGCGCCCCGCCGATTTTCCTGCCATCGACACCCGCAGCATCGTGCTCGTCGGCCACTCCTTTGGCGGCTCGTCGGTGGCCTACGCCATGGGCCAGGGCGCGGCCGCAGTCGGCGCCGTACTGCTGGACCCGGCCGCGTTCGGCGGCGGCTTGCAGAACGCCATCGGACGCATCAACCGCCCGGTCATCGTCCTCGGTGCGGATGAAGAAATATTCCCAGCCCGCGGCCGCGAAGTTTTCCTGCGCAGTCTCCGCGGCAATGCCGGTGAATTGTCGGTCCGCAATGCCGGACACGAAGATGCGGAATTCAGGCTCAGCGACGACGGCACCCGCGAGGAACAGCTCGCCTTCGTCAGTGCGCTGACCGCCGCGGCGATCAGCATTAGTTCGACAGGACAGCTCGACTACGCCTGGCAGAGTTTCGAGCCCGCGATCGCCGCCGGCCGCCTGTTTGACGTCAAGAAAAAATAAAGACCATTCAGCCTGACCGCAGAATCATGTTCCAGAGAAAATGCCCTGCATCCGTATTTCGTTACCTGGGAGGGGGATTGCTATCGATAACCGCTTATTCCCATCACGCGCAACCCAAACCACCCGTTTTTGACCAAGAAAAATCACGGCAGCAGAGTATTTACCACGCCCGCGAAGAAGCAAGACTGGAAGGTTATGTCATCGATCGTGGCCTGGCTGCTTACGCGCCCGCACTGATGCCGGACTTTGAACAAGCTGTCGAACGGCTCGGCCCAACGGACCGCTGGCTCGATATCGGGGCAGGACGCGGACAGGCGATGATTGACTACCACACCCCCTCGGTCGAAACTGAGGAAATCAATCCGGCACCGACACGTCCCAGGGCCAGTACCGTCGCGATGTCGAATGAAGACCGCCGCACTGAAGCCTGGCACCGCATGGCGGACGGACTACGCCTGAACCAGTTTCGAAAAAGCCGTTGCTGCAGGTACAATCGTCAAACCCAGAAAAAAATAGACGGTGCAAAGCCGCGGGATCCCGGTCCATCCATTTAACAAACAAGGTCATGCTCAGCACATGATTTCATTGATTAATTTGCGCGGCATCCGGTCGGCTGTAACACCAGCCGTGCTGATGCTATGCCTGGGCGCCGGCAATGCGCCGGCCCAGAACACCACCGCACCGCCCGTCGATGCGGAGCGCAGCAAACAGGAAAAGATTTACCAGGCGCGCGGCGAGTTGCGGCTGGAGGGCTACGTCATCGACCGCTCCATGTCCGCCTACGTCCGTGCATTGCCGGCCGGCTTCGCACAGGCGCTCGCCAACCTTGGTCCCGAGGAACGCTGGCTGGATATCGGTGCAGGCCAGGGCATGGCCATATTGGACTATTACTCGCCCGAATACGATCCGCGGCAAGCCGGCCGGCGTGAGCGGCAGATCAAAAAGGGACGTGCAGTCGCCATGTCGATCGAAGACCGGCGCACGCCGCGCTGGCAGCAGACTGCGGAGACCCTGGAACCCAAGCAACTCCAGTATGTGTTCGGCAAACCCCTGCGCGAGTATTCCACTGAGGAACTGGGACACTTCCAGCTGATCACCGACGTCATTGGCGGGTTTTCCTACACGGAGAATCTGTCCCTGTTCATGGAAAAAGTACTGAGCCTGCTCACCGTCAACGGCACTTTTTATACCGTCTCACAGGACGTCCGCAACGAAGCGGGCAGCAATAAACCGCACTATGCCGGCGAACCCTTTCTGTCACAAATCCGAAACGCCACCGGCAACGACATCGGCATCTGCGCCTGGCTGAAACAAATCAGCTGTGTCGAAGTCAGCTGCGATTACAAGGGCGATTGGATTCCGCCCCTTGAAACGTACAGAATCCGCAAGACCTGCAACAATGTCGCCGTGCCGCCGCTGAAAATCGAACATTATGTCGCCGGCACGCCGCCCGAGCGCGTGTTCCTGCTGGCCAACCCGGCACCGGCACCCGCCGCCAAACCCTGAATTTGATGCAACACAATGCCGCCGGCACTGCACTGCACTAAAGTGCCGGCGGCATGAACTACCCGAACAGTCTCCCGCGCGCCAATCCGCGCGACCGCATCCTGACCGTATCACTGGTCATTCTCTGCCAGATCGTCCATGGCATCAGCTTCAGCGCGATGCCGCTACTGCTTCCGCTGATCCGTGAAGACCTGCACATCACATTCACCCAGGCCGGCCTGCTATCGGCCGCAGCCACCTTCAGTTACGCGCTGGGCCAGATTCCCGCCGGCTTTCTCTCCGACCGTTACGGCCCGAAGCGGCTGTTTTTTATCGGCCTGCTGGGCTGGTCGGTGTTTTCAGTTTTCCTCGGCCTGATTCACCTCTTCTGGATGGCAGTGATTTCGCAACTGCTCGCGGGCACTTTCCGCGCCCTGCTATTCGCGCCCGGCATGTCACTGCTGGCCTCGTGGTTTCCGCCGGAACGCCGCGCCACGGCGATGAGCCTCTACATGCTCGGCGGCTTCGCCGGCACCATCGTGCTCTCGCTGGGCGGCCCGCTGCTGTCTGCCGCTTACGGCTGGCGCGCGGCCTTCATGATGATGGCCGCCATCGGCATCGTCATGGCGTTTGTCTACCGGCATTACGCCCGCGAAAAGCCGCGCAGCGGCGCCGCACAGCCGCTCGCCCTCGCCGACGTCACCCGGCTGTTCAGCCACCCCATCATGTGGGTTTGCAGTGGATTGCAGTTCGTGCGCTTCGCGGTGGTTACCGCTTATATGGTTTGGCTGCCGTCGTTGCTGGTCGTCGACCGCGGCGTCAGCGTGCAGACCGCCGGCTTCATCATCGCCATGGCCGCAGCCTTCACCGCACCGTCGAACACACTGGGCGGCTACGTTTCCGACCGCCTGCGCAACCCGCCCCTGATCATCGGCGGCGCACTCGCCGTGCTCGCCTGTACCGCCCTGCTGATCGCGCAGATCGAATCACTGCCGCTGTTATTGCTGGTGATCGCGGTGAATTCGATTTTCCTGCAATTCTATTTTGGCCCGCTGTTCCTGGTGCCCGTCGAAATTCTCGGTCCGCGCATCGCCGGCACCGCGACCGGCTTCAGCAACCTCTTCGCCAACATCGGCGGCTTCCTCACCGCCTGGGCGATGGGCGCGATCAAGGATCAGTCCGGATCATTCAAGGCCGGCTTCATCAGCATCAGCGTGATCTGCCTGACCGGCGTTGTACTCTCGTTGATTCTTTCGCGCATGCGAGGCAAAGCGCTGGCAGCGGCTACTCTTTCGGAACCTTCGCCGCGGTAATCACCTTGCCCCAGCTCGCGATTTCGGTCTTGATCTGCGCCAGAAACTCCTGCGGCGAATTGCCTTCAGGCTCGATACCCAACGCCGTCAGCCGCTCCGCGACATCCGGTTTCCGCGCCATCGCCGCCATCTCGCGATGCAGCCGGCTGATGATTGCCGGCGGCGTGCCTTTCGGTGCGTGCAGCCCGTACCAGGACAGCACTTCATAACCGGGCACCGTCTCGGTGATGGTCGGCAGATCGGGGGCTGATGCGATGCGTTTGGTTCCGGTGACACCCAGCGCGCGCAGCTTGCCGCCCTTGATATGCGGGAACGCCGAGGAATAGGCGCTGATCAGCATCTGCACCTGCCCCGCAATCAGGTCGGTCAGCGCCGGACCTGCCCCCTTGTAGGCGATATGCACAATGTCGATACCAGCCAGAAACTTGAATTGCTCACCGGCGAGGTGCGCGGTTGAACCCGAGCCGGCTGATGCGAAGTTGATCGATCCCGGCTTCGCCTTGGCCATCGCCACCAGTTCTTTCACCGACTTCGCCGGCACAGACGGATGCACCACCAGCACCAGCTGGCTCGAGCCAACACGGCTGATCGGAATAATGTCTTTGGTCGGATCGTAAGGCAGCTTCAGGCGCAGATTCGGCGCGATCACGATCTCACCGCCGGCCGACATCAGCAGGGTGTATCCGTCGGGCGCGGATTGCGTCAGCAAACCGACCGCCAGCGTGCCGCCGGCGCCGCCGCGATTGTCGATGATGAACTGCTGACCGAGTACCTCGGACAGATGGGGCGCCGCCAGTCGCGCCGTCAGGTCGCTGGGACCGCCGGGCGGATAACTCACCAGCATGCGCACCGGGCGCTGCGGATACTTCACTTCTGCCGCCTGCACCCCACCGCCGGCCAGCAACACCGCCAGCACGATCAACGCCTTCATTCGTATCTTCAGATTCATGCTCTCCCCGCTCTGCGCATGCATTCAGACTTGATCTTAGCGCAGCAACCCTGGCGTTTTGCGGTAAAGTCCAAAAAAAACGCTCAGCATCATTGTTCCGGAGGAGTTGCATGAACACCCTGATTCCGTCTGCAGGCCGTCTGGCCTGCGCGCTGGCTGCTGCCTGGCTGATCGCCTCACCCGCACAGGCCCGCGTCACCCGGATCGTCATCGACCAGACCGTATCGCCGGCCTTCTGCAAGGGCGATGTCTGCAGCAGCTATGGCGTCGCGGGCCGCTATGAACAGATTGCCGGGCGCGCCTGGGGCGAACTCGACCCCAAGGATCCGCTGAACAGCCTGGTCCAGGACATCGAACTCGCGCGCGAAGCCGACGGCAAGGTGCGTTATGTCGCCAGCTTCGTCATTACCCGCCCCGTCGACATGAGCAAGGCCAGCGGCATGCTCTGGCATGAGGTGCCAAACCGCGGACGCCCGGTATTGCTGTCCGAACAGGAACGTGAATTCGGCGACATTGGCCTCGCCACCGCCTGGCAGGGCGACAACGCCGGTTTCGGCAGCACACTCGGCACCACCGTGCGTCCGACGATGACTGTCAATGGCAACCACTGGCTGCAATTACCCATCGTCAAAAATCCCGACGGTTCGCCGGTCACCGGACAGGTCTTCGCGCGCATCATCAACCGCAGCGGACTGAATGCCCAGCCGCTGATCGTGCAAACCAACCCGGTGCCTTATCTGCCGGCGACGCTCGACACCACCCAAGCGACACTGGTCTCGCGCGACCATGAAACGCTGGACGGCAAGGTCAAAGGCGAAACACCGATCGCGGCTGAAGACTGGAAATTCTGTGGCGGCGGCAGCTTCGATGAACCGCAGCCGCTGACACAACTGCCGGTGCAGATCTGCCTTAAGGGCGGATTCAACCCCGCGAAGCTGTATCAGGTGGTGTACACCGCAAAAGATCCTTATCCGCTGGGCGTCGGCTTTGCCGCATGGCGCGACCTCGGCGCCTTTTTCAAATACGCCAGACAGGACGACAGCGGCACGCCGAATCCGATTGCCGGAAAAATCACCCACAGCATCGCGCGCGGCCGCTCGCAATCCGGCAACTACCTGCGTGGCTGGCTGCATCTGGGCTTCAATCAGGTCGAGGACAAAAAGATCACCACGTCGCGCCGCGTGCATGACGGCATGTGGCCGGTGATCGCCGGCCGGCGCATTGCCCTGAATTATCGCTGGGCCCAGCCCGACGGCGTGCTTGAGCTCTATCAGGCGGGCAGCGAAGGTCCGCAATGGTGGCAACCCTGGCCCGACCGTGCACGCAAGCTGCCGTCGCGCAGCATCCAGGACCGCTGCCTTGCCAGCAACACCTGTCCGAAAATCATCGAGCATTTCGGCGCCGCCGAAATCTGGGCGCTGAAACTCGGCCCGGAATGGGTTGGTACCGATGCCATGCAGGACATTCCGTTACCCGACAATGTGCGCCGTTACTACATCGCCAGCAGCACTCACGGCGGCGGCAGCGGCGGCTTCAATGCCAGCCTCGCTGAATACCATCAGAAAGCCAAAGCGGTGAGCTGCCCCGGCAACAACTGGGGCAATGCCGTATTGCCTGCAAACCCGCTGTCTCACGACGAACCCTGGCGCGCGATCACCGTGCACTTCCGTGACTGGGTGATGAAAAACACCACGCCGCCGCCCAGCTATTACCCGACCATCAAGGCCGGCCAGCTGGTCGCCCCTCACAAGGCCGCCATGGGATTCCCGACACTCCCCGGCCTGCGCGCCACCGCACCGGAGCCGGACCTGATCAATCCCCTGCTCGATTACGACTGGGGCCCGCAGTTCGATGCCAACGATGCCTCCGGCATACCGGGCTTCGCGCCGCCGAAGATCAAACAGACGCTGAACATGCTGGTGCCGAAAGTTGATGCCGACGGCAATGAAGTCGGCGGCATCCCGGTGGTGCTGCTGGAAGCGCCGCTGGGCACCTATCTCGGCTGGAACATCACCGCCGGCGGCTTCCACGCCGGACAACTGTGCAACTACGCCGGTGGCATGCTGCCCTTCGCCCGGACCAAAGCCGAGCGCGAAGCCCGCAAAGATCCGCGGCCATCGCTGGAAGAACGTTACGGCAATCACGCCGGATTCGTTGATGCAGTGCGTAAAGCCACCGAAAAGGTCAAGGCAAGCGGCTTCCTGCTGGAGAAGGATGCCGCCGCACTGATCCGGGCCGCCGAAAGCAGCAACGTTTTGAAATCACCGCAATAGGCAATCTGTGTATGATTGTCGTTCCCCGAAATCCGGGGCAACGGACCCGCAGGAACAAAAACCTGTACTGATCTGGAGGAGAACAGAAAATGTCCAAGCTGCTGTCACAACTCATCGCACGCAGTCTCATGCCCGCGCTGGTTGCGGGTGCTTTTGCACTACCCGTACCGATCGCCCTTGCGCAGCAGGCCAATGCCACCCCGCCGACTGCCGCCGAGATCGAACGGCGCAAATCAATGGGCGGCTACATGCCCGAGCGCATGCAGAACCCCAACCTCACCAGCAACCCGCCGCGCCTCACCGTGACGCCGCTGGAAGACATTCCGGTCAACAAGATCCAGGTCCCCGCGGGCTTCAAGGTTGAAGTCTGGGCGCACGGCATCCCCGGCGCACGCATGATGACCCGCGCCGCCAACGGCGCGGTGTTCGTCGGCACCCGCACCATTGGACGTGTTTATGCCGTTTATGAAAAAGACGGCAAGCGCGTGTCCAAGATCGTCGCGCAGAAACTGAACCAGCCCAACGGCGTGCTGATGCACAACGGCTCGCTGTATATCGCCGCCATCAACCGCGTGTTCCGCTACGACAACATCGAAGCCAATCTGGAAAACATTCCGGAACCGGTCGACATGACCAAGGACTTCAACCTTCCGCCGGACGTGCACCACAACTGGAAATTCCTCGCCTACGGCCCCGACAAGAAGATGTATTTCCAGGTCGGCGCGCCCTGCAACGTCTGCGAGATCAACCCGGGTGTCCACGGCCAGATCCGCCGCTACAACATGGACGGCACCGGTATGGAGATCGTCGCCCGCGGCGTACGCAACAGCGTCGGCTTCGACTTCCATCCGCAAACCAAGGAGCTCTGGTTCACCGACAATGGCCGCGACTGGGCCGGCGAAACGGGCTTTGACGACGAACTGAACCGCGTCCCGGCAGACAAAGTCGGCGGCCATTTCGGCTTTCCCTACTGCCATGCCAACGGCCAGCCCGATCCGGACATCAAGGTGCCGAATCCCTGCGCCAACGTGATCCTTCCGGTCACCGTGCTCGGCGCGCATACCGCCGCACTGGGCATGCGCTTCTACACCGGCAAGATGTATCCGCCGGAATACCAGAATGCCATTCTGCTCGCGCGCCACGGCTCCTGGAACAAGACCGAACGCAGCGGCTACGACATCCTGCGCGTCAATGCCACGCCCGACGGCAAGGACGCCAAGATCACGCCATTCATGACCGGCTTCATGGATAAATCCAGTAATACCTACTGGGGCCGCCCGACCGACGTCATGCAGTTGCCCGATGGTTCGATGCTGATCTCCGACGAACAACAGGGCGCGATCTACCGTGTCAGCTACGGCAAATAAATGAAGCAATGCCTCACGACGCGCTGGACGATCATCCAGCGCGTCTTTTTTTTACTGATCATCGCTGCCGCCGGCCCCGCCGGCGCGCAGATCAAGGGCAACCCTGAGCGCGGCGCGGACAAGGCCAAGACCTGCGTCGCCTGTCACGGCCAGACCGGACGCGGCCCGATGTCCGGCGTGCCTGCACTCTCCGGCCAGCAATTCGAATTCATCACTCTGCAACTGATCCTGATCCGCGAAGGCTTGCGTGAAATTCCCGACATGAGCGGCATGCTCAAGGAGCTGAAGGACCAGGACCTCGCCGACATCGGCGCTTTTTTCAGTGCGATGGAACCGTTTTCACCGCGCGGCACGCGCAATGACCGACGTTTTGCCGCCGGCGCCAAGCTCTCGGAAATCATGGGCTGCGGCAGTTGCCACATGAAAGGTTATGTCGGCCAGCGCCAGGTGCCGCGGATCATCAACCAGCGTGAGGAATACCTCGCCAAAACGCTGATTGCTTATCGCGACAACAAACGCTCGGGTGTCGATACCAGCATGAATGCGGTGATGTACAAAACCACGGATGAAGACATCTACGCGCTGGCGCACTACCTCGCGCACCAGAACTGATCTCCGGCTAAACGCCAGCACCTCTAGCGGATCAGCTCCAGCGTCACTCCCAGCATTGCCGAACGTCCCGGCGACGGCTCGTAAAAACGGCCGTTGCCGTCGGCGACAATTACCGACCCTACATATTTGCGGTCGGTGATGTTGTCGATGCGCAGGAACCCGGACACCCGCCAGCCCTTGCCGCGCTGCTGCAGGCCTGCGCGCAGGCTGCCGATGGTATAAGCCGCCGCCGCTTCGCTGTTCTGGTCGTTGACGAAGACCTGACCGCTGTGGCGCAGTTCCGCACCGGCATGGAAAC
>Ga0222712_10004821_pt1 | contig 13947 bp, 12 predicted proteins | sample C33_657DmetaG_FD_165043 | JGI IMG/M metagenome (GOLD analysis project Ga0222712, IMG submission 165043) | Estuarine water microbial communities from San Francisco Bay, California, United States - C33_657D | ecosystem: Environmental > Aquatic > Marine > Unclassified | place: USA: California... | reverse complement strand
TCTTGGCGCAGAAGTACTCGGTATTTCACTTGTAACCAATGCCGCTGCAGGCGTTACGGGAGAAAAGTTAAACCACGAAGAAGTCATCGCCGCAGGTAAAGCTGCTGCAGATCGCATGGGCACTTTGCTCAAAAACACTATTCCTAAACTCGTCTAACGAGATTAGCCTTACGCCATGAATAGCACTCTGCGCGCCGAAGTTGAAGCTTGGATTGCTGACGACCCAGATCCAAAGACCGCAGCCGAGCTACAAACTCTGCTCGATGCAGGTGACGAGGTAACTCTTAAGAAGTATTTCAACGGCTTTCTCCAATTCGGGACTGCAGGTCTTCGTGGTCCAATCGGCCCTGGCCCTTCTTGTATGAACCGCGCTGTTGTCGGACGCGCTGCTGCAGGTATCGCTTCTTATATGCAAAAGCGAGGAATGACCAAGGTCGTTATCGGTAGAGACGCTCGCTATGGCTCTGAGGATTACACGTTTGAAACTGCCGAAATCATGAGCGGTGCCGGCATGGATGTGTACATACTTCCGCGTCCGCTTCCAACTCCTGTTCTTGCCTTCGCTACTTCTTATCTTGGCTGCGATATCGGGATCATGGTGACAGCAAGCCATAATCCACCGCAAGATAATGGTTACAAGGTTTATGTAGGACCTGTTGCAGATGGAATAAATTACGCATCCTCACAAATCATTAGCCCCACCGATGGTTTTATGGCAGCAGATATCGATTCTGTTACATCGCTGAAGTCTCTGCCCCGCGGCAGCAAGTGGACGATTCTTGATGAAGAAGTTATCTCTGAATACGTAAAGCGCACATCAGCTCTTGCTCCCCGTCCTGGAGATATCAAGATTGTTTACACAGCCATGCACGGAGTAGGTACAGAGACCGTGCAGAGAGTCTTCAACCATGCAGGTTTTGCCACTCTTATCCTGGTCGACGAACAGTGCACTCCGGATCCTGATTTTCCCACCGTTGCATTTCCCAACCCTGAAGAACCTGGCGCCATTGATTTAGCTTTGAAGAAGGCTCGTGATTTCGGCGCTGAACTTGTTATTGCCAATGACCCTGATGCTGATCGATGTGCAGCAGCAATTAACGACCCTAAGGTCGGCTGGCGCATGCTTCGTGGCGATGAACTAGGTGTTGTGCTGGGCGAATGGATAGCTCGCTCAAAACCATCCGGAACATTTGGAAACTCGATTGTGTCTTCATCTGCGCTTCGTAAAATCAGCGCGCACTATGGGATTGATTTCCAAGAAGTGCTTACTGGCTTTAAGTGGTTAGCAAAGATTGAAGATCTCGCCTTTGGCTATGAGGAAGCAATTGGTTACGCAGTTGATTCAGATACCGTCAACGATAAAGATGGAATCTCAGCTGCAATATTTTTAGCGCAAGTTGCCATGGACCTTAAGCGCGATGGTCTAACAATTAGCGACTTACTCAATCAAGTGTGGGAACGTCATGGATTCCATGGCACTGAGCAGATCTCAATTCGAGTCTCAGACATGTCTGCCATTACTCGATTGCTGGCAGGACTTCGCCAGACTCCACCTAAGGAGATTGCAGGGCGTGCGGTGGAATCAATCGATGATTTAGCGGCGCCTAAAGATGGTCTGCCACCCACTGATGGTTTGAGAATTTGGCTTGCCGGCGGTATTCGCATCATTGTTCGCCCATCGGGCACCGAAGCAAAGATGAAGTGCTACATCGAAGTGATTACTAAGACTTCAGGTGACTCAGAAGTTCTCTTAAATGAACTACGCGAGCCTTTGAAGAAGTTCTTGGCTGGTTAAGCGCCGAAGCGCCCAACAAATTCATCGAGCATTGCAGCTGTTCCGCTAGCGCCACTTCGCTTTACGCCAGCATCCATAAACGAAAGCAACATGTCGAGTGACTTCACGCCGCCCGCACTCTTTACTTCGACCTTAGAAGAGACAGAAGCGCGCATAAGTTGTACATCCTCAAGGATCGCACCCGTTGGAGCAAAACCTGTTGATGTCTTTACATAGTCAGCACCGGCTGCTTCGCAGAGCTGACATGCCTTAACAATCTCTTCCTTGGTCAGATATGCATTCTCAAGGATTACCTTGACTTGGTTGCCATTCGCTGCACCAACGACTGCTGCTATTTCTTCGCGGACTTCGTCATACATCCCAGACTTCATCCAACCGATATTGATAACGACATCGATTTCAGTGGCTCCATCGGCGACAACCTGCTTGGTTTCAAAGACTTTGGTAGCTGTTGCAGAATTGCCGTGTGGGAAACCGACAACGGTTCCGACATGGACATCGCTACCGCGCAAAATATCGGCGCAGAAAGCTACGTCGGCTGGCTTGCAGCAGACAGACGCAACGTCGTACTTCATGGCGACTTCACAGCCTGCCTTTACCTCTTCACGTGACATATCTGGACGCAAGAGCGCGTGATCAATTGTCTTAGCTACTTGGCGAAGGGTGTACTTAGGATGTGCCATTACTTACTCCTCTGAAATCTTTGCGTACGCTGGCTTTACAACGCTTTCAATAATTGCAAGACGCTCTTCAAATGGAATGAACGCACTCTTGAGGGCATTGATTGTGACTCGCTGAAGATCTTGGAAGGTCCAGTCGCACTGGTTAACCATCTCGGTCATTTCGCGCGACATCGAAGTAGCTGACATCAAACGGTTATCGGTATTGATTGTGACGCGGAAACGAAGCTTGGCAAGGCGAGCAAGCGGGTGGTGGGCAAATGAATCTGCCACACCTGTCTGGATATTCGATGACGGACACATCTCAAGTGGAACGCGGCGATCGCGTACGTAGGAAGCAAGGCGTCCTAAACGCGGTGGCGTATGGTTGAAATCAATATCGTCAGTGATGCGCACACCATGCCCTAAGCGCTCTGCTCCGCAGAGTTGAATCGCTTCCCAGATTGATGGAAGGCCATAAGCCTCACCAGCATGGATGGTGAAATGTGCGTTTTCGCGGCGTAGATATTCGAAGGTATCTAGCTGATCACTTGGTGGGAAACCATCTTCAGGTCCGGCAATATCAAAGCCAACTACTCCTTGATCGCGGTACTTCACTGCAAGTTCGGCAACTTCCTGAGAGAGATTGTTCTGGCGCATTCCACACAAGAGTGACATCACTCGAATTGTGTTGCCTTCTGCCTTTGCTTCAGCTTCACCTGCGCGGAAACCTTCGAGAATTGCTTCAATCGCCTGCGAAAGAGTCAACCCTTTCTCTGTAATGAGTTCGGGTGCCATACGTACTTCGGCATAGACAACTCCATCACGAGCAAGATCTACGGCACATTCGCGTGCTACGCGCACCACATCTTCTTTGCGTTGCATGACAGCAACAGTGTGCGCGAATGTTTCGAGATAGAGAACAAGTGAACCTGAATCACATGAACTACGGAACCATTCAGCAAGCTCTGCGGCATCATAAGTTGGAAGTTCGTGGCCAATCTCTTTGGCGATATCAATAATTGTTTGAGGACGGAGACCTCCGTCTAGGTGATCATGTAGGAGTGCCTTGGGTAGACGCTTTACTTGATCCGCTGTTGGCTTCTTTGTTAAGTCGCTCATCCTTCAATTCTCTCTAACACTAGAGGCAGACGATTGACCGTTCCACCTTCAACTATTGTGACAGCGCCTTCTAGAATTTCGAGGGCACGTTCAAATCGTGGTGCTTCATCTGTATGCAAAGTCATTAATGGTGAACCTGCGGTGATGTAATCACCAGGTTTTGCATGGAGTTCGATTCCAGCGCCGGCTTGAACTTTTTCACCTTGCTTAGAACGTCCAGCACCCAAACGCCATGCACTTACGCCGACCTTCATCGCATCCATCGTTGTGATGATTCCGCTATTGACAGCCTTTACGACATGTTGTTCACGAGCAACAGGGAGCGCAGCATCTGGGTCTCCACCTTGAGCACTGATCATGCGGCGCCAATGGTCCATTGCGCTGCCATCTTTGAGGGCATCCGCTGGATCTTTGCCAACAATGCCTGCTGCATCAATCATTTCTCGCGCCAAAAGGATGGTTAACTCAACAACATCGGAAGGTCCACCACCTGCAAGGACTTCAACAGATTCGCGAACTTCGAGTGCGTTGCCTGCAGTGAGGCCGAGTGGAACATCCATTGCAGTAACCAGAGCACGAGTCTTTACTCCAGCATCCTTGCCAAGCTGCACCATGGTGCGAGCGAGTTCAGATGCCTTTGCAGGATCTGACATAAATGCACCAGAGCCTGTCTTTACATCGAGAACGAGTGCAGATGTTCCTTCAGCAATCTTCTTGCTCATTATTGAAGAAGCAATAAGAGGAATCGCTTCAACGGTTGCGGTGACATCGCGCAGCGCATAGAGCTTCTTATCTGCTGGCGCCAGCCCTGCACCAGCTGCGCAGATAACTGCACCTGTATCTTGCAAAACTTTGAGCATCTCGTCATTGGTGAGCGATGCGCGCCAACCAGGAATGGATTCGAGTTTGTCGAGAGTTCCACCGGTATGTCCGAGTCCGCGACCTGAAAGTTGAGGTACTGCTCCCCCACATGCTGCAACAAGTGGAGCAAGTGGAAGAGTGATCTTGTCGCCAACGCCACCCGTTGAATGCTTATCGGCTGTCTTTCGATCCAGTTTCGACCAATCCATGCGTTCGCCGCTATTAATCATGGCATTTGTCCACCGAGAAATTTCTCGTGAATTCATTCCGTTGAGAAGAATTGCCATAAGAAGTGCTGACATTTGCTCGTCTGCAACGACGCCGCGTGTGTAGGCATCGATGATCCAATCAATTTGAGGATCTGTTAACTCATTGCGATCACGCTTTGCTGCAATGATTTCTACAGCTGCAAATGGTTCAATCATGAAAGGCGTTCGTTCATCTCTTCAGGACCAAATGCCCATGGAAGAAGGTCGCCCAGGGTTTTAATCCCCTCATTGGTATCCATCTGAAGCTTTGATCCACCGTGCTCTTGTAACAGCTGACGACAGCGTCCACATGGCATCAATGGATTGCCTGCAATATCTACGCAAGCAAAGGCAACTAAACGCCCACCGCCTGTTGCAATCAGATTGGAAACCAGACCACATTCGGCGCAGAGAGTAAGTCCATAGCTGGCATTTTCAACATTGCACCCAGTGATGATGCGACCATCATCAACGAGCGCTGCGACGCCAACTGGGAACTTTGAATATGGTGCATAAGCTTTCTTCATCGCACCGAGTGCTTCACTGCGCAGCAAATCCCAATTGATATCCATTAGTGAGAACCGCCTCCGCGTTTATAGGCAATTCCATCGGCTGCGGGCGCTCGTACCTTCCCGACAAAGCCCGATACAGCGATGATGGTTGCAATGTATGGAGCCATCAACATAAATTCTGATGGAATAGGTGTTCCAGTAATTGTCAGAAGTCCTTGCAAGTTATCTGCAAAACCAAAGATGAGAGCGGCAGCAACTGCGCCTAGTGGGCTCCAGCGACCGAAGATAAGAGCAGCGAGTGCGATGAAGCCCTTGCCGGCAGTCATCTCCTTGCTAAATGATCCAACTGCGCCCAATGTGAAGAATGCTCCACCGAGCCCAGCAACTGCACCTGCAATAAGAACATTGCGGAATCGAATCTTATTAACATCGATACCGACAGATTCTGCCGCAGTTGGGTGTTCGCCCACAGCGCGAGTGCGTAGACCCCACTTAGATTTGAAGAGTGCGACATGGATAAGAATGACAGCTGCATACATCAGATAAACAATGATGTTCTGGCTAAAGAAGATTGGTCCTATGACCGGAATCTTGGCGAGAATCGGAATCTCAATTGGTGCAAAGGTTCCACCAGAGTTCCATGTTGATTGATATGGAATCAGAAGCTTCTTATAGAGGAAGCCGGTCAAACCAATAACAAGAACGTTGAGTACGAAACCAAGAACAACTTGATCGATTCCGTACTTGATAGCAAAGACCGCCAGAAGCCAAGCAATTGCCGCCCCTGCGAATGGTGCAACCAATAGTCCTGCAATCTTGTTCTGAGTCAGTGATGCGATAACGCCTGACATGAAGGCACCTGCAAGGAGCTGGCCTTCAATTGCAATATTGATAACGCCCGAGCGTTCGGAGAGGACGCCGGCCATTGCACCAAAGATCAGAGGCACGGAAAGGAAGAGCGCACCCTGAAGAAGACCGGTAAATGGGATGAATTTGCCGGCAGCTGCCCAACATAGGAATGACATCAGGAATGACGCACCGAAGAGACCGCTGGCAAAACGAATGGTCTTACGTTCTCTAAATTGAAGAACGGAGAGAAGCACTGCAAGGAGTGCAATCACTGCAAATACAAGAGCGCCTGACTTTGAATCTACGATGCGTTCGCGTGTAAGTACCCACTCGTTTCCTAAGACAAAGTTAAATGTCACAGGAGCGCTGGTCTTAGGAAGAAGGCCGAAGAGAATCAGCGCAAAGGCCCCGAGTGAACCCATGGTGATAATTCCGCGCTTGCGGCGACGTTCTGGAGCAGAGAGAGCTCGTACTTCTGTAGTGCTCATTAGCCGTTCCATCCCTTCGAAGCAACTGTTTCGCCAGCGTCAACGTTCTTCAATCGGAAGAGAGATTTAATGAGCGCCGGTGCTGCAATAAAGAGCACTACGAGAGCTTGAATCACAAGAACGAGATCAAGCGGGGTTTCAGTACTTGCTTGCATGGTGAGACCACCTGCACGAAGTGCACCGAAGAGCAATGCAGCAAAGACTGTACCGATTGGAGTTGCGCGACCAAGTAGAGCAACGGTGATTGCATCGAATCCAAAGCTTCCGCCAACGCCGGCAGTCATCGCAGGTTCTGAACCAAGAATCTGAACAGCGCCGCCGAGTCCGGCAAGTGCTCCTGCAATAAACATGACAGATGTTGTTACGCGAGCAACTGAAATTCCTGCAGTGCGTGATGCAGCTGCATTTGCACCCACTGCTCGGAATCGGAAACCCCATGTGCTTCGATTGAGAAGCCACCAGATAGCGGCTGCTGCAATAAGTGCGACGATAAATCCAAAGTTTGCACGCAGATCTGAACCAAAGAGAAGTGGCAAACGTGCATTAGGGCCTACTTCAGGTGCAAGTGGATCCTGACGGCCAGGACGTAAGAACGCAGTGGTACTGAGCAACCAGAGCAAGAAATAACCCGCGACGTAGTTGAGCATGATTGTCACGATTACTTCATGTGCTCCCGTGCGTGCTTTAAGGAGCCCCACAAAGCCGCCATAGAGACCAGAGAAGAGCATCGCTGCAGCGATTGCTGCAACTACGTGAATTCCAACTGGAAGATCGAATGTGAAACCAACCCAGCTCGCACCGATTGCGCCGGCTATGAACTGACCTTGCGCACCGATATTAAATAGACCTGCACGAAATGCCAGAGCCACTGAGAGTCCAGTAAGAATAAGAGGTGAAGCAGCTACAAGCGTTTCAGAGAATGGGTAAAAACCTTGAATGAAACTATCCTGAGCAAGTTGTGGATCAAAAATTGAACCGCGAAAGAGCGCCCAATATGCAGCGCCAGCAGTTGCAAATGCTTTTGAAATCATTTCAAGCGGTTGACCTTTAAGGGTCAGGACATTGGAATCTGAGAATGCAACGAGCAATCCACTGACAAAGAGCGCCATGGCAAATGAGAGCGCAGGAAGAATTAACTTCTTTAGATTCATGGTTTTACACCTGCCATCAATAGACCTAGATCCTCACGTGAAGTTGTGGCTGGAACAATGGCGATAAATTCACCGCGATACATCACAGCAATTCGATCTGCCAGTGCTGAAACTTCATCGAGTTCAGTGCTGAAAAGAAGTACCGCGCGACCAGAATCGCGTTCAGCGATGATGCGCTCATGAACGAATTCAATAGAACCTACATCGAGGCCGCGAGTAGGTTGTGAAGCAACAACAAGTTTGACGGGGCGAGATAGCTCACGAGCAAGTACTACCTTCTGCTTATTTCCACCTGAGAGAGATGATGCAGAATCTTTTGCAGATTGGGCGCGGATATCAAACTCGGCAACGCGCTTCTGCGCTTCCTGAGTCACGACGCTCGGTGAGATTACTGGTCCTTTTGCATACGGTGGTAAGTCATGGAGATCGAGAATTAAATTCTCTTCAATACTAAATGAGCCAATAAGTCCGTCTTCTTCGCGAGATTCAGGCACGAAGGCAATCCCAGAGTGAAGAGATTCACGCACCGACGCCTTGGTGATATCGACTCCATCGAGTGAAATTGAGCCAGTCACATGTTCTTGCAGACCCACGATTGATTCAGCCAGCTCTGACTGACCATTGCCCTGAACTCCCGCAACAGCAAGGACCTCTCCGCCGTGCAATTGGAATGAAACATTGCGGACCAGAGTGCGACCAGTGTGATCAGTGATGCTCAAGTTCTTCACGTCAAGCATTACTTTGCCTAGCTGTGGTGCTTTCTTATCGACATCGAGTGAGACTGGGCGGCCTACCATGAGAGAGGCCAGCTCTTCCTGAGAAGCTAAAGGAGAAGCAGTTCCCACAACCTTGCCTCGACGAATAATCGTGATTTTGTCTGCAGCTTCTTTTACTTCACGTAATTTATGGGTGATGAAGACAATTGAAGTGCCGCGATCCTTGAGCTTCTTCATGTTGCGTAGAAGTTCATCGGTCTCTTGAGGAGTAAGCACTGCTGTTGGTTCATCAAGGATTAGAACTTTCGCGTCGTAAATCAGCGCGCGAATGATTTCCACGCGCTGTTGAAGTCCGACAGGTAGGTCTTCAACAAGTGCATCAGGATCAATATCGAAATTGAATTCTGCAGAAACTCGAAGAATCTCCTCACGAGCAGTTTCAAGATCAAGGAGCCCTGGTCCCTTTGTCTTCTCATGGCCCAACACAATATTTTCTGCAACAGTGAAGACTGGAATGAGCATGAAGTGCTGGTGCACCATTCCGATACCTGCAGCAAGGGCATCAAGTGGAGATTGGATATCTACGATTTTTCCATCAACGCTGATAGTGCCTTCATCAGGTGAAAGAAGACCATAGACGATATTCATTAACGTAGATTTTCCGGCACCGTTCTCGCCGAGAATCGCATGAATCTCGCCATTGGCCACAGCAAGGTCGATGGATTCATTTGCAACAAGGGCACCAAAGCGCTTTGTTATTCCGCGCAATTCCAGTGACATGTGTGTAAATCTACTAGTTTTGTTGCACTTTAGAAAGTTAAAAGAAAAGAAAGATGGGCTAGCACCGAAGTGCTAGCCCATCTTTGTAAAACTAGTTTTAGCTAATTACTTAGCTGAAACCTTTCCGCTGCGAATATCGTTTCCAAGCTTTGTAACTTCAGTACGAAGCTTTGTTGGAACCATACGGATCAAGTCATGGTAAGGAGCAAGGAATGTTCCTGCATTCTTGAGGTTACCGTTGTAGCCAGTTGCTGAGAACTTTCCAGCAGCTTGGTCCTTGATTACAGCCTGTACAGAAGTTCCGACACCCTTAACTACAGATGTAAGAAGAACCTTCTTGTACTGAGGAGCTGCAACGAAACCATCAGTATCAACCCAGATAACAACTGACTTCTTTGAAGTGAGTGAGTTACCTGCTGTTGCTCCACCAAGTCCACCAGCAACTGGGAAGATTACATCTGCACCCTGCTGCTCGAAGTTCTTAGAGATCTGAAGTGCCTTAGCTGAATCTGAGAAGCCACCGACGAATGTTCCGTCCTTCTTAGCTGTATCCCAACCAAGAACTGTTACTGACTTGCCCTTGACCTTGTTGTAGTGAGCTACACCCTTAGCAAAGCCATCCATGAAGATTGTGACAGGTGGAATGTTAAGTCCGCCGTATGTTGCAACCTTTGCTGTCTTTGAAACTCCAGCTGCTACATAACCAGCCTGGAATGCTGATTCATTTGTTGAGAACTGGATTGGCTTGAGGTTTGCAAACTTTGTACCTGGGTAGACAGATCCGTCTGCACCGTGGTCTTCGCCGTCCTGATCAACAATTGCGAAGTTGACAGTTGGGTTTGCCTTAGCTCCTGCAACGATTGCACTGTTGATAAGGAAGCCAACGCCAATGATGAGGTTGCACTTCTCGTCTACAAGCTTCTTAATGTTTGGTGCGTAATCTGCATCAGTTGTAGCTGAGAGATACTTAACTGTTACGTTCTTATCTGCCTTTGCTGCAGCCTGTGCGCCTGACCAAGCAGATGCGTTAAATGACTTGTCGTCAACGCCGCCTGTATCGAGAGCAAGACATGCCTTTGTTGCGTTAGCTGCTGTTGCTGCTGGTGCTGCACCGAAAGCAAGTGCCGCAGCAGCGAAAACTGCTACAAACTTAATTGTCTTCTTCAAGGTTTTCCTCCAAGGAATATTGGTTGTTCTGTGGCGTGAGCCTAGTCTTCTGCGCTGAGATTCAACAAAATGCGAGGCTTTAAAACGCGGTGTGGCTTGTAACAGTTGTGAAAACTCTCAACTTGAACTTTACGTTCTATGCGGGAATCTTCTCCGCAGTGGCTGCCGCCACATTGATTAAATCACTCACGCCGGCCAATTCTTTAGAACGGACTGTGAATTCGATTCCGCCGCCCGCAATGCCATAACTGCGCCCATAAATGCCTGCATCTGCATCGAGAATATCTAAGTACTGCTTCTTTGCAACAGAGAGTGCAATGACATCGTAAATCGCTTTATCCACGCGCTTCACAACGGACGCGATAAGAAATTTCTTTGTCGCGTTAGTAACCGTGATGTATTGATCGGGTTCGATATTGATGAGCCCCAGAACCGAACCTTTTTTCTTCGCATTGCGAGCAAGGATTGATTTGAAAATTTCTGCATCAGAGCCAAAAGTTGTGGCAAAGACTACGTCTGCTCCTGCATCAAGCACTTGGGTGGTTGCAACTGAGTAAGAACCTGAAACATATTTAACGATTGGAATAACTTTCTTCTTAGAGGCAAAGACTCCTGCAGAGAATCCATCCTTGAAGAGATCTGCTTGATTTGGATTGGCAATCATCGCAACTTTGCCTGTCTTGGAAATCAGCGCTGCGCTATATCCAGCAAGGTAAGCACCTTGTACGTTGCCGAAGACAACTGATGTCACATTGAGCGCGGCAACGCTCGCATCGTTGATGATGGCAAATTGCGTATTGGGGAACTCAATAGCCAGAGCTTGGAGAGTTGGTGCATACCCGCTTCCAATAACGATGATGGGGTTGCAATTCTTAGTAATAAGCGAGCGAATTCGCTTTTCGCGATCAGCGCTGCTGCCGTCCGTAACAACGGCATCGAGTTTGAAATCGAATTGTCGCTGGGCTTTCTCTAATCCGGCAGCTGCAGCGTCGTTAAAGGATTTATCTCCGCGCCCACCAATATCGTAGGCAACGCCAACGCTGAGATTAGTTGCCGCCTGTGCCGGTGCAGATAGCAAGGATGCGCCAACCAAAATGGCAATGAAGGCGGCGCGAATCTTCATTAGAGAACGACTCCCAAATTCTTGTAAGTCGCATCAATTGTCTGTTGAGCGACAGTGCGCGCTTTTTCAGAGCCTTGATGCAAAATATCGAGAAGGTGCTTCTCATCTTCAAGAAGTTCGACAGCCTTTGCGCGAATAGGTCGTAGGTATTCGACAACCACTTCAGCGACCGCTGACTTGAAGTCTCCGTACCCCTTGCCATCAAACTCATTTTCAAGATCTGCGATGCTCTTGCCTGATAGCGCTGAATGAATCGTGAGTAGGTTGCTAATGCCAGGCTTTTCAGCGACGTCATACTTAACTTCGCGGCCTGCATCAGTCATTGCGCTCTTAATCTTCTTCAGGTTGGCTTCCGGTGTATCCATAATTTCAATAACTCCAGCAACTGCACCTGATGACTTACTCATCTTGGCAGTTGGCTCTTGAATATCATTGATCTTCGCCGCTGTCTTAAGGATGTATGCCTCGGGAAGTTGGAAGGTATTTCCGTAACGCGAATTAAAACGCCCAGCTAGATCGCGAGTGAGTTCAATGTGTTGGCGCTGATCTTCACCGACAGGCACGTAATGCGCTTGGTAGAGCAAGATATCTGCAGCTTGCAACATTGGATATGTAAAGAGTCCTACGCGAGCGGAATCAGCGCCAGCCTTTGAAGATTTATCTTTAAATTGCGTCATGCGACTTGCTTCACCGAAACCAGTCATGCATTCCATGATCCAACCCAATTGGTTGTGCTGTGGAACTTGTGACTGAACAAAGAGAGTTGATTTCTCTGGAGAAATGCCGAGGGCCAAAAGCTGCGCCGCTGATGCAAGGGTGCGCTTACGTAATAGCGCTGGATCGGTTTCGACTGTTAACGCGTGGAGATCAACGATGCAGTAAAAAGCATCATGGCCTTCTTGGAGTTCAACCCACTGCTTTACCGCGCCCAGATAATTGCCTAGGTGGAAAGAGTCACTAGTTGGCTGAATGCCAGAGAGAACGCGCTTCATGGTTGTAATTCTCGCACGCTCTAGTAGTTACGCGAGATTAATAATCGTCCAGCGCGCTTACCTTCCATAGAGAGCACTGTGATTCGGACGCCATTAACCCCAACAATGTCGCTGGCAATTGGGATTCGTCCTAAATAATGCATCACAAAACCGCTTGCGGTCTCGTATGGGCCATCCGGTAATTCGATGCCTGTTTCTTCGAGTAAATCCTCGAGGGAGATGAGTCCATCAACCTCAAAATCACCGGTGCGGGATTCGAGAGAAACTTCTGTTTCGTCGCCATCGTATTCATCGCGAATATCGCCGATGAGAGTCTCAACGAGATCTTCAAGCGTGACAATTCCATCGGTGCCACCGTACTCATCGAGGACGATTGCAAGATGCTGGCGCTGGCTTCTCATCTCAGTGAGGGCAGGCAGAATTCCCTTCGTTCCGGGCAAGTACATGATGTTGCGCGAAAGCTCTTGAATCTTTGCATTTGAATTTGCAAGTGATGTATCAAGTAGGTCGCGAACATGGATAAATCCAATTACTTCATCAGATGAGCCGCGTACAACGGGATAACGCGAATGTGCTTTCTCAATTGCGAGCGCAATAGCTTTGCCCACAGTTAAGGATGCATCCATGAAATCAACTTCGGTGCGCGGCACCATAACTTCATGCACTTGTCGCTCTGATGCATTAAAGACTTCTTCAACAATGTCGCGCTCTTCATCAGTAAGTGCTGCGTGCCCAGCGACGAGGTCGAGAAGCTCTTCTTCAGAGATCTGGCTGCGCTGCTCTTTAGGGTCGATACCAAAGAGGCGCACGACGATATTTGTTGAATGAGAAAGGATCCAGATGATGGGGCGGAAGAGATGTGCAACGAGATCGATAAACCCTGCAGATGCGAGCGCAATCTGTTCTGTGCGAAATAGTGCAAGGCGCTTAGGTACAAGTTCGCCGAAGACCAATGAGAAGTAGGCGATGATGAGAGTGACACCAATAAGGGATGTGGTGTTGGCAGTCCGTGTAGAGATACCTAAATCTTCAAGCCATGGAATTACATAGACGCCTAACTTTTCAGCGCCCAGGGCAGCTGACAAGAATCCTGTAACCGTGACACCAACCTGTAGGGCGGCTAAGAGTCTGTTGGGATTACTTGCAACGTGAGCAACTTTGGCTCCTCGCTTGCCACGAGTTGCCATCTGTTTGATCTGGCTCTCGCGCAGAGAGATAAGGGCAATTTCAGCAGCAACGAAGAGGGCTCCAAGAAGGATGAGCCCAAGGACCAGTCCAATCGAAGGGAGGATTGATCCCGTGGGGTGGCTTTCCATGATGTGAGAAGTCTAGCGACTGCCCTTCCTAAACGCTCCCCCGTGCCATAGCCTTTCCCACGCTGGTCAACCGACCAGCACCTTCATCCTCGGACCGTCGGGCACGTACCTGCCCGGATAAGGAAATGTAAAAAATGGCATCAGTTGTATTCGAAAATGCATCACGCA
>Ga0222712_10004820_pt1 | contig 13948 bp, 28 predicted proteins | sample C33_657DmetaG_FD_165043 | JGI IMG/M metagenome (GOLD analysis project Ga0222712, IMG submission 165043) | Estuarine water microbial communities from San Francisco Bay, California, United States - C33_657D | ecosystem: Environmental > Aquatic > Marine > Unclassified | place: USA: California... | reverse complement strand
TTACTGCCAATTTAGTTAAAGAAGCATTCCCTAATATAGTCATATGAAAATAGTCGTTGTCTCTGGTGGATTTGATCCTATTCATTCCGGTCATCTTGCTATGTTGCGTGAAGCATCAGGCATGGGGGACAAACTTATTGTTGGCGTAAACTCTGATGCATGGCTCACACGTAAAAAAGGTAAGCCATTCATGGACATTCATGAACGTAAAGCAATATTAGAATCAATTCGTTGGGTTGATGAGGTATGGGAGTTTGACGATTCAGATGACACTGCATGTGATCTACTTGAGCGTGTGAGAAATCATTATTGTAAAATATTACCAATGCTTTCAAACTATTCAATTTGGTTTGCGAATGGTGGTGATCGTAATGAAGCAAATAATGCAGAAGCGAGTGTGCCAAATATTAACTTTGTATATGGCATAGGCGGTAGTAACAAAAAAAATTCTTCATCTTGGTTATTAAGGAGTTGGAATGAAAGTAGCAGTTGTAACACCGACAATCGGAGCAAAAACACTTAGACAGTGTGTTGAATCCGTTGAAGCACAAACATATGAAAATCTAACACATTACATTGTTCTTGATGGTGAAGAAGAACATGGCGACAAAATCTGGAATCAACTCCAGGGTGCAACAAGAACCAAAACGATCCGTTTGCAAGAAAACATCGGCAAAGGTTGGTATGGTCATCGTGTATACGCTGCATGTGGTTATCTTGTCGATGCTGATGTTATATGTTATCTCGACGAAGACAATTGGTTTGAGCCTAATCATGTTGAGAAACTTGTGGAGAGAATCAAAAAAGGTGCTGATTGGGCATTCTCACTGAGAAAAATTTTTGACAGAGAAGGTAACTTTGTTTGTGAGGATAACTGTGAATCATTAGGACAATGGCCAATTTATTTTAATAAAGATGCATTTCATATTGACACATCTTCATTTATGGTCAAAGCAGACCTTGCACGAAAACTTGGTCAAGCATGGTACGCACAATGGGGCGCAGATAGACAATTCTTCAATGTGCTTAAACAATATTTTCCAAACTTTTCTTGCTCAAAAGAATATTCGTTGTGTTATCGTTTAGATGGTAATTCTAATTCAGTAACAGCGGAATTCTTTGAAAAAGGTAATGCAGAGAACGCAAAACAATATACTGATGGATTTCCTTGGAAAAAACAATTTAGCGAAGAGTATACTGTTGGACCTGGCATAACGATTGTGAGTGGATAATGATATTTGAAAATACGGAAATTGAAGGCATAAAACTTATAAAGCCAACTGTACATGAAGATTATCGTGGCACAAACTTTGAATCATACAATGCTTCTGATTACTACCAAATTCCAAATCAATTTGTTGTAGACAGTATTTCAACTTCACGTAAACATGTGCTCCGTGGTATTCATGGCGATCACAAAACAACAAAACTTATTTCATGTTTATATGGCACAATTTACTTTGTTGTACTAGACTGTAGATCAGGCTCAAAGACTTTTCACCAATGGCAATCTTTCACATTGTCTGACACAAACAAGCATCAAGTGTTGGTGCCACCTGGTTTTGGTAATGCTCATTTAGTTATGTCCGATGAATGTGTGTTTAGTTATAAACTTGACCAATACTATGAGAGGTCTTCACAATTCACACTTCGTTGGAATGACGAACAATTTAATATTTACTGGCCAATCAAACATCCTATTTTATCGGAACGAGATAGATGAGAACAGCATTAGTAACTGGTGGCTCAGGTTATTTGGGTTCACACTTAGGTAAAGCACTTAAAAAAGCAGGTTACTATACAGTTTGTTTTGATATAAAAACGCCACATAATGATATCTATTGGGATGTTTATCACCCTGGTGATGTTAGATCATATCAAGATTTATCAAGAGTTTTTACGAACTGGAAACCAGATGTTGTTTTTCATCTAGCTGGTCGTATTGAAGTTGGTGAATCGGTTGAACATCCTGAAGAATTTTGGGATGTGAATGTGAGTGGTACATGTAATCTACTGAACACAATGAGAAGATTTGATGTTACAAATATTGTGTATTCATCTACGGCTGGTGTTTATCGATCACAGTTTACCAGTCTTTCCGAAAAAGCTGAAATAGACAATAACAATCCGTATGCAAATAGCAAGTATGCTGCTGAATGTGCGATTCGTGATGCAAAAGTCAATCATATTATTTTTCGTTTCTTCAATCTTGCTGGTGCTGATCCTGATGGAGAAATGGGTGAAGATCATGAACCAGAAACGCATTTGATTCCGCTAATGTTCAGAAGTCTAAATAATGAAAAATTTGTGATAAATGGAAACGATTATCAAACGGTAGACGGTACGTGTATCCGTGATTATGTGCATGTATCTGATGTTGCTGATGCACATATATTAGCAGATGAGTATTTGCAAATCAAAAGAAACAATCAACCTACATTATTCAATCTTGGAATAGCAAGAGGATACACTATATTAGAAGTAATTGATGCTGCACAAAAAGAACTCAATGTTACAATTCAATATACGTTTGGTCCAAGAAGAGAAGGCGATCCAAGAAGGCTTGTTGCAAACTCAGATTTGGCCAAACAGTATCTCAGTTTCAAACCCAAACACAATTTACAATCTATTTTAAAAACAGCACACAAATGGTATGAGCAACAAAGACAAAGACAATGAAATTCCTTTTGAGTCATATGCTCACTTTTTGTCGGGCACTATTGATTCAACAATTATTGAAGCTGCTTCACGTTGGCTGCTTCATGCAAAGTTTAACAAGATTGAAAAGCCATTGACATTGCATATCAACTCAGAAGGTGGAAATTTAGGCGATGCAATAGGTCTTACTGATTTGATGCTGGGTGTAGGTGTGCCTGTTCGTACACTTGCATACGGTAATTTAATGAGTGCTGCATTTGTGATATTTGCTGCTGGTGAAAAAGGTTATCGTGCAGTTGGTAAAAACACGACAATCATGATTCATCAATTCAATGATGAAATGGGTGGCAAATATCATGATATGCGGGCTTATGCCAAAGAGTGTGATAGGTATCATCACAAAATGGCAAAGATTCTTGCTGATCATTCTAATCTTTCAGTCAAGGATGTTAAAACCAAATTTCTACGGCCAACTGATGTTTGGTTATCGGCTGAAGAATTGGTTGAATATGGTGTTGCAGATATTATTTTTTAGGGAGTAATAAGTATGTTGTCTGGCGGTAAGAAATTTCAAAAACCGAAAAAAACTAAATTTCATAAAAACCGTGAGAAGTATGAGTATGAAAATTCAAATTTGAAGAATCAAAAACATCATGATAAATCGATGTACCGTTTATTGAAACAGGAAAAAGATTATGTCATATAAAGCTCAACTTAAAAAACGAATTGCTGAATTGGAAGAAAAACTTGCAGAATCCAATTTAGATAAAGTGCAATTGGATAGTTTGCGTTCCGAACTTGCGAGATTAAACATGCAGGATTTTGAAGAAGACCTGCGTAATGAGAACACGCAACAACTGTTAAAAGGTTAATAACGCTTGACAAATGATTGAATTCATAGTATACTGGTTGTACTATGAAAAATCTGCCTAGCGTTGGTTCGACAGTTACCGTAAATTGTCATTTTTATACTGGTCCCGCCAAGTTCACTGGCGTGGTCATCAATCCATATCGTTGGCTAAATGCTGATGAGTTCTGTTTGCAAACTGGCAATAAAGATTTTCCTGTGTCAGTTATCAATTTAAAAAGTATTGTCGATTTGAAAATACTTAAAGGTTCGACAACAATTACACGTAAGTTCAAAGTCAAAGGTTCCAAAAATGATGAATATTTGGTAACATTATCAGGTAATCATTATTCTTGTCACTGTATCGGTTTCAAATATTACAATAAATGTAAGCATATTACGAAGGTAAAAGAAAAAATTACCTCTTGACAACGGTGTCATTCCTTGATATAATGGTGTTGTTATGATGATCAGAATCTACAGTACGTCAAAGAAAAAGAAGTTGACTAAGAAGCAATTGCAAGAACAGCAAGATTTCATTGCTTCGGTCAATCGTATACCACTGCCATCTGGCAGTCGCTTTCCTGCTGCTGCTTCCAAGAAAGCACAAAGCAAGTCAGTGGTTGCATATCGTGTTCCACGCGATATAAAACACGCACCAAGCTTGCCAGACATGCACAAAGGCGCTTTGACAAAGACTGGCATTATGAAAGATTACCACAAACTCAGTGCTTCCGACCGTGAGATTGTGGCAGACGTTGCATCTTGTACTGCACCATTGCACAAGGGTAACTATACTTACGTTACTCCTGGCATGAATCCTGCAAGTTTTGGTCGGAAAAACGAGGTATTGTAATGCTTGACAAACTAACCAAGCTTTGCTATACTATTATTTCTACTGTTGATATGGAGTATTTTTATTATGGCAAATAATGCTAATTGGAAACGCACTAAACCTGGAAAAGCCCTGCGCTGGGAACGTTTACTAATGGTTCTAGCTAACGGCGGTCCAGTTACTCTTCAAGAAATTGAAGATACGATGGACTATCATAATATGAGTCGTATCAGTTGTGAGGTTTATATTATAAAACAAAAAGAACGAGGCGGTGTTGTCAAGGTCTATAAACAAGGACGTAAAGTTGTAGCATATGAACTTATAAATGCACAAGAGATGATTGACAAACATTTGACTCCGTTTAATTTTTCTGTGACACCTATCGTTGGTCGTGATGGTATCAGTTCACTCAATGACTTGAATGCAAAAGCTGATGAAGCACCAAGCAAACTAGCACAAGTACATGCGGTTGCTGCTGTAAAATCTGCTGCTAAGAAAAAAGTAAAAGCACCAGTGATTGAAGATGAAGTAACAGAAATCATTGAACAATAAAAGTTTCAGGGGCGATAGCCGTCATCATCACAATAGGCTTATCATTAAACGACAATGAATGTCGGGAGACATCCATGCGCCCCATTTTCTTTTTAAGGTGATTATGTCAAAATTAAAAGATTGGATTGTTGCGAAGTATCTGAAATTTGAAGAACAAGCCGCTCACGCAATAGAGACCGCTGATTTTTATGGTAATCTATTTACAGAACGTCAAAAATTTTACATTGCTGTAGTGTTTATGCTTCTAATGCTTATGTCTGGTTTGCCTTCCGCAGTTCAATTTATCGGACTGATTTATATTATGAATAAGATGACGCCTGAAGACAAGGAATAATCATGCCAGTGGTTCTGAAAACTGCTGTTGTTGCAGCAAGTCTTATTTGTAATCCAGCTGCTCCTCCTGTTGCAACGCCTGGTGTAGCTTCTGTTATATCTGCACCTGCGTATGTACCGAAAAAAAATGTTGTCACAACAAAATTCAATCATGAAGATTATGTTGTATCCGCACCTGTACGTGTACCTATTACATCAGCAGAGAAAAAAATTGTGATTGCATCAAAACTTAGTTATGAAGAAGAACTAATGAAAAAATATTATGAGCTGAAAGAACTTGAAAATTATTGGAAACGATGAACATTTTTTATCTTTCACCTGATCCAAAAGCATGTGCAGAATATCACTGTGATAAACACGTGGTAAAAATGATCATTGAGTATGCACAATTATTGTCTACTGCACATCGGATTATTGACGGTCAAGAATACATAGATTTGACTGCAAATAATCGCAAGATTAAACGTTGGCGCTTATCTGATGATCGTGAACAACGTTTGATGAAAGCATCACATGTCAATCATCCATCAAATATATGGGCAAGAGCAAATCATTTGAACTACAAATGGTTGTATGAAATGTGGTGTCATTTACTTGATGAGTATACATATAGGTACGGTAAAGTTCATGCGTGTGCGCGATTGAAAGATATTCTTGCATTACCACCAGAAAAAATTCCTGTTGGTCTGTGTGAAACTCAACCAACGCCTGCGATGCCTGATGAATGTAAAATAGTGAATGATTCACTTGCATCATATCATAAATATTACAATGAAAAGAAAACACATTTTGCACGGTGGACAAAACGGTCTGTTCCACAGTGGTACTTGACTATATAATACTTATGCCTACATATGATTTTTTAAATACGAAAACAGGTGAAGAGTTTGAGGAATTCATGAGCATTACAGCACGTGAAGAATTTCTCAAAACAAATCCTCACATTCAACAAGTTCATCTTGGCGCCATGTCAATTGTCAGTGGCGTATCAATTACTGGTAAAGTACCAGACGGTTTCAAAGAAGTTCTAGCAAAAGTTTCTGAAAATCACAAACAGTCTTCCGTTGCTAATAAGCACGGTAAGAAATCTATTAAAGAAGCACAAACACAAAGAATTGTTGATAAACATCTAGGAAAATTTGGGTACTAGTTATATTATGCGAACTTTGCACAAGGAGCGTGTATGTCTAAAAAATCTTTGCAGAAAAAAGTAGCGGTGTTGAATGAATACATCACTAGAGAGATCGAAAAAGAAATGGTAACAGAACTATCAGAAATTGAAAAAAATACTACTGCAAAGACTGAAAAGAAATATCCTAGACAAAGTTATCCACATCACAGCAGAACTCACTATGCCACATAATGCGAATATTTGAACATGTAACGTTACCTCAGCTTCAATTTGATTTAAAAGCAGAAACTACTGATAGTGGTAGACTGTATACTACGCCAGAAGGTAATAGATACAAGTCTATCACTACTGTACTTTCGCATTACGGCAAGCAAGGCATTTACGAATGGCGTCAAGCTGTTGGTGAAGAATACGCAAATGAGATATCACGCAAAGCAGCCAATCGTGGTACGAAAGTGCATAAAGTATGTGAAGACTACATTAACAATGAAATACCAGAGTTGAAAATGCAGTTGATGATGCCTGATCTGAAAGAATTATTTTTCAAGATCAAGCCAATCATTGATGAAAAAGTAGGTAAAGTTTATTCACAAGAGCAGGCATTATATTCAGACAAGTTACGAATTGCTGGTCGGGTAGATTTAATTGCAGAATGGAATGGTAAGTTATCAGTTATTGATTTCAAGACATCCACGAAACAAAAATCTGAAAATCACATTCAAAACTATTTTATGCAGTGTACAGCCTATGCATTAATGTTTGCCGAAAGAACTGGTATATGGATTGATGACATTGTTGTTTTGATTGCAACTGAAGACGGTGATGCACAAGTTTTTGAACGTCAGATACACGATTATCGGCAACCTCTGATTGAGTATATTAATAAATATGCCTAAAAGGAGACGGCTATGCTCACATTAGTACAATTTTTAAATGAAGGTAATGAGGCGCAACAGAGAATCAATAAACACTTGACAAAAGGTCATAGTGTTGGTACAATATCTCCTGAGGGCCCTCATACAGACACACCAGAAAAGACTAAAGCTGCTCATGCTAAAATAAAATCTGATTTAGACTCTGCTAGAAAATCTGGTCACATTTCTGGATGGTCTGGACCACACAAAGGTCAGTATCAGTATGGATCAGGTAAACATGATGTTGCAAAAGAAGGCGCGTATGTTGTACACCATGATGATCATGAACAAATGGTAAAACATTTAAAGAAAATTGGTAATGAACACAATCAAGAAACTATTATGCATGTTAAGCCTGATGGCAATGCACATTACAGTCATCTGAATCGTTCTGAGAAAAAAGGCGAAGAAGAACCTAAAGGTAAAATGCATTATAACGTGCCTTTAAAACAAGGTGGTGGTAATACAAAACTGAAAGGTGGAAAAACATCTTTCACAGTACAGTGAGAAATTAAATGCACAAAATTGCAAAAGAGTTAGCTGAAAAATCTGGATATGATGTTAGTTATACCGAGACTCAACACAATGGTCATATCATGAGAAATCTTTTAGAAAAATATGCTCGTAATGTGGCAAGAGAATGTGCAAGCTTATGTACTAAAGACGAAGATAAAAAAACAATACTGAATCATTTTGGTATTGTTGATTGAATTGTTGTAACTCCTTCAAAGTGAAGGCATTCTGGACCCGGGTTCGATCCCCGGCATCTCCACCAGAAACATTCTTGTCCATGGAGTTGGGAACGGAAAGATAAACCGTGAGAGTGTTTCTGATGGGGATGACATGGCTTCGACAGGGTGAGATAGCAGAGAAGGCAACACGAGAGGCGATGGACGTAATCCAAGCAAATCTATAAATGTAAATGACGCATTTTACGGAGAAGAGCGCCTAGCAGCGTAACTCTCATGGGGTTTGAGAGAGTGTACCTTATTACCAAAACACTCTCACCAAATTCAGAGATATAATATGAAGATTCACATTGGTCCTTATACAAACTGGTTCGGTCCTTATCAATTAGCAGAACTGCTTTGCTTTTGGGTAAAGAATGTGCCAAATGATTATGGTTACAAAGAAAAACCAGAATGGGTTCACAAATTTGGCACGTGGCTTTCAGAAGACAAAAATGGCAAATCATCTTGGTTAAATGATTTCTTTTTGTGGATTGAAAGTCACAAAAAACGCAAAATCAAAATACGCATTGACAAGTATGATACGTGGTCAATGGATCACACTTTAGGTTTGATTGTTTTACCCATGCTAAAACAATTGCGTGATACCAAACACGGTTCTCCATTAGTCGATCTTGAAGATGTGCCACAAGAACTACGCATGACCGGTCATGATGATGGTTCGTCGCAATTCAGATTGGAGTTTGAAGATGAAGAACAATTCCAAAAAGAATCATGGGATATCACACATCGTCGTTGGGAATGGGTATTGAATGAAATGATTTTTGCATTCGAACATCTAAATGATGACTCGTGGGAAGAAGCATATCGTTCTGGTGAATTTGATACACACTCTGTACCATGTGCATGGGATAAAGACGGTAAACCAACTCTCTACACATTTGAAAATGGACCAAATCATACATATGAATGTGATTATGATGGCATGAAAAAAGTTTACGACCGCATGGACAATGGTTTTCGTTTGTTTGGTAAATACTACAGAGGGCTTTGGGATTGATATGAGCAGATCATTTTTATTGATTGGTGGAGCTGTTCTTCTATTCATGCTCTTGATTGTATTTGCACCTGCTCCAAAAGGTGCATATATCAATTGTGGTCTGAGTGAAATATCTCCTGATTTTACACCTGAAATGCGGAAATTATGTCGTGAAACGCGGGCTACAAAATTGTAAATGACTAAATAAAATATCAGCACAACACACAATCGCTGATATTACACACAATACACAGGAGAACCACATGAGTAATCTTACACCGTTTGAGATTCGTCTTGAACTTCTAAAAATGGCACAAGGACTTTTATTAGAAGAGTATCATTCTAATAAAGACCGCATAACCAATGAATGGCACGTAAAGGTAGAGTCCGCTAAACTAAACGGACAAGTAATACCTGAACACCCAGCCTTTCCAACTTATCCCACAGAAAACGACATCATTGCCAAAGCACAAGCTTTGAATGGATTCGTTTCAAATATCACAGCAGAAAAGACACAAAGCAAAAAGTCTGCCTGACGGGACCGGATGTGCTTCGGCACATCTCTAACTAAAAAGGAGAAATATGCGTTACATCACACTATTATTTTGTAGTATCTTTGCCGTATTTGTTATATACATGGGTCACGCAGCAGCACAAGTAAATATTCCAATTGCGCCACACGTTCAACTAGAAGATATGGCACCACAAGCTAGGTCTGAAGTTGAATGCCTTGCACAAAACATGTACTTTGAAGCAGGAGGAGAATCAGAAAAAGGTCAACTAGCAGTAGCGTTTGTTACACACAATAGAGCATTATCCGGTTCATTTCCAGGAACTTATTGTGGAGTAGTCAAACAAAGAGAAGGATATGTTTGCCAATTCTCGTGGTATTGTGAGAGCAGAGCAAAGGCAATGATTGACAGAGGACTATTGACAATTGATAACAATGCAGTATATAATAAGATAACTGAGATGGCTTTGAGGTTCTATTTGTATCCAGAATCATTCAGAGATCCGACAAAAGGAGCATTATTTTTTCATGCAAATTATGTAAAGCCAATGTGGAATAATATGAAATACACTGCACAAATAGGCAGACATTTATTTTACAATAAGGTAAAAAGAAGCTCATGAGTATTTTATCAAGCAAAAAGGAAAAGATTATGGAAAAAGGATTGAGTGGTGTTTTTAGTATAGCCATAGTTGCTATAACTTTGGTTTTCCTCTCAAGCGTTGCTGCGGTATGTATTTACGGTTTGAATGATCGTAAATTAATGGCAGCAAATATTGAAAACGCAATCGCAAAAGGTATTGATCCACTTGCTGTACGATGTTCATATGCCAAGAGTGATGATATTGTTTGTATCGCACATGCAGCAAATCGCAAATAAACTGGAGATTATATAATGAATTATTATGACGGTTGTCCTGAGAAACACACTTTCACGTTTCGTTTTGATTCAAATGATGGTGAGCGGCATTTAGAAATGAGTTGTGGTGAATTGTTTCTTGGTGATATTCTTGATCGACTCAAAGAGTTTTTACAAGGATGTGGATATGTAGTTGATGGACACCTTGAAGTTGCACCTCCGTGGGATGATTTTGAAAAACGCACAGCCGATACACAGTTCGACTTTTCAAATATACCAAATAATAATTGGCCATTTGCTGAAAGAAAATCTGGGGATGCGGTATATTCACCCGTAGTTCATCCGTCAGAGAAATAATGCCTACTAAAGATGAAATGCTCAAATTCTCTTTGCAGATAGAACAGGTAGTAGCCAATACAGATTACACATATATTGAAGCTATTGCTGAACACTGCAAAGGGACTGGTTTAGAATTAGAAGTTGCTGCTTCGCTCATTACACCAAATCTTAAATCAAAGATTTATGAGCAAGCAGAGCGTTTAAATATGTTAAAAGTAAAGGGCAATCGTTTACCGATATGACAGGATATGAAGCCTTTTCTCTATACACTTCTCTTAAACTTCACTTTAATTCAGATTCTTACGATTACTTTCGCTACAATGGCAAAGTAAACACAAGCATTGATGCGTTTGAGAATCGCAAAGATAAATGGCATTTTTATAAATTGAGTCGCAGATTTGCAAATGAAGAACAAGGTCGTGATTTTATTGTTGCTAATCTCGTCCACGATCCTAATGTTTGGGTGGGTAACCTTCTTGTTGAAGAGTCCAACATACAGTATCGCAAACGGCAGAAAGTGATTCAGTCTTTGACATACACATTCACAAACGAAATTGCTTCATTAGTGAGTCATAAGAACCCTAATGACTTGTTTATGATACATGATGGTGAATATCCTGAGTTGCTTCAAAAATTGTTACATGATGAGATTTCAATTGAAACAGTGTGCATACTCAATAAGTTACTCAATTTTTTACCTGCATGGGACAAGAAAATCAACGACACCATTCATTATCCAACTGTCAGCAGAAAGATAAAGAAATATACACCGTTTATATTGTTTGAACCAACAAAATATAAAATCATACTGAAGAAAGAATACGATGCGAATAACTAAAATCTTTTTGGATATGGACGGGGTTCTGTCTGATTTCAATAAAAGATATAAAGAAATTTTCAAACAAAACGCAGCAACCAGTCGTGAGCGTGGTGAAAAACACGACGATAACTGGAATATATTTGTTGACGGTAGAAACTTTGAGACACTTGACTGGTATCCAGGCGGTAAAGAGTTGTTGAAGTATATCATCTCATTGGATATACCTGTAGAGATTCTCTCATCTTCTGGTGGTCGTTTGCACCACGAAGAAGTGAAAAAGCAGAAAAAGGTTTGGTTGAAAAGACATCACATTGACTTTACAGCCAATATTGTACCTGGTCGGCAATTGAAAGCGAACTATGCAAAGTTTGATATTATATTGATTGATGACACAACTGATGTCATTGATGATTTTAATATGGCTGGTGGAATCGGCATACTTCACAAAGATACGACTAAAACAATAAAAATTGTGCAATCTGTTCTTGACGATACATATATACAGGTATATAATGAATCATGTGAACAAGATGCACATACACTTTAATACAACTTTTATACGGGGTAAAACATGTCTGATTTTTCTAGTCTTAAACGCAATCGCAATTCGTTCGATAAACTTACTAAAGCAATCGAATCGGTCAATACTTCAACAGATAATTCAAAAGAAGACAATCGCTTCTGGCAACCAGAAGTAGATAAAGCTGGTAATGGAATGGCAGTCATTCGTTTTCTGCCAGGACCTGCTGCTGATGGTGACGATGCGCTTCCTTGGGTACGTGTATTTAATCACGGCTTTCAAGGACCAGGTGGTTGGTATATCGAAAACTCTTTGACCACACTCAATCAAAAAGATCCAGTTTCAGAATACAATTCTGTTCTTTGGAATTCTGGTATTGAAGCAAATAAAGAGATTGCACGTAAACAAAAACGCCGTCTAACTTATATTGCAAATATTCTTGTTGTTTCTGATCCAAAAAATCCAGAGAACGAGGGTCAAGTTAAACTTTATAAGTTTGGCAAAAAAATCTTTGATAAAATTAGTGAAGCAATGAATCCTGAGTTTGAAGATGAGACACCAATTAATCCTTTTGATTTTTGGGGTGGTGCTAATTTCAAAATCAAGATTCGCCAAGTTGAGGGCTATCGCAACTACGATAAATCTGAGTTTGACAAATCTTCTGAATTGTTTGGTGGTGACGATGCTAAACTTGAAGCACTTTGGAAAAAAGAATACTCACTCAAAGAGTTTCTTGATCCTAAGAATTTCAAGTCATATGATGTGTTGAAAGCGAAATTAGATAAAGTTCTTGGTATTGATGGTGCTGCACCAGTTGCAAAAACTAAAGCTGAAGATTTTACACCAAAGACATCTTCCGATTTGGATGAAGATGAGGAACTTGATTACTTTAAGTCTCTAGCAGAAGATTAAAAACAAACCCCGCTTCGGCGGGGTTTTTACTTTAGAATGCAAATGCATTTTTAAATATTTTTTCTGCGATATCAGGATCAGTAAACTTCTTGTTTTGTGATCCTTTTTTATTTTCAACGTTCACAACATTGTTTATAATTGTTGTGCTGCCACTAGTATCCATTAGATTTTCTGTAAATATTTGCATGAATGTATCACGTAATTCGTTCTTGTCAATACCCGTTGCTTCCATAGATTTCATTATTTGTTCAGCGGAACCTTGAAAGTTTGGAGGAGTCTCAAATCCAAGTGACATACCGCCAGGGCCTTCTTTGATTTCACGTGCAGAGGGTGCTGTTCCTCCACGAATTGCCGATGCAATTGTATAACCTTCTTTTGGATGTTTGTGTGAAGCAACTTCACCATGTCCATAAACATTTGTTTTTGAAAAACCATATTTTTGAGAAAGTTTACTTTCTAGTGAAGTGGCTGAAACTACTTGTTGCGGCGTAACGTCACTATCATCTTTAGCAACCATTGAAATACTTACTGTATTTGAATTGTTGATTTTTGGCATTTTGTCCGTATTACCGGCATGATATCCAACCAAATTATCAGGTAAAATATTTACTACTCTGCCGTCACGATCAATCAAATAATGATATGATAGTTTTCTTGCTTGTAGAGTTTTTACGGCTACATCTAACGAATTTCCGCCAGTGTGATGCATAATCACACCTTCAGTTTGCCGTCTTGGACTACCAAAACCTAATCCAGCCACCTGTGCTGTTTGAACCTCGACTGCACCTGTTGATGCTGATTGTTTTTCTTGCGGCTCAGCCATTTTAGGTGGCGGTGCAACTGCTGATGCTGTTGTGAGTGCTGGTGCTGCTACTGGTGCTGCTACTGGTGCTGCTGGTGCTGTTGATGTAGCTTTTGGCGTTTGTGCTGCTGGTGCTGCTGGTGGTGCTGCCGACGGTGCTGCTGGTGCTGTTGATTTGGCTGTTGG
>Ga0222712_10004818_pt1 | contig 13954 bp, 12 predicted proteins | sample C33_657DmetaG_FD_165043 | JGI IMG/M metagenome (GOLD analysis project Ga0222712, IMG submission 165043) | Estuarine water microbial communities from San Francisco Bay, California, United States - C33_657D | ecosystem: Environmental > Aquatic > Marine > Unclassified | place: USA: California... | reverse complement strand
ACCCCGCCTGAGCGCTTCCAAAGCTTCCGCCGTATCCATCTCCCGCACGCCAATCGCAGCTTCTGGCCGTGCCGCCTGCATGGCACGCACGATGGGCGGCAGGTAATCGAATAGCGCCGAGGTGACGCAGGCGATCGAAACCGGCGCGTGATGGCCCATGCGCAATTCGCGCGCGAGACTCTCAAGATCCGCCGCATTGCCGGCGACACGCCGCGCCAGTGGCAGCAGCGCCTCACCCTCCCGCGTCGGGCGCGCACCCTTGCCGCTGCGTTCCAGCAGCTTCACGCCGAGTTCCTTTTCCAGCAACTGAATTTGTGCCGTCAGCGGCGGTTGTGAGACGCCAAGCCGCGCGGCGGCGCGGCCGAAATGACCTTCTTCGGCCACGGCCAGAAAATGCCCCAGGCGGCGGATCAGGCGAAAATCCATTTCTCGTCCAATATGGTTCCGCCCATACGGAAAACCTATCAGCGCGCCACGTCAATTGGATTGGACGATGGCGCGCAATGGGCGCACAAGGCTTCCAGTCAGGCAAGCCGCCAGCAACAAAGGGAGAATGCCCCACATGAAACTGCACCCAGTTAAGGTTCACCCATCCAAGGCGCTATTGAAGCGCGAAGACCAACTGGCCTGGAAAATGGCCGGGGTCGCCGTGGATAAGGTCGCGGTCGAAAAGCCCGTGCAGGAGATGATCATCAACCGGATCATCGACAACGCCTCGGTCGCTATTGCTGCCATTAATCGCCGCCCGGTGGTCTCCGCGCGCGGCATGGCGCTTGGCCATGCGAAGAAGGCGGGCGGCGCGCAGGTATTTGGCGTGAAATCCGCCACCACGGTTTCCCCGGAATGGGCGGCTTGGGCCAATGGCACAGCCGTGCGTGAACTCGACATGCACGACACTTTCCTTGCCGCTGACTATTCCCACCCTGGCGACAATATCCCGCCAGTGCTGGCGGTGGCGCAGGCCATGGGGAAATCCGGGCGCGATCTGATCCGTGGCCTGGCGACCGGCTATGAACTCCATATTGATCTGGTGCGCGCGATTTGCCTGCATGAACATAAGGTGGACCACATCGCCCATCTCTGCCCCGCCGCCGCTGCCGGCATCGGCACGCTGCTCGGCTTGAAGCAGGAAGTGGTGTTCCAATCCATCCAGCAGGCTTTGCATACCTCGGTGTCTTTCCGCCAATCGCGCAAGGGCGAGATTTCATCCTGGAAGGCCTATGCGCCCGCACATGCCGGCAAGCTGGCGGTGGAAGCGGTGGATCGCTGCATGCGCGGTGAAGGCGCGCCTTCACCGATTTATGAGGGCGAAGACAGCGTGATTGCCTGGGTGCTGGCTGGGCGTTCCAACCGCAAGGATGTCTATGGCCCGGTCTATTACGAAGTGCCGCTGCCGGAAGCGGGCGAACCCAAGCGCTCGATCCTGGATTCCTACACCAAGGAACATTCGGCGGAATACCAGTCCCAGGCGTTGATTGACCTGGCCTTCCGCATGCGGGAGCAGATTGCGGATATGGACGCGATTGAGAAGATCACCATCCATACCAGCCATCACACCCATTACGTGATCGGCACCGGGGCGAATGACCCGCAGAAGATGGACCCGAAGGCGAGCCGTGAGACGCTGGACCATTCCATCATGTATATCTTCGCCGTCGCGCTGCAGGATGGCCGTTGGCACCATGTGGATAGCTACGCGCCGAAGCGGGCGGGCCGGGCTGATACCGTCAGGCTTTGGCACAAGATCGAAACCCGGGAAGATGCGGAATGGACCCGCAAATACCATTCCCGCGACCCCAATGAGCTTTCCTTCGGCGGGCGCGTGGAAATCCTGTTCAAGGATGGCTCGAAGCTTGTCGATGAGCTTGGTGTGGCCAATGCCCACCCGAATGGCGCCAAGCCCTTTGGTCGGGCGGATTACATCCGCAAGTTCAAGACCATCACCGATGGCATCATCTCGGCCCGAGAGTCCAACCGCTTCCTGGAAGTGGTGCAGGATTTGGCGAAGCTGAAGGCGGGCGAACTGAGTGCGCTGAATGTGGCGCTGCCCGCTGGCGGCCTGCTGGACAGCAAGCCCGGCATCTTCTGAACTGGTGATTGAGGAAGGCAGGGTCAGCGCCACAGGCGCTGACCCGAAGCCATAAAGCAAGGGACGAAACCCGATGAATGAAACCACGAAACCCGAAATCTATAAGGGCCTGGTCGGCGTCTATGCCGATGTCTCTGCCGTCTCCAAGGTAATGCCGGAGACGAATAGCCTGACCTATCGCGGCTATGCGGTGCAGGATTTGGCCGAGAATTGCAGCTTTGAGGAAGTGGCCTATCTGCTGTGGGAAGGCGAATTGCCCAATGCCAAGCAGCTTGCCGCCTTCAAGGCGGAAACCGCTGCCGAGCGTGAGATCAGCCCTGCGCTGCATCGCGTGATCCAGGAATTCCCCAAGGATGCGCACCCGATGGATGCCATCCGCACCGCCGTATCCTTCATGGGGATGGAAGATCCAGAGACCGCCGATGTCTCTCAGCCGGCGCAGTACCGCAAGGCGAAGCGGCTTTTCGCCAAGATCCCAACGGCGATTGCGGCGGCCTATCGTGCTTCCCGCGGCCTGCCGGTGGTGGCGCCGAACCCCGCGCATAGCTTCGCCGAGAACGCCTTCAACCTGATCCTGGGCAAGGTGCCGCAGCCGGAAGTGCTGAAGGCCTTTGATGTTTCCATGATCCTGTATGCGGAACACACCTTCAACGCTTCCACCTACACGGCGCGGCTGGTGACGTCCTCAGGCGCTGATATGCATGGCGCGATCACGGCGGGCATCGCCTCGCTCAAGGGCCCGCTGCATGGCGGCGCCAATGAAGCGGTGATGCATACGCTGAAGGAAATCGGCGACCCGAAGCTTGCGAAGGAATGGATCCAAAGCCGCTTCGACCATAAGGCGCTGGTGATGGGCTTTGGCCATCGCGTCTATAAAACGGGCGATAGCCGCGTGCCCACCATGCGCAAATATGCCGAAAAAATGGCGGAAGTTGTGGGCGATAAGACCTGGATGGAGATCAGCCGCATCCTGGCCGGTGAGATGCTTGAGAAGAAGAACATCCACCCAAATCTCGATTTCCCGGCAGGCCCCGCCTATTACCTGATGGGTTTTGAGATCCCGCTTTTCACGCCGATCTTCGTCGCGTCGCGCATCACGGGCTGGTCAGCGCATGTGATTGAGCAAGGCGCGGATAATCGGCTGATCCGTCCGCTCTCCTGGTATACGGGCCCGGAACAGCGCCCGGTACCGCCGCTTTCAGCGCGATAGTTTCTAGATGCCTTCATCATTTTTTTAGAGGTGATGAAGGCGCATCGCGGGCCAAGAAACCGCGACATCCATGTCACACTGCGCGCATCGCAATGCGGTGCGCGCATTTTTTTATGCGCGACATGACGGATTTTGTTGACACGCCTCATGGTGATGCAGATAGCGTGTCTCGCGCGCGATTCTCTTGCGCGATTCGCACTGCCTTCGCGCTGCGAAAAATCGTACCGAAAGTCCAGGTGCATCACCTGAATGAAGGCGCGATGAAGCGGGAAGGTACTGCAATCGGCAGGGCAGAATTGCCGCAGCAGGGAAGGACGGTCCATGGACCGCAGACTCGGGGAACGCTTCGCCATTCGCGATCAGGGTTCCGCACCACCCCAAGCCGCCGCAATGGCGCGCATAAGGGGCGGGAGAGATGCCAGGGGGAACACGCCGCGCCGGCATGCCGCGCGCTGTGGTCATGCTGGCGGCTGCGCTTCGCGGAGACTTTCTGTCCTATCGGTCCGCGCATCGGGATCCGCGCGTCGCCGCCATTGCCTTTCTACCCTGCTGTACCCCGGGTTGGAATTGGGGATTAGCCGCGCAGAGCGTGGCCTTCCCACAACCGCCCTCAACAGGAACACATGGAGATTCATCCTCTGATGACTGATATCATCGAGACCACCGAAACCGAAGAAACCCCGCGCGCCCAGGCGATGGCCGTGGCTGCGGCGAAGAAGAAGGCGCCCGCCAAGCGGAAGCCTGCTGCGAAGAAGCCGGCCGCGAAGAAGGCCGCTGCTAAGAAGAAGCCTGCTGCGAAGAAGGCTGCTGCCAAGAAGAAGCCGGCTGCGAAGAAGGCTGCTGCCAAGAAGCCCGCCGCGAAGAAGGCTGCTGCGAAGAAGCCGGCTGCGAAGAGGGCTGCTGCCAAGAAGAAGCCTGCTGCGAAGAAGGCTGCTGCGAAGAAGCCTGCCGCGAAGAAGGTTGCTGCCAAGAAGCCGGCTGCGAAGAAGCCTGCTGCGAAGAAGGCCGCTGCGAAGAAGCCTGCCGCGAAGAAGGCCGCTGCTAAGAAGCCGGCTGCCAAGCGCGCTGCGAAGAAGCCCGCCGCGAAGAAGGCCGCTGCGCCGCGTCGCCGCAAGGCCGCTGCCGCTGCTCCGGCGCCTGCCGAAACCTCGGCGAGCTGAGTAGCTTCCGGATCCCGGCACTGGGGCGTCGCATGCGAAAGCATGCGGCGCCCTAAGTGCTTTTGGGCCCTTTCATATGCCGACAATCCAAACACGATTGGTCTCTGCGCCGGATCACCATCTGATCCTGCCGCTACTTGCCGCCTATGGCGCGGAAATGACGCCGCATCTGGCCGGCACCGCGCCTGCCCAGGCGCCCGAGATGCTGAAGCTGATCGCCAATGATCCGCGCGCTGAAATCCTGGCGGCCTTCAGGGCTGATGAAGCGCTGGGCTTCGCGCTGTTTTTTGACCTGCCGGAAATCGTCTTCGCCCGGCGCTGCGGCGCCTTGGATGATCTTTTCGTGCGCCCCGCTGCCCGTCGCCAGGGGGTGGCGCAAGCACTTATTGAAGCGCTGGCAGAAATTGGCCGCGCCCGCGCTTGGTCCCATCTGCGCTGGATTGTGCCGGAGACGGATCAAGGCGCCATCGCGCTTTATGAGCGTATCGCTGTGCGCGCGCCGTGGCGTTCCTATGTTTTGCGGCTTGATCCGACGGGATCACTCTAAGCCGCCATACGACAGTAACCCTCTAAGCCGCGACCCGCCCCGGCATACGGTGGCGGAAGGCCAGTGCTTCGGCGATATGCGCGCGGCGGATGGTGGCACAGCCAGCCAGATCGGCGATGCTGCGTGCCACACGAAGGCTTCTGACCTGGCCGCGAGAGGAAAGCCCCAACTTGGTCGCGGCCATTTCCAAAAGTGTCGCCGCTTCCGTCTCCAGCCCTTGCTGCAACAGGGCGAGCGAGGCTTCCGCATTATTTGGCGGGCCATCCGCGCCATAACGCGCGCGCTGCGTGCTGCGCGCCGCTTGCACCCGTGCTGCCACCGCTGCGCTGGTTTCGCCCGCCGGCGCGCGGGCCAATTCGGCGGGCGCAATCGGCATGACTTCAATGGTGATATCCATCCGGTCCAGCAGCGGGCCGGAAAGCCGCATCTGATAATCCTCTCCACAGCGCGGCGCGCGGCCACATTCGCGCCCCGGTTGGCCCAGATAGCCGCAGCGGCAGGGGTTCATCGCTGCGATACACTGAAACCGCGCCGGATAGGTGACATGCGAATGCACGCGGCTGATGGTGGTGCGCCCGGTCTCCATGGGTTGACGCAAGGCTTCCAAAGCGGTGCGCGGAAATTCCGGCCATTCATCCAGGAACAAGACGCCACGATGCGCCAGGCTGATTTCGCCCGGCTTGGCGCGGGAACCTCCGCCAACCAGCGCGGGCATGGAAGCGGAATGATGCGGCTCCCGAAACGGCGGGCGCGTCACCAGCCGCCCGCCTTGCAAAAGCCCCGCGATGGAATGCACCAGGCTGACTTCCAAAGCCTCGGACGGTGAAAGATCAGGCAGCAGCGCTGGCAGTCGCGCCGCCAGCATGGATTTGCCACCGCCAGGTGGGCCGATCATCAGCAGGTTGTGGCCACCCGCCGCGGCGATTTCCATGGCGCGTTTCGCGGTTTCCTGCCCCTTCACATCGGAAAGGCAGGGGCCTGAGGGTGGCGCGGCGTCCAGCTTCGGCGCTTCCGGCGCGCGTAGCAGTTGCACACCCTTGAAGTGATTGAGCAGCGCGGGAAGATCGGGCGCGGCCAGCACTTCAATTTGCCCCGCCCAGGCCGCTTCGCCACCCTGTGCGGCGGGGCAGATCAACCCCAATTCGCGCGCCGAGGCACCAAGGGCTGCCGGCAGCACGCCCGCCACCGGCATGATGGCGCCATCCAGCGATAATTCGCCAAGCGCGGCGAAGCCCGCCAGATCGTCACGCGGCAGCACATCCATGGCGGCCAGCACGGCAAGGGCGATGGGCAGATCGAAATGGCTGCCTTCCTTGGTGATATCGGCGGGTGCGAGGTTCACCAGCACCCGCTTCGGCGGTAGAGACAACCCAAGGCCAAGCAAGGCCGCGCGCACCCTTTCCCGGCTTTCCGCGACTGCCTTATCCGGCAGGCCAACCACAAGGAAGGCCGGCAGGCCGGGGGCGATTTGCACCTGCACCTCCACCGCCTGGGCTTCGATCCCGGCAAAGGCGAAGGTGGCGATGCGGGCAATGGTCATGGCGCCATGACTGGCGCATTCCATGACGAAATGCAACTATGAGTTATGCTCCAGCGAAGTTTTGCACCCGCCGCATCAACCGCCGGAAATTGCCGGACCAGAGCAAATCAATCTCCCGCGCGCCATAGCCGCGGCGGTGCAGTTCGGCGGTCAGGTTCATCGTCTCCCCAGCATTGGCCCAGCCGGGAATGCCGCCACCGCCATCGAAATCAGATGATAGCCCGACATGATCAAGCCCAATCCGCCGCACCGCGTAATCCACATGGTCCACCATATCGCTGACGGTGGCCGGTGATTTGCCGCCCGGCGGCGCGGCGCGGAGAAATCCATCAAGCGCGGTGATCTGTACCAAGCCGCCCTTTGCCCGCAGCATATCCAATTGCTCATCATCCAGATTGCGCGGGTGATCACATAGCGCGCGGCAGCAGGAATGGGTCGCGACAATCGGCGCGCGGGAAAGCTCGGCGGCCTGCATCATGGAAGATTTCGCGGCGTGCGAGACATCAATGATCAGCCCGATGCGGTTCATTTCTGCAATCGCCTGGCGTCCCAGATCGGAAAGCCCGCCATGTTCCGCCGTGCCATCGCCAAGCGCCGGTTTGGGCCGCGCGGCATCGGCCAAATCATTATGCCCATCATGCGTCAGCGTCAGATAAATCGCGCCGAGTTCTCGCCAGAGTTTCAGCCGCGACAAATCGCGGCCCATGGCATTGCCGTTTTCAACTGCGCTCAGCACCGCAAGCGCGCCAGCTTCATGGGCTGCTTCCAATTCATCAGCGCTGGCGCAAAAGCGCCGCGCCACGCCATCGGCGCGCGTGCGGATGTGCCGCAGCATCGCCTCGGCCCGATCAGCGGCGGCCTGGTGCCCCGCCGCATCGCGCGGGCCTTGCGGCGTATAGGCAATGAAGACAACAGCCTTCAGCCCGCCACGCTGCATCTTTGGGAAATCAACGCAGCGATCAGTCTCAGTGGTGGCGTCCGGCGGGTCGGGCCATCTGATATCGACATGGGTGTCAAGCGTCAGCGTCGCCGCGTGGATGGCCTCACTCATGCTGCGTTCCCCCAGGCTTTCAGGAAGCCTTCCAATAAATCGCCGATGATATCTACGTTGTAGCCGCCTTCCTGGGTGATGGCGGTGGGCAGCTTCAGGCCGCCAATCATCCCACCCGCACGGGCAAAACCCTCAGCCGTCACTTTCAGCGCGGCAAGCGGTTCATGTTCGGAGGCATCAAAGCCAAGCGGCAGGACCAGCGCATCGGCTTTATGGTCGCGGATCGCCGCCATGGCGTAGCGGATCGCGTCCAACCAGCCCTCATCCCCCGTGCCGATGGCGAGTGGCATATTCATATTGCGCCCATCGCCCGCGCCGGCGCCGCGTTCGCGCGTGCGGCCCACGAACCAGGGGTAATAGCGATCAGGATCGCCATGGATGGAAATGGTCAGCACATCGCCGCGTTCCCAGAAAATACCCTGAGTGCCATTGCCGTGATGGCTATCAATATCCAGCACCGCGACGCGCTTGGCGCCTGCATCCACCAAAGCCTGCGCGGCAAGCGCGGCGTTGTTCACATAGCAATGCCCGCCAGCGCGCGCGGCATAAGCATGATGCCCAGGTGGACGACACAAAGCATAGGCGCTGCGTCCGGCAGCGGCTTCACGCGCAGCGGCCAAGGCGCAAGCCGCCGCACCTTGAATGGCTGCCCATGTGCCGGGACCAATCGGGCAGGCGGCATCGGCCATATACCAGCCGGCGCGGGCGACAATGCCATCCGCACAAACAGCACCTTGCGCCAGCATCTCCGGCGAGGGGTGCATATTCGCGACCACCTCTGGCCCCGCATCGGCAAGCGTTGCCCAATCCCGCGCGGCTTCTGCCAGAAAAGCCAGATAATCCGTGCTATGAATGGCGTGCAGCGCGGCTAGCGGCAAGGCTTCTGGCACGCTGGGCGCAAGCCCAAGCCGATGCAGCGCCGCTTCCAGCGAAGCCGCACGGGCGGGGATTTCGAAATTCGCGCGCGTACGGCCGCGAATCAGGAAGAAAGCGGGCTGATGCCCGGCATGATCCGGATGGGCGAAGGTTTTCATGGGCAAAGGCTAACCAGTTTTGCCCCCGCTGCGAAGGCACCGCGCTTGCTGCGCCTTGCCGGGATGGGTAGCGTCCCCGGTCTTAAAGCTAAGGACCCAGGCGATATGCAAGCTCTCGACCCCGGCGCGCGGCGCGCCATTCTGGCAGCGGTGGATGAGCTACGCGCGGAGAGCGTTGCCATGCTCACGCGCCTGGTGCGTTGCCCTTCCACGCTTGGCAATGAAGCCTCGGCACTGAATGAAATGTCGCGGATTTATGAGGGGCTGGGCCTGGCGCCGCAGCGCGTCCCAACCGTGCCGGCCGCGCTTGAAGGGCATCCTGGTTTTTCGCCGCCCCTCATTTCTTATGAGGGGCGCGATAATGTTGTCGCGGTTTTTACCCCGCGTGAGAAAAAGGGCCGCAGTCTGACCCTGCAAGGCCATGTGGATGTGGTGCCGGAAGGGGCAGCGGATATGTGGGAAACGCCGCCCTATGAACCCGCGATCCGCGATGGCCGCATGTATGGGCGCGGCGCGGGGGATATGAAGGCCGGCATTATTTCTTACGTAACGGCCTTTCGCGCCTTAAAGCGCGCCGGTTTGCAGCCCGCCGCCGAAGTGCAGATGCATTCAGTGATTGAAGAAGAATGCACTGGCAATGGCGCGCTGGCCGCGATGCTCGCCTTGCCGCGCACCGATGCCGTGATTATCCCCGAACCGGGCCCTGGTCTGCCCGCCATGTATAGCGCGGAAGTTGGCGTGATTTGGGCCTGGATCACCGTCTCCGGCCGCCCGGCCCATGTGCGCGATATGCAGGCCGGGGTGAATGCCATTGAAGCCGCCAGCACCATCGCCGCCTATTTCAAGGAATACGAAGCCCAGATGAACCGGGCTGAGAATATCCATGCCTCCTTCCATGGCGTGAATCATCCGGTGAATGTGAACCTCGGCACGATTGAAGGGGGCGAATGGAATTCATCCGTGCCCACACGCGCGCGGATCGGGCTTCGGGTTGGTGTGATGATGGGCAATAGCGCCGCCGCGGTGAAGGCGGATATTGAACGGCTGGTGGCGAAGGCTGCTGGCGATGAAAAGCTGCGCGGCGCCAAGGTGAAGCTTGAATTCAAGGGTTTTATGGCAGAGCCCTGTGTCTTTGATATGCAGGCGCCGATTGTGAAACTGGCCAAGCGGCATTTTACCGATGTCTCTGGCGGTGCTTTGCGCGATTACCCCTCGGCCGGGCTGACGGATGGGCGGCATTTCGTGCTGCATCAGGGCACACCAGTCGCGTGCTTTGGCCCGGACGCGCAGGATATTCACGGCATTGATGAAAGTGTCGGCCTCGATTCCATGCATGACATTACCCGCACCATTGCGCTGACCATGGCCGAATGGTGCGGGGTGGAGAAAGCGTGATGAGCACAACAAACCTCCCCCTTTCCGGCGCCCGGCTTTGGGATAGCCTGATGGAACTCGCCAAGATTGGCGGCACGCCCAAAGGCGGCTGCAATCGCCAGACCCTGACCGATCTCGATTCCGAAGGCCGCCATTTGCTGCGCCGCTGGGGTGAGGCGATTGGGTGTACGCTTACCGTTGATCGCCTCGGCAATATGGTGCTGCGCCGCGAGGGCCGAGACCCAAGCCGCAAGCCTGTCGCCATGGGCAGCCATTTGGATACGCAACCAACTGGCGGAAAGTTTGACGGCCCGCTTGGCGTGCTGGCCGGGCTCGAAGTGCTGCGCGCCCTGCATGAAGCGGCGATCGAGACTGAAGCGCCTTTGGTGCTGATCAATTGGACCAATGAAGAAGGTGCCCGTTTCTCGCCCCCCATGATGGGCAGCGGCGGTGCTATGGGAATTTTCCCTGAAGCTGATGTGCTGGCCCTGCGCGACAGCGACGGCAAGGCGTTTGGCGAAGAACTGATGCGCGTCGGCTGGCGGGGGGATGCTGATCCTGCTGGCTTGGCTGACCTTGCCGCCTATTTCGAATTGCACATCGAACAAGGCGCCCTGCTGGAAAACGCCGGCAAGGATATCGGCGTGGTGACCCATGCCTTGGCGCAAGCCTGGTATGAGGTGACGATTGAAGGCGCTGAATCCCATGGCGGTTCCCCCATGGCCGGGCGGCGCGATGCGATGATGGCCGCGGCACCGCTGATGGCAGCGATTGAAGAAATTGCGCTGAACGCGATTAGCCCCGCCGGGGAACCAGGCCGCGCCACGGTCGGGCGCCTGACGGTTTATCCCGATAGCCGCAATATCGCGCCGTCGCGCATCTGGTTCAGTATTGATACGCGCCATGGTGACCCGGCCATGTTGGCGCGCATGGGTAGCGAAATTCGCGCCAAGGCGGCGGAACTATCTGCCGCGCGGGGTGTTGCCATCACCATCACGGATTTCTGGCAATCGCCGTTGACGCCTTTTGATAACGCGCTGGTCGGGCGGGTGCGCGATGCGGCTGCGCGGCTTGGCCTGCCGCATATGGATATGCCAACCGGCATTGGGCATGACGCGGTTTATGTCGCGCGGCGCGTGCCGGCGGCGATGATTTTCTGCCCCTGCCATGGCGGCATCAGCCATAATGAAGCGGAAAGCATCACCCCCGCCTGGGCCGAAGCGGGGCTGCGTGTGCTGGCCGATGCGGTTTTGGCCACAGCCGGTATTGCGAAGGAGAAATGACATGACACGCATCGCCATTGGCGGCTTTTTGCATGAAAGCCATTCCTTCGCGCCGCTGCCGACCGGCTGGCAGGAATTCGTCAAACCCGGCGGCTTCCCGCCGCTGCAACGCCCGGCGGGTCTGATCGAGGCCATGCGCCCCACCAGCGCGCCGATTGCGGGTGCGATTATGGTGGCGGAAGAAGCGGGCGTTGAACTGGCCCCCTTGGTTTGGTGCTTCGCCAATCCTGCCGGGCCAGTAACCGCCGAGGCTTTTGAACGCATCGCGGCATTATTGGTCGCGAGCCTTTCCGATGCCATGGAAGCCGGCCAGATTGATGGCGTCTATCTTGATTTGCACGGCGCCATGGTGGCGGTAGGTTTTGATGATGCGGAAGCCGAAGTGCTGCGCCGCGTGCGCGCCGTGGTGGGCCCGGATTTGCCCATCGCCGTCAGCCTTGATCCGCATGCGAACAAGACTGCGGAAATGGTCGCGCTTTCTGATGTGCTGGTGCCGTTCCGCACTTATCCGCATGTGGATATGAAGCCCGCTGGCGCGCAGGCCACGCGGCTATTGCTGCGCATGATCAAGGAAGGCCGCAAGCCCGCCAAGCTGTTTCGCGATTTGGATTTCTGGACGCCCTTACCCGGCCAATGCACCATGGTCGCCCCCATGGCTGATGTCATGGCCGAACGGGCAAAGCTAGGCGCGGCATCAGGTGTTTGGGAATTGGGCTTCTGCTTCGGCTTTCCTTACGCGGATTTCCCTGGTTGCGGCATGGCGATTGCCGCTTATGCCGATACGGTTGATCAAGCCGGCGCGGCAGCGGAAGCGCTGGCCGCGTATATTGCCAGCAAGGAACCGGAATTCGCCCTGGGTGTCGCAACCGCCGCCGAAGGTGTCGCCCGCGCTATTGCTGGGCGTGGCGGCAAGGGACCGGTTGTTCTGGCTGATACGCAGGATAATCCGGGCGGTGGCGGCCATGGCGATACCACTGGCTTGCTCGCGGAATTGATCCGCCAGAACGCGCAAGCTGCGGTGCTGGCGCCGATGAATGATGCGGAAGCGGCCGCCGCCTGCCACGCGGCGGGCGAAGGTGCGCGTATTACGCTCGACCTTGGTGGCAAAAGTGATGGCGTGCCCTTGCGGGTGGAAGCGGTGGTGGAAAAACTCTCCGATGGCCGCTTCACGCTGAGCGGCCCGATGGGTAAGGGCAATCCCGCCGATCTTGGGCCTTCAGCCTTGATCCGTGTGGCGCCTGGCGTGCGCGTGGTGGTGGTCAGCCGCAAAATGCAGGGTCATGATCAGGAATTATTCCGCCAGGTGGGCGTGGAGCCGGCGGAACAGGCGATTATCGCGGTGAAATCCAGCGTGCATTTCCGCGCGCATTTCCAGCCTATTTCGTCCGAGGTGATTGTGGTGACCGCGCCCGGCCCGGTAGTGGCGGACCCGGCGATTTTGCCCTTCACCAATCTGCGCCCCGGCTTGCGGCTCCGCCCCGGCGATAACCGCGCCTGGGGGTGACTCAGGCGCTTTCCATCAGCGCGCGCACTGCATCCGGAAAGGGCAGGGGCGCCACCGCGCCATAGCCGGTGGTGGAAAGCGCGGCGGCGGCATTGGCGTAGCGCGCGGCGTCAAGCGGCGCATCGCCCGCGAGTAGGCGCGCAAGGAAATTGCCGGCAAAGCAATCCCCCGCGCCAGTCGCATCCACCGCTGCTACTTTGTAAGCAGGGATGCGGCTGCGGCTTTCGCGCGTGGCAAGGATGGCGCCCTCAGCCCCACATTTCAGCACCACCAGGGGTGCCAGGCGCAAATAGAAATCGCAGATATCATCAGGGTTTTGCAGACCAGTCAGCGCCACCGCATCGTCCAAGGATGGCAGCGCGATATCGGCCATGGCAATCGCGGCATGGATCACAGAAGCCGCCCGCGCCGCCGGCCAAAGCCTGAGGCGCAGATTGGTGTCATAGGAAATCTGCACACCTGCCGCGCGGGCAATCTCCATGGCGCGGAAGGCGGCATCACAAGCGCTAGTCGAAATCGCCTGGCTGATGCCGGACAGATGCAGGTATTTTGCGCGACGAATGGCCCCTTCAGGCACATCCGCTGGACCATAAAGTGATGCCGCGCTGCCGCTGCGATAAAAGCTGAAATGATGCCCGCGCGCATCATGCGTGACGAAGTAAATCCCTGTCGGCGCGGCGGGATTGCGGAGGACGTTGGATGTATCCACGCCCTCCCCAGCCCATAGAGTCATGAAGCTTTCGCCTGGACCATCCTGCCCAAGCGCGGTCAGCATCCCAACCGAAGCGCCCGCACGCGCGGCGGCGATGGCGGCGTTGGAGGTATCGCCCCCATGGCCTTCCAGGTAAGTGCGCCTGCCATCCGCGCCCGGTTTCTGGGCGTTGAATTCCAGCATGGGTTCGCCGAGGCAAAGAATATCGACCATCCCCCATGCTTGTCCGATGCAGGAGAGGATTTCAAGCGAGCCGCAAGACGGACTATAGAGCCCCCATGATCCGCCTGACTGAATTGCGCCTGCCACTGAACCATCCGGAAGACGGCTTGCGCGCCGCCGTGCTGGCGCGGCTTGGCATTGCCGATGCGGCGCTGAAGGCGATGCATGTCTTTCGCCGTGGCTATGATGCGCGCAAGCCTCAGGCGATCATGCTGGTCTATACGCTGG
>Ga0222712_10004817_pt1 | contig 13954 bp, 14 predicted proteins | sample C33_657DmetaG_FD_165043 | JGI IMG/M metagenome (GOLD analysis project Ga0222712, IMG submission 165043) | Estuarine water microbial communities from San Francisco Bay, California, United States - C33_657D | ecosystem: Environmental > Aquatic > Marine > Unclassified | place: USA: California... | reverse complement strand
GTCAACTGCACTTCTTATAGACAGATTAAAGTCCATGGGCTTATCTCGTAGGGATGAGATATTTGCGGATGCTGCTGAACCCAAAACAATAGCCGAGGTAAATAAAGCAGGGTTTAATTTGAAATCAGCTACCAAAGATGTGTTCGCAGGAATTAACAAGGTTAAATCATTTCCCTTGTTTATAAAATCAGAGTCCTTAGATTTGTTGGATGAGATTAAAAACTATAAGTGGAAAACGGATCATGATGGCAACACAATGGATGAGCCTGTTAAGTTTCGTGACCACTTGATGGATGCCATGCGTTATGCCATCTACTCAAAATATGCGAAAGCAAAGAGAGGATGGGTGGTTTAGATTGCGGAGCAATGTGAATTAGGTTAAAAATTTGTTACTTTTGTAAAAATATCATATAGTGAAGTTAACGGACATACTAAGTGCGGTTAATCCTTTTAAACAAAAGGCAACCCCTAGAAAAAATACGAACCTTAATAACCCATTTGGTGATTTTGGTGGTTTAATAGGCGGTAGAACGCTTTACCCAAATTTAGACTATGCCAAGTTCGTACAAGACTACGATAACAATAGCGAGGTCTATTCTATCATCAAGCGTATCTCAAAAACAATCTCTACAGTTCCATTTTATGTTTATAAGGTTAAGAGCAAGAAAGACTTGAACACTTATAAATCTATGATGGCTAACGCATCAAGCGGAGCAGATATTGCTCGTGCGGAGTTAGTAAGGATTAAAGCAGTTGATGAGATTGCCGATAGTCCACTAAACAAATTATTAGAAAGACCGAATCCATACCAATCATTCTCTGAGTTCATCGAGAATATTATTGGTTATAAACTTATTACAGGCAACTCTTATATCTGGGCGAATAGACTATCCAATGGTAAGGTTGCCGAACTAGTTACTCTCCCATCCCAATATGTCGCTATCATTAGCGATGGTACTATCAATGGGGTTGAAGGCTACTCTTTCACATTAGTTGGGTGGGATCAGTTGGATGCTAAAGATGTAATCCACTTAAAATACTTCAACCCCTATTTCTCAACCAATGGACAACAATTATATGGATTATCGCCTTTACAAGCTGCTTACAGAACTGTTCAACGCAGTAACGATGCTAAAGATACCTCTGTAGGTATGTTGCAGAATCAAGGGCCTAAGGGTATCTTGTATGCGGATGAGTCAAATGATTTCGGCCCTGAACAAGCTGGTAAGTTAAAAGAAGATTTTTACAATCAGTACGGAACTAAAACCCAAGGAGGCATTATTCAAAATGCTGGTAAGATTTTAATTGCAGGTGCTAAACTAGGTTGGGTGAATATGGGATTATCTCCTGTTGACCTTCAGTTGTTAGAATCAGAGAAGATTACGCTTCGTGAGTTATGTAATGTGTACGGAGTTAACTCTGCACTATTTAACGATCCTGATAACAAGACTTACAATAACATGAAAGAGGCTAAAAAGGAAATGCTTACTCAAGTAGTACTTCCTGAATTAGTTTTAATTCGTGATGCGTTCAATAGATTCTTTGAAGGTGAAATCGGTAGCGGATATTATATCGATTTCGATATTACAGTATTCCCAGAGTTGCAAGAGGATATGAAAGAGTTATCTGCTATCCTTTCTCAATCATGGTGGATTACTCCTAACGAAAAAAGACAAGCAATGAGATATGATACTGTTCAAGATGATGTCATGAACGCTATTTATATTCCTGCTGGTTACTTACCTATCGATGAGTTAACAATGTTGCAGAATCCAAGAGATGCTCAACAACAAGGAGATTATAATTTGCCTCCTGTAAAATAATATGGATGTCCAAGATATTACAACCTTCTCAGCAATTCAATTTGCAACAAACCATAGCGAGAAAGTCCATCACGGAGTTTAGACCTAAAATACAAAAGGCCTTACAAAGTGATTTTAATAAAGCTGCGGAGTTAGTAAAAGAGATGGGGGTATTTCAACTAGCGAACTATAACAAGACATTTTTCAACCAAGATAAGATTAGCGATATTTTACGAACTTTGTACGAAGGTACTGGTGGTTATACTGCTATGAGGTATCAAAAGATATTTGACAAGTATAAGAAGGCAGAAGATTTTGACCTTGATCCGTTAAACATAATGGATGAGTGGTTAGCGTTTATGTTGTCGTACTGGGTTTCAATTAGTGGCCCAAAAATGTACGGCATACAAAACACAACGGATAATGAGATAGCTAAGATACTAAACAATGCGATTGCTTATGGAAGGGCTAATAACCTTTCTACAAATGAAACAAACGCAATGGCTATACAAATGCTAAGAGAAGGTAAGATAAATGTTTCAAGGAGTTTATTAATAGCAAGAACAGAATCTCATCAAGCTTTAAGCACGGGTGCGATTGGGGCAACACAAGGAATTAATATACCTTTGCTAAAACAATGGGTTCACTCTGAATATGTTGGTAGTCCAAGAACTTGGCATATCGCATTAGACAGACAAACGAATCCTGATGATGGTGGAGTAAGAATACCTGTGAATCAACCATTCCTAGTAAACACTCCAAACTACGGTGTAATTGAAATGCAATATGCACATGATGCAAGTGGTGGAGCAGCGAATAACTGCAACTGCCGATGCTGCACGGTGTATGTCGCTTAAACAAATAAATATGAGTAATTTTTATAACAAGAAATCAATCGAAGGTTCTCCAATAGATATGGAGGATGGAAGTAGAATTATTACTATGTACTATTCTGCTTTTGGTAATGTGGATTCCGATGGTGATGTAATTACACCAGGTGCTTTTACTAAAACACTAAAGGAAAATGGCCCACAAGCTAAGAACAGAATTTGGCATTTAATGAACCATTCTACAGACAAGCCTATTGCTAAACCATATGAGATGATGGAAGATGGTTATGGCTTAAAGGCAAGTGTTAAGTTACCTAATACAACTTTAGGTAATGACTTGTATGAGTTATACAAAGATGGTCATATCACAGAACATAGTATCGGATTTCAGACTATTAAGTCACAACAGAAATCAGGGTACAATGAAATCAATGAAATAAAATTGTTTGAGGGTAGTTCAGTATTGTGGGGTGCAAACGCAAATACACCAACAGTAGGAGTTAAAAGTCAGATTAAGTCAACTCTAGTTGATGAGATGGGTAAAACCATTAAGTCATTGAGAAATGGACACTTTACTGATGAAACTTTTGAGTTGTTAGAACTTAAACTCAAGCAATTACAACAATATCTATCTGAGATGGAAGATGAAGAGTCAATCTCTCCTGAGCCAACCGCTGAAGAAGCATTGCCAACTGAGGAAGAAGATCCGATGATTTCCATTGAAATAGAAGTAAACAAATATTTACAATCATTTAAAATTTTCAACTAATGGTAGAAGAAATTAAAAGTGCTTTCGAAGGCATCAAATCCGAAGTAAACGGAGCAATCGAAAGTGCAAAGGCTGATAATGCTAGTGCATTAGAAAGCGTTAAATCTGAATTAGAAGCTACAAAAGCTCAAATCTCAGTAGTTAAAGATGAAATCGAAAAATTGGAAGCAAAACAAAATCGTTCAAAAATGAATCAAACAGAAGTAAAAGGTTTTAATGCTAGCCTTGCAGACGCTATCGAACAAAATGGCGACAACTTAGCAAAATTAGCTCGTGGTGAACAAAAGCGTTCAAGCTTTATCTTGGATACAAAGGCAGTAGGTAATATGACAGAAGCAGTTAACTTGACAGGTGACATCACTCGTCAATATGCTAATCAAGTATATGCTTTGCCTTCTCGTAAAGTGCATTTAAGAAGTTTGTTACCAATCGGAACAATTAATCAAGGTTTATTTACTTTCCCTTATGAAAGTGGTGGAGAAGGTGCTCCAGCAGCTCAAGTACAAGGAAGTTCTAAAGCTCAAGTTGATTTTGATATCACAATGAAAGATGCAGCTGCTCAGTACATCGCTGGTTATGTTCGTATCTCTCGCCAAATGTTAGATGATATACCTGCTATGACTTCTTTCTTACAATCTCGTTTGTTAGAGAAGTATTTGATTGCAGAAGATGCTCAAATCTTAAGTGGTGATGGTACTGCTCCTAACTTACAAGGTATCTTAGGTGTAGCTACTGCTGCAACTGGTGCTGCTACAGTAGATGTTGAACAATTAGTTCAAGCTATTGCTCAGTTAGAAAGTTCTAACTACTCTGCTACAGGTATTATGGTTAACCCAACTGATTGGGCTGCTATCATGAACACTAAGAACACTAACGCTGCTTACAGCTTACCTGCTTCTACAGTTGTTACAACTGATGGTAATGTATCTATCGCTGGTATCCCTCTTTACAAATCAACTGCAATCGCAGTAGATAAGTTCTTAGTAGGTGACTGGTCTATGGGTGCTCAAATCATGCAAAATCAAGGTATCTCTGTTCAGTTCTCTGAAATGGACGGTGACAACTTCACAAAGAACTTAATCACAGTTCGTGTTGAAGCTCGTATCGCTTTACCTATCTACTACGCTGGTGCGTTTGTATATGGTGATTTTGGTAATGTTGCTTAATCTTTAATTAGATTTACAATACAAGGGGATAGCCTAGAAAGCTATCCCTTTTTGTTTACACTAAATTTTAGTTATTTTTGTAAAAATTAGCATAATGCAGATACTAAGAGATGTAACTACAACAGTAGCCCCTTCGGCAACAATAGTTACCTTACAAGCAGCAAAGGATTATTTAAGGGTAGATTATAGTGAGGATGATACTTTAATCCAAAGCCTTATAGATACCGCTAGGATTAGATTAGAGCAGTATGCTTCGGTTGCTATGACTGCTAGAACCCTAAAGGTGGTAGCTTATGTAGATGAGTTTATTGAGCTTCCTTATGCCCCTATTAATACTATTTCATTGGTAGAATATTGGGATGGGGAAGATTGGGTAGCAATGACAGTTGGAGATTATAGAGTTTTGGGTGATACCTACAAAAAGGTTTATTTCACATCCCCTCTTATGAGTGATTTTAGATTCACTTATACTTGCGGATATGCCACTACTCCAGAGTCTATGAAAACGGCTTTGTTGAAGATGGTAGGTGATTTGTACGAATACAGAGAATCAAGTGTTGAAAGTTCTAAACCTTCAGCTAACTTAACAACGGCTTACGAATTAATGAAACCTTACAAAAGGGTAAGTATTATCTTCTAATGATAGGAAAATTAAGAAATAGGATTACTTTTAACACTAAAACAAGCGTTTCTGACGATGCAGGAGGGTTTGTGAATACTTTAGTACCATACTACACTTGCTGGGCTGAATTGGTCACTAATACCAATTCTAGGACTAATATAGCAGGTAAGGATAGTATTAATGATGGAATTACATTTAGGATTAGATATACAACAGGGAAAGTGTTTACTAATGCTCTTGTAATAACTTGGAAGTCAAGGACTTATATGATTAACTCTATTATTAACGAAGCCGACTTGAATCAATATTATTTAATAGGTTGTGCAACACTTAAGTAATGGCAGCATTTGGTATAGGCATAACAGGGTTGACTCAATTACAAAAAAAGTTTTTTACTGTTTCAGATAGACTTGATAAGCATATAATTAATGCAGTAAATAATTGTGTTGTAGCTATACAAGCTGAAGCCAAAAGTGAAGTTCCTTATAAAACTGGAGCACTACAAAGAAGTATTACGCATAGAAAGGTTAATAAAAAGAATGGCGATGCTTTTGTAAGTGCAGGTAATAAAAATGTTAAATATGCTCCTTATGTTGAATTTGGAACTAGATTTAATATAAACTTGCCATTTTTGGTAAATATAGCACCTGGGGAACAAAGTGCGTATGCAGCTAAATTCAAAGTGGCGAATCCTAAGAAATTCACACATCAGCCAACAAGACCATTCTTATTTACATCTTTTGATAAACAGTATAGTTTATTGCTAAAAGAGATATCTAAATTTAAGGTTTAACTAATATAAATATATTTCATTAAATTTGTACCAAAATGAAGGACTGCGGATATGCAATAAGAAAAGCTTATTACGATAAATTAATCTCGGCTTCCTACTCATTAGCTGCCTATGATACCATAGCACCTGACACAGTAGAACCGCCTTTTTTAATTATCAGTAGTCAAACACAAGCAGAAGATAGCAATAAACAAAGCTTTGCTTTTAATGTTACTATCCAATTTGACATAGTTTATAGGACTTTTAAAGCAGGAGAAGTAGGGCAAAAAACGGTAGATACTTATACCAATGAATTATTGGAAATAATAGGTACATATCCAGGTGGTTATCCAAATGCAGGGCCTGACTTTAATATAGTCACTAGAAAGGTTGGTAGTAATATTGCTACCTTTGACTATGTAGATGAGGCATATGTGTTTAAAAGGGTGATAACAATGGATCATTTCGTGAATCAATTAACATAATATAAAATAAAATAAAATGGCAACAACAGGTGTATTTAACGGAACTTCATTAGTAGTTCTAGTTAATAATGAAGTAATAGCGTATTCTACTTCTTGTTCTTTAAGCATTGCAATAGATGCTCCAGACGCTTCTACAAAAGAGAGCTTAGGATGGGCTGATGAAATTGGTGGACAAAGGTCTTGGTCTTTAACTACTGATGGCTTAGCTACAGTTTCTCCAACAACAACAATTGCGACTTATGTAAGCCTTCCAGAATTAAGCGTATTAGCATTAAATAGAACTGCTGTTACAGTTATGTTTACTACAGTTACAGCAGGTGGAGCAACTCCAATTGTAGATGATGCTAAATGGTCAGGTTCTGCGTTTATTGAAAGTCTTGACATGACTGCCGATATGGAAAACCCAGTTACTTACTCAGTTTCTTTCAAAGGAACAGGAGTATTGACTCAAGGTAAAAACTAGAAACTAAAAAACCAAACATATGAGAGGACAATTTGAACTAACTCTTTCCGATGGAAAGAAGATACCGATGCGTTTTTGTACTTGGAGTCTTAAAAGATTCTGTCAATTACAAGGTATAGGACCAGCAGAAATAGGGGAAGCTTTATCTGGAAGTGACACAATAAATGCTATTATGCATTTATTAAAATCCGCAGCAGAATACCCATTATATTCTCAAGGCATTACTCCAACCTTTACAGAGATTGAGGTATGTGACTGGATAGATGATATGGGTGGTATTGCAAGTCCTAGATTGCAAGAGATATTTAAAACATTATCCGATAGCATGGTTAGCGGAATTGATAACGGCCCAACCAAGAAATCTAAAAAGGATGAAGTAAAAAAAAATTAGAGTGGATTGACATAGAAAGATATACAATGGGGGAGTGCAAAGTGCTTCCCCATTTGTTTTGGGAGATGACCATGGCTGAATTAGATTTTGTGTGGTATGCTTATAGACACGAGGAAGAGCAAAAATGGATTAGAACTAGATGGCAGACAACCCTACTAATTAATATGCAATTACCAAAAGGTAAAAGAGTTAAGGCACAAGAGCTTATTGAATTAGACTGCGATACTCGTAACTTTGTGAAGCCGAAGGTAATGACAGAGGAAGAATTACAGGAAGTATTAAAAAAATATAAAATTGCTAAACCGATAAGATAATGGCAGCAGAAGAATTGATAAAAATTAGGATACAGGCTAATGCCGAAGAATTTAAAATAGTATCTGATATTATTAATAAAGAGCTTGGTAAGCTTGGCAAGAACTTTGAGGTTTTAGAAGGGAACATTAAGCAGTCAGCATCTGCAATGAATCAATTTCAAGGGGCTTCTAAAAAGTTTAATAAAGGTATAATGAGCATATCTTTAATTCTACAAGATTTGCCTTATGGTTTTAGAGGTATTCAAAATAACATTCCAGCACTAGCACAAGGACTAGGTGTAGTTTATTTAGCAATTTCAGCCGTTACGGCAGCGATGACATACTTTGTTTTACAAGGAGATAAGATGTCTGAAGGAACTAAAAAAATATATGAATCATTTAAAGGATTTATAAATGGTGTTGCTTCTGATGTATATAGTGCTCTTAAACCAGCATTTACATCAATAGTTCAATCTCTACAAGAATTATGGGGCTTATTTGGTACTTATATAGTGGATAGTTTTAGGAGTGCATGGGTTACTGCAATAAGTGTATTACAAGATGCTGGTCAAATACTATCTCAAACATTAAAAGCTATTGTATCCTTTTTAAAAGGAGATTGGTCTGGGCTAGGAGAAGCACTTGTAAATATATTAAAAAGAGCATCTAATGCTATAGTTGATGTATTTAATCATTTGATGGTAGTTACAGGTAATGTAAAGGCATCTATTATAGGATTATTTAGTAAGGATTTGGCTAATGTTGTAATATCAGAAACACTAGCAGCGGCAAAAGGGTTTTCTAAAACATTCAAATTTACTTTTGAAGAAACAAAGAAAGAAACAGTCGATTTATTTTCTTTATTTAAAAAAGAAACTAAAAAAGCAGAAGTAGAATTAACTGATTTTGAAAGGACAATGAAATCATTAGAATTACAGCAAAGAAAGCTTAATGTAATGTTTTATGAGTTCCGTCAAATGGGTGAAATGGATTATTTAGAAGGGCAAATAAAAGCATTATCATCAGCAATAGATGATTTATCTGGACAAACAACAGATGATGCTATAAGAAAACTACAGGAATTAATACAATTAAGAGGAGAGCTTTTATTAAGATCAGTAACCGCTAAGGCATTTCAAGCGGAACAAGAAATTGTACCTATAGAAGAACCTTTGCCTGACACAAAAAAATCAGAAGCAGAATTTAAGGCTCATCAATATTTTGCAGAATTGTTTTTTAAAGGGATAAAAGATAAATTTGAGCAAGTTAAAAAAGCTGCTAAAGAATCTGAAGAATATCTAATGAAAATAGGGATTGGCATGATGAGTGCTTTAGGCCCTGCTATAGATATGTTAATTGATAAAGGCGCAAGTATAGGTGAAGTATTATCTACTGCATTTGAAGATATAACTAAAAAATTAATTAAAGTGGCTATTGCAGCAGCGGTTGTTGTAGCCTTATTGGCTTCTTTTGGTATTATTGATGTATCCGAAATAGGAAAAACATTTGGGAAGTTTGTTGGGGCTGGTATGGGACTTGGTAAGGACTTATTTGAACCAACTGCCAAAGGTGGTATATTCGGTGGCCCATCGTATAGACTTGTTGGAGAATACCCTGGTGCACAAAGCAATCCTGAAGTAGTAGCTCCCCTAGATAAACTTAAGGATATGATTGGAGGTGGTGGTGGAGGTAATGGAGAGTTTGTATTAAGAGGGAATGATTTAGTTTTGGCTATACAAAGGTCTAATTCATCATTAAAACTTAGAAGAGGATAATGGCATACGGACAAAAATATTCAGTATTATTTGCAACAAGAGCAAACAAGAATGTCGAGCTTAAGATATGGCAAGATAGCTATGTAGGTGCTATTATAGACCTTCAAGGGGTTGATGTTAACCTGCAGTATATACCAAGCTCAGATGATCCGTATGAGCCTATAATAGCCTCACAATTAGGAGTGACTATTGACTTTACTGATGACTTATCTGATATTATAAACTTTACTAATATTAATGATAGGTTTACATATGTTGAAATGTATGTAAACTCTGTTATAGAGTGGGTTGGTTTTGTAATAAATGATGATGTTCAAATATCTTATTCTACAGGCAGAAAGATGGCAGCATTTAATGCTACTGATGGACTAGGTATGCTTAAGGACATAAAGTTTGTATCAGAAAATGCTAATTATGGTGTAAATGATATAATTCTTTTAAAGGATATTTTTAGGGCTTGTTTTAATAGTATTGGGTTTAAGAATAATAGGAATTATATAACAATGTGTTCTTATTATTCAGTTGGTATGTACACTAGAGCTACTCAGTTATATGCAGATCCGTTTGACCAAGCTTGTTTAAATTATAGGTCACTTTTAGAAGATGAATATAATTATACTAATTGTTTAGATATTCTTTCTAACATAGCAAGGTCTTTTGGATGTAGAATATTTCAAGCCAAGGCAAAATGGTGGATAGTTGCTATAAACGAATTTGCAACTATTAATGCTTATTATTCAGAGTATGCCTCTACAGGACTAAGAGTAAATAATGGAGATGGTAATATAATAAACACATCTTCTATTATTCAGCCATATGTGGGCAATACATCAGGATTATATTTTATTGACAATAGTCAACTTAAGGTAATAAAGAAAGGGTTTTATAAAATTATAGCAGAAGGTAGTGTAGAAATTGCTGATAATTATCTTCCAAATGGTGACTTAAAAGATAATAATGGAACAGAGGCTACATATTGGACAAGGGCATCAACAGGCGATGGAAGTTGTTTATTGCAAACAAATCTTACTTTTGATTCTTTTTATTTTGAATTAAATGCTCCATCAGGTGGCCCAGCAGGAACTGCATCGGTAACATTAGATGCTAATTCTAATGCTTATGTAACCTCAGGTGATTCATTGCAATTAAATATTTTAATAGGTGCTCCATCACAGGCTACCCCTATAGGGTTTATAGATATTACAATAACTGCAGGTGCAATAACTTATTACTTAAACAACGATGCTAAATGGCAAACAACGGCTACATCATATAGTGTATATAATCCTAAAACAACTGGCCCATCAGAGGACTTTGTATTAGACTTAAAGACAGAAATATTCCCAGGCTCTGGTTCTCTTAGCTTTGCATATAGAATTTCAGAAGGAATTAGCATTGTAACATTAACAAACTTTGTATTAAAAATAAAGTCACTTATTTCTGCCTATGACCTTACAGGAACATTAGTTGAAAATAAACAATATACAAAAACAATAAGTTTACCTTATGGTAGTGGTGGCGGTGACTCTTTTTATCCTTCAGCAAAAGGCTCTCTTGTACTAACGGATAAATCTATTGCATCAGGTTGGTATAGATATGGATTTGATCCATCGGGTGAATTTTTTACATTAGCTGAATTAATCGTTCAACAATATGTAAATACATACGCATTAAACATAATAAATGTGGATTGTAATTTAAGTGAGTTTTATACCTCAAATACCAACCATAGGATACTAAACGCATCAAAGCTTATTTTTGCAACAGACACAGATCCTGCAAGTATAAACATTAGCTCAAAGTCTTATATGTTAGGTAACGCTACAATATCATACCCATCCAATACGGCAAGTGCTACATTGTTACAGATATCTAATACAGAGATTGAGTGCACAAGAGTAAATAAATACATTCCTCAAACAAGTACATTTTAAATATGGCATCAGTAATTAACGGAACGAATATAGTCTTATACGAATATGATAGCAACGCTATCTATTACTTTAATGGGGGTACTGCACAAGGCACTTTTGATAGCATTGTGTGTAAGGAATTAAGCAGAAGCCAAGTGGCAGGAACTTCGGTTGACTTCACTAAAACAGGAGCAGGTACAATAGCTGCGTTTATTACGGATGCACTTGATCCTGGTGTTACAACCATACCAGCAGGAACTTGGACTTTTAGTGCTTATTATTCTATTTTAACTGCCTTTGCAGGTGCTCAAGTTCAGTATAAACTATATAAGTATAATGGTAGTGTTGCGACCTTATTGTTTACATCCTCAGCGACCACTCTTACAGCCCTAACAAGCACCTTATATTCTACGGCAATGACAGTAACTCAAACGACTATATCTGCCACAGATAGGCTTTTAATTGAGGTTATTTACGCAGGTACAACTACCAACCAAATTACTCTCTATACCCAATCAAGCAATGTAGCTCAAGTAACTACTACTATACCATTAGGAACTCCAATGGGAGCTTCTACAAGTTGCTCATTTGAGGCATCTACCGAACAAGTAGAAGTAACCTCTCAAACCTCAGCTTGGTTTAGGGAGTTTAAAAACGACATTACTTCGTGGACAGTTAATTGTGATGGGTTTATAGCCTTAAGTGGTTACTCCTATCTTGCTTTAATGCAGAAGCAATTAAACAGAGCTTCAATAGATGTAAGATTCTCAATAGATAATGACAATGCAGATGCAAGTGGTGCTTATGGCTACTCAATAGTAAGCGGAACTGCTAACATTACATCAATCAGCTTAAGTGCTCCTGTAGAGGGTGCATCTACTTATTCATTAGCATTACAAGGAACAGGTGCTTATTCAATAACAGGAACTCAAGTCATAGACGGAGGTTCTACAATATCAACTTCAAGCGTGAATAGTTTTTCTTATACGGCAGCAGGTGGTGAAACAAGTGTAACATTCGCAGGTGCAATCGGAGCTACTTGTATATCAGTTACAAGAGGTGGTGTAGAGGTTAGATTAATAGCTACAAGCGGTGTACCAACAGATGAGAATGTTAGCTTTAATAGTGCCACAGGAGTTCTTACCTTTGCAACGGCAAGACCACTAGAGGTGGATGAGTTTGTCAGAATGATTGTAAAATAATTAATTAGAAATAGAATGAGTCAACAAATACAGATTACTGGAGGTGCGAAAGTTAGGGATTTACAAGATGTCATTATTGGCACAAGTGGGGTATTAAGTTCTGTAGCTTTTGATGTGGCTAATGGTGTACCTAGGCTTGACTCTAACGGAAAGATATTAGTATCTCAGCTACCTAACTCTGTAATGGAGTATAAGGGTACTTGGAATGCTGCTACAAACACACCAACCCTTGCTAATGGCACAGGTAACCAGGGTGATGTTTACTTATGTAATGTGGCAGGAACAGTTAACTTCGGTGCAGGGCCTATATCTTTTATAGTAGGTGACTCAGCAGTTTATAGCGGATCAATATGGCAAAGGTCAGGTGGTGCGACAGGAACGGTAACCTCTGTCGGCTTATCTACTAATGGTGGTGCAATAACAATCGGCAATTCTCCAATTACGACAAGCGGTGTAATTTCTGCTAATTTCAACGGAACTAATCTTCAATATGTAAACGGAGCAGGAAACTTGACAACCTTCCCTACATTAATCACTTCCATAGGTTTATCTATGCCGAGTGCTTTTAGTGTCGCAAATAGCCCTTTAACGGCAAATGGAACGATTGCAGTAACAGGAGCAGGTGTTGCTTCACAATATATAAGAGGAGATGGTACTTTAGCAGATTTCCCTTCAAGTGGCGGTGGCGGTTCTTCGGTTTCTTATTATCTTAACGGAGGAACAAGTCAAGGCACTATTGGTGGTACTACTTATTACGAAATGAGTAAAACTGCTGACACAGGAACAGGGGTTGATTTTGCTAAATCAGGAGATGGTTTTATAGTAGCTTTCTTAACGGATGCTAACGACCCTGCACAATTAAATATCCCAGCAGGTAATTGGAACTACGAGATATATGCTTCAATGAGTGCAAACGGAGGTACACCGCAGATGTATGCTGAACTTTATAAGTACGATGGAACTACTTTTACTTTGATTTCTACAAGTACGAATGAGATTTTATATGATGGAACTAACTTGAATCTTTACACTTTTGGAATGACTGTTCCTGCTACAACTTTGGCTTTAACGGATAGGTTGGCTATTAAGTTATACGCTACAAATAGCGGTGGTAAAACTACAACAGTGCATACTCAAGATTCTCATTTGTGTCAAGTTATAACGACTTTCAGTACAGGTATAACTGCGTTAAATGGTTTGACTGCTCAAGTACAATACTTTCAAGTAGGAACGAGTGGAACGGATTTTAATATCTCAAGTACAACTGCTACGCATACTTTTAACATTCCTTCAGCTTCGGCTACAAATAGGGGTTTAATAACAACAGGCACTCAAACAATTGCTGGTATTAAAACATTTACGGCAGGTAATACAAACTTTGTGGAAGGTGTTTTTACAGGTGTTAGTGGAACAACTGCTGGAGCGTTACATTTATATCAATCAAGTTCACCTTCATTTTTTGGTGGGCCTA
>Ga0222712_10004816_pt1 | contig 13955 bp, 10 predicted proteins | sample C33_657DmetaG_FD_165043 | JGI IMG/M metagenome (GOLD analysis project Ga0222712, IMG submission 165043) | Estuarine water microbial communities from San Francisco Bay, California, United States - C33_657D | ecosystem: Environmental > Aquatic > Marine > Unclassified | place: USA: California... | reverse complement strand
ACGTGATTCTTCTAATCGAGCACGCTCTGTTGCAGCTTTAGCGATTGAGCGTTCAATATGAATGAGAACTTCGTAGGCAGATTCAGCAATGGCTTGAGAAATAACTGCTGCACGCGCACGAGCACCGCGGCGCACAATTGCCCGCTCAGATGCTTCACGCTCATTGCGCGCTGTATCTTCAAGGGCTTTAGCACGAGCTGCTACTGAATCCACACGCTCTTCTATCGTTCTAACTGCCAATCGCGCTTCAACCTCAGTGGTACGAGCAAGTGAGACAGCGTTTCGTAAGTTTTCAGTGAACGTGTGATCGGGCTCTGCAACTGCGCCTTGTTGATGCAACTGGTTCTGTGCAATGACTAATTCACCCTCATCACGGCTCTTGGCTGAACTTGCTTCTTGTATAGAGGTATTAAGGCGCTCAACTTCAGCTAAAGCAGATTTCATATTCTGTCCAGAAACAGCAAGCTGCTCAGTTATGGATGCAATGCGAGCATCTGATTCATTGAGCTTAGAGAGTGCAACATCAAATGAGCTCTGGCGATCTGCAACCTCAGTGGTTGCAGTTGCAATCTCGAATTTCAGACGATCACATGTGTGAGTTATCTCAGTCAACTTGGTCTCAAGGCTTTCAATCAAGGCCTTAATTTCAATGAGCGAAGATGAAGATTTAGAACCACCACGCGCTCTGGTCTTAGTGATTACATCACCATCTCTTGTAACAACGGTTACTGATGGATGAGAACGAAGAATTGCCTCAGCATCACGAGCATTTTCTGCCACAACAGTTGAGGCCAAAAGCGATGAAATAAGGTCACCAATTGAATGTGAGCGTATATGGGATGCGAGAGCATTCAAACCGGCAGGAATATTTGAGTTTCCGCTATTGCCGGCTTCATATACCAATACATCAGCTTGGCCTAAGTTTTGATCGCGCAAAGTTGTTAACGCAGTTACTGCTGAAGATAAATCTCGCACCACGATGGCATCGGCTAATGATCCAAGAGCGGCAGCTGCTGCTGACTCCCAACCGTTATCAATTTCGATCAGGGAGGCAATGGAGCCCAGAATATGAACTCCGCGTGAATCACGCATAAGAGCAGATGCCCCATCGCGATTTTGTGAGGTCAGCTTCATTGCTTCTAACTTAGATTCAACGGCGTTTCGCTCACGATCTGCATCACGCTCAGAATCAACCAAACCATTCAACTTTGCTTTTGAAGCATCCAGTGCTGACTTAGCGGTTTCAAAAGCAGAATCAAGACCTAGTTCACCAGAGTCAGCGCTAGCAATTTCAAGTTCAAAGGATGCGTATTCACGGGATGCACTATCTGCGCGATGTTGGGCATCATCACGGGCTTTTGTAAGGCGTGCGATTTCTTCTGCGATGGCTTCAAGGCGGGCCTGGAGGGATTTGATGTGACCCTCTTGGCGTGCAGTTCCTTCGCGAGCATCGGCGATAGCGCGCATTGCTGCAGCGATTTTGTCTTCATCCATCTTTAACGCTTGCTCGGCATTTGCAAGTGCAGTAGTTGCTGCAGCTAGCGCCGTGCGAGAATCATTAATGTTATTTCTTAATGCATTTTCTTCATTGCGCAGAACTTGAGCTTCTTTTTCTAGAGCTTCTGGATCACGACCAGCTGAACGGGCTTCTTCTGCTTCCTCATTAAGAAAGCGTGAGCGCTCTTGTGCAAGGCTTTGTGTGCCGCGGAACTTTTCCCGTAAAGAATTTAACTGGTAATACGTTTCTTGTGCTTGGACAAGTAATGGTGTCTCAACTGCCGACTGTGCATCTAAAGCTTCTTCACGAGATCGAATTGTTTCAAGTTCTCTATCAACTTCTGCCCGCTTTTGACGTAATGCAGTTTCATCGGCTACCTCTGCATCGAGAGTGCGAGACATTGAAATAAAATCATCGGCAAACAAACGCAGCTTTGCATCGCGCAGATCGGCTTGAATGGTTGCTGCCTTCTTGGCAACTTCTGCTTGCTTACCTAGTGGGCGAAGTTGGCGACGAAGTTCAACAGTTAGATCTTGAACACGTGCCATGTTGGCTTGCATTGAATCAAGTTTGCGCAGCGCCTTTTCTTTACGCTTGCGGTGCTTGAGAACTCCTGCGGCTTCTTCAATAAATCCACGACGCTCTTCAGGCGTTGCCATTAAAATTGCATCGAGCTGGCCCTGACCAACAATGACGTGCATTTCGCGGCCAATACCTGAGTCACTGAGTAGTTCTTGAATATCGAGTAAGCGCGAAGCTTCACCGTTGATTTGATATTCAGATTGGCCATTACGAAAAAGAATGCGAGAAATAGTTACTTCAGTGTAATCGATAGGTAGTGCGCCATCAGTGTTATCAATCGTTAATGAAACTTCAGCGCGCCCAAGTGGTGCACGTCCGCTAGTTCCAGCGAAAATAACATCTTCCATCTTGCCGCCGCGAAGGGACTTTGCGCCCTGTTCACCCATAACCCATGTCAGAGCATCAACGACGTTACTTTTACCTGAACCATTAGGACCGACAACGCAGGTAATTCCCGGCTCAAGACGCAAGGTAGTGCTGGAGGCAAAGGACTTGAAGCCCTTTAAGGTCATGCTCTTGAGATACACGCGGTAAACCTATCGCGCCGCGTGCTTGTTTTTGGCGATATTACTGCTCGGGCAGCTCAGTTTTTAGAGTTTCATATGCAATACGGGCAGCTACTTGCTCAGCTTCTCGCTTGCTTTTTCCGGTTCCCACCGCCACGGCGTTTCCAGCAACCATTGCCGTAGCCGTGAAATCTTTATCGTGATCTGGACCCTGTTCAGTAACAACGTATTCAGGTGCACCTTTTCCAAGGCTAGCGGCTAACTCTTGAAGGGCTGTTTTGCCATCTAGGCCAGCACCGCGTGCAACGGCTGAGTCCATAGTTGATGCAATCAATCGGCGCACAATTTCAGTACATTTTTCAAAGCCACATTGAAGATAAATGGCTCCAATTAAGGCTTCTAGCGCATCGGCAAGAAGTGAGTTTTTATCACGGCCATTTGTAACTTCTTCACCTTTTCCAAGGCGAATATATTGACCAAGTTCTAATGTGCGCGCAATGTCTGCGAGCGCACGCATGTTAACCACACCTGAGCGCAATGGTGATAAACGTGATTCATCTAAGTCGGGGTAACGTTTGTAGAGTTCTTCGGTAACAATTAAACCGAGAACGGAATCTCCAAGAAATTCAAGACGCTCGTTAGTTTCTTTGCTTGCAGATTCATAAGCAAATGAGCGATGTGTAAAAGCTAACTCCAGAAGTGAGGGTTCAAGTTCAACCCCCAACGCTTCATTGAGCATAGAACTAACGATCAAACCTCTAGAACTTGACGGCGGTTATATGTACCGCATGTTGGACATGCTGTGTGTTGAAGCTTTGGTGATTGGCATTGTCCGCATGTTGCTAAAGAGGCAGCAGTTGTCTTCCACTGGCTACGGCGTGAGCGCGTCTTTGAACGCGACATTTTTCGCTTTGGTACTGGCACGGTTCGAACCTCTTCTTATCTGTTTCTAAAAGCAGCGGTGGCTGCAAGGGGTAAGTATCCCCCAAAAGGGCTAATTCTTGAAATCGGCCGCCTTACTCCAGATCCAGCCCATTCAAGGAGGCCCAGCGGGCATCGATAACCTCATGAGCGTGATCTGCTGGCAGCTCGGCCCACTTGCCACCGCACTCAGGACATAGCCCAGGGCAATCATCACTGCAGAGTGGATTAATCGGAAGATCCAGAACGATGGCATCTCGGATAGGTGGCTCTAAATCCATTATGTCGCCATCCATCATCAACTCATCATCTTCGCCTAAATCATCCTCATCATCATTGCGTTTCTTCTTCTTTGGTCGCTCTAACTTCTGGGCGTAGTAGTAGAGCTCTTGCACCTTACGTTCAATCTCTATTTCAACTGGATCTAAACAGCGGGTGCATTCACCTTTAGCGATTGCAAAGATATCTGCGGTGAGCAATATGCCTTCAGTTACTGATTCCAGGCGGGCATCTACTTCGATTATTTCCCCAGCAGGCACTGAGATTAATTCGACCCCTAATTTTTCTAGAATTTCGATGTCAAGTTCATACTCCTTCATCTCCCCTGCACGACGTGCAAGTTCATGGGTATTGAACTTAAAAGGCTCCGGTAGGCGTGCCATAGGAGTTAGTCGGCATCTGAGAGTTGCGAAAGAACATCTTTATCATTTGCGCCAGCAAGGCGCTCACGGCCACGTGCGACTGCATCTTGAGTCTTATTTAAAATTACCTCTAACGTGGCCAAACGACCATCAATGTATTCCTCAACTTCTTGCTTCTCTTGATCGCCTAATGTTCGAGCTTCATCGAGAATCTTGCGAGCTTCATCACGAGCCATTTGAACGATTGAGGTCTGTTCAACCATTCTTGCCACATCTTCTCTCGCCATAGCAATCATCTGCTCGGCGCTCACACGGCCTTCTTCAATGATGGCATCACGAGCAGCGATAAGTTTTTGTGCCGATTCAAGATCGTTAGGAAGTGCAGCACGTGCCTCATCGAGTAGTTCTAGCATTTCACCGCGGTGAACAACACAGCTAGCAGAAAGTGGAACACCACGAGCTTCTTCAACCATAGTGATTGCAGATGTTAACTTTTCAACTGAATCCATTTTTTACTTCCCGCCTACTCGAAGTTTGAGCGCTGCATTTATCGATGCTGGCACCATCGTGGAAACATCTCCCCCATAGTGGGCGAGTTCCTTAACTAATGATGACGATAAGAATGAGTGTGTAGGTGAAGTTGCCATAAACATGGTTTCAACCCCAGAGCCTTGCAGATTTACTTGGGCCATTTGAAGCTCGTAATCAAAATCGCTCACTGCGCGCAATCCCTTGACGATGGCTTGAATCGAATTGCTCTTGCAGTAGTCAACGAGCAAACCCGACCATGAATCAACGCTCACATTAGATAAGTGAGAGGTAGTTTCCTGGATCATCTCAATGCGCTCAGCAACTGAAAATAGAGAGGATTTTGTGCGATTCTCAAGAACGGCAATCACGACATGATCAAAGTGAGCACTTGCACGAGCAATGATGTCGAGATGACCAAAAGTGATCGGATCAAAGGATCCAGGACAAACCGCGCGTCTCATGGTCTAAACGCTAGCAAGAGATGGGTCAGTTATCCATTCTTAGGCGTGTAATTGCCATAGAAAATCGTGGCCTGCCCATAGTTGCGTTCACGCACTGCGCTGAAGCCTTCTGGCCAAGAAAAATTTGAACGCTTTGCCGTGCGCTCAACTGCAATCACCGCATCATCTTTAAGGAAAGAGCCTGCATGTAACTTACTCAAAATCTCTTGAACTTCAGTATCTGAAAAATCAAAGGGCGGGTCAACATAAACAATGTGGTATTTCTCTTTAGGAGCATCGCTCACAAATCTTTGTGCTGACATTGAGTATAGATGAAACTTTCCTGCAGGCTTATTTTTATTGACCAGCTCAAAGTTGTTCTCAATTGTCTTTTGCGCATCGGAATCTTTTTCAACGATGTGAACAAGAGTTGCCCCACGTGAGAGAGCCTCAAGTGCTATTGCCCCAGATCCTCCAAATAAATCTAAAACGTGAAGCCCTAGAAAATCACCAAACTCAGATAACAGGGAGGAGAACAAGCCTTCGCGTGCGCGATCTGAAGTTGGGCGTGTAGCACCGGCAACAGTGCCCAGAGTGCGACCTTTAGCAACGCCTGCAATGATTCTCACCGCATCAACCCTTATCTAAATAATCTACGGCCATGTCATTGGCCATAGCGTTCAATTCTTTCTTAAGCGCAGGATAACTTGTTAAATCCAATGATGTCGCAATCAAATCCTGGGCAGCTGTTCTTGCCTTCTCGATTAACTCTTCATCGCGCAACACCCGAAGTAGGCGCAGGTGCGACTGAGTTCCAGATTGAGATGCACCTAAAACATCTCCTTCTCGGCGCTGCTCTAAATCGATACGAGAGAGTTCAAATCCATCAACAGTTCCAGCCACGGCATCTAAGCGTTCGCGTGCGGGAGTTTCGGCAATCGCATTTGTTACTAGCAAGCAGAGCCCCGGTGACGTTCCGCGTCCCACACGACCGCGCAACTGGTGAAGTTGTGAAACACCAAACCGATCAGCGTCCATAATCACCATAATCGTTGCATTTGCAACATCCACACCCACTTCAATAACTGTGGTCGACACTAAGACATCTATTTCTCCCGCAGCAAAGGCCTTCATGGTGCTTTCTTTTTCTTCACTGCCAAGGCGCCCATGCAGCATTGCAACTCGCAACCCTGCTAAATCGCCCCCGTGCAATTTAGGTGCCAGCTCTTCAACTGATGCAATATCACTGGATTCTGTGCCAAAGAGAAAATCAATATCGGCATTTTCATCACTGCCGGCAGCAATGCGTGGTGCAACTACGTAAGCCTGATGTCCCTGTCCTACTTCCTCACGAATGCGTGCCCAAGCACGTTCTAAATACGTTGGCTTCTCCATGACAGGAATGACGTGCGTTGTGATGGGCTGGCGTCCGAGTGGAAGCTCGCGCAACGTTGAAACATCTAAATCACCAAAGACTGTCATTGCAACTGTGCGAGGAATTGGCGTTGCTGTCATTACAAGTAGATGTGGAGGCTTTTGTGCTTTGTCTTTTAGAGCATCACGCTGTTCAACACCAAAGCGGTGCTGTTCATCAACAACAATGAGACCTAAATCCTTAAACTCAACTTTTTCCCCCAGTAATGCATGTGTGCCAATAACGATCCCTGCATCACCAGATGCAGCTAGCGCAAGTGCTGCTTTGCGTGCTGCGGAGCTTTGAGAACCAGTAATGAGAGTTACTTGTGTTGCACCTTCTTGTGATCCCAGAGTTCCACCTTGTGCCAGCGGACCTAACAGTTTTTCTATTGTTCGCAAATGTTGGGCAGCTAGAACCTCTGTTGGTGCAAGCAGAGCTGCTTGTCCCCCGCTATCAACAACGGCCAACATTGCTCGCAGCGCCACAATAGTTTTACCTGAACCAACTTCACCTTGCAGCAAACGATGCATGGGATGGTCTTGGGCTAAATCAGCTTCAATTTCGGCGCATACTGCCTTTTGTCCACCAGTTAATTGGAAAGGCAATGAAGCATCAAAGGAATCAAGAATTCCACCTTTGATTGCTTTGCGAGATGCAGTATTGAGCTTTCTTAACTCATTGCGGCGCAAGACTAGAAGTGATTGAAGCAAGAAAGCTTCATCAAAAGTTAAACGCTCACGTGCACTTTCTGCTGAATCAAGATCAGCTGGGCGGTGCAGCTGCACTAATCCTTGGTGCAAAGTGGGATAACCAAAACTACTTCGAATGTGTTCAGGTAGGAAATCTTCAACTTCATCGAGTGAATCAATTGCCATCTCAACACATTTAGAAATCTTCCACGATGGCATCTTCGCGCTGGCTGGATAAACAGGCAGATACTTTCCTGCAAAAGAACTCGCTGCAGCATCAACATCATTGCCATCTGGAATCATTTCGTAATCTGGATGGGCCAACTGCTTCTTGCCATTAAAGACGCCTACCTTGCCGGCAAATAAACCTTGGCGCCCTGCTTTTAACTCTTTTTCTCGCCAAGCTTGATTAAAGAAGGTGAGTGAGAGCTTGTCGGTGCCATCGGTGACGACTACTTCGAAGATGCTTCCTTTACGCCCACGCAAAGGCCTATTTGTTGAACTAAGCACTTCAGCCAAAATAGTTACTTCATCGCCTTCTACTAACTCTGAAATATCTGAGAGCTCTCCTCGCACTAAATACCTGCGTGGATAGTGGCGCATTAAATCGCCAACGGTTCCTATGTCAAAGGTATCGGTGAGAACTTTGGCAGTGCGATCTCCAATAACTGAGGAAAGTTTGCTTTCAAGATCTGCCATGGAGGCATTCTCTCGTATGGGTTGGATGTGTGCGGAGTTAACGCGCCATAGTCAGAGTTTTATCGCAATCTCCCCAGCCGGAGTGCGTGATTACGATTGCAATCTTGTGATCCAGCCACTTGGAGATAGAGATCTCTAGTCTGCGGGCAAGATCGGCATCTAAATGTTCGGTGGGTTCATCCAAGATAAATACATCGGCATCGGCGAGCAGTACTCGTGCAATTGCTAAGCGTTTAGCTTCTCCACCCGAAATTACGCGCCCGAATTCGCCAATAACTGTGTCTAATCCATATTCGAATTCGCGTAGCAAGCCATCGAGTTCCACGCACTCAAGTGCTGCAAGGATTTGCTCGTCAGTGGCATCCTGATTTGCGATTTTCATATTCTCGCGAAGAGAAGTGTTAAAGATGTGTGAGCGCTGAACTGTTCCAACTATCCGACCACTGGTGCCACTAAAGCTGCACAGTTCTTGATTGTTAATTTGTAGAAATCCACTATAAGGAAGTAGTGAGAGCAAGCCCATTGCTAGAGTTGATTTGCCACTTCCGCTGCGACCTCGGATAACTAGTAGTTCACCTTTATTAACATCAAAATCTATAGGACGCATGAATTCCACATCCCAAGCAACCCTTACTCCTTCTGCCTTTAAAGAAGAGATTTCCTCACTTAACTGACGTCCCTGTTGTACCTCTGTAGTTTCCTGCATTAACTGATCAACTGAATGTTGAGATTTTAGTAACTTACCTGCAGTAAATAGATTGGGATACCAAGCGGTGATAGCTTCAAAGATTACGAGAGGTAAAAAGATAAGCATGCTTATCTGCACAGGTGGTATCCCCTGAGTTTTAGCCAATGAATAAGCTAGCCAAGAAAGACCAACAACTGAACCAGCGATAAGAAGATTTGTTAGCGTGGAAAACCCGAAGATACTTTTTAAAAGATTCTCCTCTTTCGAACGTATTTTCTTTTCCTCTATCTTTGATGCAGATAAGTTCTCTTCTAAGTATCCGTATATCGCCGCCTCAGCCACGCCCTGCACACTGGATTGAATGAGCTGTATGTAGGAATTCTCGCTGCTCTCGATGTCACGGGCAATATTTTCACTCTTGTTTTTGATTAGTTTTGGAACGATAAACAAAAGCATGGCACTTGCGGGAAGCGTAATTTTCAAACTCTGCGGGTGAATCCATAATCCCAGCAAGGCGCCTGTAAGAAGAGAAATTACTGCTGATGCATGTGGAAGTTTGATACGTAACTGATACTCCTGTGCTCGCTCAACATCATCAACAATTGTTTTCACGGCAGTCCCAGAGCTAAACCTGCGAGAAGTTGAAATTGAACTAGATGCGATTCTTGTATAAATCCCAACGCGAAGTGCAGTAAGGCGCGCAAAGACAACTTTATGACTTACCAATCTCTCTGTATAGCGTGCAGCTGATCGGAAAATTCCAAAAAAGCGAACCATGACGATGGAAACACTTAAGGTCAGAATTGGAGGATGCGAGGCAGCCATTGTTATTAACCAAGCACTAGAAATGGTCAGGCCTATTCCTCCAATGAAGGCAAAAGCGCCAAGGAAATATGCAATTAGCATCATGAGAGAGCACCTCGCACAAATGTTGAAGTTGTGTCACCTTTTTCTAGAAGAGACAGATCGTGAGAAACACAGATAACTATCGCTCCATTTGCTGCATATTCGCGCAGTGTCGCCAAGACTTGATTACTGCTCTCTTGGTCCAAATCTGCAGTTGGTTCATCGGCGATAATCACACGGGGTTTAGCGGCCAGTGCGCGGGCGATAGCAATCTTTCTTATTTGTCCACCTGAGGCGGCGGAACCACCTTCGCTTGCATTTGCTAAGGGTGTATCAAGTCCTTGAGGTAAATCACTTAATGGAAGACCGCACTTTTTTAGCAAAGCAGTAATGACATCATCGCCCAGCGAACTATCTACTAATGTGAATTGCTTGCGCACAGTTCCAGATGCAAGTGCAGGGTTCTGCGGAATCCAGCCAATGACTTTAAACCATGATTCTTGGTGTGCAGGGCTGAGCTCGATTGCGTCTGCATAAACCTTTGCTGTTTTACCCACTCCCAACAAATTCATTGCAAAACTTGTTTTGCCAATACCGGATTCTCCAACAATGAAGTGGATATCTCCGCCATTTAGTTGACCCGCATCAATTGTGGAGTTGATGCGTCTTGGGACATTTAAACTCCACTTCTCCCATGCAAGCACTGAAAGAGATGAGAAATCATGCCGAACTTGGTCCACTTTTTTCCCTGCCATATTTCGCATGGCACTCAATTCGGCTAAGGCTTGCGTTCCATCGACTGAGGCATGAAAGAGTGAAGCGGCATTTCGAAGCGGGAAATAAACCTCTGGTGCCAAAATCAAAACTGCCAAGGCATGTCCGAAGGAGATTTGATCATCTACTAGACGAATTCCAATTGAAACCGCAATTAAGGCAACTGAAATAGTTGCACATAATTCAAGTGCTAAGGCAGATAAAAAAGAAATCTTCAGCACTTTCATTGTTTCATCCGTGTAGCGATCCCCCATCTCTTTAATCCGAACGCTCTGACTGCTATGTCGACCAAAGATCTTTAGGGTTACAAAGCCGCGTAATGAGTCTTCGAAGTATTTGGAGAGGGATCCGAGGGTCTGCCATTTCTTTGCCACGGAGTCGGCCGTGTATTTACCAATGAGTGCACCAAAAACTGGAATTAATGGCAGGGTCACAATTGCAATAAAGCCTGATAATGGATCCAAAATCAATATAGTTGTTATAACAACTATAGGTGTGATGGAGGCAAAAAACATCTGCGGCACAAAGCGCCCTAGATAGATATCCAAAGAATTCAGACCCTTAACCAATAAGACACTGATATGTGAAGCTGAGACATTTGAATAAGCATCCAATGAACTTGTCACTTCACTGCGCAGCTCCTGCTTAATGCGTACAGCCTGCCTGCTACACCAGTACTCAAAGCTGGATTGAAAGATCGCTCGAAAGCCCCATGCAGCAGCAAGATAAATCAAAAGGTTAGGCACAGAGCCTTCACCATTGATGATGTCAGTAATAAGTGAACTTAAAATCAGTGCACTAACAACAATTGCCGCAGACCAAAGCAACGCGGCAGCAATAGCCACAAACAGAACTCTGCGGCTACCGCCCCTCGAGAGCAGTAGCCGCAGATCGGAAGATTTCACTTATGCAGGATATGACTTACTGCATCGAGTGAGCCATGTTCTGGGTTCATAATCTGAGATGCACTCACGCGCTTTCTAAACACCCAATACGTCCAGCCCTGATAAATCAGGACTAATGGAGTCATAACCACTGCAACCACCGTCATCACCTTGAGTGTGTAATCGGTGCTAGAGGCATTTGTGATTGTGAGATCAAATTGTGAGCCGAGTGAACTTGGCATCACACGTGGATATAGAGCATAGAAAAGCGTTGAAACAAACACTGCGATAGTTCCAGCTGAGAAAATAAATGCCCAACCTTCACGGCCCATGAGGTTCGCCGCCATGCCTGCCACCCATAGAAGTGCAACGATGACGGATAGCGTTAACACACGTGCGTTAATCTCTGGCAACATCAGATTTGTCCAGGCTAAGAATCCAACTGCAGCAACTGCTGCAACTAGACCTGAAATCTTCGCTATCCCTTGGGCACGAACCCGGATTTCCCCCGCTGTTTTCAGAGAGAGAAAGACTGCGCCATGGGTGAGGAAGACCGTAAGAGTCACAATGCCGCCCAGAAGTGCATATGGGTTAAGCAAATTGAAGAATCCACCTGTGTACTCAAGTGAGCCACTGGCAGCTTTTTCAATCGGTACTCCACGAACGATATTTGCAAAGGCAACGCCCCATAGAAGTGCTGGAATTGCGCTACCAATAAAAATGGCCACATCCCAACGCTGACGCCATTGAGCCTTGCCATACTTACTGCGATATTCAAAAGCCACACCGCGAATAATGAGTGAAACCAAAATCAGAAATAGCGGTAGGTAAAAACCGCTAAACAATGTTGCATACCACTCAGGGAAAGCCGCGAAAGTTGCTCCACCTGCGACGAGTAACCAAACTTCATTCCCGTCCCAAACTGGTCCAAGAGTTGTTAAAACTGCTCTGCGATCAGCTTCGTTTTTCGAAACTGCTCGAACTAGCATTCCAACACCAAAGTCAAAGCCTTCAAGAATGAAGTATCCGACCCATAAAACTGCGATTAACAAAAACCATACTGTTTGAAATGTCATCTCCATACCCCTTTCTTAATAGGCCATCACTAGTTGTTTGTCTTCACTTCCACCAAGTTGTGGATCTGCATAGTCAAGCTCTTCTGCAGGACCCATTTTGATTACTCGTAAAGTAAGTCCGACCTCAATAAATGCAAGGACTCCATACAAGAGTGTGAAGACAATCATTGTGAATAAAACAGCTCCGGCTGACACAACTGCACTAACGCCATCTGCAGTTTTGATGAGTCCAAATACTGCCCATGGTTGACGTGCTGTTTCAGTAAAGATCCAACCAAATGAATTTGCAGCTAGCGGGATAAATGGAAGTGAAACCATCGCTGGATAGAACCACTTACCTTTAGGAGTTCGGCCTTTTCGCATCTGCCATAGGCCAAGAAGAGCAAAGAAAGTTCCGATAAAGCCAAATCCCATCATTAATCTAAATGACCAATAGGCAAGCGGAATATTCGGTGTGTAGTTACCAGCACCATATTGCTTGTCATAGGCAGCTTCTAAGTCATTAACGCCCTCTACGACTCCGTTGAAATTACCTGTAGACATGAAGGATAGAACTGAAGGCAGGCCAATCTGGAATACAGATTTTGAGCCATCCAGAGTTCCTAGAGTAAATAATGAGAATGGGGCATTTGCAGTTGAGTCATAAAGAGCCTCGGCTGCAGCCATTTTCATAGGCTGTTGATCAGTCATCACTCGAGCTGTTAAGTCTCCTGAGATACCAACAAGAATGAAACTAAGCACCATTGTGATTGCGCCTAGTTTAAAGGTGCCTCGAGACATTTGAAGATCTTTGCCTTTGATAATTAAGAATGCAGATATACCGGCAACAAATGCACCTGCAGTAAATGCTGCAGAAGGAATTGTGTGGAAGAAGGTTGCCAACGCAGTTTTTTGTGTAAGAACTTCAATTATGTTTGTTAACTCTGCACGATTCTTGGCTGCATTATAAGTGTAGGCAACTGGATGCTGCATCCAAGAGTTTGCTGCCAAAATGAAATAGGCAGAGAGTAAGGTTCCTGTCGCTGCAATCCAGATAGTTGCAAGGTGCAATTTCTTAGACAGGCGATCCCATCCAAAAATCCAAAGACCTAGGAATGTCGATTCCATAAAGAAGGCTAAGAGTCCTTCCATTGCGAGCGGTGCACCAAAGATGTCACCCACAAAGCGACTGTAAGAAGACCAGTTCATTCCAAATTGGAACTCTTGAACTATTCCTGTCACAACTCCAATTGCAAAGTTGATGAGAAATAACTTGCCAAAAAATTTAGTGGCGCGCAGATATTGCAGCTTGCCAGTGCGATACCAAGCAGTCTGTAGGCCTGCGACCATAAAGCCCATACCTATAGTGATTGGTACGAATAAGAAGTGATAAACCGTTGTAATGGCGAATTGCCATCTAGCTAGATCTAAGGAGTTCATGAAACCCTTTTCCCCGATTCTGAACCGCTTTTGCCGGCTCATAGGTAATCCTCCGCTTGAAAAGATGTGGGCACATTAAAGAAACCATGGGCTAGCCCTCATGTTGCCTAACTCACGCCCAGGCTCAGTCCACGCTCAGCGCTAATTGGCTTCCTCCCCCGCCTACGAGGTACCCTTACGCTCTGTTCCCACTGGAACGACATACAGAGAAGTTAAAAGGAGTACCGCTGTGGCATCAACATGCGATATCTGTGGCAAAGGGCCCAGCTTTGGCAATAACGTTTCACACTCTCAGGTAAAGACACGTCGCCGCTGGAATCCAAATATTCAGCGCATCCGTACCT
>Ga0222712_10004814_pt1 | contig 13960 bp, 8 predicted proteins | sample C33_657DmetaG_FD_165043 | JGI IMG/M metagenome (GOLD analysis project Ga0222712, IMG submission 165043) | Estuarine water microbial communities from San Francisco Bay, California, United States - C33_657D | ecosystem: Environmental > Aquatic > Marine > Unclassified | place: USA: California... | reverse complement strand
GTTCTGCACCATCGCGGGGTCGGCGATGTCGGCGGCGCATTCGTTGTGGATGACGAGATCGTAGCCCTTGGCGTAGTCGGGATTGGCGTGGGAGGGAAACACGGGACGCGTGGTTTTGTCGGCCGTGTGCATGTGCTCGATCACGACGTGGGCGCGGGCTTCGAGGCCGTCTTTGAGAATGTCCTTCTGCGCGGCGTAGTCATGGCAGCAGCCGCCGGTGATGAGAAGGATGCGGAGCGGTTTCGGCGCGGCCGGGGTGGCGGCGAGCGCGAAAGCAGGCAGGGCGAGGAGCAGAGCAACGATGAGTGCGCGGGGGGATTTCATAGTGAAAGATCGATGGGTAACGGGTAGATTACGGGGCGGCAGGCAGGGACGAGAAAGCAGCTGAAAGCGTGATGAAGAGCCGGGGAATGGGGGAAATCAAGGGCGCGGAACTGGGGTAGCCCAGACTTCCCGCACCATCGAGTTTCTGCAGGACGCCTACCTGCTGTTCGCGGTTCCGAAGTTTAGTCTGTCGTTTAAGCAACGGGTCGTGGCGCCGAACAAATACTACGCGATCGACAACGCGCTCCGGCGCGTGAATTCGCCGAACCTCACGGCGGATGTCGGCCATCGCCTTGAGAACGCCGTCTTTCTTTCCCTGCGCCAGCGCGGTGTGAAGCCCTGCTACGCCGGCGAAAAAGATTCCTGGGAGTGCGATTTCGTGACCGACGATTACGCCATCCACGTGTGCGCGACGCTCACGCCCTTCAATCGCGAGCGCGAACTGGGGGGGCGACGCGGGTGCGCGTTACCCGGCAAACGCCGGGGGGTATCATCACTTGCGATCAGCGGGACGCGTTGTCGGTCGATGGCGTCGCGGTCGAGGTCATTCCCGCTTGGGAGTGGTTGGACGCCGTGTCCTGATGGGAGCCGGCGGGCTCCGGCCGAAGCGCTGCTGGTAGCGGCCGGTGAGCAGGCCAGCGCGAGTCGGACTGCAAACGGAGCCGGAAACGCAGTCTTGGCTGATAAATGGGGCGGGCGGCGGCGAGCGAGCGGAGGGCGACCGTGAGGCCCACTACCACGACGGCGACGGAGCGAAGAATCATCGGACGGGGACGCGGCTTGGAGGACGACGGCTCCTAGGACTTAGCCGCGCGGATCGCCTGCAGCTCGGCAAGCAAACGCGCCGCCCGGTCCGGTTCGCGGGTGAGGAGGTCGGTTTTTTCGAGCAGATCGAGTTCCAGATTGAACAGGTGCAGCGGCTTCACCTGGCCGTCGCAGATCAGTTTCCACGGACCGCGGCGGATCGCGAAATGGCCCGCGCCCGAATGCAACACCACCGCTGGGCGCGCGGCGGAATCCATCGCGGTGCCGCGCAGCGCCGGCAAAACGCTGAAGCTGTCCGGTGCCGCGCCCGCCGGGAGTTTGGCGCCGACGACTTCGGCCAGTGTGGCCATGAGATCGGTGAGCACGACGAGCGAGCCGTTGGTCTTGCCCGCCGGCGCGTGTCCGGGCCAACGCACGAGAAACGGCACGCGGTGCCCGCCCTCGAAGAGACCGCCTTTCGCACCGCGCAGATCGCCATTGGATTTGTGGCCGAAGTCGTCGCCCTCGTCGCTCTTCGGCACGGCGCCATTGTCGCTCGTCACGATCACGATCGTGTTGTCCGCGATCCCGAGTTCATCGAGTTTCGCGAGCACTCGGCCGACGGTCCAATCGAACTCCCAGACCATGTCCCCCCGCACGCCGGCCTGACTCTTGCCCCGGGCAAACTCGGGCGGCGTGCAGTTCCGGTGCGGCGCCTGCGAGGCGAAATAGAGAAAAAACGGCTGCTTCACCGCGGCACTCTCCGCGATGAACGCTTCCGCTTTCGCGGTGAGCGTTGGCCCGATGGCTTCGTCGCTCCAGCCTTCGGTCATCCAGCCTTCGTGCACTTCGGCGCCGGAAGTGCCGGGCCGCGTTGGCGCATCCTTGGCGCGCCAGACGGACGGCGTGCCGACGATGCGGTCGTCCTCGATCCAGAAATGCGGCTCGAGGTTGATGCCGCCGGGAAGCAGGAAGCTGCGGTCGAAGCCGAGGGCCGACGGCCCGCCTTGCACCGGACGGCTGAAGTCGACTTCGCGCGTGCCGCCCGCGCCTTTCATGTGATCGGTTTTGCCGCGCACGAAGCCGCCGCCGGGTTTCGCGAAGTTCAGACCGAGGTGCCATTTGCCGATCGCCCCGGTGCGGTAGCCGGCGCGGTGCAACACGCGCGCCACGGTCTCGCGCGAGGGCTCGATCAGCGGTTCTTCGTATTCGGTCCAGAGCACGATCTTTTGCAGCCGCGTGCGCCAGCAGTAGCGTCCGGTCAACGCACCGTAGCGCGTCGGCGTGCAGACGGCGGCCGGCGTGTGCGCATCGGTGAAACGCAGCCCTTCCGCCGCGAGCCGGTCCAGGTGCGGAGTCGGAATTTTCGACGCGGGATTGTAGCTGCGCGGATCGCCGTAGCCCAGGTCGTCGGCGAGAAAAACAACGATGTTGGGCCGCGACGACGGCGCCGCGGCGAACGCGCCGGCGGCGGCGAGCGCAAAGATCAGACTCAGGACGGAACGCGCGCGCGTCATGGCGTGACCTTGGCCGGGAGCCAGCCGAGCGAGATGGGGAAACGATCCGCGTCCGCGAGCGTTTCGGAAAAGCCCGGAATACCGTCCACGTCTTTGTTGAAGAAGCCGTGCGCGGCGCCAGGAAACGCGCGCGTGTCGCAGCGCACGCCGGCCCTCTTGTAGACGAGCGTCTCGGCAGCCGCGGCAGCCGGGAGGCGTTGCGCGCCCACGCCGGCAACCAGCGCGACAAGGAAGGCGAACAGGGCAAGGCAGCGGGCGAGGTGCATGCGGCTCAGAATCGGCCGTTCACGCCGACGTTGACAGTCACAAAATTGTAGATCGTGCGCTGCGTGCGTTCCTTGAAGACGCGGTAGAGCACCTGCGGCTCGTTGGTGAGATTGGCGATATCAAGGCTGAGGTTCACCGCGGGATTCACCTGGTAGCCGAGGCCGAGGTTCACGGATTTGTGCGAGAGGCGATATTGGCTGAGCGCGGGGCTCGCGACGTTGTAGGTCACCACGTGTTCGCCGGTGTAATTGTAGAGCAGGCGCGTGCTGAATTTGCGGTAGCGCCACGAAAGCGAGGCGTTGCCGGAGGTTGGGATGAAGCCCGCCACGTTGCGCGACGTGAGGTAGGTCGTCCCGCCGTAATCGCCGTGCGTGACGATGCGCGTGTAGTTGGCCGACGCCGCGAGGCCCTTGAGCAGACCGGGGAGAAACGTGAACTGCTGCTGGTAGGAAAGCTCCCAGCCCTGCGCGACCGCCGTGCCGGCGTTGAGCGACGAGATTTCGCTCCAGCCGACGTAGTCGCCGTTGTAGCCGTTGTCCGCACCGGCGCCGATAATTGAGCGTTCCTGGCCGCGCAGAATGTAATCCTTGATCGACTTGTGGAACCAGCCGGCTGTCACGCTGCCCACGGGCTCGAAGTAATACTCGAGCGTCGCATCCCAGTTCGACGAAGTCTGCGGCCGCAGCCCGGCGTTGTTGACCGTGACGGTGCGGTTCGCCTCGGAGGGGGTCTCGGCCGGCAGGAATTCGGTCAACCCCGCGCGGCCGAAGCTCGTCGACCAACTGAGGTGCGCCTTGAGGTTGGGCGTGAGATCGTGGAAGGCGTGCGCACTCGGAAACCATTTCGTGTAGCGGCCGCCAAGCTCGCGGTAATTGCCCGCGTAGTCGCGCGCCGCCGAGGCGACCGGGTCGGCCGTCTGCTGCGCGGTCGTGCTCAGCGTCCGCGCGCGCACCCAGCCCCAACTCGCCGTCTTCGTTTCCTCCACCCGGACGCCCGCGAGAAACCCCGATGCGCCGATGCGGCCCTGCGTCATAGCGTAAGCGGCGCTGACCTCTTCGGACACGCCGCGCGTGCCGGTGAACTTCTGCGACTCGTGGAAATAACGGTCCTCCGCCCAGAGCGCCGGCTCGCGCGGCCGGCCTCCGTCCATGTGCATGTGGGCCGACCACTGCGGCATGCGGCGGCCGGTCACCGCCTGGTTGTAGCTGACGTAATCCGGATCGTGGGCGAGCGGGCCGGTGCCGGTGTAGTTCCAGCGGTGGTTGTCCTGGCTCCAGGTATCGACCGACAGCTCGCGCCACGCCGCGCCGGTCTTCACGAAGATGGGCCGGGTGAACGGCAGTTGGTAGCGGAGATTGAACCGCGCCTGCTTCAGCGCCTGGTCCTGCTGATTATTGTTGTTCGTCATCCCATTCGGCGCGGGACGGTAGTTGTCGGGATTGCTGAAATCCGGTCCGCCGTTGGGCAGAAACTGGGGAAACATATCCGACTGCGAGCGATCGAGAATCCAACCGGCGCCGGCGAGCCGCATCGTGAGCCCGCCGGCGATGCCTTGGCTGTCGTTGACCGAGGTGGTCGCAAGCGAGGTCGTGTAATCGATCTGGAGATTGCGCAGCTCGTGCTCGGCCCCGACGTCGACCTGCCGCATGCGCACGTTGTAGCTGATCGGGCCGCGCGTGAGGATATCGATATTCGCAGTCGGCACGGCACGGACGGTCGTGCGGCGGGAATTCGAGCCGGGCACGATACCGGACGTGGTGGCGTTGGGAATGAACGTATTGTTCCCCGTGAATGCCCGCACTTCCATGATACTGCGGTGGCGTTCGAAGTTGAAATTGCCGGTCAGCCCGAGCGTGAGCTTCGTCACCGGCGAAAGACGGAACTCGGTCTTCAGCGTCGTGCTCATCTGTTTCCGGTTGTTCGCGTTATCCCACGTCGTGAAGTCCCAGATGTAGGCGTCGTCGTTGTTCAGCGAGTTGCGGTAATCGAAGGCCGTGGACGCGCCGCCGACGGCGTTTTCGCTGTAAAACAGATTCAGCGCGACGCCGAGGTTGCGGCTGCCGCCGAGCACGTCAAACACCTCCTGATGCGCGAGCGTCGCGAGCGGGTGCGCGCGGTGTTTTTCGCGGATCGGCGTTTGCTCGAAAAACGGCGGCGCATACCTTGTAACGAAATTATAGGTCGTGCGGCGCTTTTCCCGCAGGTTGAGCGGCGAGCGCGTCTTGAGGTTGAGCGTGCCGCCAAGTGAGTCCGCGCCTTTGTCGGGCGTATGACCTTTGATCAGCTCGACCGATTCGAACATCGTGGCGTTCACGTTGCCAAGGGAGGCATTGCGGCCGAGGCCCTGCGTGGACATCAGGCCTCCATCGATCGTCACGCTGTTGAGCGCCGCATCCATGCCGCGGATCATGAAGCGCCCGCGGATACCCTCGTCCGATGGACTGCCAGCGACGCCGGGGAGCCGCATTACGACTTCGCCGGTGCCGAGGTTGGGCAGATTGCCGAACTGGTCCATCGCGACGACGTCCTTCACGTTGGTGGCGTTGCGTTTTTCGGTGAGCGCCGCGGCGTAGCCTTCACGTTCGCCAGTCACCTTGAACTGGGCCATCTGGTAAATTCCGGCGGTGAGGTCAAAATTGCGCACAGCGCGCTGACCCGCCGTAAGCGTGACATCGGCGCGCACCGCATCGAGACCGAGATAGGTCGCCACGATCATGTGGCTGCCGGCCGGCAGACCGGCGAAGACGTAGCGGCCGGTGTTGTCGGTCAGGGTCGAGCGAGCAAGCGCGGGCAATTCCACGCGCGAACCTTCGAGCAGATTGCCGGTCGCCGAATTGCTCACAGTGCCGGAAAGCGAGGCTGCGTCCGCCGCGGTGACGGACGGCGGGGCGGCGGTCTGGGCGTCGACGGTGGTTGAGGCGGTGAACAAGCCGGCGAAAACGGCGAGGAGGGTGCGGGAGGATTTTTTCATGCTTGGGCGAGGGGTTTGGGTGGTTTTGAGCGCCTCCTTCGGCGACCGCGGGATGCGGTCGCGCTTGATCACGTAGGCGCCGGTTTTCCCTTCCACTTCTACCCTCAGCCCGGTGTGGGCGATCAGCCGGTCGAGGGCTTCGCGAATCGCGAAGGCACCTTGAACCGGTTGGGTCGTCACACCGCGCACGTCGCCGACCAAAAAGACGATTTGCACGTCGGCCTGATCGGAGAACGTCTCGAGCGTTTTCTCCGCGTCCCCGGCCGCGAGGGCAAAGGACTGCCGTTCCGGGTCTGCGCCGTAGAGACGCATCGCCGGTCCGCCGATGCAGAGAATCAGCACGAGCGCCAGCGGCGGACCAAGCGGTCCGAACCACCGGCGGAAAAGGGTAAACATGAAAGGGGATCTCCACCGACCGTGAAGTCGGCGGCGCGGGGAAGACGCGGGATCCATCGAAACCCGTTATCGGGAATTCAATTTTTTTTCCGCAGCACGATGGTGCCGTCGGCGGCGCGTTCCACGTCGAGGCCCAACGTAGTCGCCAGCAGGTGGGTGAAGCCGTCGATATCGTCGGCGCGGAAGCGGCCGCCGAAGCGCAGTTCGGCGAGCGCGGGATCGGCAAGCACGAGGCGACGGCCGGTGGCGCGCTCGAATTCGGCGGCCAACTCGGCGAGCGTGGCGCCGCCGAGGCGCAGGAGAGGCTCGCGCCATGCGAGGGTCTGCGCGATCGCCGCCGCGTCGATTCGGGCGACCACCAAGACCGGTTCGGCGGCGGGCGATGCGGCGGGGGCCCGGCGGAGGGTGGCGCGTTCGCCGGCGTCGAGGGCGGGGGCGTCGGTCGTGCCGGTGGTGAGTTGGACGCGGCCCTCGGTGACGATCACGTCGACAGCGGCGGATTGGAGATTGATGTTGAACGCGGTGCCGACGGCGCGGACCTGCAGGGACCCGGCTTGGACAATGAACGGTCGGGCAGGGTTTTTGGTGACGGCGAAGTGGGCTTCGCCGCTCGTGAGGGTTACGTGGCGGGTGGCGGCGGTGAATCGTTCGATGACTTCACCGCCGGTGTTGAGTTGCACAAGCGTGCCGTCGGAGAGCGTCACCAAGCGCGGCGTGGTGGGCGCCGAAAGGGCGGGGACTGAGAACGCCGGATCGGCCGGAGTCGGCCGGGACCAGACGAACAGGCCGACGGCAAGTGCCGCAGCGGCAAGGGAGCCGAAGGCGGTGGTGCGTCGCCAGAAAGAGCGGCGTCGGGTGGCGGCGGCGAGGACGGGGGCGGCGGCGGATTCCGGGATGCGGTCGAGGAGGGACCACGCGGCGGAGGTGCGCTGCATGGCGGCGGCGTGGCGCGGATCGGCGGCGAGCCACAATTCGTAGTCGATGGACTCGGTTGCGGAGAGGCCGCGGTCGCGACGCACGGTCCAGCGGGCCGCCGTGGTGCGGAGAGTGTTCGCGGGAGAGTCGGGTGACGGCGAACTCATGGTTTAAGGCAGGCCGTGGCGCGCGAAGAATTCTTCACAGCGGTGGAGCGCCTTGGTGAGCTGCACCTCGACGGTGTGTACGGAGATGCCGAGTTTTTCGGCGATTTCGCGGTGGGAAAGATTTTCAAATTTGCGGAGGACGAGGATTACGCGGCAGCGCGGCGGCAGTTCCGCGATCGCCGCCGTAAGGAGGTCGGTCTCCTGTTGGCGGCTGGCGGTCTCGGCGGCGTTGGGCGCGGAGTCGAAGACGCGCGCGGCGACGAATTCCGTTATCGGAATCGTGTTGGCGGTGGTGCGGCGGCGGAAGAGATCTCGGGCGGCGTTGCGGGCGGTGGCGAAGAGGAGGCCGCGCGGGTGCTTGATGGTGCCGCGCTCGCGGGCGCGCAGGAGGCGGGCGTAGGTTTCCTGCACAAGGTCATCGATATCCGACGGGCCGACCAGCCCGTGTAGGTAGGCGCGGAGGGCTGGCTCGTGCGGGGCGAGCTCGACTGTGAACCACTGGGTCGAATCGGATTGGGGCAAATCCACGGGGCGAGAAATGCGGAGGTCTCAGAAGAAATCAAGGCCGCTGTCGGCGTCCCGGGGTGCCGGATGGGTGAGGGCGATCCTCGGACGGTGGTGGCGCGGGTTGCTTGGCCTCGCGATGCAAGCGCGCATCGGCGAGCGCCGTCTCTGCACCAAGCTGGCGGGTTGGAGGCTGAGCCCAACTTTTTCTTGGCGGAGATTTGGCGGGCGTGGTCGAGGGGAGTTTTTGGCCAGCGACCTCGGGTCGCACTCAACGAAAAGGGAAAAAAGATTGGAGTGGTCGCGCGGGTGGCGCACGGTGGGCGCAACCCCTTTTTGCCCATGAAAACTTTGTGTGCCGTGTTGTTGCTGGTTGGTGCGGTCGGTCGAGCGGCGGAGATCCCGCCGCCGAATTTCCGCGCGGTGGATATCGATACCAAGATCGAGATCGGCTACGGCCTCGCGATCGCCGATGTGGACGGCGATGGGAAACCGGATGTGCTGCTCGCCGACAAAAAGTCGGTCGTGTGGTATCGGAATCCGACGTGGGAAAAATTCACGATCGCGGAAAATCTGACCGAGAAAGACAACGTCTGCATCGCGGCCGCGGACATCGACGGCGACGGGAAATGTGAAGTCGCGGTGGGCGCGGAGTGGAATCCCGGCGATACGGTGAACAGCGGCGCAGTGTTTTTTCTGATCGCGCCAGCAGACCGCACGCAGCGCTGGGAGCCGGTGCGCCTGCCGCACGAGCCGACCGTGCACCGGATGCAGTGGGTGAAGAACCGGGCGGGAGCGTTTGAGCTGCTGGTGCAGCCGCTGCACGGACGGGGCAACAAGAACTCCGTGGGCGCCGGGGCGCGGTTGCTCGCTTATACGGTGCCGGCGGACCGGCACGGCGAATGGAAGACGACGGTCGTGGGCGATTTCATGCACGCCTCGCACAACCTGCAATCGATCAACTGGGACCGTGATCCCGAGGAGGAGATCATCGCGGCGGGCAAGGAAGGCGTGTGGTTTTTCGGGGCGAGCACGGGCGAGTGGCGGCGGCGGCAGTTTACGGATCAGCCGGCCGGCGAGATTCGTGACGGGAAGTTGCCGGGCGGGCGGCGTTTCATCACGACGATCGAGCCGATGCACGGGTTGGCGGTGGCTGTTTATCTGGAGCCGGAGCACGCGGGCGGGTTGTGGGCTCGGCAGGCGCTGGATGAGACGTTGAAAGACGGGCACGCGCTGGCGGTCGGGGATGTACTGGGGACGGGTTCGCCGCAGATTGTGGCGGGCTGGCGCGCGATGAATCCGCGCGGGGCGCCAGGCATTCGGCTCTACGCGCCCGGTGACGCGGCGGGGACGGCGTGGCAGACCTTTGAGATCAGTGGGCCGGAGGTCGCGGTCGAGGATTTGAAACTGGCCGATCTTAACGGCGATGGACGGCTGGATATCATCGCGGCCGGGCGGCAGACGAAGAACGTGCGGATATTTTTTAACCTCGGGACGAAGTAGGGCGCGACGTGCGACCTGGAGTCGCGAGCAAGTTCGCTCCCCCGGGGTTTCGACTGAATCCCTCGGCCAAGTTCAGACCGGCTGCCAGCAGGCGTTCTACGAAACGAGCTGCGGCGAGCGACACCCTTATATGGAAGGGCGGGTCGGCCGCGCCCTACTTTTTCTTGGCTTCGGGTTTCGCGGGCGGGGTCCAGATGAGTTTCTGACCGGCGGCGAGCAGGCGGGTGCGCAGGGCGGCGTAGTCCACGGCTTGTACGGAGGTTTTGGCGTCGAGGGCGAGCGCGGCGGCGGTGGCGGCGCTCTGGCCGAGGAGCATGAAAACGGGCTCCATGCGGATGCTGCCGAAGGCGATGTGCGAAGCCGAAACGGCGACGGGCACGAGGAGGTTGGCGCATTCGCGTTCGTGCGGGACAATCGCGCGGTAACTCACGGGGTAAGGTTGAGGCGTGGATTTCTCGACGTTGCCCTCGGCCATGACGACGCCGTTGACAACGACGCGCGAGGTGTGGTGCGAGTCCATCGTGTAGCTGGCGAGGCCGACGCTGTCCGCGGCGACGATTTTGCCCTTACAATTATGCTCGGTCATGACGTAGGCGGAGACCATGCGGCGGCCTTCGCGCACGTAGAGCTCGTGGGGCCAGCCGTCGGTTTCTTCGAATTGATCGCGCGGCAGGCCGAAGGTTTTGACGTGGTCGCGGAGTTTGGCGGGCACGGCTGCGTCGTGCGCGAGGAACCACATGTAGCCCTGTTGGTAGGTGACGTGCGCCTGGAAGATTTTTTCGCGCTCGGCATAGTCGCCCTCGGGCCAGCGATTGCTGCCGCCGATGAAATCGGTGGAGACGGGACCGGCGTTGTTGCAGTCGCCGAGGTTCAATTTCAACGGGCCTTTGCGGTAGGTCCAATCCCACTCGAAGTCGGCCGGCGCGGAGTTGAGGAAACGTTCGAGCAGCGCGTAGTCGTCGCGGCGGTAACCGGCCGGTTGCGGAAATGGCCGGCCGCTCGCGGCGGACGCTAGCCACATACGAAAATTGTAAGCTTGGACCGATTTGTCGCCTGAGCCCTCGGCGCGGGGCGGCTCGGCGGAGATGCCGGGGAGGAGGCCGCTTTTCGGATCGCCGGGCGTGCGGTACGGATCGACGGGGAAACGGAACTGGTGCTTGTCGGCGATGAAGTAGCCGTTGAAGGCTTCGCCGTAAGCGGCGTTGCCCTCGCGGCCGACGTGAAATGAAACCCCGGCGCGCGCCAGCAGATCGCCTTCGTAGGTGGCGTCGATAAACATGCCGGCCTCGATGCGGTCGCCGTTTTCAAAGACGAGGGCGCGGATGCGGTTGCCGTCTTTTTCGACGCGGGCGAGGCGATGCTCGAACCACACGGGCACGCCGGCCTCGGCGAGCATCGCGCGCATCGTGCGCTCGGCGTCGGCGGCGCGGAAGCCGCTCCACGAGCCCATGCGGTTGAGAAATTCCTCGGCCATGCCGCCGATGGATTCTTTTTTACCGAGATCGACGGCGGTGAGGCCGGCGGCGGTGAGTCCGCCAACGTGGCGGCGAAACACGGCGAGGGCGGCGGTTTTGCCGAGGCGGCGCGCTTGCACGGCGGCGCCCACGCCGCCGGGGGTGCCACCGTAAACGCAGATATCGACGCGCAACGTCTGCGGCGTGACCGCGGGATCGACGGGCAACGGATAATAATAACGCAGGCCCGGGTTGGGCGTGGTCGGCGCGGGCAGCGGCGCGGGTGACGCGGCGTGGACGAGGGTGGCGGCGGCGAGGAAAAGGAGCGTGAGTTTCATGGGACGAAGCGGCGGAGCGCCGGCGCGCGTTATTTCTTTTTGGCGGCGGGCTTCGGGGGAGTTTCTAAAACTTGGCCGTCGGCGAGAAGGCGCGCGCGTAAGGTGGCGTACGGCACGTCTTGCACGGCGAGGTTTTGATCGATCGCGAGGACGGCGGCGGTCGCGGCGCTTTGACCGAGAATCATGAAAACGGGCTCCATGCGGATCGAGCCATAGGCGATGTGTGAACTGGAGACGCACACGGGCACGAGGAGATTTTCACACTGGGATTTTTTCGGCGTGAGCGAGCCGTAGGCGATGGCGTAAGGGCCTTTGGTGGAGACGCCGATGTCGCCCTCGTTCTGCACGTAGCCCTCGGGCGTGATGTAGCGTTGGACGTTGTGCGAATCCATCGCGTAGCTGCCCATGCCGACGGATTCGGGCGTGGGGCGACGTTTAAGGAGTTCGTTTTCCGTCATCACGTAGGAGCCGATCAAGCGGCGGGCTTCGCGCACGTAGATCTGGTGCGGCCAGTGGCCGTTGTCTTTGAACTCATCCTTGGCGAGGCCCCAGCGGGACATTTTTTCGCGGACATCGGCGGGGACGCGCGGGTCGTTGGCGATGAAGTAGAGCCAGCCTTGTTGGTAGGTCTCGTGCTCGCGGATGATCTCGCGGCGGCGGGCGTAGGAGGCGTCGGGGTAATCGTAGTTCATCCCGATGTTGTCGGTGCTGAAAGGGCCGTGGTTGTTGGTGTCGGTTTTGTGATTCGGGATCGGGTCGAATTTACCAAACGTCTCCGTCCAGCCGGCGGCGTAGATGCGCAGCAGCAGTTCGTATTGGGCGGCGTCGTAACCGGCGGGCATGGCAAACGGCACGCGGTTCGACGGGTCGTCCGTTAGGCACATACGGAAGCAGTAAGCTTGGAGTTTTTTATCGGCGGCACCGAACTCGCCGGGCGACGCGGTGCTGATGCGAGGCAGGACGCCGCTCTTGGGGTCACCAGGGACGACGTAGGGGCTGATTTTTTCTTTAAGCACGCCGAAGTGGTGGCGGTGGTGGAGGACGCCGGTTTGGACGCCGTTGAGTTCCTCGTTGTACTGGGCGCGGGCTTCGCGGCCGACGTGGTAGTCGAGACCGGCGGCGGCCATGAGGTCGCCCTCGTAAGTGGCATCGAGAAACATTTTTCCCGCGTACGTTTTGCCGCTAAGGGTGGTGATCGCGGTGATGCGCGCGCCGGATTTTTTCACGCCCTTCTCGCGGTCGAGCCATTCGTCGCGGACGACCGGGAGTTGGAATTCGCGCACGAGATCTTCGAAGACCTTTTCGGCCACGTGGGGCTCGAAGATCCACATGGTGCGGTTGACGCCGTCCATGGCGGGCGTGCCTTGGCCTTTGTTGCCGTATTCGGATTTCTGCTGCTGGCGCCAGGCGGCGGGCTGGTCGTAGTGTTGCCAGATGCGGTGGTAGAAATCGCGGGCGAGGCCGCCGATGACGGATTTGTCGCCGGTGTCGGTGAAGCCGAGGCCGCCGGCGGAAAGACCACCGAGGTGTTTATCGGGTGAGACGATGATGACCGACTTGCCCATTTTCTTGGCTTGGACGGCGGCGGTGACAGCGCCGGCGGTGCCACCGTAGATCACGAGATCGTAGGCTGCGGCGGCGCGGAGAGATGCGCCCGTGAGAGCGAGGGCGAGCGTGGCGAGGAGGGAGCGGAGCATGGCGGGGTAGGGTTTAGGCGGGTGGAGCCCCGCCATTTTTGGGGGTTGTTAATAGGCGCCTTTGATCGCGAAGGTCCAAGATTGGCCGACGGTCTCGTTGCGGGTGATGGCGGTAGGCCCGGTGATAAATTTCTGCATGTTGATGTAGGGCGTATCGAGGAGGTTGCGCACGCTGATCGAGAGGCTGTAGGTCTGGTTCAGGCGCCAGCTGCCACCGGCGTCGAGGTTGGTGCGGTGGCGACGATAGGTCGTGCCGGCGAGGTTGGTGTTAACGTCGTCGGACCAGTTCCAATTGCCGTAGAGATTGAGTTTGTTGAGCGTGTAATTAAGGCCGCCGCTGGCGAGGTGAGGTGTGAGGTTGGCGCGGGGGACTTCGGCGTAGAGGCGCGTGTAGCTGCCGCGGACGGAGAGGCGTTTGAAGAGGGTGCCGAGGAAGCCGAGGGTCTGGTTGTACTCGAGCTCCATGCTGCGGATCTTGATGCGATCGGTGCCGTTTTCGGTGGTGATGAATTCGTAGCCTTGGAGCTCGTCGTCGCCGGTGTAACCGAATTCTTGGGCGCTGAGGCGGTCGGTGATGAAGAGGTTCTTCACGCTGCGCTCGGTGAACGTGGCGGCGAGTTGGCCGATGGGTTCGAAGTAGTAGGCGATGCGCGCGGCGTAGTTATCGGATAATTCCGGTTTCAGCCGTGGATTGGGCGTGGTGACCGTGAGGGCGGTGTCGTTGATGGTCCAGACGCCGGCGAGGTTGACGTAGGATGGACGGCGGATGGTCGAGCTGTAGCCGAAGTGCAGGTCGAGGTTGCGCGCGAGGTTGTATTTGAGGGAGGCGCTGGGAAAAAAGTTGTGGTAAATGCCGGTGCGCGAGACGCGGGGCTGGGAGAGGAATTGGTAGTTGATGCCAGGGATGGTGGTGGCGACACCGGCGGCGTTGACGGGAAAGCCGGCGGCGCGGACCTCGGCGGGCGGGCGGGTGTCGGCTTCGTTGGCTTCGGTGGTGGTTTCTTCCCAGCGGAGACCGGCGCGGGCGGTGACGTTTTTGATTTTGGCGGTGCCCATGAAGAAACCGGCGTCGATGCGTTCGTAGTAGCGACGGCGGCGGGCGACGTAGGATTGGTAGTAGTTGTCGTCGTTGGTGCCCCAGCTTTGGCGGAAGGCGGCGGGGT
>Ga0222712_10004813_pt1 | contig 13962 bp, 12 predicted proteins | sample C33_657DmetaG_FD_165043 | JGI IMG/M metagenome (GOLD analysis project Ga0222712, IMG submission 165043) | Estuarine water microbial communities from San Francisco Bay, California, United States - C33_657D | ecosystem: Environmental > Aquatic > Marine > Unclassified | place: USA: California... | reverse complement strand
TGGTGGTTCACGGCTAAGTTTTATATTTTTTCATTGCATTCATTATCAGTAATTTCGATTAAACATTTTTTAAATTTTGCAATTCTTACTAAACTTTTTTTACGGAGATAAAATAAAGAAAGAGTTTAAAAAACAACTTTCTAATGTACTAGGGTTTACTCCTGGTGAACTCAACTTGTATAGAACTGCCTTAAGTCATCGTTCAGTGAGAGAAGGAGCTGATGAAAACAATGAGCGACTTGAATTTTTAGGGGATGCAGTACTTAGTTCTATTGTGGCTCATTATCTTTTTAGAAAATATCCATATCGAGGCGAAGGTTTTTTAACTGAGATGAGAAGTAAAATGGTTAATCGTCAGCAGCTCAATGATATTGGAATTAAAATGGGGCTAAAAAAAATCACTATTTATAATAAACACGATAGCTCTTTAAAAATATCTCAAATTTTTGGAAATACATTAGAGGCTTTAATAGGTGCAGTATACTTAGATAAAGGCTATGCGAAAACTCAGCACTGGGTAGAAAAAAATATTATTTCTACTCACTTATTTATGGATGATTTGGAAGGCATTGAAATTAATATTAAAAATAAATTATACGGCTGGGCAAATAAAAATGGAAAGCTGCTAGAGTTTGATACGCTAGAGGAAAAATTTGAAAATGGCAGGAGGTTGTTTACAATTGGTGCTACAGTAGATGGGGAACTGGTAGCAGAAGGAAAAGGATACAATAAAAAGGATGCGAGTCAAGTAGCAGCTCAACTAGCTGTAGATAAATTAGGTTTATAGTTGACTATTCAATCCAATTTTTTCTAATGATATAGTTTTCTTCTGTCTAATCAATCGATGAGGCTTTTATAAAAATTTTTTCAATCAATATGACTTTTGGAATTCTAGGAAGTGGAAGCTGGGGAACGGCAATAGCAAAGATCTTAACTGATAATGGACAGGTCATTCATTGGTGGAATAGAAGTGAGCAAGCGATTCAACAATTGATGGAGACAAAGCATAACTCACCTTATTTAAGTACTACCAATTTTAATACTGATTTATTAAGACTTACTACAGATCCTGGGGAAGTAATCAGAAAGTCTGACTGTATAGTTGTAGCGATTCCTTCAGCCTATGTAAGCTCCATATTATTTCCTTTGGATAAAAATATATTTATCGAAAAAAAAATCATCAGTGCCATCAAGGGTATTTTACCAGAGAAAAATCTTTTGTTCAATGATTTTCTACAAATCGAATTTGATTTTCCACTTGAAAATTATTTTTCTGTCTTGGGACCTTGTCATGCAGAAGAAATAGCAGAAGAAAAGTTGTCTTATCTTACTTTTTCTGGAATAGACAAAATAGCAACAAATGCAATTGCTGCAAAATTTAAAACACAATATCTCAATACGGTTGAAAATGAAGATATCTATGGTGTTCAATTTGCAGCAGTTTTAAAAAATATTTATGCTGTCGGTGCAGGTATCGCTCATGGTTTAGATTATGGAGATAATTTTTTAAGTGTGTTGATTGCCAATAGTGCCAATGAAATGGCAGGCTTTTTAAAAAAAGCAGGAATAAAAAATATCGAAGTTGGTCAAGAGGAATCATCTTCCCTTTCATCAATCAGTAGACCAAATAATTATGCAGCATCTGTTTATTTGGGAGATTTATTAGTTACTTGTTATTCATTATACAGTCGCAATAGAACCTTCGGTAAAATGATTGGAATGGGACATGAAGTAAAATCTGCTCAACTTGAAATGAGTATGGTGGCTGAAGGTTATCCTGCTAGTAAAAGTATTTATCAGATTAACAAGGGTATTCTTGCTACTATGCCGATTGCTGAAACGGTTTATAAAATTCTGTGGGAAAATCTTCCTGCCCGGGAAGGCTTTTCCAAAATTGAATCCATATTGGTGTAGCGTCTATTGTTTAGAAAAATAGATCTGCTGCAATACCATCTGCGAATAGCTTACCCTGTTTGGTCAAAATCAGTCTATTATTTTGCTGAATAATTTTTTCTGACTGTATATATTTTTTGCTAGCGTTTAGTAATTGATTAACATGATTTGTTCCAAATAGGCTGTTTATTTTTTCAAGGTCGAGCCCTTCTATGGTTCTTAAGGAGGTCATGATATACTCATTGATTGATTGTGTTGAAGTGAGCGTCTCTTCTTCAGATGGGATAGAATTTTTTTTCAAAGACTGAATGTATAAAGCATTATTGGAAACATTCCATTTTCTTTTTATTCCGTCATAACTATGTGCAGCAGGTCCAAATCCATAATATTTTTTACCCTGCCAATAGCTACTATTGTGCTTACTTCTCTTCCCCGGTTTTGAAAAATTACTAATTTCATAATGCTCGTAGCCAGCTTGTTCCATTTGATTCATTAATAACACAAATTGTTCAGCTTGTTTTTCGGCATCAACCGATTCTTTTTTGTTTTGTGCGATCATTTTGTGCAAAGCGGTTTTAGGCTCTACAGTAAGTGCGTAGCAGGAGATATGGGGTATGTTTTTATTAATAACGGTATCAATTGTATTTAACCAATCTTGATTATTTAATAAAGGGGAGCCATAGATTAAATCAATTGAATAGTCGGAAAATCCTGCATTTTTTATTTCATCTATACAGCGTAGAGAATCAGCTGAGGAGTGTGCCCTATTCATCCAAACGAGTTCCTGATCTAAAAAGGATTGCACGCCTACACTTAATCGATTAATTCCTGCTTTTTTCCATAGTTGTAATTTTTCAGCAGTAATATCATCTGGATTAGCTTCTAGTGTAATCTCTGCATCTTTAGCAATTTCAAATTTCGAAAATAAGCTTGCTAAAATGTTGTTCAGCTCTTTGATAGATAAAAGGCTTGGAGTTCCACCACCAAAATAAATAGTTTCACATAATTCCTTCTCAGATGAATGGTTAGCTTTTTCAGTGACAAGGTGAATCTCTTTTATCATTGCAGCAATCAGTTCATCTTTTAACTGCAGAGAGGTCGAAAAATGAAAATTACAATAGTTGCAAGCCTGTTTGCAAAAGGGAATATGAATATAAATACCTGCCAAATGATTGTTGTTGTTTTAGTAAACTTAAAATATCGAGTCTGGAATGAGAATGAAGTTGATTACAAAGATAACATCTTTCATTTCCAGATATTTTTTGGTTATCTACGATTCAATTAGGGAGTAATATTCAAAGGGTATTTAAAGGGGAGGGCGATCTATCTGATTGCTCTGTTCCGTTTGATAGATTTAGATAATTTAATTATTCCTATTTAAAATCAGTATATTTTTGTTTTAATTTATTACCAATTGAAGCAGATTATATTATTTGTAAATATTGTATGGCTGCCTGTTTTGCTTTTTGCTCAACAGTTAGACAGTAGTCTGATAGGTAAAGATGCTGTAAATAAAATAAGGGATAGTATTGCTTTACCGAAGAGTCTGCTCTTGTTGCCAGACTCTTCAAGGATAGTTGAAAATAAGGTTGGTCAATTGACCTACTCCTATGATGAGGCGTTTAATAAAATGCTGGCAGCCAACCAATATCTAAACAGTACTTCAAAACCGGTAGCTTGGGATATTCAAGAAAAAAAACGTGTTCCAAAAGACAGACTATTTTATTTAGTGTCCCTAATTGTATTGCTTCTGGCTTTTTTGAGATTTGTTTATACTCGATACTTTAATAATCTTTTTAGCTTTTTCTTTAATGCTTCCTTAAGACAAAGCCAGTTAATTGAGCAGTTGTTACAAGCTAAACTGCAATCGCTTTTGTTTAATTTGTTATTTATATTTTCGGGAGGACTCTATATTTATTTACTATTAATGAATAAGCATTGGGTTGACAACCTCGATTTTTGGCAAATATTGGCTTATTGCACCTTAAGTTTAGGATTACTTTATCTGATTAAATTTTTTACTATAAAATTTACAGGGTGGATTACAGGATTAAAAGAAGTAACGAATAATTATGTATTTATTGTTTTTTTATTCAATAAGGTAATAGGTATTTTTTTACTTCCTTTTATTGTGATAATCGCATTTTCTATGCCGGTTTTAGCTAATTCAGCTGTTATAATTTCTCTTTTGTTGGTGGGGATTTTATTTTTATTGCGTTTTTTGAGGTCATATGCCTTATTACCCAATCAGTTAAAAGTAAGTGGATTTCACTTTATATTGTATATCATAGGGGTTGAAATACTGCCGGTTTTAATAGTTTACAAGGGACTCGTGGTTTTATTAAGTAAAAATCTATAATTTTGCATTGAACATTCATTTTATCCCGTACGGTTGGTCATATGAAAAAAAAACCTGAATCAATAAATAGCGTGATAAAAAAAATCCTCATTACTCAGCCTAGGCCAGACGGCGACCGATCGCCTTATTTTGATCTTGCCAAAAAGCATAATATAGAATTACATTTTTTTCCTTTCATTGTAGTTGACAGTATCTCTGCTAAGGAATTCCGCAAACAAAAAATTGATATCATTAATTATACGGCTGTTATTTTCACAAGTCGTCATGCGATAGATAATTTCTTTCGTACTTGTGAAGAGTTGAAGACTAATATTTCTCAGGACACAAAGTACTTTTGTATTACTGAGGCCGTTGCACTTTATCTACAGAAATTTATTTTATATAGAAAGCGTAAAGTGTTTTATGGTGCAGATGGAACTAACAAAAGCTTTTTTGAAGTAATTAATAAACATAAGGATAATGAAAAATTTCTTTATCCCTGTTCAGAATCCTTTGATAGTGAAATCACTAATTGGCTTAAAGACCATCATTGCGAATATGCTACGCCTATCATGTATAGAATTATTAGTAATGATATTAAAGAAGTGATTGCTCAAAATTTTGATGTGATTTGTCTATTTACACCGGGTGGAGTAAAAAGCTTACTTGAAAATTTCCCTAAATTCAAACAGAACGGAACTAAAATAGGCGTATTTGGTGTCAATACTTTTAAAGCCGCAGAAGAAGCTGGGCTTACGCTTCATATAAAAGCTCCCCAGCCCCAAGCTCCTAGTATGGTAAGTGCCTTAGAACTTTACCTTTCTTCGAACAAGAAGAAATAATTTTTTTTCATTTTTCTTTCTCTCTTACTTTCATTTAAAGGCTGTATTTTATAATTGCAAAAAAGTAATAAAATTTATGCATTCTACTTTTACCAATCGATTGATTAATGAAACTAGTCCCTATCTGCTTCAGCATGCACATAATCCAGTAGAATGGTTTCCATGGGGAGATGAGGCGCTAGAAAAGGCTAAACAAGAAGATAAAATCATTTTGGTAAGTATAGGATATTCTGCTTGTCATTGGTGTCATGTGATGGAGAGGGAAAGTTTTGAAAATGAGCCGGTGGCTAAGCTGATGAATGAAAATTTTGTAAATATTAAAGTAGATCGTGAGGAGCGCCCCGATTTAGATCATATCTACATGGATGCTGTTCAGGCTATAGCTGGAAACGGAGGCTGGCCGCTGAATGTTTTTTTAACCCCTCAAGCAAAACCTTTTTACGGCGGTACATATTTCCCTCCTCAAAAAGCATACAATAGATCTTCCTGGACGGATGTTTTAAATAGTATTTTACAAGCATGGAAGGAAAGAAAAAATGAAATTGAGGCCCAAGCGGAAAATCTAACCGATCATTTATTAAGGGCTAATAGTTTTGGTGCTATTGCAAATACAATCGAACCCAATAAAGAACAGGAGTTAATAACCATTGAGCAGTGTGATCAAATGTTTACGACCATCATGAAAACTGCGGATACTCAATGGGGTGGTTTTGGCAAGTCTCCTAAATTTCCTCAAACATTTACAATTCAATATTTATTGCGCTATCATTATTTTACTGAAAACAAGGAGGCTTTACAACAGGCTTTGCTTTCGATTGATAAGATGCTAATGGGTGGTATTTATGACCATATTGCAGGAGGGTTAGCACGCTATAGTACTGATGAAGAATGGTTAGCACCTCATTTTGAAAAAATGCTTTATGACAATGCATTGCTTATAAATATTTTGTGCGATGCCTATCAAATCACTGCGGATAAAAAATATGCCGATGCGATCCGGAAAACGATTGCTTTTGTTGAAACCGAATTAATGAGTTCCGAAGGTGGTTTTTATGCAGCCTTGGATGCAGATAGTGAGGGAGAAGAGGGAAAGTATTATGTATGGCAAAAGAAAGAAGTCGATACTATTTTAGGTGAAGATGCTGAATTGTTTTGTGCTTTTTTTGATATCAGTGAAGCAGGTAATTGGGAAGAAAAAAATATACTTCGAAATCTTCAGTCAATTGAAGATTTTACAATAGCAAGGGGACTAGAGAAAGAAACATTTGAAAAAACTGTTCAACAATGTCTTCATAAATTATCTCTTCAAAGGACTAGTCGAATCAAGCCTTCATTGGATGACAAAATAATTTTGGGATGGAATGCTTTAATGTTACAATCGATTGCAAAAGCGGCGGTGGTATTGGCAGATCCTACTTATCAAAAGATAGCGGCAACTAATTTTATTTTTTTACAAAATAAATTCACCCCTGTAGAGAATAGCTTACAACTAATGCATACTTACAAAAATGGAATAAGTAAGTATGTAGCTTTTTTGGATGATTACGCCTATCTAATTGCTGCATTACTTCAATTATATAAGACAAGTTTGTCAGAAAATTATTTGTTAAAGGCTTTTGATTATTGCAGTTATGTTATTGAAAATTTCAGTGACGAGGAGTCTTGTTTTTTCTATTTTACTCATCAGGATCAAAAGGATGTTATTGTTCGAAAAAAGGAGATATACGATGGAGCAACTCCTTCAGGAAATTCGGTAATGGCGGAAAATCTTTTGCAACTCGCCATTATTTTTGATAATGCGCAATGGAGAGATAGAGCTAATCAAATGATAAAGATTATTTCGAATTCAACGCTGAAATATCCTGGTTCTTTTGGTATATGGGCTTCTTTACTGCTTTATCAAGTAATGGGGGTAAATGAAATTGTGGTGATTGGTTCAAATTATGCTACAATATCAAATGATATATTATCAAAATATGTACCCAATTTGGTGATAATGGGGTCGGAAAAAGAGCAGGAAGCCTTTCCATTGTTAGCGGCAAAGCCCTCGGGACCATCAGATAATATCTTTTTATGTAAGAATTATAGCTGTTTGGCACCTTTTTTAAGTACTAAATCCTTGTTTTTAGAAATTGAAAAAAGCAATAAAATTAGCAGAAACTAACACAATTTTTTATAATCTAATTCGTTTTACTTGGCGGTAGTTTAAATTTAGACTAAAAAAAATGTTTTAAATACTTACTGAACTTAGTTAAATTCAAAATAATCCTTACATTTGTCGAGCTTTTTAAAAATGATATCAATGATAAATAGGGCTTTAGCTATTATAATTCTAATCTCTTTTTGTTTTTTGTCTAGCTGTAAAATGCTTGGAAAAAACAAGAAAGGGAAGGCTTTGCCATCCGATGGACAACTATACGGAGTAGAGCCTTCAAGGAATTGGTCGCTTCCCAAGCCTCCGGGAATGATTTATATTCCGCCTGGAACTTTTCATATGGGCCCTAGTGATGAGGACATGAACTTTGCCTATACTGCTAGAAATAAACAGGTTTCAATCAATTCTTTTTGGATGGATGCTACCGAAATTACCAATAATGAATATCGGCAGTTTACGAATTGGGTAAGAGACTCTATCGCAGCGAAGCTAATGGGATATGTCAAAGCTGGAACGGAAGGCGTAGAAACAATCGACTGGAAAAAAGCCAAAACTATCAAGTGGGGTGATAAGGCAACGATGGAGAAGGTAGATGCAATGATACTTACGCCTGATAATCGTATTTTTAATAAAAAGGAAATTGATCCTACCAAATTAGTTTTTCACTCTGAAATATTTGATTTCAAAGAAGCGGCTAAAAGCCCTAAGGGTGTTCAGCGGTCAAAATTTATCGTTAAGAAGGATTTACAAATTTACCCAGACACACTATGCTGGGTAAGAGATTTCGCTTATTCTTACAATGAGCCAATGGCTAAAAAATATTTTAGTCATCCTGCATTTGGAAATTATCCTGTGGTAGGTATTTCTTGGAAACAAGCCACTGCATTTTGTGAATGGAGAACTCAATATTTAAATGGATTTTTGGAATCAAAGAAAAGAATGACAGAATCTGATTTCAGACTACCAACTGAGTCGCAATGGGAATATGCAGCTCGAGGTGGTCGTTCTCAATCTCCTTATCCATGGGGAGGTCCTTATTTAAGAAATAGAAAGGGATGTCTTTTGGCGAATTTTAAACCGGGAAGGGGTAATTACCCTGAAGATGGAGGTTTTTATACAGTAAGAGCAGATGCTTACTGGCCAAATGATTTCGGATTATATAATATGTCGGGTAATGTGGCTGAATGGACTTCTTCTTTATTTTATGAAGGTGGTTATAGTTTTCAGCATGATATGAATCCTGAGGTACGTTGGAATGCAAAAGAATCTGACCCTCCTCGAATGAAGAGAAAGGTAACGCGTGGAGGAAGTTGGAAAGATGTTGGGTATTATTTGCAGACGAGTGCACGTACTTATGAATATCAGGATACCTCTAAATCCTATATTGGATTTAGGTGTGTAATTGATCTTCCCCCAGCAAATAAAAAGGGGAAATAAATAGATTTTTAAAATTAATTCCCGAACTTTCCTAAAGATTGTTGTAAATATACTTTGATGTAGGTATCCTAACAATTGAAATAAAAAACAAAAATTTAACATTTAAAATTCAAAAATTATGTCAGCCGCTGGTCAATCCCGTCCAATAGATCGAATACTAAATATTTTTGTTTCTGCAGCAGCCGTTCCGGTATTGTTGGGAGCACTTTTCAAAATTACCCACGCACCTGGTGCGGACATTTGGTTAAAAATTGGATTGTGGACTGAGTCTATCATCTTTTTGGGATATGCGTTATTATATGTGTTTTCACCGCCACCTGAAGGACCTGCGGCACCAGCTGCTGTTCCAGTTGAAACTGGAAATCCTGCTTTAAAGAGCATGGATAAAATGTTGCAAGAAGCAGATATCACTCCTGCAAACATGAAAAAATTAAGTGAAGGTTTCGCTAAATTAGGAACTACTGTAGGAAGTTTTGCTGAAATGGGTGAAACTGTTAAATCAACCAATGAACTAGGTGCAAAGGCAAAGGAAGCTACATTCGCTTTAGGTTCAATGTCTACTGCATTTAGTAACAGTGCAGCTGCTATGTCTTCATTTAATTCAGCGACTGAAAGTACAAAAGCCTTTCATGAGCAAGTACAAGTATTAACCAAGAACCTAGGTAGTTTAAATACTATTTATGAGCTTGAATTAAAAGAAAGTAATAATCATCTTAAAGCGTTGAATAGTTTTTATGGTAAAATGGCTGAGGCTAGTACTGTAATGATGAGCAGCGTTGATGATGCTACCAAAACTAAGGATCAAATTAATATATTAGCTGGAAATCTTACTAGATTAAATTCTATTTACGGCAATATGTTGAGTGCAATGCAAATGAAGAATTCATAGGCTTTAAAAGCTGATAAACTTAGTAGAGATACAATTAAACAGTATTTTATTAGGTAAGCAGTAGACATTTATAATTTAAATTTATAACAACCATAAATCCAAAATACTATGGCTTTACCTAAAGAGCCCCGGCAGAAGATGATCAACTTGATGTATTTAGTGTTAACAGCATTGTTAGCAATGAATGTGTCGAGCGAGATTTTGAATGCCTTTAAAGTGGTTGATTTGAGCTTACAAAATTCGAATGCTAACTTAACGGCAGCTAACGAAACGATGTATAAATCATTGGCCGAAAATTTAGCAGATCCAAAGACAGCTGAAAAGGCAAAAGTTTGGGAGCCTAAGGCTGCAGAAGCTAAAAAGCTTTCAGACGAGATGAACACTTATATAGAGGGGTTGAAGAAATCACTGAAACAGGCTTCAGGTTTGGAAATCCGTGATGGTAAAGAAACCTTTAAAGAAGATAATATGGATGCAACATCCCGATTATTTGATACAGAAGGTAAAGGAAAAGAGTTAGAAGCAAAATTGAAAGCTTATAAAATAGCGATGTTAAAAATTGACTCATCAATAGAAAGTAAGTTTGGTAAAACTTTACCTGTAGATGTAGATCCCCCGATTGGTCAAGATGGAGAAAAAAAGGAATTTACTTATGCCTATTTCCATATGACACCTACTGTGGCTGGTTTGACCTTGTTGAGTAAGTTTCAGAATAACATTAAAAATGCTGAAAATCAGGTGGTAACTTTTTGTCATGAACAAATTGGTGCGGTAAAAGTTAGATTTGACAAAACAGGTGTATTAGTTGGACAAAGTTCTAATTATGTAATGCCTGGACAAGAAGTTGAAATTACTGCTGGTGTTGCAGCTTATAGTTCTGAAGCAGCCCCTCAGATTAGTATTGGTGGATCAAGTGTTGCTGCAGTAGAAGGTAAGGGTTCTTACAAATTGACAGCAAGCGGTGCTGGAGTTAAAAAAGTTCCTGTTGTGGTTAATTATTTAGATCAGGATGGAAATAAACAGACTAAAACGATAGATGTTGAATACACTGTTGGAACTCCAGGTGGTGCAGCTATTATGCTTGATAAAATGAATGTATTTTATATTGGTGTTGATAACCCAATCACTATTTCTTCTGGTTCAGGTTGGGACAAAACAACTGTTTCTATGACTGGAGGTACTTTAAGTGGTTCCAATGGAAATCGTATTGCAAGAGTTACCACAATAGGAAAGGCTAACATTACTGTTACTGCAGATGGTAAAACAACTCCATTTGATTTTAGAGTGAAAGAAATACCCAATCCAATATTTAAAGTTGGACCAGGTGGAACAAGAATGACATCAGGAAGTTTTAAAGCACAGCAATATTGTCGTGCTGAATTAGAAAACTTTGATTTTGCGGCTAACTTTTCTGTTGTATCAGCAACTGTTTATTTTTCTGGCGCTAATTTTGCCAATGTACAAACAGCAGAATTAAAAGGAAATAACCTTGCTCCGATTGCTTCTTTAATGCAAAGAGCAATGCCCGGTACAAGTGTTACTTTCGATAACGTAAAGGTTCAGGGTCCAGATGGAAGACAGCGTGATATTCAAGGTGTTGGTATAGTGTTATACTAAAAAATTATAAAAATTGGGCTATGTATAGGCATTCTTTAAAATTAATATTGTTGTTATTGAGCTTTGCTGCATTCACGAATTGCGCGGAGGCTCAAAAAGCAAAGACAAAGAAGAAGGCAGTTCAGACTGCGCCTACTCCGCCGCCGCCAGCTCCGGTTCCTGTAGTAGATACAGTGAAGCCCGCTGTGGTGATTGCTCCACCTCCCGTTCCAAAGGTGGATAGTTTACCGGTGCCCAAATTAAAAAAATCACTTCGTCCAGATAATGGTGCTGATACTGACATGGGAATTAAGGAAAGATTTCCTTTACCTTATGAACATTTAAGGGCTGATGATGCTGTTTATCGCCATAAAATATGGCGTGAAATTGATGCAAGGGAAAAGGTCAATCTCCCTTTCATGTATTCTGCCGATGAAGATAATGGTAACCAACGCTTTCTTTCAATATTAATGAAAGCAATTCAAGATACGCTTGTAACTGCCTTTGATGCTATTGATGATAGGTTCACCACTCCTATGACAATTGCACAGGTAAATAATAAGATAAGGGATGCTCCTGAGATGGTTGATATTTATGATTCTGCCGGTGTGAGTATTGGAAAGAAAGAAACACCAAGAGAAGTAAACTTAGATTCCTTTTATAAATTCAGAATAAAAGAAGAAGTCATTTTTGATAAGGAAAGCTCTAGGCTTTTTTGGAGAATATTGGGAATTGCCCCACTTAAAAAGGTAGTTACCACATCAGGTGAAAATTTGGGAGATTCTGAAATGTTCTGGATCTATTACCCTGATTTGAGACCAGTTTTGTCTAGATATGACGTTTATAATGGAAAGAATTTTGGTGGAAGAATGAGTTGGGAAGATTTATTTGAAAGTAGAATGTTTAGTGGACGCATTACTAAAACTACCATTGATAACCCATTTGATATTCCAATTAAACTTCAAAAAGGTTTAGTAGATAATGGTGTTTTCCAGTTGTTAGAAGGAGAGCGTCTTAAGGAGAAGGTATTTAATTACGAGCAGGATTTGTGGAAGTATTAATCTTCTTTTAAAAATAGTTTAAAGGGCACCAGTTAATTCTTGTTGCCCTTTTTTATTTATTTTAGGTTTAAAAAAACCAATCATTAGAGTTTATACTTACTTATTTATAAAAAAATAAAAAAGACCATGACCTTGTTTTCTAAAATTATTAAAGGGGAAATACCTTGTTACAAAATTGCAGAGAGCGATCTTTTTTTTGCCTTCTTAGATATTTTCCCATTGGTAAAAGGACATGTTTTAATAGTATCTAAGACAGAGACGGATAAATTTTTTGATTTATCAGAGGATTACTTATCAGCCATATTGTTATTCGCTAAGCCAATTGCTCAAGCTATAGAGCAATCATTTGACTGTAATCGATGTGGCATCTCGGTTGTAGGCCTAGAAGTACCTCACGCTCATCTGCATTTGGTGCCTATTCATTCTGCAGACGATTTGAACTTTACCCGTGATAAATTAAAATTGTCGGTGGAAGAGTTTAAGGAAATTCAGCAAAAAATTATAGCGGCTATTCAATAATTTTTTCTTTCTCACTAGAAGTAGTGCACTACTTTTTTAATCTCGAAGGATTCTTTTTTAAAAAATCTTCCCAACCATTTACTTTACTTCCTGATTTGGAAAGTACTGAGTTTTCTTGAAAATAATGACAAACGGCTACTGCGAGTGCATCAGATGCATCGAAATAGGCAGGGTCATCTTTGAAATTTAATAAGCGTTGCAGCATTTTTAACACTTGCTCCTTGCTAGCATTTCCATTGCCCGTAATGGATTGTTTTATTTTTTTTGGCGCATACTCAGTTACTTCTAAACCATGACGCATAGCCGCCGCAATAGCTACCCCTTGAGCACGACCAAGCTTTAACATGCTCTGAACGTTTTTTCCAAAAAAGGGGGCTTCAATCGCAAAAACAGCTGGTTTAAATTGACTGATTAAATCACTTACCGTATTGTAAATGAGTTCCAATTTTTTATAAGGATCATCTAGCTTGCCAGGTTTTAAAATATTCATTTCAATTAGCTTGATAGTACTTCCACTTATTTCAATGAGCCCATAGCCCATCACAACAGTGCCTGGGTCGATTCCTAAAATTATTTTTGAATTTTTTTTCAATCAATTATTCGTTAGTTGATAAACTGGATATTAAAATAATTCTAGAGTAAAAGCTAAAAATTATTAAGCTAAAGGTATTAATTATACGCATCTAAATCACTTAATTCAGTGATTAAATAGGCTTTTTCTACCTTGTATTTTACAGCGTTAAAAATAATGAAACATAAGTTTCTCTTTTCTACCTTTGTGCCTGTACCCAAAACAAATGAAACCCTATTGAACAAGAAAGCTAAAATATTTATAAACTACTTTTTTGGACCTGCGGTGTTCATTTTATTAATGGGAAGTCTGTACAGGCAAATTAGCCATCAGCCAGATTTTTTCAATCAATGGGGGCAAATAAGTAATGAGTGGAATAGCTGGAAATTTTGGATAGCCATCCTACTAGTTTTTGTTAACTGGTTGATTGAGTCTTTGAAATGGCAATTGCTCGTACAACAACTTCAATCATTTTCATTTACCGAGGCAGTAAAATCTGTCCTTTCAGGATGTGCGGTTACCTTGCTTACGCCCAACAGAGTCGGTGAATTTGGGGGTAGAGTGCTATATGTACAATCAGACCATCGACTAAAGGCAATTTCCTTGAGTTTGGTGGGAAGCTTTAGCCAGCTGCTGATTACTATGTTAATGGGTTGTTTAG
>Ga0222712_10004811_pt1 | contig 13968 bp, 11 predicted proteins | sample C33_657DmetaG_FD_165043 | JGI IMG/M metagenome (GOLD analysis project Ga0222712, IMG submission 165043) | Estuarine water microbial communities from San Francisco Bay, California, United States - C33_657D | ecosystem: Environmental > Aquatic > Marine > Unclassified | place: USA: California... | reverse complement strand
CTCTTCCTCGCCGCGGCGGACCACCTCGGCCTGAAGCCCGCCGACTGCGTCGTCATCGAAGACAGCCCGCGCGGCAAGGAAGCCGCCGACGCCGCCGGGATGCCGTGCATCTTGGTAGAGCCGGCCTGAGCTATTAGGTAGGGGCAGCACCGCGTGCTGCCCTAGTAGCCCACTCCTAGGCCATTATGCCTATGGGAGACGCCTTGTGGATGAGTCGTAGCGATGAGGATAATCGTTCCCTATGACCGTCCGCCCTGCCCCAAGAACCTACTATGCACGATTAACATGCATAGTTACCTTGACACTATGCACGCTAAGCGTGCATCATCACCTCACAAGGTGATCGCGACCTTCGCCTGCCGCGTCACGCATCAGTTATGGCTTGGCCAAAAACCTGCCAAACTGCCGCCTTCGCTCCATCAGGTAGCCCTCCGTAAACTCACCCAACTCCAAGCCGCCACCTCGCTCAACGACCTTAGGATCCCGCCGGGGAACCGGCTGCAGGCACTTAAAGGAAACCGCCAAGGCCAGCATAGCATCCGCATCAACGACCAATACCGGCTTTGCTTCCGCTGGGCAGACCGCGAGGCCTACGAGATCGAAATCACCGACTACCACCGACCTTCATGAAAAAGAAAACCCTCAACGTCCACCCGGGCGAGCTCCTCCGCGAAGAGTTCCTGACACCTCTCGGCATCACCGCCTATCGCCTGGCCAAGGGCGCCCGCCTGCCCCACCAGCGCGTCAACGAGATCCTCAAGGAGCGACGCGGTATCACCGCCGAGACCGACCTGCATCTCTGCGCCTACCTCGGCCTCGAGCCAGGCTACTGGCTACGTGCCCAGCTCGCCTACGACCTCAGGGAGGCCGTGAACACCATCGGCCCGAAGGTGAAGGCAAGCATCAAGCCCCTGCAGGCGGCTTGATGCACATCAGGTAGGGGCTGCACCGCGTGCGGCCTTAGAGATTCCATCCCCTGTTGACCCGGCCCAGCACCGGGACACCATAGCGTTGTCGTGAAAAGTAACGAAACCACGCCTAAGTCCCGCAAGGTTGTCCACGACGAAGCCATGAAGCTGATTCTCGAACGAATCGGTATTCCTCAGGATACCTCATTAGAAGTCACGCAATCGGAGGACAGCTCACCGACAGGTTTATGCTGTTCTTTCCATGTCGATGGCATCGCTTCGACTGATCTCACGACAGACGATCGCGTGACGACTGTCTTTGGAATCAAAGCTTACTGGGCCGGCGAAAAGTCCGGCGCGGACGTCTCTCTTTTTGTCGTAAATAGAAGAGAATATGCGCTGCACTTCTTCTTTGCGCCAGATGGCGACATAACCCCTTTCAGCATCGAAGGCCTGAGATTTGATATGGAAAAATGCTCCGTGAGGCCGCCCGATGCAAAAAGCAAGGAGACGACACGTGAGTCGCGCAAAGTTTTCCATGATGAAGCCATGAAACTGATTCGGGAACGAATCGGCATTCCTCAGGATATCTCCCTTAAAATCACCAAATCAAGCGACAGCGGGCAAGGAGAGTTCAATCCCGGTTTCTTTGTCGATGGTATCGCTTCGGCTGACCTCACCACGCTGGATCGCGTGATCGTCGGTGCGGACACGGCCTATTGGGCAGACGAAAAAATAGGTGCGTTCGTCATTCTCTTCATCTCAAATCGCAAGGAGTATACGCTGGAATTCTGCTATGTGCCGGGTGACGACGTTACCCCGTTCACCACGGAGGGCCTTCGCTTCGACATGGGCAGATTCAGCGTGACGCCACCCGAAGCTTTCTCTCGCGGCTGACGATAGGGCACGACGCGGTCGTTCCCCTACCTTGATACAGGCACAAAAAAGGACGGCACGTCGTGCAGTCCTTCGTTTTGAGGCAATCGCCGGAGGCGATTACTTTTTGAGCTTAGCACAGAAACGAGCCAAGCGCTCGAGGCCTTGGGCGATCACCTGGTCGGAGGTCGCGTAGCTGAGGCGGATGTAGCCTTCGGAGCCGAACGCGGAACCGGGGACGACGGCCATGAGCTCTTCTTCGAGGAGGCGATCGGCGAACTGCGCGGAGGTCAGGCCGAAGGACTTGATGTTCGGGAAGAGGTAGAAGGCGCCCTGCGAGCGGTAGCAGGTCAGGCCCGGGATGGCATTGAGGCCGGCGAGCAGGTTGAGGCGGCGCTTGTCGAAGACGGCGCCCATCTCGGCGAGGGAGGCCTTGGCCTTGTCGGGGTGCTGGTGCACGGCGAGGGCGCCGAACTGGGCGAAGGTGGTGGCGTTGGACGAGATCTGGCTCTGCAGGTCGGCCACGGCGGCGGCGAGGGCCTTGTCCGAGGCGACGAGGGTGCCGAGGCGCCAGCCGGTCATGGAGTAGCTCTTGGCGTAGCCGGAGACGGTGATGGTCAGGCGGGCCGCTTCGGGCGAGAAGGTCGCCGGGCTGCAGGTGGTCTGGCCGTCATAGACGAGGTTCTCGTAGATCTCGTCGGACATGATCCAGACGTTGGCCTTCACGCAGATGGCCACGAGGGCTTCGAGCTCCGCACGGGTGTAGACGGCACCGGTCGGGTTAGACGGGCTGTTAATGATGACCATGCGCGTCTTGGGGGTCAGCGCCGCGGTCAGCTGAGCCGGGGTGATCTTGAAGCCGGTGACGTCCTCGGCGTTGACGACGACGGGCGTGCCGCCGGCGAGCTTCACCATCTCAGGGTAGCTCACCCAATACGGGGCCGGGATGATGACTTCGTCGCCGGCGCTGATCGTGGCGAGGATGGCGAGGTAGCAGGACATCTTGCCGCCCGGGGAGACGACGACGTTCGCGTCGGCGATGCCGGTGAAGCCGCGACGGGTGTAGTCTTCGGCGATGGCCTTGCGGAGAGCGGGGATGCCCGGCGTGGGGGCATACTTGGTCTGGCCGTCGGCCAGGGCCTTGGCGCAGGCGTCCTTGACGAACTGCGGGGTGTCGAAGTCGGGCTCGCCGACGCCGAAGCCGACGACGTCCTTGCCGGCGGCCTTGAGGGCCTTCGCCTTGGCATCGACGGCGAGGGTCGGTGAAGGGGCGACGTTGCGGGCCCAGGAGGAGAGAGCGGGATTCGACATGGCGTGGAGCCCCCACGCAAAGGACTCCCGGCGGATTGGCAAGACTGAGTAAAAACGAGGGCCCGAGGGCCGGAGGTCATGAGGACCAGAGAGGCCAGAGAAACCTGAAGCTTCGGGTGTCTCAAGGCCGCCGCAGGGCGGCCCAAGGTAGGGGCGTGGCTACGCCGCGCCCTCCCGCCATGGAGGGCAAGGCAAAGCCTTGCCCCTGCCATCGTTCGCCCTGCGGCGAACAAGCACCCGCCACCTGAAACGACCGCCCTGCTCCTCTCAGATGTCGATGGCGTCGTCCTTCGCCTTCTGGGCATTGGCCTTGGCTTCGTTGGCCCGGCGCAGCGGCTTGAGCTGATCGATGCCGACCGTGGAGGAAATCATCCAGGAGGTGATGGAGATCGTCAGGGTCGCCATGGCCCAGTTGTTCAAGTGGAAGTCCTTGATGAGGCTATCGGTCAGGGCGAGGATCGCGCCATTGGTCACGAAGAGCACCAGGTAAGCACCCAGTCCGAGCGTCAGGATCAGGATGGGGATCGAGACGATCATGAAGACCGCCAGGAGGAACGGACGCAGGAAGGAGTTGAACAGGCCGAGGACCACGGCGACGACGGCCAAGGTCACGGGGTCTCCGTAGGACAGGAAGCCGAAATACTTGGCCAGGAAGACCCCCAAGGCGAGGGAGCCCCATTCGAGGATCAAGACACCGAGACGACGTGCGACTTCCATCCCCGCATCATACCATAGGAAAGCCCCCCGACAAGGGGGACTTTTCCCGCGTTCGCGTCAGCGGGCGTGGCGGACGTCTTCCCCGGAAAGGAGGAAGATGACCTGTTCGGCGATGTTCTTGGAGTGATCGCCGATGCGTTCGAGGGCCTTGGAGATGAAGATCAACTCGACGTGGGAGGCGGACACCTTGGCGGCGTCGCCGGCCTTGCCGAAGAGTTCTTCATAGTTCTTGCGGTTCAAGGCGTCGATTTCGGCATCGCGGTCCAGGACCAGACGGGCCTTGGCGATGTCGCCCTCGATGAAGCTGTCGATGGCCAGGCGCAGGACTTCGCAGGCGATGATGCCTTCGGCCGGGACATGGAGGAGGTCCTTGAGCGGACCGCGCTCGGAGATGACCATGGCGCGCTTGGCGATGACGGAGGCCTCGTCGGCGATGCGCTCGAGGTCATGGCCGATGTCGCGGGCGGCGAGGAGCAGACGGACGTCGCTGCCCATCGGGCCGAAGAGCGTAAGGTAGCGCATGATCTCGCGGTCGACGCGCTTCTCGAGCTCGTCGACGCGGTCGTCCATACCGCGGACCTGCAGGGCCAGGGAGTCGTCGCCGTTCTCGACGGCGCGGAGCACGAGGCGGGTCATGTCGAGCGAACGCTCGCCCATCAGGATCAGGTCGTCCCGGAGCTGGCGGAGTTCGTCGTGGAAGAAACGTTGCATGGTCTTATTTGTTTGGAAATCAGCCGAAGCGACCCGAGATGTAGGCCTCGGTCTGGGCCTGGGACGGGTTCATGAAGATCTTCTCGGTGGTGTCGTATTCGATCTGCTTGCCGAGATAGAAGAAGGCGGTGCGGTCGGAGACGCGGGCGGCCTGCTGCATCGAGTGGGTGACGATGACGATGGTGAACTGGTCCTTGAGCTCATGGATGAGCTCCTCGATCTTGCCGGTGGCGATCGGGTCGAGGGCCGAGCAAGGCTCGTCCATGAGCAGGATCTCAGGACGGTTGGCGATGGCGCGGGCGATGCAGAGACGCTGCATCTGACCGCCGGAAAGGCCGAGGGCGCTGTCGTTGAGGCGGTCTTTCACCTCGTCCCAGAGGGCGGCCTTGCGGAGCGAGGTCTCACAAGCCTCCTCGAGGACGGCGCGGTCGCGCACGCCGACCACACGCAGGGCGTAGACGACGTTCTCAAAGATGGATTTCGGGAAAGGGTTGGACTTCTGGAAGACCATGCCCACGCGGCGGCGGAGGGAGATGACTTCCAGGCCGGGGTCATAGATCGAACGGCCGTTGATGGTGATGTCGCCCTCGTGACGGATGCCATCGACGAGGTCGTTCATGCGGTTCAGGTTGCGCAGGAGCGTGGACTTGCCGCACCCGGACGGGCCGATGAAGGCGACGACCTGGCGCTCAGGGATGTCGAGAGAGATGGCGTCGAGGGCCTTCTTCTCGCCATACCAGAAACCGAAGTCGCGGATGCTGATGTAGTCCTTGCGGCCTTCTCGCTCGGCGGCGGGGCGGACTTTGATGCGGGAAGAGGAAGGAGGATTCATGATCTGGGACATGAGGGGATTTTTCTTAGAAAGAGGCGCCCTTGAAGCGGGCGCGGAGGCGGTTACGGATCCAGATCGCGCCGATGTTCAGGCAGACGACCAGGACGATGAGCAGGAGCGTGGTCGCGAAGACCATCGGGCGGGCCGCGTCGGAGTCGGGCGACTGGAAGCCGAGATCATACACATGGAAGCCCAGGTGCATGAACTTTCGGTCCATGTGCAGGAAAGGCGCGGAGCCGTCGAACGGCAGGGTCGGGGCGAGCTTCACGACGCCCACGAGCATGAGCGGGGCGACCTCCCCTGCCCCACGGGCCATGGCGAGGATGACGCCGGTCAGGATGCCGGGAGCGGAGGCCGGCAGGAGGATGTCACGGATGGTCTGCCACTTCGAGGCGCCGGTGGCCAAGGAAGCCTCGCGCATGCCGCGGGGGACGGCCGCGAGGGCTTCTTCGGTAGCCACGATGACGACCGGCAGGGTCATCAAGGCGAGCGTGAGCGAGCACCAGAGCAGGCCGCCCGTGCCGAAGACCGGCGTATTGTTGTTATACTTGAGCTGGTCAGCGAAGAACAGCTGGTCGATCGAACCGCCGAGGACGTAGACGAAGAAGCCAAGGCCGAAGACGCCGAAGACGATCGAGGGCACGCCGGCGAGATTGTTGACGCTGATGCGCACGATGCGCAGCACGGCGCCCTGCTGGGCGTATTCGCGCAGATAGATGGCGGTGATGACGCCGAAGGGAGTGACCAGCAGGCTCATGAAGACCGTCATCACGAGCGTGCCGAAGATGGCCGGCATCAGGCCGCCCTCGGTGTTGGCTTCGCGGGGCTCGTCGAGGATGAACTCGCCGAGACGTGAGAAGAAGAGCTTCACGCGGCCCCACGTGTCGAGGCGGTTCGGGAACCAGGCGCGAATGACCTGCGTAAGGGGAACCACGACCTCACGGCCGGCGGCGTCCTGCGAGACCAGCGAAGCGACCGCGCCGCCGGCGACGACCTGCTTGGCCTCTTCCTGCAAGGCCGCGAAACGACCGTCGAGCCCGGCGATCTCCTTCTGCAGGCCCGCGACGTCGTCGGTGAGCTTCAGGTCTTCGGCCCGGCGCAGCGCCACGCGGGCCTTATCCATGGCGGCGTTGACGTCGCCGATGCGGTGGCGGGTGATTTCGATGAGCTTCTCGCGCACGGCCGCGGCGGCGGCGACTTCGACTTGGAAGGCCGCTTCGAAAGCGGGGTCGGTCGCGGGGATGACCTTGCCGTCAGACTTGCGCAGCGACTGCGGGCGGACGAAAGCCGGACCGTTCTCGACGCGCTCCAGGCCGAGGACGTCAGCCGGGAAGGTCTCGCCTTTGATCTTGGCCTCGTCGACCCAGAGGTAGGAATTTCCGTTCAGTTCGCGGAGGCCGACCTGATACTGGCGCTCGTAGACCGGATGGTCGGCCGGCGAGCCGGCACGGACGCGACGTTGAGCCAGCTGACCGATAAGGACGCGTCCGTCGTCGACCTGAGCGACGGGTACGGGCGGCGCCCAGAAGACCGTGGCGCCGTTCATCAGGACCAAGGACAGCAGGCCGATGACCATGCCCAGGCCGATGATGAGGCCGAGGCCGCTGAACCAGACCCAGGCTTCGCCCCGGGGAGTGCTACTGTCGGAAGAGGAGGCCATGGTCAGACGACTTTGTAGCGCTCGCGGAGGCGCTGGCGGAGGACTTCCGCGAGGGTGTTGATCACGAAGGTGAGCAGGAAGAGGCAGCAGGCGCCGAGGAAGAGCGCGCGGTAATGCGTGTGGCCCGCGGCGGCTTCCGGCAGCTCCACGGCGATATTGGCGGAGAGCGTCCGCATCCCGCTGAACGGATTCGTGTCCATGACCGCGGTGTTACCCGTGGCCATCACGACGATCATCGTCTCGCCGATCGCGCGGCCGAAGCCGATCATCACCGCCGAGACGATGCCGGAAATGGCGGTCGGGACGACGACGCTCCAGACGGTCTGCCAGCGGCTGGCGCCGAGGGCGAGCGAGCCGGAGACGAGGGAGTTCGGTACGTTGGAGAGAGCGTCCTCGGCGATGGTGAAGACGATCGGGATCACGGCGAAGCCCATCACGAAGCCGACGACGAGCGAATTACGCGAGTCATAGGTCTCGCCGGTCGTCTGACGCCACCATTCACGGAAGTCGGCGATCGGGAGGCCGGTCGCGGTATCCTTAACGGTGAAGCACAACGACTCGATCGCCGGGCCAGCCTGCCAGGCGGCCCAAGCGCAAAAGGCGAGGAACGGGAGCAACCAGAGGAACTCCATGCCCGGACGGACCTGCCGGCGGACCGGTTGCGGCAGGACGGACCAGAGGAAGCCGGCGAAGAGCGCGGCGGGCGCCAGGATGCCGATGGCGCAGAAGAGCGAGACCAGGCGAGGGTCGACCAAGGGAGCGAGCCAGAGGCCGGCCAGGAAGCCGAGCACGACGGACGGCAAGGAGGCCATGATCTCCATCACCGGTTTGACCACCTGACGGTATTCGGGGCGGAGGAACTGGGAGACGTAGACCGCCGCGGTGAGCGCGATCGGCAGGGCGAAGAGCAAGGCGTAGAAGGTGCCCTTGACGGTGCCGTAGAAGAGCGGGACGAGCGAATACTTGGGCTCGAACTCATCGGAGCCCGCGCTCGACTGCCAAGAGTAAGCGGGGCCGGTGGCGCCCTCATACCAGACCTTGCCGAAGAAGGTCTTCCACGAAGATTCCGGGTGATGATCGACGACGCTCCAGCGATGAAGTTTACCGTCAGCGGACAGCGCCGTGAAGCGGTCGTAGTTACCGGCGAAGGCCACCTGGCGGAACGTGCCAGCAGGAGCCTCGCCTTCCCAGCGGAGCGTGCCGGTCGTCATGTTGGTCAGGTGCAGACGGCCGCCGGCCACCGCGAGGTAGCACTTGTTCGATTCGGCCGCGTAGATGCCCTGCCCTGCCCCCGGGAGCCTCTCACCGTCGTGGATCTTGCCCCAGCGACGCAGGCTCTTGCCGTCGGGCTGGAGCTGCGGATACATCGACCAGACCTGCTGGGCGCCGGCCTTATCGACGAAGACGACCGAGACGTTACCGAAGATCAGGCCGGCCGAAGCGACCGACGGATCGGCAGCATCCTTGAACGGGACGAAAGACTGCAGGAACGAAAACGTCTCACCGTCGTCGGCATAGGTGCGCACCTCGCCGGTACGACCGACGACGATCATCGATTCGGCGGTGGACGGCAGGAGCACCTGCTCGACCGAAGGGGCGTCGGCCGCGACGACGAAGGACGGACTCACGGTCACCTTGCCGCGACCGCCGAGGCCTTTGCGTTCGGTCAGACGCACCGCCGTGAGGAGCGGCTTACCGCCCTCTTGCTGGCGCACGAGCATGAGTCGCGACTGCGGGCCTTTGGCGTTCCAGACATCCAAGCAAGGCAGACCGGCCCGCCCGATCGGGATCGGCTCCAGCGCGGTGACGACCGGTTCGACGGTGCGCTTGCCCGCGTCATCGAAGGTCGAGCGATAGACGATGCGGACCTCCTGGACGGAGCCGTCGGAGAGACCCAGGAAGACCAGTCCGGTGCGTGGATAGGTGCGGACCGAAGATACGCGACGCTCGCCGAGCGAAGGCGTCCACTCCATGACCTTGGCGCCGTCGGCGGCGCGGAGGCAAAGGATCGAACCATCGCGGCGGACGACGAAAGGCAGCTCGCCGTATTCGTCCTCACCGAACGCGACCGCATCAGCCGGCACTGAGAGAGCGGCGGCGGGAGAGACCTTCGCGCCCACGAACAACGGGAAGACCTGAAAGATGAGGAACGCCAGCATCCCGAAAACCGCGAGCACCACGCCGACGCCGCCGAACCGGATCAGGCGGCCCATCCAGCGGTCCGCCGCCAGCGTGAGCGGGCTCACCGTGAAGCGGGCTTCAGGCGCGGCGGCCGGCACGGGCTTTGGGTCAGAAGTTGCCATCGGGTGACGTTCGGGTGTCGGGAATCCTAATAAAGGGTAAGGCGGGGAGACCCCGCCTTGGGAGGACCCGAGACCGTATCGCCACGCTTTGCAGACCGACCCCGGAGGGCGTGGTGGCGGCGATACGGCTTCGAGACCAAGCTTATTCGGCGCTGTAGTACTTCAGCGAGGCACGGCCTTCGTCAGCAGCTTCGGAGGGCAGCGGGAAGTAGCCGTCCTTGATGACGATCTCCTGGCCCTGCTTCGAGAGGACGAAGGTGATGAACTCGCTGGTCAGCTTGTCCATGGGCTTGGAGGGAGCCTTGTTCACGTAGACGTAGAGGTAACGGGACAGCGGATAGGTGCCGCTGAGGCAGTTAGCGTAGTTGGCTTCGACGAAGTTACCGCTGTCGTCGCTCGAGAGAGGCAAGGCGCGGACTCCGGAAGTGGCGTAGCCGATGCCGGAGTAACCGACCGCGCCGACGTCGGCGGCGATCCCCTGGACGACGGACGAGGAGCCCGGCTGTTCCTTCACGGTATCCTTGAAGTCACCGTTCTTAAGCGCGACTTCCTTGAAGTAACCGTAGGTGCCGGAGGCGGAGTTACGGCCGAAAGCCGAGACGGTCTTGCCGGCGAGGGCGCCCTTCTGGCCGAGATCACCCCAGGTGACGACGTCCTGGCCGCCGCGCTTGCGGGTCGAGGCGAAGATCCCGTCGACCTGCTTGAGGGAGAGACCCTTGATGGCGTTGTCCTTGTGGACGAACACGGCAAGGGCGTCGATGGCGACGGCGACCTTGGTCGGCTTGTGGCCGAACTTAGCGGCGAAGGCGGCGATCTCGGTGGACTTCATCTCGCGGCTCATCGGGCCGACCTGGGCGACACCGGAAGCGAGGGCGACCGGCGCGGTGCCCGAGCCCTTGCCTTCGACCTGGATCTTCACGTTGGGATACTGGGCCTTGAAGCCTTCGCTCCAGAAAGTCATCAGGTTGTTCAGGGTGTCGGAACCCACGGAGTTGAGGTTACCCGAAACACCGGAGGTCACGGCGTAAGCCGGGATCTTCGGGTCGACGGTGACCGCGTCAGCGGCCTGGGCGGTGACGGCAGTCGCCGTGAGGGCGACCAGCGCGAGGGACTTGAGGATGGTGTGCATGTGGTGGAAAGCACCGACATCATCCCATACGATTGTTACGAACCCGTGTCGGAGGGGTGTTTCTTCGGTGATAGGCCGGCCCCCTTAAAACACCCCTTTCAGGGAGTAAAACCCCAATTAATTGAGGTATTCCTTCAGAATCTGGGCCGAACGGGCCTCGGCCTCGGCCACCGGAAGACCCCCTTTGACGCCCGGACGCTTGTGGCCGGTCTGCCTGAGCCAGGCATCCCGGAGCGTGGCGGAACTCTCGCGCAGGAGCTTCAGCTTCTCCCCTTCGGCGAAGGCCACGTCGGATTTCCATTTCATCATCGGGGCGAGGCCCTGCCAGACCGCCTGCGCCATGAAGAGGTGTCCTTGCTCGCCAGGGTGAAGATTATCTTTCGCATAGATGAAAGTCGCATCGGCCTTCTTCGCAGCGGCGACGGACTGATGCAGCAGGTGATGGATGTCGATGACCTGCCAGCCCGCGGCGCGCTGCGCGACGAGCCAAGCGCCATAGGCTTCCATCACGCCGTCGTAATTGATCGCATCCTTCGGGCGATTATCCGGCGCATACAGCGGCGGCGTGACCATGACGACCTGCGCACCGGCGCGGATGCACGCAAGGCGGAGCCTGATGACGCCTTCCTGGAAAGCGAGCTGCCGCTGCGCGTCGAGCGGCTGATAGATGCCGTCGTTGATGCCGTAGCAGGCGACGACGAGCGTCGGGCGGAATCCCGTGAGCACGCGACCGAGACGCTCATGCAGGTCCGGACGTGGGAACGCGCCGCCGGCATGACCGGGTTCGGACAAGCCGGAAGTCGTCTCGCTCGAGAGTCCCATGTTCACGATCGTCGCGCGAGCCATGCCCTTCTGCGCGCGGATCGCCGACTCGACGTAGACCGTCCAGTTGCCGCCGTAAGTGATGCTGTCGCCGAGGAAGAGGACGCGCGGTTCAAGTTTGTCGGCCGAAGCGCGGGCGGTGAACAGGACCAAGAGGACGAGCAAAAGGCGTGGCATACCCCTCACACTGGCAGGCGGCCGAAAAAGGGAAAAGCGGATTTAGGGACGAGTTATTAACGGACCAGCCACTTCCGCCTTCTCCCGGCGGGCGGACGGAGTATCGTCCGCAGTCCTGAACCCGCCCATCCACATCAAGGGAGCCCGCACCCACAACCTCAAGGACGTGGAAGTGACCATCCCGCGCGGTCAGCTGACCGTCATCACGGGGGTCAGCGGCTCGGGCAAATCCTCCCTGGCCTTCGACACCCTGCACGCCGAAGGCAGCCGCCAATACCTCGAATCCCTGTCCGCCAAGGCCCGCGGCATGCTGGACTCCGCGCCCAGGCCCGACGTGGACTTCATCCGAGGCCTCTCCCCGGTCATCGCCATCGCCCAGCGGACCGGCGGCAATACCAACCCCCGCTCGACGGTCGCCACCCTGACCGAGATCGCCGACCACGCCCGGCCCCTCTGGATCATCGCCGGCGACCGCCGTTGCCTGCAGGACGGCCATCCGGTCCGTCGCCGTTCGCTCGACGACAACCTCCGCTCACTCGAAGCCATCCCGGACGGCACGCGCCTGATGGTCGTCGCCCCCGTCGCCAAGGACAAACCCTCGGTGCTCCTCGAAGCCTCCGCCGACCTTGGTCGCCGTGGCTTCTCGCGCGTCCGCGTCGACGGCACCGTCGCCACGCTCGAAGAAGCCGCCGGTCTGCTGTGCGGACGCGAAGCGAAGCAGCTCGACGTCGTGGTCGACCGCATCGTCGCGGGCCCCGACCAGCGTAGCCGACTGGCTGACTCCCTCGAACTCGCCTTCCGCGAAGGCCGCCACCGAGCGAGCGTGCTCGCCGAAAAGGACGGACGCTGGGAAGAGCACGTGCTCTCGCTCCACCTCGCCTGCGAACACTGCGGCGAGACCTACGAGCCCATCAGCCCGAAGGCGCTTTCGCACAACCACCCGGAAGGCGCCTGCGCGGACTGCGGCGGCTTGGGACGACAGATGCGCTTCCAGGAAAGTCTCTCCATCCGCGACGAATCCCTCTCGCTCCACGACGGCGTGGTGAAGCCTTGGAAATGCGCCACGCGCAAGACGCTCATCCGTCGTAACGCGATCACCCGTGCGCTCGCCGAGCAGGTGCCGTTCGACCTCAAGACACCGTGGCGTGATTTGCCCAAGGCCGTGCGTGACCTGCTGCTCCACGGGGACCCCAAGCGTAAGTTCCTGCTGCCGCCGCCCAAGGGCCGTAAGCCCGTCGAGACCGTCTGGACCGGCATGTTCACCGAACTCGAACACGCCTATCGCACCACCACCGGCGAGTCGCTCCGGCAGCGCCTGCTGCAGTTCCAGGCGGGCTCCGTCTGCGCCGGTTGCCAAGGACGCCGCCTCTCCCCTACCGCCCTCTCGCTGCGTCTGAACGGCAAGACCATGGCCGAGTTCCTGGCGATGACCATCCCGGCCGCGCTGGAGTTCACGAAGCAGCTCGCGACGCACCAGGGCGTGATGCCCGCGGAGGAAGCCCGCCGCGGACTCGAGCAACGCCTCGCGTTCCTGCACGAGGCCGGCCTCAACTACCTCACGCTGGACCGCGAATGCAGTTCGCTCTCCGGCGGCGAAGCCCAACGCGTGCGCCTCGCCACGCAGCTCGGACTCGGGCTCGTCGGCGTGACCTACGTCCTCGACGAACCCAGCATCGGCCTGCACCCGAGCGACCATCAGCGCCTGATCGGTTCGATCCGCGGCCTGCGCGACCTCGGCAATACCGTCCTCGTGGTCGAACATGACCGCGACATGATGCTCGCCGCCGACCACCTCATCGAGATGGGCCCGGGCGCGGGCATCGACGGCGGCCGCATCGTCTTCGAAGGCACGCCGAAGGCCTGCGGTGCGCACGCGACCTCGCGCACCGGGGCCTACCTTTCCGGACGTGCCACGCTCGCAGGCATCGTGAAGCGCAAGCCCATCGGCAAGGCCGCCATCACGGTCAAAGGCGCTACCGAGAATAACCTCAAGGACGTCACCGCTTCTTTCCCGATCGGCGCGCTCACCGTCGTCTGCGGGGTCTCCGGCTCTGGCAAGAGTACGCTCGCGATCGACATCCTTTCCGCCGCCGCGGCCCGCAAGATCAACGGCGCCAAGGTCGTCCCTGGGCGTCACACCGGACTCGAAGGCCTTGAGCAGATCACCGCCTTCACCGCGGTCGACCAGGAACCCATCGGCCGCAGCCCGCGCTCAAATCCGGCCACGTTCACCGGCATCATGGACCTCATGCGCGACCTCTGGGCCGCGCTTCCCCTCGCCAAGGCCCGTGGCTACGGCCCCGGCCGCTTCAGCTTCAACGTGCGCGGCGGACGCTGCGAGACGTGCGCCGGCGAAGGTTCGGTCGCTCTCGACATGCAGTTCCTCGGCGAGACGTTCGTCGACTGCCCGAGCTGCGCCGGACGACGCTTCAACCGCGAGACGCTCGAGGTCCGCTTCAAAGGACTCAGCATGGCCGACGCGCTCGGTCTCTCGGTCAACGAGGCGGCCGAAGTCTTCCGCG